>Ga0105047_10002069_pt1 | contig 35944 bp, 34 predicted proteins | sample MAT04_FD_78384 | JGI IMG/M metagenome (GOLD analysis project Ga0105047, IMG submission 78384) | Freshwater microbial communities from Lake Fryxell liftoff mats and glacier meltwater in Antarctica - MAT-04 (megahit assembly) | ecosystem: Environmental > Aquatic > Freshwater > Ice > Liftoff... | reverse complement strand
GCGATGGCGGTTTACCTCAAGGGGCTGCCGCAGGAAGCAGCGCAGCGCGATGCCGGCGTCGCGGCGCCATCGGCCATCGGCAGTGGCATCTACGATGACCAGTGCGCGCAGTGTCATGGCCCCCAAGGTCAGGGTGTGCCAGGGGCCTATCCGGCCCTGGCCGGCAACCGGGCGGTGTTGATGCGCAGCACCACCAACCTGGTGCAGATGGTGTTGCACGGCGGATTTGCACCGGCAACCCGGGGCAATCCGCGCCCGTTCGGCATGCCGCCCTATCAGCTGGTACTGGATGACAAGGCGGTGGCTGCAGTGCTCACCCATGTGCGCTCGTCCTGGGGCAACCAGGCAGGAGCGGTCAGTGAACTGGAGGTGAGCCGTTACCGGGCGCGCGAAACGCGCTGATCACCGAAGAGCGGGCGCCGGTTGTAATCTCAACGGGGCGGGGTGATGTAACGGGCGAAGGCCGAGCGCACAGTGTTCCAGCTGCGCCACGCCAGAAAGCCACGCTGAGACCAGCGCAACACGCGACGCGGTCCCATCACCACCACCGCGCCCAGCACGGCGGCGGTTGTCAGCGGGTTCTGGATCACGGTGCGCTTGCAATCGCGGACGATATCGGCCACACGGTCGCCAATATGAAGCACCCGAGACACCGGCGCGGTCTGCTGCGCCAAGGTATCGCGCTGTTGCGCAATCCGTTCGAGCAGGCGACCGCGCTGCAGCTGAAGTTCAATCAGGCGTTGTTGCATGGCCGGATGTCGCCTTGAGGCGGCGCAGGTCTTCCTGCAGTTCGCTCAGGGAGGTGGCAAAGGTGGAGACCGGGCGCTCGATCATGCGCATCAGGGCATGGTAGGCCAGCCAGGCGCAGACGCTGAACAGCAGCATGCACAAGGCCAGCACGGCAAGCCGGTATTCCCATAACCAGAGGGTCAGACATGCCGCTGCCATCAGTACGGCCACCAGCGCCGAAAACATCGACGCCTGCGCCAGCAGCAACATGCGCAGCAAGCGCAGCTTCTCCGCGTCAGCTTCGTTGCCCAGCAGTTCGAGCCGGGTTTGCACCATGGCCACCAGGGTGGTGGCCAGTCTGGTGACGCTCGCAGTCAGGCCCTCGTGCCCTTTCGGTGTGGCCATGCTGCTGCCGGCGTTTGTTCGTCGTGCGTTGAGTCGGTCGGTTGACGCGATCAGCGGCGACTGAGGATCAGGCCGACCAGCAGTCCGACGCCGGCGGCAACGCCGATAGCCGTCCATGGCGACTCATGTACATACGCATCGGTGGCACGGGCAGCGGCACGGGTTTTGTCGACCAGCACGTCCTCGGCCTCGCTCAGTCTCACGCGTGCGCCATGCAGACGTTCCTGAATGCGTGCGCGCAGTGATGCGACCTTTTCGCCAGCCTGATCGGCTGTCGCCTGCAGCATGTCTTCGGCATCGGCGATGACGGACTTTATGTCCGATACCAGTCTTTGTTGTTCAGTGATGGTGCTGTTGTCGGCTTCCATGGAGAGCTCCTTGCTGGTGGCGGGTGAATGGATCTAGGGTAGCAGATCGGATGGTTGAATGGCATGCGCTGCATTTCAAGGCCGATGGTTGTAGGGTGTGGCGGACGCAAGTTCGCGGCGACGGGCCATGGTTCAGTTCTTGGGCAGCAGTTGACCGGGCAATGCCAGACCCGCGCGTTGCATGGCCTCGCGCAGCCGGTCCGGGTAGTCTGTGACGATGCCATCCACGCCCCAGCCGATCAATCGATCCATATCGGCGGGCTCGTTGACCGTCCAGGGCAATACCTTGACGCCCAGTTGCTGGGCAGCCTTGACCTTGGCGGCATCGATATGATTGAAATTGGGCGACCAGAAGCGCCCTCCACTGGCCTTGATCATGTGCGCCACCGATGCGTGGTCACGCCACAAGATTCCACCCGTCCAGGCGGCATCGCGCACCGAGTTGTTGCGCGCAGACTCCGTCGTCAAGTAGACGGTCTCGATCGCAGGTTCGAGTTTCTGCACCAGTTGCAGGGTGCGCCAGTCGAAACTGATGATGCGCACGCGCTCCGCCATGCGGGCTTGCCGTATCACGGTGAGCAGGGCGTCCACGAACTCTTGCGGCCCGAGCGTATCCAGCGGTCGGTTCGGAAAAATCTTGGTTTCGATCGCGAAATGAACCTTGTCTGCGCCCAACGCGTGGACGCGCGCGAACAAGGCCGCCAGTGTCGGTATGCGCTGACCATCGCGTGGCTGCTGGCCTGCGAATTGCCGCGCATATTCGCTTGATGGGTCGAGACGGCCCACATCGTATGCCTGTGCCTGGGCCAGGCTCAAGGTCCGGATCAGCGGTCCCTTGCCTTTGACCCACTGGCCCTGCGCATCACGCGTGAGTGCGGGATTGAGCTCCGGATCATGGTAAATCACCGGTACGCCATCGGCGGTGATCGCGATATCCAGCTCCAGCGTCGTTACGCCAATCTCCAGCGCTCGCTCAAAGCCGGCCAGCGTGTTCTCAGGAAGCAGGCCGCGTGCACCGCGATGGCCCTGCAGTTCGAAGGCAAAGGCCTGCGGCGCCAGTGCCAGTACGACCGCAGCAACCAGTGGGCGGACACCGGAGCACCAGCGTGCCATGACAATTTCCAGCATGTCGTCTCCTTGCCAGACTACCGTCAGTCGCGCAGCCTGGCCGCTGAGCCGGCGCCATTTCCCGTCGTTTCAGCGCGAACTCAATGCCCCAGAATCTTGGACAGGAAATCCTTGCTGCGTTCGTTCTGCGGATTGTTGAAGAAATCGTGCGGGTTGTTCTGCTCGACGATCTGGCCCTGGTCCATGAAGATCACCCGGTCGGCGACCGCCTTGGCAAATCCCATCTCATGGGTCACGCACAACATGGTGATGCCCTGGTCGGCCATTTCGACCATCACGTCCAGCACCTCCTTGATCATCTCCGGGTCGAGCGCCGAGGTAGGCTCGTCGAACAACATGATCTTGGGTGTCAGGCACAACGCGCGGGCAATCGCCACGCGCTGCTGCTGGCCACCAGAGAGCTGCAGCGGGTACTTGCCTGCCTGCTCGGCAATGCGTACCCGTTCGAGTTGGGCCATCGCCTTGGCATCGGCTTCCTTCTTGGGCATTTTGCCGACCCACATGGGCGACAATGTCAGGTTTTCCAGCACCGTCAGGTGCGGGAACAGGTTGAACTGCTGGAACACCATGCCGACCTTCTTGCGCACGTCGTCCACCGCCTTGACATCGTCGGTGAGTTCGACGCCGTCAACAACCAGGCGACCTTCCTGGTGCTCTTCCAGACGGTTGATGCAGCGGATCAGCGTGGACTTGCCGGAGCCGGAAGGCCCGCAAATGACGATGCGCTCACCTTGCGCGACACTCAGGTCGATGTCACGCAGCACGTGAAAATTGTTGCCATACCACTTGTTGAGCTTGTCGAAAACGATGATGGGTTCTGCCATGGTCGGTCCAGGTAAGAAATTTGAAGTATCGGGAATCTGAGGTTGACGGGTGTCGCCTAACGCGCCTTGCCCTTGTTGACCTGCTTCTCGACCCAGATGCTATAGCGGGACATCGAGAAGCAGAAGGCGAAATAGATCAGCGCGATAAAAAGGTAACCCTCGATCTTGAACGGGCGCCAGTTGGCATCGGAATTGAGCGCCAGGCCCAGCGCCCCGGTCAACTCGTACAGGCTGACGATGGTCACCAGTGAGGTGTCCTTGAAAAGGCTGATGAAGTTGTTCATGATGCTGGGCACCACCATGGCCAGCGCCTGCGGCAGCACGATCTTGTACTGGGTCTGCCAGTACGACAGGCCCAGTGTTGCGGCCGCCTCGATCTGCCCTTTGGGAATCGCCTGAAGGCCGCCGCGGATCACCTCGGCCATATAGGCAGCGGCAAACAGTGTGATCCCGATGATGACGCGCACCAGCACGTCGATGGACACGCCCGCGGGCATGAACAACGGAAACATGAACGAGGCCATGAACAGCACCGAAATCAGCGGCACGCCGCGGATCAACTCCACGTAGATGGTGCAGGCAGTGCGGATCGCCGGCAGCGATGAGCGCCGGCCCAGGGCGATCACCATGGCGATCGGAAAAGCCATCATCATCGACAAGGTCGACAACATGATGGTCAGTGGCAGGCCACCCCAGCGGTCAGTTTCCACCTTCTCAAGGCCGGCAAATCCGCCGTACATCACCGCGAAGAAAAACGCCAGTACGACGATCCAGGCCGGTATCAGCCAGGCTTTCCAGAAAGCGCGGGTGCAACTGCCGACCAGCATGGCCAGCATCACCGAGGTCGCCAGCAGCGGGCGCCATTGGTCCTCATACGGATACCGCCCGAAGATGATGATGCGGTATTTTTCTGCCACCACACCCCAGCACGCGCCAACGCCGTCGACGCGACAGGCGTCATAGTCGGGCAACCAGGCGGCACGGAATACCGCCCAGCTGAAGAATTGCGGCAGCACCAGCAGCAGGCCGGCCAAAACGATGAGGGTCATCAGCCCGGTGGTGATATCCCCGAACAGGTTGATGCGAACCCAGGCGATGGGGCCTTCGGTCGAAACAGGCGCCTGACGTGCCGAGATCGGTTCAAATGTTTTTGCGGTCATGTGAGGGCGCTGATCAGCGTTCCTGGATGGCTGAGCGGGCGTTGTACCAGTTCATCAGCAAGGAGGTCGACAAGGAGGTCGTCAGGTAAACCAGCATCACGATCGCGATGGCTTCGACCGCACGGCCGGTCTGGTTCAGCGACGTATTGGCGATTGATACCACGTCGGGGTAACCGATCGCTACTGCCAGCGAGGAGTTCTTGGTCAGATTCAGGAACTGGTTTGTCACCGGCGGAATGATCACGCGCAGCGCCTGCGGCAAGGTGACCAGTCGCATCACCTGACGCGGATGCAGGCCCAGCGCAGCGGCTGCCTCGCCCTGGCCCTGCGCCACCGACTGGATGCCGGAGCGAACCACTTCGGCCACAAACGCAGCGGTATACATGGTCAGGCCCAGCAACACGGCCAGAAACTCCGGCGTCAATGCGCCACCACGCTCGATCGAGAAGTCGCCCTTGATCGGGAATTCGAAGTCCAGCGGCGCGCCACCCGCCCACCATGCCAGCACGCCGGTGACCACAAAAATCGCGACCGGCACCCAGAACATGCTGCGCAACTGGCCGGTTTCCTCGAACTTGCGAATTGCCCATTGACGATAGGCGATCCCCAGGATCGCGCCGGCAATCAGACCGACCACGCCCCACAAGTGCCCGGCCTCCCAGATCGGCTTGGGGAAAATCAAGCCGCCCTTGGCGATGAAGATGGGCCCCAACACAATCGCGTCCTGCACATAAGGCAGGGTTTCTGTCAGCAGCAGGTACCACATCAGCAACTGCAAAAGGATGGGCACGTTGCGGAACATCTCCACGTAGACATAACAGAGGCCGCGCACCAGCGCATTGCGCGAGAACCGGCCCACGCCGAGCAAGGTGCCCAGAATGGTGGTCAGGATGATGCCGACGATGGCCACGCGCAAGGTGTTGACTATGCCCACCGCATAGGCCTTCCAGTACGGGGCGGCCGAATCGAATGGAAACAGGCTCTCGCCAATGTCGAATCCCGCCGAATCTCCGAGGAAGTCGAAGCCGCTCTGGATGCCACGCGCCTGCATGTTGATGAGCGTGTTGTGGGCCAGGAACCAGACGCCCAGCGCAATGACGCTGATGGCCAGTATCTGGTAGATGAGGCCCCTGAATGCCTGGCTTCGCCAGGACCATTTTGATTTTTTGACGGGTAGTTTGTCGGTCATGGGCACTGCTTCTTGCTCGGCGTGTTCAGCCGCAAAAACAACAATTGCCGCTACCGGGTCGCTTGGAGCAGTCCGGCAGCGGCAATATCAGGAACCGGGCGGGTCGATCAGCGTGCCGGATACGGGTACATCAGCCCGCCTTTGTTCCACAGGTTGTTCAGACCGCGCGGCAGGTTGAGCGCCGTTTTCGGGCCCAGGTTGCGCTCAAAACTCTCGCCGTAGTTGCCCACTGCCTTGATTGCGCGGGCCAGCCATTCCTTGTCCAGGCCCAGCAATTTGCCGGTGTCTTCGTTACCACCGCCAAGCAGGCGCTGCACAACCGGATCATCACTGGTCTTCTTCTGGTCGACGTTGGCCTGGGTGATACCGTATTCCTCGGCTTCCATCAGGCCGTACATCACCCATTTGACGATCGAGAACCACTCGTCATCGCCACGGCGCACCATCGGGCCAAGAGGCTCTTTGGAAATCAGCTCCGGCAGGATCACGTGCTCTTTCGGATCCTTGGCTTCCTTGCTGCGCACCGAAGACAGGCCGGAGGCGTCGGTCGTGTAGGCAATGCAGCGGCCAGCGAAATACGCGCTGGTGGCGGCTTCGACCTTTTCGAACACGACCGGCTTGATATTCAGGTTGTTGGCCTTGGAATAGTCGGTCAGGTTTTTCTCGGTGGTGGTGCCGGACTGCACGCAAACCGTCTGGCCCTTGAGTTGCTTGGCACTTTTCATATTGGTCTTGGTCGGCACCATGAAGCCCTGGCCGTCGTAGTAGTTCGCGACGGTCATGGTGAGACCCAGCGAAGCGTCACGCGACAGCGTGAACGTGGTGTTGCGGGCCAGCACGTCGATTTCGCCGGACTGCAAGGCGGTGAAGCGCTGCTGTGCGGTGAGCGGAACATACTTGACCTTCTCTGCGTCGCCCAGCGTTGCCGCTGCCAGCGCCTTGCAGACGTCGATATCGAGGCCCGACCATTTGCCGGTCGAGTCCGCCGCGGCAAAACCGGCCAGACCCGTATTGACGCCGCATACGACCTGGCCGCGTGCCTTGATGGCGTCCACTGTTTTGCCGGCGTGGGCAGGCATGGCTGCCATCGCACCCATGGCGGCGAGGGTTGCTAGCGCGAGTTTGAGCTTGGTAGATTTCATCGAATGGTTCTCCTGACGTTCCTAAGGTTTCTGATGTGTCCAACTTGTCGATACGGGCCGGTGGCTCACGCAGCTTCCCGCCACATGACCGTGCCTTCGCATAATTTACCGCTGAAATTCGGGCATCACATTGGGGTTTACGCTGCCAGCTCATGCAAGACGCGCATAACCCCACGCCGGTGCATGTGATCTCTGCAGTATGGCGTCATGCAGGTTCCGTGCCTGCTGCGCATGGCGTCGCCGGGCGCGACGGGTCGTTCAGATATAACCGGCGGCCGGCTTGACGTGGCGCATGTGCAGCGACATGCCCAGTGCAGCCATATGGTTCCGGTTACGCCCCAGAATTTCCTGCGACAGAGGAAGAAATTCCGTCTCTTCGAACGCGGCGTGCGTATGGTAATCGTGCACCATCTGCTGCACCGCCAGTGTGTCCAGGTCGGTGTCGTGGCCCTTGGCGATCTGCTTGAGCTGGGGTTTGATACGTGACCACCACGCCTCGATCTGGCGGTGTTCGGTCGTCAGCCGTTCGATCATGGTCTGCACATGGTTGTGTTCCGCACCACGTGCCGCGCTTTGCAGTACTGCCGGGAAAAGTTCCCGCTCTTCTTCGGCATGATGCTCGAGGATGACGGCATCGAAGAACACCAGCATTTCGGCGGCCACTTTGCGTGCCCGTTGCGCTGGCGCCATCAGCGCGGGCAATTCACTCAGCGTGTCCAGGTGACCGATGATGCCGACGTGGCATTGCGAGAAATTGGCAATCGGCGCGTCGTTTCCGCCTGCGCTGGCGGACTTGTCGGTACTGGACATGGGTGACTCCTGATTTTCAGTCGAAATCTGACACGCCCATTGTGGTGTCGGGCGGTCGCGCGCGCCTTGACCGGGCTCAAGTAAGTGCGCAAACCGGTGTGATGCGGCCCTACTGAACCAACGGAGTATCGGCAGCGTCGAGTTCCACGCCGACCAGGTGGGCCTGTCCTGCCAGCAGTTGCAGGTATTGGCGCAGGGCCGTGACGAAGCTCTGCTGTCGCAAGGTCATGGCGACCCCACCACGCACTGCCGAGAACGGCTGCTCCACACCGGGTTCACGCGCCAGCACCTCGACCACGTGCAGGCCGAAACGGCTGTGCACCAGCCTCGGCAACACGCCAACCTGGACCTGGCCGAACAGTTCACGCGCCAGTTCGGACGCGACTTCGTCGCGCGTGATCCAGCCAAGATCACCGCCCTCGGCACCGCTGGGGCAGTTGGAAAACTCTCGTGCGGATCGTGCAAATCCGTCGGAGGCGGTGCCGTCATGGCAACGCACGTCAAGCAGGCAGGCCTCGGCGCGATTGCGCAGCCGGACCACGTCCATGCCCTGTGTCAACGCGAACAGAATATGACGCACATGAAGCCGCTCGCCACGCTGGTAACGCGCCGCATGGGCCTGGTAGTGGCGCTGGCAAGCGTCGTCGGATGGATCGGGCACAACGACTTCACGCTCGATCAACGTATCGATGGCTGTGCTGGCCGCTTCGCTGTTCACGCCGTCGACGGCCGCAAGGTCTTGCGCGTCGAGCAGACCACCGGCGATGGCCGCCTGGCGCAGCAGTTCACTGAAAGCGCGCTGGCGCAAGGCCTGCGTGTCCAGCGCCTCGCCGCTTGCATGCAGCGCCACGCCGTTGACGCTGGCCACCACGCACGGTGGTGTGGCGGTGTCGCAGAAAGACGGGGTTGATGCGGTGTGGGTCATTTCTTGCTCCTGATCAGACGCCGGCGCCGGGCTGGCGCGGCTGGTTGTGGCCGGGGGGCAGGTTCAGACGCCGGCTGCGGACGACCTGATGGGGGCGGAACAGGAACGAGATCGTGGCAAAGCCGCTCCACACGTGCACCAGCCGGCTGAACGGGAACAGCAGGAAGATCGTCATTCCGAACACGATGTGCAGAAGGTACGGCCAGGGCAACGTGGCCAGCAGCGTCGCATCGACCGGCCGCAGCGTGACGATGCGCTGGGCCCAGTCGGCCAGGATCAGCATCACGCTGCCGTCGGCGTGTTGCCACGAGAACGGCAGTGTGATCAGACCCACCACGAGTTGCACCCACAGGATCACCAGCACCGCGATGTCCGTGCGGTGGCTGGTCAGGCGAATGCGCGCGTCGAACACACGCCGGTACAGCAGCATCGACAGGCCGACAAAACAGATGGCTCCTGCGATGCCGCCTGCCACCACCGCCATCGTCTGCTTGGTGGCGGCACTCATGAACAGGCCGTACACGCTGTGCGGCGTGAACAGCCCGACCATGTGGCCGAAAAACAGGAACAGGATGCCGAAGTGAAACAGGTTGCTGCCCCAGCGCAGCAGCCCGGCGCGCAGCAACTGCGACGAGTCGCTCTTCCAGCTGTACTGGTTCTGATCGAAGCGAATCAAGCTACCCATCACGAACACCGTGAAGCAGACGTAGGGGTAGACCTGGAACAGAAAACCGTAGACGCCGCTCATGATGCTGCTCCTGCTTGTGCCACGGCTGCGCTGCGCTGGCGAACGACATGGATGGGTTGGGGCTGGCCGGGTTTGGCCTGGCCTTTTGACGAACAACCGTCGAAAACGAGAGGTTCGGCCCAGCTCTCGTCGAGGTCGTCCTCGATCGGCAGCTTGACGGACTCCGCCTTTTCGCCGGCCAGGTCGAGCAAGGCGCCCAGTATGCTGGCATAGGGGCTGCGGTGTTTTTGCAGCGCGGCAAAGATGACATTGAAGATATGCGCCATCTCCGCCAAAAAGGCACGGGCTTCGGCCGGTGGTTGCGTGGAGACGAACTCCAACACGGCTGGCAGGTAGTCGGGCAGTTCGCCCTCGGCCAGATACAGTCCGGCTTTCTCGTAGGTCTGTGCCAGATCGATCATGGCCGGGCCGCGGTCGCGCGAGTCGCCGTGTACATGTTCGAACAGGTGCAGCGAGGTGGCGCGCCCCCGGTCGAACAGGGACACATATTCGGCTTCGTTGGCCAGAGTATCGCGTCTTGTCAACGCTGCCAGCAGAGCACCGAGCTCCGCCAGACGCGACGGTGACAAGGCCTTTTCCCGGCGCAGCAGTGCACCGATCTGCGGTGCCATTTCGCACAAATTCGCATCCGGGTAGCTCAGCAGTGCAGCCATGGCGCGCAGCGTGAGCGACGCGGTGACGGGTTGGGGTTTCTTGGCAAACATGGTCATACCTCCGCCCGGATCGGGATGGTGCGCTTTTTCTCGCTGCCGAACAGACTGGTCTCGCTGGTTCCCTCGGAGCAGCCGTTACCGAAGGTGAAGCCGCACCCACCGCGCACGTTGAACGTGTTCTCGGCGTATTCGCGGTGCGTGGTCGGAATCACGAAGCGGTCCTCGTAGTTGGCGATCGCCATCACGTGGTACATCTCCTCGACCTCGGCCTGGCTGATGCCGACCTGCTCTAGCACGGCCGCATTGTGGCGTTGATCCACATGCTTCTCGCGCTGGTAGGCGCGCATTGCCAGCATGCGTTCGAGTGCCCGCACCACCGGTACGGTGTCGCCTGCCGTCAGCAGGTTGGCCAGGTACTTGACCGGGATGCGCAGTTGGTGGACGTCCGGGATCTGGCCGTTGGTGCCGACATGGCCGGCATTGGCCGCGGCCGAGATCGGCGAAAGGGGTGGCACATACCAGACCATCGGCAGCGTGCGGTATTCCGGGTGCAGCGGCAGCGCGACCTTCCATTGCACCGCCATCTTGTAGACCGGGCTGTTGCGCGCCGCTTCCATCCATTTGTCGGGGATGCCATCGATGCGCGCCTGCTCGATCACCTTGGGGTCAAACGGATCCATGAAGATGTCGAGCTGGGCCTGGTACAGGTCACGGTCGTGCTCCACATTTGCGGCTTCCTGGATGCGGTCGGCGTCATACAGAAGCACGCCAAGGTAGCGGATACGGCCGACGCAGGTCTCCGAACAGACCGTCGGCTGACCCGCCTCGATACGCGGATAGCAGAAGATGCACTTTTCTGCCTTGCCGCTCTTCCAGTTGTAGTAGATCTTCTTGTACGGGCACCCCGACACGCACATGCGCCAGCCGCGGCATTTGTCCTGGTCGATCAGCACAATGCCGTCTTCCTCGCGCTTGTAGATCGAGCCCGACGGGCAGGATGCGACACAGGCCGGGTTCAGGCAGTGCTCGCACAGTCGCGGCAGGTACATCATGAAGGTGTTCTCGAACTGCCCGTAGATATCCTTCTGGATGTCGTCAAAGTTCTTGTCCTTGCTGCGTTTGGAGAACTCGCCGCCCAGGATCTCCTCCCAGTTCGGGCCCCAGACGATCTTTTCCATCTGCTTGCCGGTGATCAGGCTGCGCGGGCGCGCGGTGGGCGTGGCCTTCATTTCGGGTGCGGCCTGCAGGTGCGCATAGTCGAATGTGAACGGCTCGTAGTAATCGTCGATCTCGGGCAGGTTGGGGTTGGCGAAGATGCGCATCAGCAGCTTCCACTTGGCACCCTGGCGCAGCTCGACCGTGCCGTTGGCCTTGCGCTGCCATCCGCCGTTCCACTTCTCCTGGTTCTCCCACTCTTTCGGGTAGCCGATGCCAGGCTTGGTCTCGACGTTGTTGAACCAGGCGTACTCCATGCCGGGGCGGCTGGTCCAGACGTTCTTGCAGGTGACAGAACAGGTGTGGCAACCGATGCACTTGTCCAGGTTCAGCACCATGCCGATTTGGGCGCGGATTTTCATGCAGCCTCCTGACCAGCCATCCCGAAGGAGGTATGTGGTCCTTCATGGGTCAACGAAACCACGCAGTGGTGAATGTGGGGGGTCATGCGCTTTCTCCTTCTGCCTGGGTGGGTCGAATCAGTTCCGGAGCGACCGGCGTGTCGAGCCAGTCGATCTTGTTCATCTTGCGCACCACGACGAATTCGTCGCGATTGGTGCCGATGGTTCCGTAGTAGTTGAAGCCGTAGCTGAACTGAGCGTAACCGCCGATCATGTGGGTCGGCTTGAGCACAATGCGCGTCACCGAGTTGTGAATCCCGCCGCGGGCACCGGTGATCTCCGAGCCGGGGGTATTCACGATCTTCTCCTGCGCGTGGTACATCATCACCATGCCTGGATTCACGCGCTGGCTCACCACCGCGCGCGCCGCAATGGCGCCGTTGACGTTGAACAGTTCGATCCAGTCGTTGTCCTCGATGCCGGCGCTCTTGGCATCGTCCTCGCTCATCCAGACACAGGGACCGCCACGGCTGAGGGTGAGCATCAGCAGGTTGTCGGTGTAGGTCGAGTGGATGCCCCATTTCTGGTGCGGCGTGATGAAGTTCAGCTGGATTTCCTTGTTGCCATTGGGCTTGATGTTGTGGATGCCCGCCGTCGTCTTCAGGTCCACCGGCGGCCGGTAGCTGGTGAAGCCTTCGCCAAACGCCAGCATCCAGGGATGGTCGAGGTAGAACTGCTGGCGCCCGGTCAGCGTGCGCCATGGGATCATCTCGTGCACATTGGTATAGCCGGCGTTGTATGACACGGTCTCGCTCTCGATGCCGCTCCAGGTCGGGCTGGAAATGATCTTGCGCGGCTGCGCCTGGATATCGCGGAAACGGATCTTCTCGTCCTCGCGGTGGACCGCCAGGTGGGTGTGGTCCAGCCCGGTCTGCTTGCCCAATGCCTGCCAGGCCTTGACCGCGACATGGCCGTTGGTCTCGGGTGCCAGCTGAAGGATTACTTCACAGGCGTCGATATCGGTCTCGATTTTCGGCATTCCGCAGGTGACGCCCTTGGCCGTCACTACGCCGCTGAGTTCGGCGAGTTGCTTGACCTCGGTCTGCGTGTTCCAGGCGATGCCCTTGCCGCCATTGCCGACCTTGTTCATCAAAGGGCCCAGGGCGGTGAAGCGCTTGTAGACGTTGGGGTAGTCGCGTTCGACCACCGCCATCTGCGGGCCGGTCTTGCCCGGAATCAGGTCGATCTCGCCCTTGGCCCAGTCCTTGACGTCGAAGGGTTGCGCCAGTTCGCCGGGTGAGTCATGCATCAGCGGTGTCAGTACCAGCTCCTTCTCGACACCCAAATGGCCGACGCAGATCTCGCTGAACTTCCTGGCAAATCCCTTGTAGATGTCCCAGTCGCTGCGTGACTGCCAGGCCGGGTCGACCGCGGTCGACAGCGGGTGGATGAAAGGATGCATATCGCTGGTGTTGAGGTCGTTCTTCTCGTACCAGGTCGCTGTAGGCAGCACGATGTCCGAATACAGGCAGGTCGTGCTCATGCGGAAATCCAGCGTGACCAGCAAATCGAGCTTGCCCTCTGGCGCTTTGTCGTGCCACACGACCTCGGTCGGTTTTGCCTCGTCCTTGCCAAGATCCTTGCCCTGCACGCCATGGCTGGTGCCCAGCAGGTGCTTGAGGAAATACTCATGACCCTTGCCGCTGGAGCCCAGCAGGTTGGAGCGCCAGATGAACATGTTGCGTGGCCAGTTGTCGGGATGGTCCGGATCGGTACAGCTCATCTTGAGTGTGCCGTCCTTGAGCGCCTTGACCGCATAGTCCTTGGCGTCCATGCCGGCTGCAGCCGCATCGCGCACCACCTGCATTGGATTGGTCTGCAGCTGCGGCGCCGATGGCAACCAGCCCATGCGTTCGGCACGCACGTTGTAGTCGATCATGCTGCCGCCATAGATCTTCTTGTCGGCCAGCGGCGAGACCACTTCCTCCATGGTCAGCTTCTCGTAGCGCCACTGGTCGGTGTGCGCATAGAAGAAGCTGGTGCTGTTCTGCTGGCGAGGCGGGCGAATCCAGTCCAGCGCAAAGGCCAGTGCCGTCCAGCCGGTCTGGGGCCGCAGTTTCTCCTGACCCACATAGTGCGCCCAGCCACCACCACTCTTGCCGATGCAGCCGCACATCATCAGCATGTTGATGATGCCGCGGTAGTTCATGTCGCAGTGGTACCAGTGGTTCATGGCCGCGCCGATGATGACCATGGACTTGCCCTGGGTCTTGTCGGCGTTCTCGGCGAACTGGCGCGCCACCGTGATCAGCTGCTCGCGCGGCGTGCCGGTGATGCTTTCCTGCCAGGCCGGGGTGTAGGGCGTGTCGTCGTCGAAGTCCCTGGCCGCCAGTTCTCCGCTCAAGCCGCGAGCGACGCCGTAGTTGGCCACTTGCAGGTCGAACACGGTGGCCACCAGGGCCTCGCGTTGGTCGCCTTCCTTGCCCAGCGAAATGCGCTGTACCGGCACGGTGCGCACCAGCACATCCTGGCTGGCCGCACCGTTGTCGTTGTGCGAGAAGTTCGGCGTGACGATGCCGCCGAAGTAGGGGAAGCCGACCTTGGCGGTCTCCATGGTGGCGGTGTCGCCCTCCATCACGGACAGACGCAGCTTCACGTCCTGACCACGGCGCGCTTCCTTGGCCTGCAGGTTCCACTGGCCCTCGTCCGCACGGCCGTCCGGGCCCCAGCGAAAGCCAATGGCGCCGGTGGGCAGTACCACCTTGCCATCACTGTCGAAGGCGACTGTCTTCCATTCCGGGTTGTTGGCCTGGCCGAGCTTGCCGTTGAAGTCCGACGCCCGCACATAACGATCGGGCACCATGATGGTGGTGCCATCGGGCCGCTGGTGCTCCTTGAGCATGACCAGCATCGGCATGTCGGTGTAGCGCCGCACATAGTCGTCGAAATATGCGCTGCGCTCGCCTTTGTCCGGAAAGTAGAACTCCTTGAGGATCACATGGCCCATGGCCATTGCCACTGCGGCATCGGTGCCCTGCTTGGGATGCATCCAGATGTCGGAGAGTTTGGCGACTTCGGAGTAGTCGGGCGTGACCGCCACGGTCTTGGTGCCCTTGTAGCGCACCTCGGTGAAAAAGTGGGCGTCGGGTGTACGTGTCTGCGGTACGTTGGAACCCCAGGCGATGATGTAGCTGGAGTTGTACCAGTCGGCCGACTCCGGCACATCGGTCTGTTCGCCCCAGACCTGCGGGCTGCTCGGAGGCAGGTCGCAGTACCAGTCGTAAAAGCTCAGACACACGCCGCCGATCAGGCTCAGGTAGCGGCTGCCCGCGGCATAGCTGACCATCGACATCGCCGGGATGGGCGAGAAGCCGACGACCCGATCGGCCCCATGTTTCTTGATCGTGTAAACGTTGGCGGCGGCGATGATTTCGTTGACTTCGTCCCAGGTCGAGCGCACCATGCCGCCCAGGCCGCGGATGCTCTGGTAGTCGCGGCGCTTGGCGTCGTCCTGGACGATCGAGGCCCAGGCGTCAACCGGGTCGTGCGACAAGCGTGCCTCACGCCAGGTCCTGAGCAGGCGACCACGTACCATCGGGTACTTGACGCGATTGGCGCTGTACAGGTACCAGCTGTAGCTGGCGCCGCGGGAGCAACCGCGTGGTTCATGGTTGGGCATGTCCCAGCGGGTGCGGGGGTAGTCGGTCTGCTGGGTTTCCCAGGTCACGATGCCGCCCTTGACATAGATCTTCCAGGAACACGAACCGGTGCAGTTCACACCGTGGGTGGAGCGCACGATCTTGTCGTGCGCCCAGCGGTTGCGGTAGGCGTCCTCCCAGGTGCGGTCTTCGCCGGTGGTCACGCCATGCTCACCCGAGAAACTTTCGCGCGGGCTGTTGAAATAGGTCAGTCGATCGAGGAAGTGGCTCATCAGGGCTCCTTGAAAATCGGAAATGGGGCAGGCCGGGCAGTGTCTGGCCGCGATCAGGGGTTCTTCACGTAGGCAGCCTTGCGCAGGTAGAACCACCAGTTCAGCACCAGGCACAAGGCATAGAAGATGGCAAAGCCGTACATCGCCATTTGCGGCGTGCCCGCCTTGATCTGCTCGCCGATGACCACCGGCGCGATGAAGGCACCATAGGCCGCGACAGCCGACGTCCAGCCCAGTACCGGGCCGGCCTGCTGGCGATCGAACAACACACCGATGGTGCGGAAGGTCGAACCGTTACCGATGCCGCTGGCCGCGAACAACACGACGAACAGCAGCATGAAGGGGAGGAAATACTGCTCGGGTGTCGCCGACTGGTAGGCCTGCAACATGACATAACCCACCGCGACCGATGCCAGCACCATGACGGCAGAAATCCACTGCGTGACGATGGAGCCACCGATCTTGTCCGCAATCCATCCACCGACCGGTCGGATCAAGGCGCCGACGAACGGGCCAATCCAGGCGTATGCCAGCACCGCCGGGGCGTTCGGGTTGTTCAGCGTGTGCTGCATCACACCTTGTGCGTCAGGCACGTGGCTGATGCCGAAAATCACCTTCATCGACAGTGGCAAGGCCATCGAGAAGCCGATGAACGAGCCGAAGGTGACGATGTACAGGATGGTCAGCGCCCAGGTGTGCTTGTTGCTGAAGATTGCGAACTGCGACTTCACATGGTCCTTCATGGTCCCGAACGCAGCGAGCTTCATCATCAGGACGGCGGCAATGATGTCGAGCGGAATGGCCACCCACATGTTGAGCAGGCCCAGCCCGGTGGGTGCCGGCAGGTAGAAATACAGCATCACGATGGATGGAATGAAGGCCATCGTGTACAGGTAGGTGATCTTGGCAAATGCCACCACCGGGCTGCCGGTGGACGGTGACACGGTCTTGAGGTTGTTCATGCCGAACCAGCACAGGATGCCCAGTGGCACCAGCGACAACACCCAGGCAAGACCGGCGTTCTGCACCCAGGTCTGCGTACCGGCGGGAATCTTGCCGAAGATCCAGCCGCTGTCCTTGACCAGCACCATCGGCTCGCCGCCGAAGGCGCCGAACAGGCCGACCGTCATCACCAGCGGGATCACGATCTGCATCGTGGTGACGCCGAAGTTGCCCAGGCCCGCGTTCAGACCCAGACCCGTGCCCTGCAGGCGCTTGGGAAAGAAGGTGCTGATGTTGGACATCGAGCTGGCGAAGTTGCCGCCGCCCACACCCGACCACAAGGCCATCAGCTGGAACGACCACAGTGGCCACTCCGGATGCTGGAGCACGATGCCGGTGCCAATGGCGGGTGCCAGCAACATCGACGTGGTGAGGAATATCGTGTTGCGCCCGCCTGCGAGCCGGATCAGGAACGAGGCAGGAATGCGCATCGTCGCACCCGAGATGCCGGCAATGGCAGTGAGCGTGAACAGTTCGGCCTGGCTGAACGGAAAGCCCAGGTTCATCATCTGCACCGTGATCACGCCCCACATGCCCCAGACCGCGAAGCCGCACAGGAGTGCAGGAATCGAGATCCACAGGTTGCGGTAGGCAATTCTTTTGCCGGTTGTTTCCCAGAAAGTTTCGTCCTCGGGACGCCAGTCGGTGACGTCGGCCCCGCTTTGGGCAGCCGGCACCGGGACGGCAGACTTGCTTGCAGTTGTCATGGAGAATCCTTGTGGTTCAGTTCTTCAGCCGTTGAGGGCAAATGTGGTGGCGTTCTTGCCCATCAGCTCGGTGCGGCGCACCTCGGTCCAGTACATCCAGATCAGCGAAACCCAGACCACCCCGTACATCAGCATGAAGGCGCTCGAACGGATGCCAGTGAGGTCCATCAACGCACCAAACATGATCGGCAGGATGAAACCGCCCAGGCCGCCGGCCAGCCCGACGATGCCGCTGACAGCGCCGATGTTGGTCGGGTATTCGTCGGCGATGTACTTGAAAACGCTGGCCTTGCCGAACGCCCATGCAATGCCCAGAACGAACATCAGCATGGTGAAGGTGTAGACGTTCAGGCCGATGTGGAAGGTGGTTGGGCCTTTCACGGTGATGATCGTGAAGTCGGTCTGTGGGTACGACAACAGGAACAGGCAGATCCAGCTGACCCACATCACCCACCAGGTCACGGCGTGCGCGCTGTATTTGTCCGACAACCAGCCGCCTACCGCGCGCAACACGCCGCCGGGCAAGGAAAAGCAGGCAGCCAGCAGCGCGGCAGCGCGGATGTCGAGCCCGTATTCTCCGATGTAGTACTGCACCATCCACAGGCTCAGCGCGACATAGCCGCCGAACACGATGCTGTAGTACTGGCAGTATTTGAGTACCTTGGGGTCCTTGAGCAGTTTGAGCTGGTCGCTGAACTTGGTGTTCGGCGGCACCAGATGGGCCGGATCGCTGTGGCTGAACATCCAGAACAACACGACGGTGCCGAGCATGATGGCCGCATACACCTGGGGCACCATGGCCCAGCCAAAGGCCACGAGAATCGCGGGGGCGACAAACTTGTTCACCGCCGCGCCGGAGTTGCCGGCACCGTAGACGCCCATCGCAAAGCCTTGCTGGTTCTTCGGGAACCAGCGCGCCACATAGGGTGTGCCAACCGAGAAGGAGCCACCGGCCAGACCGACGAAAAGACCAATGAGCAGAAAGTGCCAGAGCTGCGTAGCGTAGGTCATCATCCAGATCGCCGGCACCGTCAGCGCCATCAGCACCGTCATGACAATGCGCCCGCCATACCGGTCGGTCCAGATGCCCAGCGGTACTCGGGACAACGCGCCGCTGAGCACCGGCGTGGCGGTCAGCAGGCCGAACTGGGTGGAATTGAGGTCCAACGCTTTCTTGATCGGGATACCGATCACGCCGAACATCATCCAGACCATGAAACACACGGTGAAGGCGAGCGTGCTGACGATCAACACGGACAGCGCCTGTCCTTTACGGGTCATTTGACATCTCCTAGGGTCATGGCATGACTTTAGGATCTGCCGGGCCCGGCCACCATCCTCCAGAGGTGCAGGCGAACAAGGTCAGAAGGACTATGCCGGGGCGTTGCCCCCTCGTTCTGAAGAACTACGACGGCGCAAACCTGCGCCTGGTTTGCGTTGGATCAAGACGCGTCGGCGTCAAACAGGCCGCTTTCTGTGGCCAGGACGGCGGCGTGCACGCGGGTGCCGACGTCGAGTTTGCGCAGGATGTGCTGCACGTGGATCTTGACCGTCGTTTCGGCGATGGCGAACTGGCGCGCGATTTCCTTGTTGCTCGCGCCAGCGGTGATCGCGCGCAGGATGTCGAGCTCGCGTGGGGTCAGCGTTGCAAGCGGCGATGCAGGCGCGCTGGGTTGCGGCGCATCGGTCGATGCGTTGGCGGCGTTGCGATAAGCCGTAAACAGTTTGGCTGTCATTTCGGGCGCGATCACGTTTTCGCCCGCCATTACGCGGTTGATTGCATGGGTCAGTGCGTCACCTTCCATGGTCTTGAGCAGGTAGCCGCTGGCGCCATTGCGCAGTGCGGTTGCAAGGTCAGTTTCGTCCTCGCTGACCGTCAGCAACAGGATGCGGGCGCCGGGCGCGGCTTCACGCAGCGCGGGCACCGCGTCTACGCCGTTGACACCGCCCAGATGGTTGTCGAGCAGGATCAGGTCGGGCTGAAGCTCCTGCGCGCGCCGCTGGGCCTGGCCGGCGTCTGCGGCGTCACCGACCACCTTGTGCCGCGGATCGCGCGCCAGCAGCGCCACCAGGCCGCGGCGGAACAGGGTGTGGTCGTCAACCACCAGGATGCGGATTTCGGCGGCAGATTCGGAAGGGGTCAACATGCGGGGGCGGCGCTCAGGTGACAAGGTCGTGTGCGCTGGTGCGGAGCTGCGAAGCCGACAGTTTTGCCTTGCTGTCGGGCAAGGTCAGGATGACCGAGCTTCCGCGCCCTGGACTGCTGTGGATATCCAGATGGGCATGGATGCGTTCGGCGCGTTCACGCATGATGCGCAAGCCCACGTGGCTTTCGTCATGGGCGTCCTGCGCAGTGGCGAAACCCGCGCCGTTGTCGCGGATCTCGAAGCGCCAGCTGGGCGTCTGCTGCACGTCGAGCCAGACCTGTGTCGCGGTCGCGGCGTGTTTGCGCACATTGGACAAGGCCTCTTGCACGATATGCAACACCTGGACCTGCAGATCCGGGTCCAGCGGCATGCCGTGTCCGTCCATCTGAAACGCGCTGGGAAGGCCACTTTGCAGCTCGAACTTGCGCAGCGTGGTCTTGAGCGCCGGTTCGATGTCTTCGGCATTGGTGCGGGTGCGGAAATGCAGCAGCAGTTCGCGCACATCGGCATAACTCTCGCGCACGCCGGTGTTGATCTCGTCGAGCACCACCTGGGCCTGCTGCAGGTTGTCGCGGGCGAGTGCATCCTGCATCAGCTGGACCTGAATTTTCAGGAATGCCAGCGACTGCGCGATCGAGTCGTGCAGCTCACGTGCCAGGAAGCTGCGCTCCTGGGACACCGCAGCCTCTTTTTCCAGTGCTGCCAGACGAATGTTCTCCATGGCGGCGGCCAGGTGGGCAGTCAGTGCCTCGAGCAGCGAGCAATCCGACTTCGACAGGGCGACCTGCGCGTGGAAGAACAGGTCGACTTCGCCCATCAGCCGATCGTGCAGGCGAATTGGAATCGATACGATGGTTTCGAACCCGGCCTGTGCGCAATGCCGAATGCGCCCGGGTTTCATGGCGTGAATCGGAATGATGCGAAGACCGGTCTGCAGGTTTGGCGATCCGCAGTGGCAGTCGCCGGCATGCACACAATGTTCAGCTTCGATCATCTCGGAGGGCAACCCATCGGAGGCCAGCATCAGGAAGCGCTGATTGGTTTCGTCCGACCAGCGCAGGGCGACCCCGTCAGCGTGCGCGATGGGACGCAGGCGCTGCACGAAGCCGGCAGTCAGTTCCTGCAGGCTGCTGGCCTTGCCCACCAGGCTGGTGATGTTGTAGAGCGCCTCCAGGCGTTCACGCTTTTCCTGCAGCTCGGCTGTTTTCTCCGCGACCCGGGCCTCCAGGTTCTGGTGCACTGACTGCACCTGTTGTGCCATCTCGTTGAATCCGTCGGCCAGCGTTCCGAACTCGTCGGTGCTGGTGCTGTGCACACGCGTGCCAAAATCACCTTCGCGAATGCGCTGGATGGCGTTCTTGATCTGGCCGACCGGCTCGAGAACGAACAGATAGCCGACATAGATCAGGATGGCGGTGCCGACCACTGCCAGCGTCATCGTGATGAGTTGGGCCAGATGCAGCAGGGCGGTCCAGCGCGACATGTGCGCTTCGATGGCGCCGACCATGGCGTCGATGTCCGCCACGAAACGCGCGGTGTCCGCCTGCAGGGATTGCAGTGAGGCGGGGGGGCTGGCGATCCAGCGCTGCTGATATTGCGACCATCCCTTTTCAACGGTTCCAAATTTCATGCGCACCGCTTCGTCCCACGGCATGAACAAGGGGCGCTCGGGATCGCCCACGCGCAAGGTATCCATACCCTTTGAGAACTCGCTGACCAACTCCGGCAGGCCCTGCGACTGCGCTGTGCTGATCGACAGCGACAGGCGGTAAGCCTGCATGCGCATGCGGCCGGCCTCGTTGACCGCTGCTGCGCCGCCTTCTAGTTGCCAGGCGACCCACAACGTGACGGCGATGGTGGCCAAGGCCATCAAAAGGAACGGCGTCGCTACGAGCGCCAGCTTGGCGCCCAGATTCCAGTGCCGTGTCTTCGGCATGCTGTTCAAACCGGACTCCGTGCAAAACGCCGGCAGTATGCACCTGCCCGCGGAAGCTTCAGGAAACCCGCTCGAAAATGGCGGCGATGCCCTGGCCGCCGCCGATGCACATCGTGACCAGCGCATAGCGCCCACCGATGCGCTGCAATTCGTACAGGGCCTTGACCGTGATCACCGCGCCGGTGGCACCGATGGGGTGACCGAGCGAAATGCCGGAACCATTGGGATTGACCTTTGCCGGATCGAGCCCGAGGTCGCGGGTAACGGCGCAGGCCTGGGCGGCAAAGGCCTCGTTCGCTTCGATGACGTCGAGGTCCTTGATGCTCAGACCCGCTCGCTCGAGTACCTTCTGTGTCGCGGGGACCGGGCCGATGCCCATGTATTTCGGGTCGACACCCGCATGGGCGTACGCGACCAGCCGCGCCATCGGCTTGAGCCCGCGTTGCTGGGCCACCTGGCTGTCCATCAGCAACACCGCAGCCGCTGCATCGTTGATGCCCGATGCGTTGCCGGCCGTCACGGTGCCGTTTTCCTTGAGGAAGGCCGGCTTGAGTTTGGCCATGTCGGCCATGGTGCAGTTGCTGCGAAAGTGTTCGTCGGTATCGAACGTCACGTCGCCCTTGCGCGTTTTCTGCACGATGGGCAGGATCTGATCCTTGAAGTAACCGGCCTTGATCGCCCGTTCGGCCCGGTTGTGGCTTTCCACCGCCAGGGCGTCCTGGTCTTCGCGGGTGATGTTCATCTTGGCCGCAATGTTCTCGGCGGTCACACCCATGTGGATGTTGTGGAACGGGTCGTGCAGCGCACCCATCATCATGTCGATCATCTTGGTGTCGCCCATCCGGCTGCCCCAGCGACTGGTGAGGCTTGCATAGGGTGCGCGGCTCATGTTTTCTGCGCCACCGCCGATGGCGATGTCAGTGTCTCCCAGCGCAATGGCCTGCGCCGCCGAGACGATGGCTTGCAGTCCGGAGCCACACAGCCGGTTGACATTGAATGCGGGCGTGCCCTGTCCGCAGCCGCCTTGCACGGCGGCGACACGCGACAGGTACATGTCGCGGGGTTCGGTGTTGACCACATGGCCAAAAACCACGTGGCCTACGTCGTCGCCCCCGACCTGACTCCGGGCAAGCACTTCACGCACGACGGCGGCCCCGAGTTCGCACGGGGGCATGTCTTTCAACGCGCCTCCAAAAGTTCCAATGGCGGTGCGTACGGCACTGACGACGACGACTTCTCGGCTCATGTCTGCTGCTCCTGAACGGGTGGATATCACCCCAAGTGTGCCGCATCGGGGGTGCTTGCGGGGTCCGCAACACTTGATTCAGATCAAGATAAGTCCGGTCAGCAAGGTGATGGCCGGTGTCAGCGGCGGCTCAGGCGGCAATGACGATGGGGAATTCGGCGCGAAAGCCGTCGCCGGAGGGCTCGAACGCCACAGTCAGCGCGTCGCGGTCGCGCACATCGCGCAACTGGCGCCACAGGAAGTCTCTTGCGTTGCCCGGGTCATCGCGCACATACAACTGGGTGGTCAACAGTTCGCGCGTGCCCTGGCGCACCTTGACATGGATATGCGGTGAGCGCCCGCCGTACGCGACCGGACGGATGGTCCGGAACCGATAACGGCCGTCCGCCCCTACGCGCTGCATGCCAAAGCCCTGGAACGCCGGATCGGCCCGAGCGCCGTCGCCCGGGTGATGGTAGTGTCCGGCCGCGTCGCATTGCCATATTTCGACCTGTGACCCCGCCAGCGGCTGGCCCCGGGTATCGGTCACGATGCCTTCGACCCAGCCCGCCTGGCCGGCGTCATATCGTTGCTCGCCATTGCGCAGCAGATCGGCGTCGTTGTCGCGCGGCAGCGCCAGTGGGTAGAACGGGCCCTCGCTCTGGCGCGGCGTGACTCTGGAGGAGGTCTGGGTCTGCGCACGTGCCGTGGTCCAGACGAAGGGCAGCGCGATCGCCGCAAGGCTCAGGCCGCGCCGGGACAGGCCGGCTCGAACGGGAGGAATCTGCATGGGGCATCTCCAGAAGTGTGTCAGTAGGACGCTTGCGCTCAGCCGGAGTTCCCGGCGCCGGCGCGCCGGCAGCCGCCGGATCACCGCATGGGTGCGAAACAAAACGAAACATGGCGAAACCGTGTTGAAAGGACATGGCTGCGGGTGCCCGGCACCATTCACCCATGTTCAATCAATCTGTAAAGGAATAGTCATGAAAACCTGGATCAAACGCAGCCTGGCCGGCTTGTTGGGTGTCGGAATCGTCGTCGGGGGTCTTGCAGCCTGTGGTCACCGCGATGAGGGGCATGGCCGCCATGGCATGTCCATGAGCAGCGAGGATGAGACCCGCTTGCAGGGCAAATTCGTCGAGAAGATCAGCAAGGAGCTCGAACTGACCGCGCCGCAGAAACAGCATCTGGTGACCATCGCCGAGCGCTTGCGCGAGCAGCGCAAGGCCTTGATCGGCAGCACCACCGATCCGCGCGCCGAACTGCAGGCGCTGGTTGCCAGTGCGCGTTTCGACCGGGCAAGGGCGCTGGCGATTGTCGAGGAAAAGACCCAGGCCATGCGTGGGAAGAGCCCGGAGGTGATCGCCGCCATGGCCGACTTTTTTGACAGTCTGAGCCCGGCGCAGCAGCAGGAACTGCGTGAGCATCTGCAAAATCGCCATCGCTGGTTCGGTCGCAGCTGATAGACCAGGCGGTGGGACAATGCGCCATGCCGAAGATCCTGCTGATCGACGATGACGCCCAGTTGGGGCCGCCGCTGGCCGAATATTTCAGTCGCTTCGAATTGGAGCTGGATCTGGCAGGGAGGCCCAGCGAGGGCCTGGCGATGCTGCGTGACGGCCATTACGACGCAGCCATCCTTGACGTCATGCTGCCGGAGATGGACGGCTTTGCGTTGTGTCGACTGATTCGCAAGAGCAGCGACATTCCCATCATCATGCTCACGGCACGTGGCGAATTGACGGACCGGGTGGTGGGTCTGGAGCTGGGTGCGGATGACTATCTGCCCAAACCGTTTGAGCCGCGCGAACTGGTGGCCCGCCTGCACACCATGCTGCGGCGCCAACGCGCCGTCGCACCAGCGGTGCAGCGCTGCTTGCGCTTTGACGGTCTGGAGCTGGATCTGGACACGCATACCGTGATCCGTCAGGGCGCAGCAGTGTCCCTGACCGGGACCGAATTTGCGTTGCTGGTGTTGCTGGCACGCGAACCTGGCAAGGTGTTTTCGCGCGACGACATACTGAACCACTTGCGCGGTCATGAAGCCGACCTGTATTCGCGCGCCGTGGACATCCTGATCAGTCGCCTGCGCAAGAAGCTCGATCCGCTGGACGCTATCCGGACTTTGCGCAACGCCGGATACGCATTGGCGCTGGCCCGTGCCTGAATCTTCGCACCAACCCTGGCACCGGCGTGCGTATTCCGCGCTGCGCCAATCCCTGCGGCTCAAGCTGATTGCGGTATTCCTGGTGTTGGCACTGGGCCTGTCGGTGATGTTTCTCGGCGGCATGCAGCGCGCCGTCGGTGTCGGCTGGCGTCTGGCGGTGGCACCACTGGTGTCCGACTATGTCAACCGGCTGGTGGCGGAGATCGGCACGCCTCCGAGTGTCGATCGCGCACGTGCGCTGACGCTGCGCCTGCCAATATCGGTGGACATCGAGGGCCCGCTGGTGCGCTGGCGCTCGCATGCCGACAGGGGCGACCGTGGCTGGCCGCATGACGAAGATTGGTATGGCGATTCGCCGCAGATCCTGGAGCGCGAAACCGTCGACGGGCATCGCGTTTCACTGGGGCTGGGCGATCTCCCTTGGGACCGGCAGCCCCGGCTGGTCGGCTGGTTCACATTGTTCACCTTGCTGGCTTTCATTGCGCTGGCCTATGTCTATGTGCGTCGGCTGCTGCGACCGCTGGACGATATTCGTATCGGTGTGCAGCGTTTTGGCAAGGGAGAGTTCGACCATGCCATAACGGTGAGGCGCCAGGATGAACTGGGGGAACTGGCCGGGCAGATCAACACCATGGCCGATGATCTGCACAAGATGCTCGATGGCAAGCGGGCCTTGCTGCTGGCCATCAGCCATGAACTGCGCTCGCCGCTGACGCGTGCCCGCGTTCACGCCGAGTTGCTGCCCGAAACGGGCGACAACGGCCCGCGCCGCACTGCGCTGTTGCGAGATCTGGGTGAGATGCGCGACATGATCAACGACCTGCTCGAAAGCGAGCGCCTGTCCGGCAGCCATGTTGCGTTGCACCGCGAGCCCACCGATCTGCGTGCACTGGTGCGTTCCTTGGTGAAGGATCGTGAGCCAACGGTGGATGTGACCCTCGATCTGCCGACAGATCTGCCCAGCGTCGGTGTCGACGCCACACGCGCGCGCCTGGCGGTGCGCAATCTGCTGGACAACGCCTTGCGCCATGGTGCAGGTCAATTGCCGCCAATAGTCGCAGTGCGCCATACCGCTCAGGCCATGGTGGTGACGGTGCGCGACCACGGGCCGGGCGTCGATCCGGCACATCTGGCACAGCTGGGCCAGGCCTTCTATCGCACCGACGCCGCGCGCCAGCGCGTCACCGGCGGTGTGGGCCTGGGCCTGCATCTGGCCCGGCTGGTGGCGCTTGCCCATGGCGGCAGCCTGAGCTTTCGCAACGCCAACCCCGGTCTGGAAGCGACGCTGGTGTTGCCGATATCCGGCTGAACGTGACCCGTCGACGGCCAGGGCCTGCGACATGTATCAGAAGCCGGGCGCGCTCGAGAACTCCAGCAGTTCCCCGCTTTGCGGGTGGTGCAGACGGATATGGGTCGCGTGCAGCATCAGTCGGTTGGCGCGGCCGGCTTCGTCGTCGCGGCCGTACAGCAGGTCTCCGACGATGGGGTGTCCAATGGCTTGAAGGTGCACGCGCAGCTGATGCGAGCGTCCGGTGACTGGCTCGACATCCACACGGGTCATGGCCGCAAGCGTCGTGTCGACCAGGCGCCAGCGGGTCAGGCTGGGCTTGCCATCTGCGGTGATCACACGACGTGGGCGGTTCGGCCAGTCCACGGCGATTGGCAGATCGATTACCTGCCACGGTGAGCCGTCACACGCAGGGCGGCCGCAGATCAGTGCCTGGTAACGTTTGTCGACTTGTCGGGCGGCGAAGGCGCGATTGAGGACGGTCAGTGCCTGCGCTCCGCGTGCCATCAGCATCAGGCCGGATGTCGCCATGTCTAGCCGGTGCACGATCCGCGCATCAGGATATTGCTGCTGGACCCGTGCACTCAGGCAGTCCTGCTTGTCGGCCCCGCGACCCGGCACACTGAGCAGTCCGGCGGGCTTTTCCAGCACCAGCAGCGCAGAATCCACATGCAGGACGGTGATCGAAAATTCAGTGCTCTGCGTTTTGGTGCACCAGCTTTTGCACGATGTCGCACAACTCGTCGACGTCGTTGGGCTTGTGGATCAAGGCGCCGGCACCTTCCGCAAAGGCCAGTTGCTCAATCTCGGGGGTCACATATCCCGATGCCAGTGCCACAGGCAACTCGGGTCTTACCACGCGAGCTTCACGCAACAAGTCGATGCCGCAAAAGCCGGGCATGTTGTAGTCGGTCACCATCAGGTCGAACTCTGCAGCGCGCTCGCGCAAGGCAAGCGACGCAAGATGCGGGTCGGTGAAGGTGCTGACCCGGAAACCTTTGCGCGTCAGCACCCGCTCCACCAGGAACACCAGCGCCTCGTCGTCGTCGACATACATCACGTGCTTGCCCTTGCCCTCGACCGTATTCGCCGGTTCGACGGGCTCGGGGGCGGCGACAGCGGCCAGCTTGGCCGGCGGGAAGTACAGCGTGAAGACGCTGCCCTTGCCCGGCGTACTTTGCACGCCGACCGAGCCCTGATGGGTGCGCATGATGCCATGCACCACGGCCAGTCCCAGCCCGGTGCCTTGGCCTACGGGTTTGGTTGTAAAGAATGGCTCGAAGATCCGCTCCATCGTCTCCGGGTCGATTCCCACGCCGGTGTCGCGCACGGCCAGCGTGACGTGATGTCCGCGCGATTTGCCGCGGCGCTCCTTGCGCAGCGGCATGGTGTAGGTACTGCCCAGCTTGACGGAAATCGCTCCGCGTTGGGGCCCGATCGCATGCATCGCATTGGTGCAAAGATTGAGCAAGGCCTGCTCGATCTGGGTCGCGTCGGCCATGACCGGTGGCACCTGGTCTTCGATGTCGACCAGCAGGTCGATCGACGGTGGCAATGTGACCTTGATCAGCCGGGCCGTCTCGTGTACCACGTCGGCCAGATGGATGGTGGTGCGAGTCGTGGTCTCGTTGCGGCTGAAGGTCAGGATCTGGCGCACCAAATCGCGCGCACGCCGGCCGGCCTTTTCGATCTCGAGCAAGCTGGTCAGCGCGGGGGACTGCGCGCCAGCATCTTCCTTGGCCAATTCGACATTGCCCAGGATGGCGCTCAGGATATTGTTGAAGTCGTGTGCGATGCCACCTGCCATGGTGCCCACCGCCTGCATCTTCTGGGATTCGCGCAGCTGGGTTTCCAGAACATTGCGCTGGGTCTCGATCTTCTTGCGTGCCGTCAGATCACGCGCGAACACCGTGATGATGTCGCCATCGAGCCGGCGCTCGAAAGATACGCTGACTTCCACAGCCAATGGCCGGCCTCCACTGGTACGACCTTCCATCTCGCCCAGTTGGGCATGTGATGAGAGCTGGTTGTATCCCAGGGTCTGCACCGCATCGGGCAGGAAGCGCTCGAGCAGGCTGCCCAGCGCCTGGTCAGACGGGCATTGGAACAGCGCCGCTGCAGCCGGGTTGAAGATCGTGATGCTTCGGTTGGCGTCGACGCAGATGATCGCGTCCAGAGACGAGTTGATGATCGCAGCCAGGCGGTTTTCACTCAGGTGCAACTCTTCGTTGCGTCGACGCAACTCGGCTGCACTCTCCTGCAGCGCCCGGCGCTCGGCAAGCAGCGGGCCCTGATCGATGACCGCGCAGATGAAGTGCGCAATGCCATCTTGCGGGTTGTCAATGCGCGCCACGTGCAAGTCGCCTGCGAAGCTGCCACGTGAGCCGGCCAGAAATATCACTTCGCTGGCTTCGCTCGTGCCCTCCTCCAACGCCTGGCGAAACGACTCGGCGACGTGGTGGGCGTGGCTTTCGCTGACCATCGGCGACACATAGGTCAGCGGGGGATCTTGTTCTGATGGACGGAACAGTCGCGACGCCATCGCGTTGCTTTCGAGCACCTGGCCATGCTCGTCGACGACCATCAGGGCCAGCGGGACACTGGAAAAAAGTGTCAGAAAACGCTCGGATGCGCCCTCGGCGGCGCGCTGACTGAAACGCAACGCCTTGTTCTGGATTTCGAGTTCGACCTGGTACTTGCGCAGATCTTCGATCATCTGCGGCAATGCGTATTCCGGCGCCGCCTGCATGACAGGCGGCGACTCTTCATGCCGATCCTGCTGGAGCAGGTCGGAAATGGTGCGCAGCAAATGCGCCGGCTCGGGGTCGTGCATGCCGCCCACTACCGGTTCGTCAAGTGCCGGAAATGCACCACGCTCGCTCGTCAGCACGCGTGGTCCGGTGCAACATCATGCGAGGCCACCTCGTGACACCCTACTTTTTCAGTTTGCCGCGAACAGGCACGACGGTGGTGACAGTGGGGCGGACGGCATCGGGCGACACCGGCTTGGCGGGCGCCGTGTCCTTTTTGGGCTTCTTGCCTTCCTTGTTGCTCTTCTGTTGACCTTTGGGCATGTCATCTTCCTTGGTGTGGGGGCTTGTATTGCCGGTTTGCAATGGGGGGGCCGACGCGCAACCAAATCGTCGGCCGCGAATCGGATGTCGGAGCCTGTCAGCGCCGTACGACCGCGGTTCCTGGATCGAAGTCGGCCGATCTGAGCGGGCTGTTGGCCGTGATGTAGGCCCGCAACACGTCGGCGTCAACATAACCCGTGTCGACGTATGTCCTGTGGTCGGTCAGTTTCGGGTAGCCGTCGCCGCCAGCGGCGATGAAGTTGTTGATCACCATGCGATAGGTCTTGCCCATGTCCAGCGCGGCGCCTTTGACGCTGGCGCTTTCGACGGCGCCGCCTGCGATGACCAGGTTGATACCGGCAAATTGCGGAAACGCGCCGGAGCCAACACTCATCTTCACCACAGCATTGAGGTAATCCATCACTTCCTTGCCTGTCAGATCCACCACGGCAGTGGTGTTGCCAAAGGGCTGGACCTTGAGCACATCCTTGTAGGTCAACTTGCCGGCCACCAGCGAATCGCGCACACCGCCGGCATTGACGACCGCAAAGTCGGCCTTGGTACGCTCCATCAGAGCACGGCCTATGAGCACGCCCATCGATGCAGGCTTGGCACGTACGATGGCACGATCGCCTTCAATGCGACCGTCGGTGGCGCCGATTTCGACCAGCAGCTTTTGCTGACCGAAGTCCTGATACGGCTTGAGCATGGCCAGCATTTCGGTGTTTTCGGCGATGGCCACGGTATAGGGAACCTTGGACGTCTTGCCATCTGCAGCCTTGACGGATTTCATCAGATTAACCGGGATCAGTGCGTATTTGACCAATTTGAATTCGCCGTTGCGATATTCGAAATCGGCGCGACCAACGTACTTGCCCCACTCGTGCGCCTGCACGATCCAGGCGCCGTTCTGGCGGTCGGGGCGGCATTCGGTACCTGGCACATATGCGGCGTCGACGACGTTTTCGGCTTTCATGCAGGCGGGGTTCTGGGTGTGGCCGCCCACCACCAGGTCGATGCCCTTGACCGCGCGGGCCATCGTCACATCGCCGGCCGCATTGGTTCCGTGATTGCCGTTGGCGTAGTGACCCATATGGGTCGCTGCAATCACCACATCGGCCTTGGTGCGCAGTTCCGGCACCACCTTGCGCGCTTCGTCCACGACACTGCGGAACTGAATGTTCTTGACGTTGTCCGGGCTCACCATCTTGCGGGTGTCCTCGGTTGTCAGGCCCATGACGCCGACACGCAGGCCGTCGAACGCGAACACCTTGTAGGGTTCGAACATGCGTTTGTCGCCCTCATAGATGTTGGCGGCGAGCATAGGGAACTTGGCCAACTCGCGCTGCATGCGCAAGGTGCTCAAGGGTTTGTCGAATTCATGGTTGCCTACGGCCATTGCGTCGTATCCGAGCATGTTCATGCCCTTGAAGTCCGGCACCGCGTCCTGCAGGTCGGACTCGGGCACGCCGGTGTTCACGTCTCCCCCGTCGAGCAACAGGCTGTGGCCACCCTTTGCGGCAACGTCCTTGCGGATCTGGTCGATCAGGGTCTTACGCGCAGCCATGCCGTATTCGCCATCGCTGTTTTGCCAGAACCGGCCGTGGTGGTCGTTGGTGTGCAGGATCGTCAATTGGTAGGTCTTGTCCTTCTGCGGACCACCAGCAGGTACGCCGGCGCAGCCGATCAGGGCAATTGCGGCGGAGATTGCCAGCGTGGTTTTGATCAAATGCATGAGTGCCTCAGGATGAATTGTCATGAACTGTCACGCCGACCGGCCGGTCGGCCGGGACGGCAAGTGGTCGATTATGGGGGCAGTGCTGGGCAGACTCAAGCTTCATGACGGGTCTTGGGCCGAGGTAAGGCTGAACCACACGGTTTACAAGCGGCGACAATCGAGGGTTTTCATCCTGATGGATTGCAAGGAGATTCATGTCCAACTGTCTCATTCGACCCGCCGAAGCTGCTGACGCCACTGCCTTGGCGCAGATCGAAGGCGTCACGGAAACGGCGCTAGGCCGGTCAGCGGCAGACCAGCGCAAGCGGCAGACATTTTGGCGTGAGGCGATTGAATTCGGCGAGCCATTTGTTCTGGTGGCTTGCGACGGCGACAAGCTTGTCGGCTTTGTCGGGTACGACCGTAGTCGTGACCCTCGTACACCGCCGACAACGGGCGAGATCTGGGCCCTTTATGTGCTGGGCAGCCACCTGGGTCAGGGCGTGGGGCTGTCTTTGTGGGACGCTGCGCGCGAGGGCTTGGTGGAGGAAGGCTGCACCCATGTATCGGTCTGGATCGAGCTGGCGATGGAGCGCGCCTTGCGCTTTCACGAGCTGGCGGGCTTCAAACGTGACATGCCGTCCTTGCGTACCGTGGTCAAAGGCGCAACGCGCGTCGAGGAAATCCGGCTCAAGCGCACCCTGTGATGTACTGAGCGCCGTTGCTGTGCACTGGCAAAGTCATGGCAGCGCTTGAGTAGCCGCGATGGTTGCCGGGCCTGCCAGGTCCAGTCACCGCGGACGCGCCGGTGTCAGGCCTCGCCGCCGAACTGTTTCGTCAGGTTGTCGATGTATTTCTCGACCAATTTCTCGAATTCGGCTTCGACGACCGGTGCGATCACCATCTTCATGAGCCCCGGCAACGGAAGCGTCAGATCGCCGTCGATCTTGAGTACGAGGTGGGTCGACTTCTTCTTGTCACTGATCTTCCAGCTGCCAGACACCAGAGCATTGCCTTCGCCCTTGACCGGTGTCCAGACGACGGTTCCCTTGGCCTTGTTCGATGTGTACTTTGATGCGTAGATCGTCTGAAGGTTGACCTGCGCCAGGCCGATTTTTTCCATTTCCCAGCGATAGGTATTGCTGCCAAGGTCCACCAGTAGGTGCACCTTGGGGAAAAAACTGGCCGAGGCCGGAACATCGGATAACAGGTCAAATACGTCGGCCGCAGGGGCCCTGACGCTGAACTCGTAGCCGAGATCGATATGGACGTTGACGGTCATGCGTGCTCCAGGGGGTGTGACAGGGCAAGGACTTGCGTCCCGCATCCTATCGCATGATCCGCCTGTCAGTAACGCCTGTGCGCTCAGGCGTGGATGGTGGGTTGCCGGTTTCAGCGGCCGTGGTAGGCGACCGCCAGCAGGGCCTGCTGACTTTGACGGGTGCGGGTCAGGATACGGCGCAGCAAGGCCTTGCCGTCCACTGCCTCGATGTCGTGTTCGCGGGCAAACTGCAATGCTTCTGGCGTGTAGGTCGACGTCGTCGTGAAGGTTCCATGAGCCGACTTGCAATTGGCCACAACACCCTGGAAATCCTGCATCTCCCGCAGGCTTACCGGTTGGTCCTGGGTATGCTTGCAGCGCACGATGGCAACCGGGCCCGGCAGCCGCGCGGCGTGCAACCAGATATCGACCCCGTCATGGTTGCGGTGTGACTCGTAGCGGGTGTCGAAGCCGGCCCAGGAGAACCAGGTCTCGCACACAGCTGCGAAACGCTGGGCGTCGATGGCGGCAAATACATCCAGGCTCCAGCGTTTGCCCTGCAACGCGCCCAGGGTGGCGTCGACAGCTGTCACATCTGAATTTGCAGCGGCGGTGCTTGATGCGTTGCCGGTGGTGCGATGGTATTTCGGGCTCGTCAGGGCTTCGTCGGGATCTCGGCCAAACGCCATTCGAAGGCTGACGGCCGATAGACTCAGCAACACGATGACCAGCGACGCCGCCAGCATCACAGTCTGGCCGAGGCCGAGCAGCCAGCCGCCCAGCAAGGCCAGCAACCACGTGAGGGTGCCTGCGACCATCACCGATTGGGCGAAAGTCGGTTGCTGTGCGCGTTGGGCCCATGGGGCCGGGTTCTTGTGACTGGACATGCTGGTGTAACCCCGGGGATTCGTGGCATATGACAAGCAACCCCCATTGCCTGCGCGGCCAGTCTAGGTGTCGAACATGACAACACCAAGGCACTTTTCACGAATTTGGCGAATCTGAATCAGGCAGTCTTGCCCGCCCGGTGAAGCGTTCAGGCGCGGGGCGGTGAGTGCCTGTTGACGCCCACGCATAATCAACAGCCATGTGCAGTGCTTCAAGGGGTGATCATGTCAGGATCAGCGCAGTATCAAGACGGAGTGGCGTATGTGGCAGGCAAGTACGTGCCGATTGCGCAGGCCGCGATCCCCGTCACCGACTGGGGATTCTTGCGATCGGACGCCACGTACGACGTGGTCACGGTCTGGGATGGTGCGTTCTTTCGCATCGACGCCCACCTGGAGCGCTTCATGCGCAGCTGCCAGCGCTGGCGTCTCAATCCGGGCCTGAGTCCGGCGCAGATCACCCGCATATTGGCGAAATGTGTCCGACTCAGTGGCTTGCGTGGTTCTTATGTGGAAATGATCTGCACCCGTGGCCGACCACCCTGGGGGTCACGCGATCCACGCCAGGCAGTGAACCAGTTCTATGCTTTCGCCGTGCCCTATGTGTGGCTGGCCAATGAGCAGCAGCGCAAGAACGGGATGCACGTCATGATCAGCGATGTGCAGCGGATCTCGCCGCGCTCGGTCGATCCCAAGGCCAAGAACTACCATTGGAACGACCTGACGATGGGGCTTTTCGGCGCACTCGATGCCGGCGCCGACTCCGTGCTGCTGGTCGATGGCGAGGGCAATGTCGTCGAAGGGCCGGGCTTTAACGTCTTTTGTATCAAGGATGGCGTACTGGCCACACCGGCTGAGGGAATGCTCGAAGGCATCTCGCGCCGCACGGTGATCGAGATGGCCGCGTCACTTGGCTTGCCGATGCAGACCCGGGCAATACCTGCGCAAGAACTGCGTGCTGCAAACGAGGTGTTTCTGTCGACCTCCGGTGGCGGCGTGCTGCCGGTGACACGGGTCGACGGGCAGTTGATCGGCAACGGTGCGCCCGGCGCCATCACGGGCAAGTTGATCGAGACCTACTGGGCATGGCACTCAGATCCGGCTTACAGTATGCCGATCGAATACGCCGACTGACGCATCCGCGGTTCTTCGCGGTCGGGTGTCAGTGGCATGGCCGGTTCCATCCCGCTAATCCACGCCCGTTGCGAAGGCATCGAATCCGCCTGACGGCTCGAAGTGGCAGGTCGACAAACACGTTGAGCAGGAGACAGCAGATGGCGATGAATTTCAATGGCAAGGTGGCGATCGTGACCGGCGCGGGCGGGGGCTTGGGTGCCCAACATGCGCTGGCGTTGGCCGCCCGTGGCGCCAGGGTGGTGGTCAACGATCTGGGCGGTGCGCGCGACGGCACAGGTGGGTCGTCGGGTGCGGCCCAGGCCGTGGTGGAACAGATTCGGGCGGCCGGTGGCGAGGCGATCGCCAACATGGCCTCGGTGACCGATTTTGATGCGGTGCAGGCCTTGGTCGCTCAGGCGATGGACACCTGGGGTCGGGTCGACATTCTCGTGAACAACGCCGGCATCCTGCGCGACAAGACATTTGCGAAGATGGAACTGGACGATTTTCGTCAGGTACTCGATGTTCATCTGATGGGTGCGGTGTTTTGCACCAAGGCGGTATGGCCTGCAATGGTGGCGCAGAAGTACGGACGTGTGGTCATGACCACCTCGTCGTCCGGTCTGTATGGCAATTTCGGCCAGTCCAACTATGGGGCGGCAAAGATGGCGCTGGTGGGACTGATGCAGACGCTGTCGCTGGAAGGCTCCAAGTACGACATTCGAGTCAATTGTCTGGCGCCAACGGCCGCCACCCGCATGACGCAGGGGCTCATGCCCGAGGCCATGTTTCAGGCATTGGATCCCAAAGCGGTGACGCCTGCGATGCTGGTACTGGCGTCGCAGGATGCGCCCAACCGGACCATCTTGTGTGCCGGCGCCGGAACCTTCGAAGCCGCCCACATTACGCTGACACGCGGCGTCTGGATTGGCACCGGTGAAGATGCTGCCGAGCAGCTCGCCTTGCAACTCGACGCTGTGCGCGCGCGCGCGGGCGAGTTGGTTCCGCAATCCGGTGGCGCACAAGGGCAAAACGAAGTGGACCGTGCCAACGCCGCGACTGCGGCGCGTTGACCGCGGCAAAGTGCCCGCAGGCTTCCTTTGACGGTGGCCCGGACCTGGCGCTATATACTTGAAGGCTTTGACGGCTCCAGGTACCAGATGCTTGCGGCCGGGCACGGAGCGTCTGACTATCCGTGCAATGTGACGACCGGTGTCAGGGCGACGTGGGGTGTGGCACCGATGGGTGTCTCGTCCGCACGCAGCGCTGCACGGCGGGTGATGGGTGCGATACGGTCGCGCCGACCCGTATTTCCTGACGGTCGCCGCATATCCAGTTTGTTGGAAATTCACGGGAGTATTGGCCATGGCCAAAGAAGAACTGATTGAAATGAGCGGTCTGGTGACCGAGGTCCTGCCCGATTCCCGTTTTCGCGTGACGCTGGACAACGGCCACCAGCTGGTGGCTTATACCGGCGGCAAGATGCGCAAGCACCATATTCGCATCATTGCGGGCGACAAGGTGTCGATCGAGTTGTCGCCTTACGACTTGACCAAGGGCCGCATCACATTCCGTCATATTGCCGGACGAGGCCCCGGGCCCCAGTAAACGCCGAATGCGTGCCGATGCCGGCATCTTGCTGAGTTGGCCTGCGGCTGACCCTCAGGCCCGGTTTTGGTGCAGTTTCGGCCTTGGAGCCGGACGTCAGAACAGCACCACGCCGCGGATCGACTCGCCTCTCTTCATCAGATCGAAGCCCTTGTTGATGTCCTCCAGCGGCATCGTGTGGGTGATCAGGTCATCGATGTTGATCTTGCCGTCCATGTACCAGTCCACGATGCGTGGCACG
>Ga0105047_10002065_pt1 | contig 35977 bp, 24 predicted proteins | sample MAT04_FD_78384 | JGI IMG/M metagenome (GOLD analysis project Ga0105047, IMG submission 78384) | Freshwater microbial communities from Lake Fryxell liftoff mats and glacier meltwater in Antarctica - MAT-04 (megahit assembly) | ecosystem: Environmental > Aquatic > Freshwater > Ice > Liftoff... | reverse complement strand
GCCGCCAGCAAAACGATGCGGGAACGCTCCCGGGCTCGCGCCGCACTCTTCCCTCCACGGCTCCACTTCTCGAGTTCGTCACGCTCTTGGTTCGGCAGTGCAATCGTGGAAGCCACTCTCATGCGGCGAGACTAACACAGTATCCCTATACGACGCAATCTGTATGGCGGACTACACTAGTCTGTACTCGTCGGTACGTCGAAGCGCATCTTCCGCGCGGCCTGCCGCCAACCTTGTGACCCGGCCAAGCCGCCATTGTCGAGCCGGCGTGAAGGGTTAAAATTTCAGTTTCGCTGCCGCTTGAGCCTTGTGCGTGTCGGACAGGTGCCCGTAAATTTTTCCTACCAAAATCCCGCCGTCTTTGTGCCCAAGCCATCCGGCTATCGTCATGAAATCAAGGCCGGCCATGACCGCGACGGACGCGAACCGGTGGCGCAGATCGTGAAAGCCCACCCATTCGAGACCCGCGGCCTTGCGGGCGAGCAGCAGGCTCTCGCGGAACGTCTTGGCATGCTCGTCGCGCGGGCCACGCTGGGGTGACGGAAATAGCCAGGAACAATCCGGCGCGCGGCGTTCCGCCATATCGCGTAGCAGCGCGGCGAGCTGCGGGTTGAAATCGACAGTGCGCCATTCGCTGTTCTTTGCGGCACCGTCGGTGCCGATGGTGACGTGTTGCGCGTCGAAATCGACGTCACTCCAGCGCACCTTGAGCGCCTCCACTTCGCGGGTGCCGGTGAACCCGAGAAAGCGCAGGTAGTCGACGAACTGGACGGCGTTTTTCCCGCACGCCAGCGGGACCGTCGCGAGCAGGGCGTCGAACTGTGCCGGCGTAAGGAGCGGCCGTTTTTTGGGTTGGGGAGTCTTGAGCGTTTTCGCTTGGGGAATTTCGCGCAGATAGTCGTCCTCCACGGCCTGCTTGAGGACGTTGCGGAGTGCGATCAAATCGAGGTTCACGGTGCGCGGATGGGAGCCGGCGCGCAGCCGTTGGTCGCGGAGCGCGGCGATGGCCGTGGCGTCAATGCGGTCAATCCGCACGTCGCCGAGATGCTCCTTCCAGCGCGAGAGCGCCCAGCGTTCCAGTTTGAGCGTGGCGGGCTTCTTGCGCGCTGTGACGGGCTTGGCGAAGTACGTCTCGATGTAGTCGGCAAACTTGGGTTTGTGGCCGCTGGGGGGAAGAGTCTTTTCCCGCCGGTCGTTACGCAGCACATCGGCGGCTTCCTTGGCCTGAATGAGGTTCGTGACGGGCGCACCATCCGGCGTGAGCAGTGGAAATTTTCGCGCGGTCTTCTGCCCGTCATCGCGGGTCACCCAGAGCTGCGTGTAGAAGCGCCCGTTGCGCTGGTAAAGTCCTGCAACTCTGCGGTTGCGCGAATCGCGCACCCCGATAAACTGCGCGCCGTGTTTGCTTGTGCTAGAGCCCGTGCTGTTGGCGTCTGCTGCGCTTGGCGTTGCAATTCGTTTCATGGCCTGTCTCTAGTACAATCACTAGCACAGAGCGACGAAAATTCGCTCTCTACAGATAAGCCGGCGTGGCGAAATTGGCAGACGCGCTAGACTCAAAATCTTGTTCCCGAAAGGGAGTGTGGGTTCGACCCCCTCCGCCGGCACTTTTGAATTTCGACCGGGAGGAAATCCGCCTCGCGTAAAAGGGGCTCGGTCGCGCACTTTCCAGGCGCCAGAAAGCGCGCGCGAATTTCCCGCCGTCCGCCATCCCATGCCTTCCGAAAACCGTAAAGTGGCGTCTGGTGGTCCAGACGGGTACGAAGTTAGCTATCACACATCCGGCGCGTATGCGCTTGCAGGTTGAACATGACGCCACGGCCATCAATCCCGGATCAGGAACTTCACGGAATCGCTCCGGCGGATGTGCGAGTCGCGCCTCCTCCGGTCAATCCGAGCCTGAGCGCCACACTCAGCGCGGACTACGAGGCGCTGCAAAACGACATGCAGCAGGCGAAGGATTTGGCGGCGGATTTTCAGCGGCAACTGGCCGGCAAATCCAACGAGTTCGCTCAGCTCAAGCAACTCTTTGAAAAGACTTTTGCCGACCTCGCACATCTTCAGGCAGGTATCGAGGAACTGCGCGCCGAGCGGCATCGTCTGGCCAACGAGGCGATGCGCGGCGCCGCATTTCAACTCAAGCTCGCCAAAGTGACGGGCGAACGGGATCGGTTGCGCGTGGACTTGGAGTTCGTGCGGGAGGCCGCGGCTCGGAGTGCGGAGGAATCGGAGCGCGTATTGCGCGAACGCGACGCCAAAATCGCCCGGTTGGTGGTCGAGGTAGTGACCCTGAAGGAAGCGTGCGCCGAGGCTCGCCGGCTGGCGGGCAACGCTTTTCCCATTCTATCCACAGTCGGGAAGGCGGCTCTGGACATTCCGGCCCAAGTCGCGGTCTCAGGCGGCGCCAGAGTCGAGCCGTCGGAACAATTCATCGACATCTCCTTTAGCAGCTAGAGCTGTTGAAGAATCGCGTAGTCGCGGTCGGCGGCGAGGTTATTCGTTCCTTTGCGCGCTGCCCAGCGCCTCGATCCAGCCCGCGATTCGTGCGGCCAGCGGTGGGTCGCTCGGAGCCGCGAGGCAGTAAAGATTGGTCAGCATTCGCGCCAGCATCGGGCGCGGCTGCGTCGGCTCCAGATGTTCTGCGGTCAGGGTTTCGCCACGTTGCGCGAGGAGCGCGCGGCATTCCTCCAGGCCGAGGCGCCGCCCGCCGTGGAAGGGGTCGAAGAAATCCGCACGGTGGCGGATGACGAAGTGCCCGGGCAGACCGACGCCGTCCACCTTCAAGCCGGCCCGCCGTCCGACGAGGAGATACACGAGCGAGAGTGTGATCGGATTGCCAAGCCGCGTTTCAATGACCTCCGGCAGCAGTGAATTGCTCAGGCTGTAGTAGTCGTCTTCGTTGCCGCGAAAGCGCAGCTCGTGACTCAGGTATTCAACCAGCGTCTCGATACGGTCGCGCTCCGTCCGCACTTTCGCGACGCGCCGTGCGACTTCCGCGCCCCACGCATCGAGCAAGTCTCGATGGTGCTGAAAATTTTCCCCGGGTAAAAAGGTCGCGGCGAGTCGCCACGCGGCTTCTTCGAGATTTCCCGACTCGCCGAAATCCCCACAGAGCTGCCCGAAGATGTCGTCCGCCGCCTGCTTTTCAATTTCCGCCAGCACCTCCCGCAGATGCCGGGCGGCCGCTCCTTCGGCGGCCGCCAGCAGCGTTTGCAACTCGGGAAGCGCGGCTGCGCCCCGCCCCGCCAACTGTTCCTTCACCAAGGCAAGCGTCTCGGGATCGTCGTCCTGCAAAAGCTGGAGCAAAGCGGCGTGTTGTTGACTCATCGAAATTCATCCTAGCCCGTTCCGTGCGGGACGAAAAGAGAACGTCGATGAGGCCGAAGAATACTGCATTCTTCGGCGCGGAATGCTTACGCAGCGCGGGTTGCCGCGGCGGTGAGGCGGCGGATGGCGCGTTTGTGCGGGGCGGCCAGGGCGACGTTGTCGATGGCGCCGAGCGGCACCCAGCGCTGCGCAGGTTGCAGCGCGGGAAGCGAGTTGGGCGCAAAGACGCTGAGGGTGACGCGATGGTGGGTGAACGGGTAGTCGAGGGCGAGGAGCAGTCGCGCGTCCGCGGGGCGGGCGGCGAGGACGGGGAGTTTCCACAGGCCGCGCCAGCGCGCACCGGTTTGCTGTTCCAGCAGAAGTTGGCCATCACGAATGACCCAGGCGCAGTCTTCGGCGAGAGCGACCGTTTTCCGACGTGGTTTTTTGACTGGGAGTGATTCCGGGTTCGTCGCGCGGCAGTGTTCGCGGGCGGGACAGATGGGGCATTGCGGCTGGCGCGGGGTGCAGACGAGTGCCCCGAGTTCCATGATCGCGGAGTTGTGCAGGCGCCCGCCGCGCTTGGGCAGCAGCGCCTCGGCGGTCCGCCAGAGGATCTCGGACCCGCGTGTGGTCTGGATCGGTTCGTGCAGATCGAGCAGGCGGGCGAGGACGCGGGCGATGTTGGAATCGATGATCGGCGTGGCGCGGTCGAAGGCGAAGCTGGCGATGGCGCCAGCCGTGTAGCGGCCGACCCCCGGCAGCGCGGCGATGGCCGCGAGATCATCCGGCAGCCGACCGCCGTGTTGCGCGACGACTTGCTGGGCGGCGCGGTGGAGATTGCGGGCGCGGGCGTAGTAGCCGAGCCCCTGCCAGACGTGGAGCACATCGGCCTCGCTCGCGGCGGCCAGCGCGGCGAAATCGGGGAAGCGGGCGAGCCAGCGGGCGTAATAATCTCGAACGGTCGCGACCTGTGTCTGCTGGAGCATGAACTCGGAAACCATGATCGCGTAGGGATCGTGTGTCCGCCGCCAGGGGAGATCACGTCCCTGCACGCGAAACCAGCGGGCGAGCCGGGTGCGCAGCGATTTCGGATCCTTCGGCAAGCTCAGGACAGGTTTTTCGATATGGATTTCGGTGGGCAAGGCGCGCAGCTTGTCCGCCTGCCCGATGGCCGAAAACGAAAAACCGCTGACCCTCTACACCTCGCCGCTGACCGCTGATCAGGCCGCGAAGCTGCGCACGATTCTGGAGGCGGACGGCTACAAGTTTGAGCCAAAGCCCTACACGCTCTACTACGCGGCCAAGGACAAACTGAACGTGGCGGTGTACGAGAAGGGGCCAAAAGTCGTGCTGCAAGGGAAGGGGACGCAGGATTTTGTGACCTTTCGGCTGGAGCCCGAGGTGCTCGGCGAGGCGAAGCTGGGCTATGAAGATGTGCTCAACCCCGAGATGTTTGCGCCGCATTTCGGCGTCGATGAAAGCGGGAAGGGTGACTTTTTTGGACCGTTGGTCATCGCCGGTTGCTACACGGATCGCGGCATCACGCGGCAGCTCATGGAAGCCGGGATCCAAGACAGCAAGCGGATCGGCAGCGATCAGCGGATTCGCCAGCTCGCGGGCATCATCCGCCAAACCCCAGGCGCGGTGCAGAGCGTCGTGGCCATCGGCCCAGAGCGTTACAACCAGATGTATCGCAAGTTCGGCAATCTCAACCGCCTGCTCGCCTGGGGCCACGCGCGGGTCATTGAAAACCTGTTGGAAATCCGCCCGGATTGTCCGCGTGCCTTATCCGATCAGTTCGCCAATCCGGCGCTGATCAAACGCGCGCTTTTGGAAAAAGGTCGCGGGATTCAGCTCGATCAGCGCACCAAGGCGGAGAGCGATGTAGCCGTGGCCGCCGCCTCCATTCTCGCCCGGGAACGATTCATTGATTGGCTGCGCGCCTCGGGGAAGGAGTTTGAAAAGGAGCTACCCCGCGGAGCCTCGGCGCAGGTCAAGCAGGTCGGGCGCGATCTCGTCGCGGCGCATGGTCCAGAAATCCTCGAGCGGGTCGCCAAAACGCATTTTAAAACCGCCGCGGAAATCGCTCCCGATTGCTATCGCGTCCCGATTCCCCCGGTGGACAGCCCCTGATGCCGAAAATTCCGCGCCGGATGCGGGAGGAATCCGCGCTTTTTCCGAAAGTCGCCTTGCAGCGAGCCATGAGTGCTGCTTATTCTCGGCACAAAATTATGGGAACATTAACGAAAAGGGAACTCGTCGTTAAAATCAGTAACGAAACGGGCCTGGTCCAACACCAAGTCTTCGATGTCGTGCAGAAAACGCTCGACCACATCACCGACGCTCTCGCTCAAGGCGATACCGTTGAATTGCGGAACTTCGGAATTCTCGAAGTGAAACTGACCAAGCCGCGCGTCGGTCGTAATCCAAACCAGCCGGGGAGCAGCTTCGTCATCCCGGCCCGTGCGACGGTTAAATTCAAGTCTGGAAAGATGATGCGGCAGAAAGTCGCGAAGCTTTCTGCGGTCTTAAAGCGGGAGGCGGCGGCCAAGGTTTAGCCGCGTCTCGGGGCGATGGCGCTTTTGCTGCCGCCGGAAGGCGAGCTAAATGGCTTTGTGGATGTGGTAGCCGACAATCGCTGTGCAGAGCAGGGCGACGCTGAAACCAAGGAGGGCAAATAGCTGAGGCATGGGATGGCGGGGTGGATGGTTGGTGGTTGGTGGTTGGGCACTACGGAAGTGCGGTGGATGTGCAGAAATCATCGCCGGTAACGGACGCGCGTGCTCACCGTGGATTGGCGGGATTGACTCGGAAATTGTGTGTCCGATTTGCGGCGGGCACGAGGCATCGGTTGCAATCGGGCGCGGGTCAGACGAGCATGCGCGCCCTTTGCCAATGAAGAGACCCAAGCTGACCATTGTTCCCGAGCCCGGCGTGATCGAAATTCGCGGCGCGCGGCAGAACAATCTCAAGGGCATCGACCTCGATGTGCCGCTGGGAAAGCTGAACGTCATCTCCGGTCCGAGCGGTAGCGGTAAATCGAGTCTCGCCTTCGACACGATCTACGCGGAGGGCCAGCGGCGTTACGTCGAAACTTTCTCGCCCTACACGCGGCAGTTCCTTGATCGGATGGACAAGCCGAAGGTGGACGAGATCCGCGGCATCCCGCCAGCCATCGCCATCGAGCAATCGAACCCGGTAAAAAGCACGCGCTCGACGGTGGGCACGATGACGGAGATCAACGACTACCTGAAGCTGCTCTTTCCGCGCCTTGCGCAAGCCTTCTGCCCGGACTGCTCGCGGGAGATTCGCCCGGAGAGCGCGAAGTCGATCGCCGGGCAGGTTTTCGCGGCGCATGGCGGCGAAACGCTGCTCATCACTTTCGGAGTGCCCGTGCCGGCGGGGACAGAGCCCGCGGAATTTTTCACCTTTCTCCAACAGCAGGGCTATCTGCGCGTCTGGCTGGATGGCGCGATTCACCGCGTGGATGAAGCCGCCAAAAGCAAGCGACTGCCGGCCGTGGTGCCGGTCATTCAGGATCGGTTGGCCGCGACCGAAGAGAATCGCTCGCGCTTCAGCGAAGCGGTCGAAACCGCGCTGCGTTTTGGCAAAGGCAAAGTCACGTTCATCGGCCATCCTTCATCCCTCATCCTTCCCTTCAGCATCGGCTGGCATTGCGCGCATTGCGATCTCGACATCACGCCGCCGTCGCCGGGGTTGTTCAGCTTCAATCATCCGCATGGCGCGTGTCCGACCTGTCGTGGCTTTGGCCGGACCATCGCCCTCGACTTGCAGCGGGCGATTCCCGATCGCGCGCTGAGCATCGCGCAGGGGGTGGTGAAGCCGTTCCAGACGGAGAGCGGCCAGGAATGCCAGCGCGATCTCATGCGCTGCGCGGCGGCGAAGGAGATCGACACGATGTGTCCGTTTGAGGATCTGCCAAAGGCCGATCAGGACTGGATTCTCCACGGCGAAAAATCCGGCGTGAAGGGTGAGGAGTTGTGGCAGGCCGGACTTTGGTACGGCGTGAAGGGCTTCTTCGACTGGCTCGAAACGAAGAGCTACAAGATGCACGTCCGCGTGCTCCTCAGCCGCTATCGCAACTACACGCTGTGCCCGGATTGCCACGGCGGACGCTACCAGCCGGCGACGCTCAATTTTCGCTTCAGCGACCGGACGCTGCCGGCACTGATGGTGATGCCGGTGAACGAACTCGCGGAGTTGTGCGAAGCGCGCGAGGCCGTGATCGGCAATGACGCGACGACCGCGATGCTCCTCGCCGAAGTTCGTTCGCGGCTGCGCTACCTCGTGGAAGTGGGGCTGGCGTATCTCTCGCTCGACCGCCCGACCCGCACGCTCAGCGGCGGCGAAGTCGAGCGCGTGAATCTCACGACATGTCTCGGGGCGTCACTCGTCAATACGCTCTTCGTCCTCGACGAGCCGAGCATCGGCCTGCATCCGCGCGACACCAACCGCCTCATCCGCGTGATGCGTCAACTGCGCGACAAGGGCAACACACTCCTCGTCGTGGAGCACGACGAAGCGGTGATTCGCGCCGCGGATAACCTCATCGAAATCGGCCCCGGCCGCGGCGAAGCCGGCGGCCAGCTTGTTTTCAACGGCCCCCTGAAATCGCTGAACGCCAAAAAGCTGAACTCGCTGACCGCCGATTATTTGAGCGGAAGCAAATCGATTCCCGTGCCGAAGAAGCGCCGCAAACCGCGCGCCTTCATTTCCGTGAAGGGGGCGGGCGAGCACAATCTGCGCGGGGTAAATGTCGATTTCCCGCTCGGCGTGCTGGCTTGTGTCACCGGTGTTTCCGGCTCGGGCAAAAGCACGCTCGTGCATGACGTGCTCTATCGGAACCTGCTGACCGCGCAGAACGTCCCGACCGAAGAAGCGCCCGGAGCGTGCAAGAAACTCGTGGGTGCGCACCGCATCGATCAGGTGGTGATGGTCGATCAATCGCCGCTCAGCCGCACCCCGCGTTCCAGCCCGGCGCTCTACCTCGGTGTCTTCGATGCCATCCGCGAAATCTTCGCCGGTGCGCCCGACTCCGTCGCGCAGGGTCTGACCGCCAGCGCCTTCTCCTTCAATACCGGCGTCGGACGGTGCGAGCGGTGCAGCGGCAACGGTTTCGAGAAAATCGAGATGCAGTTTCTCAGCGACGTTTTTGTCCGCTGCCCGGAGTGCGACGGCAAACGTTATCAGCCGCACATTCTCGAAATCTGCGTGGACGGGAAATCGATCCACGACGTGCTCGAAATGACCGTCACGCAGGCGATCCGTTTCTTCGGTGCGCTCGGTGAGGAAAAGCTCACGCGCCCGCTGGCGGTGCTCGAGCAAGTCGGGCTCGGCTACCTCACGCTCGGCCAGCCGCTGAACGTCTTGAGCGGCGGTGAGTCGCAACGGCTGAAGCTCGTCGAGCGGCTGACGAATCAGAGCGAGACGAACTGCCTGCTCATCTTTGACGAGCCGACGACCGGTTTGCACTTCGACGATGTCGCGCAACTCGTGCGGGTCTTCGATCAACTAGTCGAGCAGGGTAATTCGTTGCTCGTCATCGAGCACAACCTCGAAGTCATCAAGTGCGCCGACTACGTCATCGATCTCGGACCGGAGGCAGGCAGCAGCGGGGGCGAGGTCGTGGCCACGGGCACGCCGGAGGAAGTGGCCGCCGTGAAGGGGTCGCATACCGGGCGGTTTTTGGCGGGGATGCTGGGGAACGCGCGGGGTGAAATTTCCTACGCGGTGGATTTGGAAGACGAGCCGAGCGCTCGCGTGGCCGAGGCCGCGGCGTCAGCACCGAGGACCAATTGCATCTCCGTCCGCGGTGCCCGCGAGCACAACCTGAAGAACATCTCGGTGGAGATTCCGCGCGATCAGATGGTCATCATCACCGGTCTGAGCGGCTCGGGAAAATCGACGCTCGCTTTCGATCTGCTCTTCGCGGAAGGCCAGCGGCGGTTTCTGGATTCGATGTCGCCGTATGCGCGGCAATTCGTCGAGCAGCTCGAGAAGCCCGATGTGGACTTGATTTCCGGGCTGCCGCCGAGCGTGGCGATCGAGCAGCGCATCACGCGAGGCGGAGGGAAATCGACCGTCGCGACCGTGACTGAGGTCTATCATTTCCTCCGGCTGCTCTTCGCGAAAGTCGGCACGCAGTTCTGCCCCAAATGCGATGTGGCGGTGGAGAAACAGACCCTCCAGGCGGTGACGAAGAAGGCCGAGGAGATCGCGCGCAGCGGACGCATTCTCGTGCTCGCGCCGCTGATCAAGGCGCGCAAAGGTTTCCATACGGAGGTGGCGCGTTGGGCGGTGAAGCAGGGCTTCGAGGATTTGCTGGTCGATGGGAAACTCGTGAAGGCGGAGGGGATGGACAAGCTCGACCGCTTTCGCGAGCACACGATCGATGTGGTCGTGGGGGAGCGCCCGTCGTCGGCGCGCGTGCAGGATCTGGTGAAGCGTGCGATCGAGATCGGGAAGGGCACGGCCAAGGTGCTCGATGCGAAGAAGCGACTGCATGTTCTAAGCACGGAGATGAGTTGTCCGAGTTGCGGGGCGTCCTTTGAGGAGCTTGATCCGCGGCTGTTTTCCTTTAACTCGCCGCACGGGTGGTGCGAGGAGTGCCATGGGTTCGGCGAGGTCTGGAAGGCGTATGTCGATCCGAAGCTGGAATCGCAGGCCGAGATCGAAATGGCGCAGGAGCGGCAGCACGAATCGCTCGATGAAGGCGAGGCCCGGCCGTGCCCGAGTTGCAGCGGTGCGCGGTTGAACGAGATCGCGCGGCATGTGCGGGTGCAAAAGCGGACGATCAATGAATTCACCGGCCTGCCAGTGCGCGGCGCGCTCGCCTTGCTGGCCAAGTTAAAGTTCACCGGCGGCCACTTGCAAATCGCGCAGGACATTGTGCCGGAGATCGAGCAGCGGCTGAACTTCATGGGTTCGGTCGGACTCGATTACCTCGCGCTCAGCCGTTCGGCGAAGACGCTGAGCGGCGGCGAATCGCAGCGCATCCGGCTCGCGGCGCAACTCGGCTCCAATCTGCGTGGCGTCCTTTACGTGCTGGATGAGCCGACCATCGGCCTGCACGCGCGCGACAACGAGAAGCTCCTCGATACGCTCGAAGCGCTCAAGGCAAAGGGCAACTCGCTGGTCATCGTCGAGCACGATGAAGACACGATGCGGCGCGCAGATACGATCATTGATCTTGGCCCCGGCGCGGGTTCGCGCGGCGGCGAGATCGTCGCGCAGGGGACGCTTGCGGAAATCCAACTTGTGGAGAAGTCCGCGACGGGGCGCTTTCTGCGGACGCCGTTGAAGCACCCGACGCGTGGCGAGCGTCGTTCGCTGGATGACGTAACGCGCTGGCTGGAACTCAAGGGTGCGGACTTGCACAACCTCAAGAACGTCGATGTGCGGTTCCCGGTGGGTCGCTTCAGCGTCGTGACTGGCATTTCGGGCTCGGGCAAAAGCACGCTGATGCGCGGGGTGCTCAAGCCGGCAGTCTCGGCGAATCTGAAGCGGGTGAAGAAGCTCATCACGCCGGGGTGCAAGAGCATCACGGGCGTCGAGCACTTCGAGGCGGTGTATGAAGTGGACCAGTCGCCCATCGGCAAAACCTCGCGCTCGACCCCGGCGACTTACATCAAGGTCTTCGACGAAATCCGCGCTCTTTTTGCGCAGATGCCCGTCGCGCGGATGCGCGGCTACACCGCGAGCCGCTTCTCCTTCAATAGCGACGGCGGACGCTGCGACACCTGCCAAGGGCAGGGCGTGATCAAGGTGGAGATGAACTTTCTTCCGACCAGCTATGTGCCCTGTACGGAATGCCACGGCTCGCGCTACAACGCCGCCACGCTCGAAGTGCTCTACAACGAAAAAAGCATCGGCGACGTGATGACGATGACGCTGGAGCAGACCGCGGAATTCTTCGCCGCACAGCCGAAGATCCACCGGCCGCTGGCGCTGCTGTGCGACACCGGCCTCGGCTACCTGCAACTCGGCCAGCCCAGTCCGACGTTGAGCGGTGGTGAAGCGCAGCGGCTCAAGCTGGTGAGTGAATTGACCCGCGGCCTCGGTCGCGCCGTGACCGCCCGCTTGCGGCAGAATCGCGAGCCGAAATCCACGCTCTATTTGCTCGAAGAACCGACCATCGGCCTGCACATGGCGGATGTGGCGGAGTTGCTGCGAGTTCTTCATCGGCTCGTTGATGACGGCAATACGGTCATCGTCATCGAGCACAATCTCAGCCTCATCGCCGATGCCGATTACGTCGTCGATATCGGCCCCGAAGCCGGGGAAGAGGGCGGGGAAGTGGTTGCGGTAGGAACGCCCGAAGAAGTGGCGAAGAACAAGCGCAGCCGGACGGCGCCATTCCTGCGCGACGTGCTCAAGGCGTAAGTCGCGCGGGGGTTATCGCGCTGTTAGGGTTTGCCCATCCGACCCGGTACAGGTGTTCTTTCGACCGATGAAGCAAGGCGGGAACGTGTGGGAATGGAACGACCATCAGCCCCAAGGGCGCCGCGACGCCCGACTCGCCGATCCTGCTGGCGAAGTGGTATGACTACGCGAAGTGGATTCTGGAGCGGGTGGAGAGGGTTCCGAAAAACCAGCGCTTCATCTTTGGCCAGCGGCTGTCCGATGGGGCGCTGGACGCAGGGGTGAGGCGACGAACTGGCGACCGGCCACGGTGAGTGGCCGCAAGGCGAAAGGCCTGGCTGGCCCTTGCCGGAAAGGCTGCGGTGGCTGGCACGCAAACTGTTCATGTGGAGTGCCGAAACGCATGCAACCGACACCTGCTCCGACGAACTTCACCCCCGGCAATCGCAATATTCCCAACGGCGCGGCACCGGCTCAGATCCGCTCCAATATCGCCACACCAGCCGCGCGGGCCGCGCAGCAGACGCTGCCATCGGCTCAGTCCATCGCGCTCGACGAAATCATCACCGCCATGGTCAACTCCGCGGACGGTGTTTCCGATCTCCTCTTTGTCGTCGGACGCCCGCCGCAGGTCGAGGTGTATGGCAAACTCAAGGGGGTGGATATCGAAGGGCTCACGCCAGCGCTCAACCCGTCGCATGTGAAGGCGATTGCCGAGAAAATGATGGGCGACAATGAGCGCCTCTTTGCCGACCTGAAAAACAACGGCTCCTGCGACACCAGCTACGCAGTGCCCGATTTGGCCCGCTTTCGCGTCAATATCTTCAAGCAGAACGGCAATCACGCCATCGTGATGCGCAAGCTGAGCACGCAGATTCCGACCTGCGACGGGCTCAAGCTTCCGCCGGTCTTCAAGGAGATCATCAAGGAAAAGACCGGCATCGTCTTCGTGACCGGCGCCACCGGCTCGGGCAAGACCACGACGCTCGCGGCCATGCTCAACGAGATCAACCAGCAGCAGGAGTTTCACATGGTCACGCTCGAGGACCCGATCGAGTTCCTGCATCCGCACATCAAGAGCACCTTCAGCCAGCGCGAACTGGGCAAGGATTTCTCCGACTTCTCGGTGGGCCTGCGCGCGGCGCTTCGGCAGGCGCCGAAAGTCATCCTCGTCGGCGAGATCCGCGACCGCGAGACGATGGAGATCGCGCTCACCGCCGCGGAAACCGGGCACATTGTCTATTCCACGCTCCACACGATCAGCGCCGCGCAGTCGGTGAACCGTGTGATCGGCATGTTTGCCAATGAGGAGGAGGTGCAGATTCGCCAGCGGCTCGCCGACACGCTGCGCTATGTCATCAGCCAGCGCCTGGCGCCGAAGATCGGCGGCGGACGCGTCATGGTTTCGGAAATCATGGGCACGGGGCTGCGCACGCGCGAGGCGATCCTGATGGGGGAAAACGACCTCCGCAGCTTTCACGACATCATCGAGAGCAACTGCCAGAATGGGTGGCACAGCTTCGAGCAGTCGCTGCTCAAACTTTTCAAGGAACAGAAGGTCACGGAGGAGACAGCCATGCTCTACAGCGTGAACAAGCCCAACATGCGCAAGGCGCTCGACGTGGCGAAGAAGAGCATGGCGGGCGAAGATCTCACGCCCTCGGGATTCCGGCTCAATCTGGAAGCACTTCATGTCGCGCCGGGCACTCAGCCGCCCCCGCTCCCGTCGGCGGGGTAGGGGAGAGAGCCCGGGGGCGGTTTCGGAAATAAGCGCGCGCGCGTTCCATTGCGGGACAAAGAGAATTGCTCCTGCGCGATCTTCTTTCTGCACTGCTCATCCGCATCACGCGCCCTCCCCATGAACTGCCACCCCTGCTCCTCGCTGCCCCCGCGATCAGCCACCTCTCCTTCAATATCTCCGCCGCCTCGATGGGGGAAGGCGAGACAGCCCCTCCCGGGGTCAATAGGCCGTCGCTCACATCTCCTGCGAGAGTCCAATTATGAATCACCGTATCAATCTCATCGCTCTGTCGGTCGTGTCAGACCCCCTCACTCCCCCGGCACCGCCCGACGCCCGGCCCGTTTCCGGAGCGGCGCGGTGAAAAGGAAATTCCTTGCAGTAAGATGACGACGATGAGGTTGGCGGTCCTGGGTTGGTTGATGGTCGTGAGCGTTGCCACGGCCCAGTCGATCGAGAAGGTCGATGTCTTTGTCGGCGGTGAGAATGGATACTTTGCGTATCGTATTCCGTCGCTCATCACTACCAAGGCCGGGACGCTGCTCGCCTTTTGCGAAGGACGCAAGAAGAGCCTGAGCGATGACGGCGATCACGACCTCGTGTTGCGTCGAAGCACCGACCATGGCCGTACGTGGCGGAAGCTCCAGCTCGTGTACGAACAAGGGGGCGACGCCGTTGTTACGATCGGCAATCCCACCGCTGTCGTCGATCAATCGACGGGCCGAGTGTGGCTGTCGATGATCCGCAATAATGTTGCCGTATTTGACGTATTGATCACGTTCAGCGACGACGACGGGGTCAGTTGGGCACCGGTCAAAGACATCACCGCACTAGCCTCGCGACCGAGTTGGGGTTTCTACGCACTTGGTCCCGGCGTGGGAATTCAAATCACGCGCGGACCGCATCGTGGCCGGCTTGTGCTGCCGGCGTATCATCGTGAGACGAAAGATCGTAAAGGTCCGAGTACGTCGCATGTCGTTTACAGCGACGATCATGGCCAAACGTGGCAACTCGGCGGCAACATCGGCTTGCACACTAATGAATGTCAATTGGTCGAAACTGTCGCCGGCGACAGTTCCGAGTTGCTTATCAACATGCGCAACAAATGGGCCGAATCGGGCGGTCGGCCCGAATTGGCTGGCCGACGTCTCGTGAGTCGCAGTCGCGATGGCGGCGCTACCTGGAGCGAACCGGTGCGCGACGAGCAGCTTATTGAACCGAATTGTCAGGCGAGTTTGATTCGGTTTGCTTGGCCCGGCGACCAAGAGAAGAGCGTGCTGCTATTCGCAAATCCGGACCATCTTTTGAAACGGCATCGGACTACGGTTCGGGCAAGTTTCGACGAAGGCAAGACTTGGCCGATGAGCCGGTTGATCGACGGCTGGTCGGGCTATACCGGTTTAACTCGGTTGGCCGACGGACGCATCGGGCTCATCTACGAGCGCGAGCGCGACCCCCAAAGGATCACGTTCGTAGCGATCCGGTTCGACTCGATGAGTGCGACGATAGCTCAATGAAACGGGTCATCGATAATCAAGATATGCACAGTCCAATTGCTCGTCGTTCATTTCAGCCAGAGCTACTTGGGACTTCTGGATGACGACTTTTACCAAATTCCTTTCGATCCACCAATTCATGTGGAGATATAATCTGTTGTACGCATCGTTCATTGCAGGTACTGGCCGCGACGGCGTCGGCAGCGTCCACCGGACCCCCTCACTCCCCGACGCCGCCTGCCGCCCGACCCGTTTCCGGCGCGGCGCGGTGAAAAGGAAATTCCTTGCAGTCAGTTATCCAATGAAGACAGCAACCACAAGCGCACGACATCAGCATCCTATGGGCACGTTAAAACATCGCATCAGCCGCGGCTCAATCCTCGTCCTCATCGCACTTGCGCTTTGCCCGTCGATTCGTGCGGTCGAACCAATCGAGATCTTCCGCACCGGCGACGAACTGATCGTCAAACTGGACCGCTTTGATCTGCTTCGCGAAGCCAACCCGGCGCTGAGCGCCGAGTTGAAAATCCGCGGGAGCGGAAAAGTTCCGGACAAGACGTTTCCCATTGATCTGTCCGATCCGGCGGTCAAAGGCCCGCTGGTGATCGATCTCTCGAAGTTCGGCAATCTTGCCGGGGTCAGCCTGACCGTGCGCGGTGCAACTGGAAATCCTCTCGTTGAGAAGACCGTTGCGCCCGTTCCTGAAATCCCGGTGAAGAGCAACTTCCCGGTCTCACCCACCGGAGCTTTTGCCCATATCGAACTAGGGACGGCGATGGATTCCGGCGCCGCAGGCGCTCGTTTGTCTTCGCCCAAGATCCAGCTTCCCGATGCAAAGACGTTGCGGTCAGTCCAGATCGACCCGGCCAAACGATCGCTTTCCAAGCAAGACATCACTTTTCCGGTCATCACGCAGGGGGATGCGCCATTGCGAGGCGGTGCCGTTTTAGTAGGCCGCCAGACCTCTGCGCCGAAGGATGCCACCAAGGCCAGTTTGTATGTCAGCTACAAGAAGGCCATTTATGAGGGGGAGAAGTTGGATCGGTGGCAGAAGTTCCTCGTGGAGGTTCCCATCCAAAAATCCTGGGGTGAGGGACGAGGGAATGAGACGGTGCAACTCGCCAGCGAGGTGGAGGTGCATGTCACCAACCAAGTGAAGGAAAAGGACTGGAGGGGAAGGCAGCGTCATATTCTCGGTGAGGGCGATGACGATCTTGGTCAGACGCTGTCCGCCATCGACGATGACGGACGGATCTACTTCATCGCGGAGTATCGGGTGGTCAGATTTGATCCCAACACCAAGAAGTTTGAATGCTCGCCCCCGTTCGACTTGCAGAAGCTGTGTCCCGGCGGCAATACGATGAAGGGCTCACCGGGATGGTTGAGTGGAAACCTGACCATGGTCTGCACGCGCGGCCGGGTCTTCCTCATTGATATCCTTGATTACAAGACGCACCCCCAGCCGCCGGGAATCGATGTTCCGCAGCGGCGGATCGGCGGGGTCTTTTCGATCCCGCAGGACTGGAGTGATGCCAATGCGTTTTCCGCGGACGTCCGTTTGCATGTCGGGTCCTGGGAGACAGCCAACCCCACTTTGTATAAGACTCCGCCGGTGGCCGGTGCCTCCACTGATGAGAGGAAACTAGGCAAGCCGATGGTCACTGAAGCGGGATTGCTCATCGTGTCCGCCGGCAAGAAAACGGCGAGTGGGCCCTGGCGGCTTGATCTCGACGACAAGGGTAACAACCAAGCCTTTGGTGAAAGTACTTCACCCACCGACGCTGTCTCGAAGGATGGAAGCACCAAGTTTGCGCCCACCCAGGAGGCGATGGTCAATGGCGTCAGCAAGGCCATGGTGCATCTCGTCGGGAACGTCTATGGACGTCACTTGGTCGGGCCTGCTGGAACCGATGGGTTTGAGATTCCCCGCGCCTCGATTCGACAGCTTTTGATGAGCGATGGGTGGAATGCATCCATGCTGCTTCCGCGGACATCGGACCACGCATTCCGGACCTATGCCGGGGCGCCCGAGGGGAGCGTGACGGTGAAGTATGAATTCACCGAGAAGCTCAAGGCCGCCCCTGAGGCTCAGGGTGCGCTTGCTGATGCATTGCGAGGGGGACCGAGCCTTGGCCCCGTCTTTCTTGTCACGCCGGTTCCCGGCGAACCCGACAAGGCTGTGGCCATCTGCGACTACGCGACTTACCCGTTATCCATCTTCGACTTTTCCAGTCTTGCGGACAAACGAGCCGTTCTCAAGACGGCCGTGCCCGCCAAGGCCGCGCTCGCCACGGGTTTGGGCGCTTACGACTCTGCCTGGGACAAACAGGGCGACGAGCAATGGCTCTATATCACAGGTTATACGGGCATGACTCGCATCCAGTATTCCAAAGGCGGCAAGGTCCTGGAGGCGATGACCTCAGACATCTTCCACACCCGCATGGCTCCTCAGCCCGTGGACGGGCATGTGCGCGGGGGATTGAAGCAGTATGACCGCATTTTCCCCGTGTTTGGGGGCAGGATGCTGGATTCCGGCACGGGGCGTCCGGGTCGCGGAGGCACTCCGTTTGCAACGGGGTTGGAGATCTTCGATTTGAAGCGACTCGCAGCGGCCACGCCGACCGATCTCATTCCAAGCCAGACCGCCGCCTACCTGAGCCGAAGCTGCGGGGCCTTGGGCACTCTTCAAAGTCGGATGGTCTGGAACGCCCATGACGGCAGCCGACGACAGGAGATTTTTGGCACTGGCAGGCCAATCCAAGTCTATGTGGATGAACTTGATGTTAGGGACAAAGCTCTCGTCCCAGGCAGTCTGAACGAAAAGGTGTTCAACTACGAAGTCTCGGAGCACCAGGGACTGCGTGATCTCTTCGGCTTTTCTTTGCCGCTCACGGAACGAGGCGAGAGCGTCGGTGGTTATCTTGCCCTGTCACCCTGTCAGCGGTTCCTGATTATCCTCACGGAGGACGGAACGCTCTACACTTACAGCATCGCCGGGAAGCAATTCATTGATGGTGTGAAGATCAAAACTCAGGCGGGAGAAGCCGCTGCGACGATCGGATTCAGGCGTCCCGGCGAGAACATCATCACCGCTCCGGATGGACAACAGTTCTTCCTCACCGCACCGGCCGGCAAGGATGGAACGTCAGTCCAGTTCAATCGCCTGGTGGTCGGCCAAACCGGCCTTCTGAGCATCGAGCCCTACCTGCGAATCGACTGCGCGGACGGTGACGACTGGCAGGATCTTCGAAATTGTGTCCGCTGTTTCCTGCCGGATCTGAAAAACAAAGATGGGTCGATTGATTTTGTGATCGGTTGGGATTCCAAGGATCGCGCCCAGGCCAAGCCCTTCGTCCGGGTGATCACCGATTTTATTCCGCCAGCCGGCAGGAAATTGAACCCATAAAACCATTCCCTTCAAAGCTCAACATCCCGTCGTTCCCATTTCCTGCAAAAGGTCGTTCATGCATCACCGTATCAATCTCATCGGGCTCGCTGTCTTGTCGTGCCTCTCCATTTCAGCAGCAGGTGCGACGGTCGCCTTTGAGCAGACGATGCAGCCGTTTTTGAAAGAGCACTGCTACCGGTGCCACGATGAGAAAAAGCAGAAGGGAGACTTCCGACTCGACACGCTCTCGCGCGATTTCACGGATGACGCCGCGGCTCAGCACTGGGCGGAGGTCATGTTTCGCATCAATGCGGGCGAGATGCCGCCGAAGAAAGAACCGCAGCCCACGCCCGCTGCCTTGGGGCCGGTCGTCGGGTGGATTTCGACGCAACTCGATGAGGGTCGCGCGGCGCGGATGGCCAAGCGGGCGTCGGTCGAACACTACCGGCTGAGCCGCGACGAATACGCGAACACCGTCGAGGATCTGCTCGGCGTCCACTTCGATGCAAACCTTCCCGGCGCGTTTAACGACGACCAGCGCTGGCATGGCTTCGAGCGCATCGGGTCGATGCTTTCGCTCTCGCCGTCGCATGTGGACAAATACTTCAAGGCGGCCGAGACCGTCCTGGAGCGGGCGTTTCCGGAGAAGCAACCGGTCCCGACCAAGGGTCGCAGCGAACCCAAGGCGGGCACCCGCTGGCTGATGTTTCCGGGACTGCAACGGGGGGCGATCCGCGCCGGTGCGCCCGGCCTCTATCGGGTCCGCGTCCAGCTCAGCGCGCTGCCGTCGTTCAAGGGCCGGAGGCCGCATCTCGCGCTCTGGCATCAGGCGCTGAAACGTTCCATCGCCGGCCAGGATGTCGCCGCTCCCGAGGACCAGCCGGCGGTCGTGGAGTTTGAGACGTTCCTGCCAGAGGGCGGCATCGTGCTGACGAACGAAGCGCCGGGCATGCTGTCGGACGGGCACACGCTCAGCATCACGGACGCCCCGTTTGTCAGCACGAAGGATGGGTCGTCGGTCCGGCCGCAGAGCTACAAATTGTTCGACGAAGCAGGCCGGCCGATCTTCCCGCTGTTGATCGTCGATTGGGTGGAATGGGAAGGCCCGATCCAGACCGAAGAGGATCGAAAAAAACGCGCGGAATTTTTTCCCGCGAAAGACGGCGACCTCGTCGAGGCGCGGGAATGTTTGCGACGCTTCGCCACGCGCGCCTGGCGGCGTCCGGTCGCGGATGCGGAGATCGAGCGCTTCATGAAAGTGGTGACGAGCGAACTCGCGGCGGGCGAAAAATTCCGTTCCGCGGTCACGGCAGGCATGGTCGGCGTGCTCACGGCGAAGAACTTCTATTACCTCGTGGAAGGCTCGGCCACGCAGCGTCGCGACCAGGTGAATGACTGGGAGCTGGCTTCGCGGCTCTCGTATTTTCTATGGGGTTCGATGCCCGACGCGGAATTGTTTGCCGCCGCGGAGGCGGGCCGGTTGCATCAGCCGGAAGTTTTGCGCGCCCAAGTCGCGCGGATGTTTGGCGACGCGAAGATCAAGCGCTTCACCGAGGCGTTTCCGCGCCAATGGTTGCAGCTCCAAAACGTCGGAGTTTTCCTGCCCGACCCCGAGCTCTATCCGGACTACGACAAATGGCTGGAGCAAAGCATGGTGCTGGAATCGGTTGGCTATTTCACCGAGGTGTTCGCGAAGAATCTTTCGCTGCGCGAGTTCCTCGCCTCCGACTGGACGATGCTCAATGCGCGTCTGGCGATGCACTACCAGATGCCGCCGCCGAAGGACGCGGGACTTCAGCGCGTCGCCTTGCGCCCGGAGGATCACCGCGGCGGATTGCTCACCCACGCCGGCGTGCTGATGCTCACCTCGGACGGCACGCGGCATCGCCCGGTGCATCGTGGCGTGTGGGTGTCGGAAACGATCTTCGGAAAGACCCCGCCACCTCCGCCGCCCAACGTCGAACCGCTCGAACCGACGCCCCTCGACAAGCCGAAAGCCACGGTGCGCATGCAACTCGAAGCGCACACGACCCACGCCATCTGCGCCTCATGCCATCAGCGGATCGACCCGCTCGGGCTGGCCTTCGACAACTTCGATGCCCTCGGTCGGTGGCGAACCGAAGAGGTGATGAAGGCGGGCTTGGGAGCCAATCCGCCGGTGAATGCCAGCGGCACGATGCCCGATGGTCGCGCCTACCAGGGGCCCGACGATTTCAAGCAACTGCTGGTGCAGGATCTCCACCGTTTCGGCGAAGCCTTCGTCGGCCAACTTGCCACCTTCGCCTTGCGTCGCGCCATGACGATCGACGATGCCGCGGCGCTCAAGGCCATCGCGCAAGCCAGCAGGAAGGATGATTACCGGCTCCAGACGGTCATCGAAAACCTGGTCACCTCGGATCTTTTCCAAAAGCGATGACCTCTCCTTTTTCGCAGCTCCTTTTCACTCGCCGCCATTTCCTGCGGAGCGTCGGAGCCATCGCCGCCTGGCCGCTCCTCGCGCTCGCGGCGGACAGGGCGGACTATATCCCGCAGCCCGGCCAGTTCCCGCCGCCCGACTCGGGCCACTACATCGCCGGCGAATTGGTCATGCTCGATCCCGTCAATCGCCGCGGCGGACTGCGCCTCGACGGAAACGACGCGACCGAACGCTATAGCCACGGGCCGCCCCATTCCTTCGCCATGCTTCCCTACGGCATGGTCTGGTTCCGTGGCGCCCCGGCGGAACTGCGCGACGTTCCCATCGGCACGCATCTGCACGGCTACTTTTTTGGGCCGCCGCCGGGCGAGGAAAAGACGATCCCGCCGTTGCCGCCCGGCCAGGAAAAGTTTGCGATCAAATACAACCACGTCCTCTCGCTGGAAGACGACTTCAGCTTCTATCAGCGCCGCGGCCAGGCTTGGAAAGTGGCCTCGCTCGACTTGGACCGCGGAAAGCTGAACGTCGTTCCGGCGGGAAACTCCGCGAGGGACGGCATCAACGAACCCTACACCTTCGACATCGACCACGTGACGCGCGTCTGGAAAGGGCGCAGCCTCGTCGAATTGAAAGACATCACCCCGGACACCATCGTCCGGTTCAACCTCGCGTGGTCGCAGGGCTGGCGGGACAAGGAATATGCCGTCGCGGAGATTTGGCTCGATGAGGAAAGCTGGCAGTTCGCCACGGAAGAGCAGCGGCGGCGGCACGTCCGATTTCAACGCCAGCGCTGGCTCCCCGGCTGGATCGATGCCGTGGAAAATTTCGACTTCGGCGGCGGCATCGTCACCCTCACGCTCTTCGGCGGAATGGCCCCGTCGCTTTACGAGGATCTCAAGACGACGCAGGACAAGGGCTTCGGCGTCGCCGTGGCGGAGAATACCCTGCGCACCTGGGCTCACCGCAGCGACAAGAAAATCGGCCAGGTGCTCGACTGGAAAGAGACGGCGAATCCACCCCCGGGCAGCAGCGGCATTCAGGTCCGCATGAAGTTCACCGAGTTGCTCGACGGCTACCGTCCGGGCCGGATCGTCCGCGTCAAAAGCGACCGCTGGATCTTCGTCACCATCCCGCCCGAAGAGCGGATGAAGTCGCTGGATGATCGTTAGCTCCCTTTCCATGACCACCCCACTCCCCATCCTCCTCCGGCGCCTCGCCCTCCTCGCGTTGTGCTTTGTTGCGCCACACCTCCGCGCCCAAACCATCACCGCGTCCCCCGACGATGTCGCCACGCTGAAAAGCCTCATCGCCGCCGTGGACGCCTGGGACGCTCAAGGTAAAACGCGCTTCGATCCCGACCTCGCCATCCGCCTCGAACAATCCTGGCGCGCGATCCGCGATCCCTTCCTGCGCATCAAAACCCGCGAACTCCTCCCGGACCTCGAGCGCGCCGCCGTCCTGCGCCCGCGCCTTTTGGAAATCGCCGCGGCCACCAAAGCCGCCCGCGGCGCCATCGTCTTCGAAGCCGGCGGCCCGCAGTGGCTCCGCGACCTGATCGGCGCGGACGCGCTCCAACTCCTCGACCGACTCACCTCCATCGACCTCAACGACCGCCAGAATCCCAAGGCCAAAGACTACCGGCGCAACGAAGCCCTCGTCGATGCCTGGCTCGACCGCCTCGCCGATCTCCCCGACCTTATCAGCCTCGATCTCGCCAACACCAGCATGGAAGGCCCCGGACTCAAAGTCGTCGGCACGTTGAAAAATCTGGAGCGCCTCAACCTGACCCTGACGCCGGTCACCGACGGCCACCTCGAACATCTCGGCGGCCTCACCAAACTGCGGGTGATTTCGTTCGCCTCCGGCAAATGCACCGGCGAAGGCTTCCGCTTTCTCGCCAACCTCGGGCAACTCGAAAACGTCAACTTTCACTACACCCCCGTGAACGACGCCGGCCTGGCCGGTTTTGGCGCGGTCACCAGCATCGAGCGCCTCGAAATCGTGCACTGCCATTTCACCGACGCCGGCGCGCCCCACCTCGCGAAGCTGGTCAATCTGGAACGTCTCCAGATCGGCAGCCTCGAAGCCACGGGCGCCACGATCAAGCATCTGACCGCGCTGAAAAAGCTGCGCGAACTCGACCTCCACGACAACCAGGCCACCGCCGAGGGTGTTCGCAACGCGAGCGAAATATCCGCACTCCGCGTCCTCCGCATCCATGGCGCCATCAAGGATGCCGGCGCCGAACCCATCGCCCGCCTCGCCAATCTCGAACACCTCGTCGTCTCCAACGCCGGCCTCACCGACGCCGCCCTCGATCATTTCTCCCGCCTCCCCAAACTCAAACGCCTCGAGATCCGGGGGAACAAGATCACTGATCCCGCCATCGCCCGCCTCACCCAGGCGCTGCCGGGCCTCGAAGTCATTCGGTAAATTCCATGCCCCCGAACGCATTCTCGCGGCAGACACTCCGTCGATTTCCTTCAAAGTGTCTGACCCCAGCCGTGCTTATCAGGGCGTCGGTCGCATCTCCGGCAAAAGTTCGTCCATGAATCATTGTCTCCAACTGGCCGGTCTGGCCGTCGCGTATTGCCTTTCCACGGCAGCGGCAGCGGAACCCGCGGTGTTCAATCAGGCGACGCAAACGTTTCTGAAGGAGCATTGCTATCGCTGTCACGACGAGAAAAAGCAGAAGGGCGACCTCCGACTCGACACGCTGGCGCGCGATTTCACCAACGATTCCGATGCCCAGCGCTGGGCCGAAGTGATCGCGCAGATCACCTCCGGCGAAATGCCGCCCGAGAAGGAACCGCAGCCGAAGGCGGACGAGTTGGGGCAGGTCGTCGAATGGATTTCGGCGCGGCTCGACGAAGGGCGGGCGGCGCGGATGGCCAAACGGGCCTCGGTGGAGCATTACCGGCTGAGCCGCGATGAATACGCGAACTCAGTTTATGATCTGCTCGGCGTTTACTTCGATGTGAACCTGCCCGGCGCGTTTAACGAAGATCCGCGCTGGCACGGTTTCGAACGCATCGGATCGGTGCTTTCGCTTTCGCCGTCGCATGTGGACAAATACTTCAAGGCGGCGGAGACGGTCCTGGATCAGGCTTTTCCGGAACAGCCGCCCAAACCGGCCAGGGGCAGGCGCGCCGCTGGCGAGGGAATGGAGAAGGTGCTGGCGGAACGCGGAATATCCGAGCCGGTGCGCTGGCCGCTCTGGCCCAATAAAGGAAGGCCGGCTTTGAATATTAGTCAGCCGGGAAACTATCGCATTCGGATTCAACTGAGCGGCCTTTCGCCGAGGCAGGGCCGGACGCCGCACCTCTCGCTCTGGCACCAGCAATTGAAGAGGTCGGTCTTCGATCAGGACATCATCGCGCCCGAGGACAAACCCGTGGTCGTGGAATTCGAAATGGCGCTGTCGCCCGGCGGTTATGAGGTGGTGAACGAAGTGCCCACGACCTTCGTCGAGTCTGGCAATCACACGCTCAACGTGACGAACTCGGGCGCCAATATTTTCACCAGCACGCGGGACATGAGCAATCTGAACCCGACGGGGTACAAGCTGTTCGACGATCAGGGGCAGACTCTCTACCCGATGCTGCTCGTCGATTGGATCGAATGGGAGGGACCGCTCGTCCGCGAAGCGGACTGGAAGAAGCGCGAAGGATTGGTGCCCACGAAGGATGGCGATCTCGCGGAGGCGCGGGAATGTTTGCAGCGCCTGGCCACGCGCGCGTGGCGGCGGACGGCGACCGATGACGAGGTCTCCCGTTATGTGAAGATCGTGGAACGCGAGTTGGCGGCGGGAGAGAAGTTCCGCTCCGCCTATCGCGCGGCGATGGTGGGAGTGCTCACGTCGAAGAATTTCTACTACGTCGTGGAAGGCTCGGCGAAGGAGCGGCGCGACACGGTGAATGGCTGGGAACTGGCGACGCGCCTGTCCTATTTCCTTTGGGGTTCGATGCCGGACGATGAACTCTTCGCGGCCGCGCAGGCCGGCAGACTGCTTGAAGCGGAGGGCCTGCGGGGGCAGGTCAAACGGTTGCTGGCCGATCCCAAAAGCAAACGTTTCGTCGAAGCGTTTCCGCGGCAGTGGCTGCAACTTTACAAGGTCGGGATGTTCGCGCCGGACCCCAAGCTCTATCGCGACTACGACAAGTGGCTCGAGCAAAGCATGGTCCTCGAATCGATCGGCTACTTCGATGAGATGTTCGCGAAGAATCTGCCGCTGCGTGAATTCCTCGATTCCGATTGGACGGTGGTCAACCCGCGACTCGCCGAGCACTACGCTTTGCCGCCGTTGCAGCAGTCGGGCTTCCAGCGCGTCGCCCTGCGCGCGGAGGATCATCGCGGCGGTCTGCTCACGCAAGCGGGCGTGCTGTCGCTCACGTCGGACGGCACGCGCCATCGGCCGGTGCATCGCGGCGTGTGGCTTTCGGAAGCGATCTTCGGGAAAACGCCGCCTCCACCTCCGCCGAATGTGGACCCGATCGAGCCCACGCCCAGCGACCAACCGAAGGCGACCGTGCGGATGCAGTTGGAGGCCCACGCGACCAATGCCAACTGCGCCTCCTGCCACCGCAAGATCGATCCGTTGGGCCTCGCCTTCGACAACTATGACGCCGTCGGCCAATGGCGGACGAAGGAGATCGTGCCCACGGGTCGGGGCGAGCATCCGCCGGTCAATGCCAGCGGCACGCTGCCCGATGGCCGTGCCTATGAGGGGCCGGCTGAGTTCAAGCGTTTGCTCGCGCAGGGCACCGACCGCTTTGCCACCGCTTTCGTCGAACAACTCGCGACCTTCGCGCTGCGCCGCGTGATGACGATCGACGACACCGCGGCGATCAAAGCCATCGCGCAAGCCAGCAAGAAGGACGACTATCGGCTTCGGACGGTCATTGAGAATTTCGTGACCTCCGACCTCTTCCAAAAACGTTAGTCCCAACCACCGCACCCACCATGAACATCCAACGCCAAACCTGGCTCCTCAGCCGCCGCCACTTCCTCCGCGGAGTCGGAGTCACGCTCGCCCTGCCATTTCTCGATTGCATGCGCCCGCTGCGTGCGGCGGCGGCGGACAGCGCCCTCAAAGCCCGGCGCAGCGTCTTCATTTATCTGCCCAACGGCGTGAACACAGTCGAGTATCAGATCAAGGAAGCGGGCGCGGGATACCAGCTTTCAGCGCCGCTCGTTTCGCTGGAAAAACATCGCGCCAGCATTACGCCGTTCAGTGGGTTGTTTCATCCCAATGCGCTTGGGATGCATCACAACTGCCGCCGCAACTGGCTGACCGGAGGCAAGCTCGGTCAGGCGGATCGCAACACCATTTCCGTGGACCAACTCATGGCGCAGGTGACCGCGCCCGTGACGCGCTTTTCCTCGCTGGAGCTGAGCAATCAGGGCGGGTCGATGGCGTGGAATGCCGATGGCATCCAACTCCCTTCGCAATCCAATCCCGGCGTCGCGTTCCGCGAGATGTTCGAAGATCCGAAAGGCGGGATCGCGAAGCAGCGGCGCGGCTTTGAGCGGCGCGGGAGCATCCTCGACGCGATCGTGGAGGAAGCGGAGAGCTTGAACGCCAGCCTCGGCCGCGAGGATCGCGGGCGCCTCGAGCAGTACCTCACCGCCGTGCGGGAAGTGGAAATTCGCACCGAGCGTTCCGACAAGTGGCTCGACACTCCGCGCCCGAAAATCGAGCCCGCCGCGGTGTCGCGCCTGAATCGCGACGTCTCGCTGCAGATGCTCGGCGACTACCTCCGCACGATGTACGACCTCATCGTGCTGGCCTTTCAGACGGACATGACGCGCGTCGTCACCTTCAACACCGGCGAGGAAGGCCAGGGACCGGCGGTGCCCGAGATCGGGGTGAAGCAGAACCGGCATTCGCTCTCGCATCACAACGGCAACCCGGACCTGATGCGGCAACTTGCGGAGAGCGATGCTTTCAACGTCGCGCAGTTCAGCTATTTCCTCGATCGCCTGAGCGAGGTGCAGGATGCCGACGGTTCGCTGATCGAGACGACGATGGCGCTCTACGGCAGTGGCATGGCCTACGGACACAGTCACGGCATGGCCAGCGTGCCGATCATCCTCGCCGGTGGCCGCAAGCTCGGCCTGAAGCACGGCCAGCACATCGACTTCAACCGCACCAAGACCTTCCAGGGTTACGACAAACACGCCGGCATCTACCACAAGCCGGTGAACGACAAGGCGCACCTGAGCAACGTGTTGCTGACCATGGCGCAGAAGATGGACGTGAAAACGGAGAAGTTCGCCGACAGCCTCGGGACCGTCTCCGAGGTGTTGGCATGAGGTTGAACGCGATGCCGTTTCGGAGCGCGCTGACCGCGCTTTTCGGATTGGTTGTCGTAACCGTTTTCGCCGACGACGCGAAAGACTACGTCCCAAAGCTCGGCGAGTTTCCTCCGCCAAATTCCGGCCAATACTTTGCCGGCGAACTCGTCGCCGTGGATCACGTCAATCGCCGCGGCGCGCTCCGTCTGATCGGCGATGGAGACGACGGGCGGTATCACGCGGCGCCGAGCCTCCGCTTTGCCCTGCTGCCGTACGGTGCGCTGCGGTATCACGGCGCGCCGGCGGAGTTGCGCGACATTCCCATCGGCACGCTGCTCCATGGCTATTTCGTCGTGGCCCCCGCAGGCGACAAGTCCGTCCCTCCACCCGACAAGGAAGCACTGAAATACCTTCCGAAATACACCCACGCCCTCACGTTGGAAGACGACTTCAGCTTCTACCAGCGGCAGGGGAAATCGTGGAGAGTCGTCTCGGTCGATGCCGCGCTGGGTAAGTTCAAAGTCAGCTCCACCGGCCCGGCGGCGACCGACGGATTGAAAGGCGAGAAGACCTTTGAGATCGACGCGAGCACCCGCGTCTGGACGGGCCGGCAGATCGCCAATCTCCAGGCGCTCGCACCCGAGCAAATCGTCCAACTGAATCTGACCTGGGCGCCGGATTGGAAAAATGGCCAGTTCCACTGCGCAGACATCTGGCTCGACCAGGAAAGCCGCGACCTGGCCACTGAGGTCCAGCGCCAGATTCACATCCACCATGAGCGCAGCCGCTGGCTCGCCGGTTGGGTGGACGACGTCGAACACCAGGAGGGTGGCAAAGGCATCGTCAGCGTGACCCTCTTCGGCGGCATGGACCCGATGCTTTACGACCAAGTCAAATCGGCCAAAGCCGGCGTGATCGCGGCCTCAGACAAGACTCTGCGCACGTGGTGGCAGGACCATGACTGCAAGCACGGACCGGTGCTTGATTACAAGGAGACTCCCAATCCGCCTCCCGGCAGCAGCGGCCTGCAATTGCGCCTGCAAATCAACGAACTGCTCGAAGGCTTCCGTCCTGGCCGCATCGTCCGCTTCCGCCCCAACGGCTGGCCCAACGTCAAGCTGCCGCCGGAAGAGCGCATCAATTCGCTCAGCGACCTGTAGGGGCGGGGTTGGGGATACTTGATACCGCCCGGCGACTACGCCACTCCGCTGACCAGAAACACGATTTCGCCTTTCACGGTCTTCGTGGAGTAGTGGGTCAGCAACACCGGACCGGTGCCAATGCGGAATTCCTCAAATTGCTTCGTCAATTCCCGAGCGACGCAGAGCGGCCGTTCGGGGAAATGCCCGTTACAGACGGCGAGGGTCTTGAGCAGGCGGTGCGGAGATTCGAAGAAAACGGACGTTTCCTGACGCGCGGCGGCGGCGAGGAGATCGCGCTCGCGTCCACCGCTTTTCACGGGGAGGAAGCCGCCGTAGTAAAAGGATTCTGCCGGGAAGCCGCTGCCGATGAGAGCGGTAAGGACGGCACTGGGCCCCGGAATGATCGTGTAAGGCAGGCCGCGCTCGATGCAGGCGCGGAGCAGGCGATGGCCGGGGTCGCTGATGCCGGGCAGACCGGCGTCGGTGATGACGGCGATCTTTTTTCCCGCGGCCAACTCTTCGATCAGCTCCGCCGTGCGCCGCGCTTCGTTGTGCTGGTGATAGCTGACGAGCGGCTTTCGAATCTCGAAGTGCCGCAAAAGATTCCCGGAATGGCGGGTGTCTTCGCAGGCGATGAGATCCGCGTTCTTCAATGTCTCCAGCGCCCGCAGCGTGATGTCGCCGAGATTCCCAATTGGCGTGGCGACAAGGGACAACACGTCTGAAAGTAAGATTCAGGATTTAGGAATCAGGGAAGCGGATGACAGCGTCGCGCTGAAGGCCTCCTAAATCTTCTTTACCAGCCCTCGCTTAGCTGACTGATGTACTGCACGGCCATGTCCTCGGCGGCGAGAGGGATGGCCTGCCGCTCGTCCTGATTGACATCTGCCGAGCCATCATTCGAGCCGGTGACGAAGAAGCTCGTCGATCCGTTGATCGCGCGCTGGTCGATGCTCAGCCCAGTGACCCGGTTGATGACCTGAAACCGGCACTTGATCTCGAGGGTATATTCCTTGGTGAGGAGCACGTTACCGCGCACCGAACGCGACGGGCGCCGGGTGATGCGTTCGAGGGTGCCGATGATGATGGCGTCGGCTTCGTTCTCGGACACGATCTGGTAGGTGCCGTCCTGCTGGAATTGCTTGATCAGTGCCGTGGCCAACGCGACTTCGACGCGCGGTTCGAGCGTGTCGTTCTTAAAACTCGGGATGGCGAGGGTGCGAATACCCTCCATGAATTTGGGCTGGATCGGGCCGATTTTGTATCCGGCACAACCGCTGAAAAGCAGGGCAAAGAGGGGAAGGAAAAGGGCAAATCTCATGGATTCGGCTTGGGCGTATCCGCGCCAGGGAGCGGTGGTTCGACGGCGGGGACGGGGCCGATGTTCGTGGGTGAGGTGCGGAGTTTTGGTTTCGACGGGCCGGTGTCGATTTTCTCTCGAAGGGCGGCGACGGGCGGCCCGACGTAATCGGGGCGCGAAGCGGTATCTACTTTTGCCTGCATCTTGCGGCGTTCCGCCGCGCGAGCCCCGGTTTCCGTTTTCTCCGGGCCGGCGCGCAGCGCGTCCTCGCCATACAGCCCTTTGAGCGCCTCGATGCGTGCCTTGGCGTACTCGGCGTCCGGCGTGCCCGGCTGGTTTTTGATCACGTCGTTGTAGTAAATGACCGCGGCTTTGAACTTCTTCGTCTTGTCGTAAAACTTGGCAACTTCGAGCGTGCCTTTGTTGGCGCCGCCTTCGAGCGCTTTCAAGTTTTCGCGGGCTTGGGGCACCTTTTCGCTATCCGGGTAACGGGCGATGAAGTCCTCGAAGGATTCGCGCGCCTTGTTGGACGTGGCGCGGTCGTAAGAGCCCTCGCGCGATTCACGCAGCCGGACGTAACCGACCTGGTAGAGCGCGTCGTCGGCAATGGCGTCGCCGGGGTATTTGTTCACGCAAAGCTGATAGGCTTCGATGGCAGCGGGGTAACTGCCCTGCTTTTCCAGCGCCTGGCCGACGTTGAACTGCGCGAGCGGCGCCCACTTGCTGTAGGGCGCATTTTTCACGATGCCCTCGAACATGGCCTGCGCACGGGCCATGGAGGAGGCGATCGGCACACCGAGGAGTTTCCGCTTTTCACCTTCGAGGAAGAGCTTGCCGATCTTGAACATCGACTCGACGACGGAATCGAAATCTTCGCCCTGCGGGTACTTGGTGAGGTAAAAATTGTAGGCCTCGTAGGCTTTGTCGTAGTCGCCGTGTTTCTCGAGAAGTATGCCCACTTTGCGCTGCGCCTTGGGTGCGAGGAAGGAAAGGCCGTAGCGCTTTACGAGCGCCTTGTAGGCTCGATAGGCGGCGGAATCCTTGCCTTCGGCCTCGAGTTTCTCCGCCTTCCGCATCTGATCCGCGGCACTCCCCGCGACTTGCGTGTCGTCGCCCTCGACGGTCCAGCCTTCGTCCGAACGATACACCACTGCGGCCTGACTCTGGGGCAGCGGCATCAGCAGGGCGAGCAGCGTAAGAGCGAGGACGGGCACTGTTTTCGACATGAGGGGCGAACGCTATGCAAGCAGGCGGGAGGCGTCAAGCGGGGAGGCAGGCAGAAAGCCGCTTCGCCGTGCTGCGGCGATAGGGATATGCTGCCTCTCAACTTGGACACCTCTGCCAACCTCAAGATCGGAACCTGCGCCTGGACCTGCGATGACTGGCGCGGAGTGTTTTATCCCAAGCATTTCCCGGCGGCTGAACGTCTGGAATTTTATGCGCGGCATTTGCCGGCGGTGGAGGTGGACTCGACGTTTTACCACGCGCCCACGGCGCACGCGGTGGCGCACTGGGCGGAAGTAACGCCGGATGACTTCGCGTTTGCCTGCAAGCTCCCGAAGATAATGACGCATGAGCTGAGACTGCGCGATTCCGTGGAACCCTTGCATGAGTTCCTCGCGGCCCTCGAGCCGCTTGGTAAAAAGCTCTGGTGCGTGGTGGCACAACTGCCGCCGTCTTTCCGGCCCAAGCGCGATGAATCGGCGCTCCGGGCGTTCGTCCAGTACCTGCCGGCGAATGTCCGTTTCGCCTTCGAGTTTCGTCATGCAGATTGGCATTTGCCGCGGATCGCGCATTTGCTGGAGGAGCATCGGATTGCGTGGGTCTGGAATGACCTCACTCCGCTCGATCATCAGCAGGAAGGAGCATTCGAGTTTCTGCCCGACACCACGGATTTCCTCTACGTGCGGCTGATGGGGGACCTGGAGAAAAAGTATGATGCGGGCGGGCGGGAGATTCACCGCTACACCCAGATGCAGTGGCCACGCGATGCTGCCTTGGAAAGCTGGAGTGTTCGCCTGCATCAAGCCGCTGCGGATCACAAACGCGTCTTCGTTGCGGTGAATAATCACTTTGAAGGTTACGCCCCGCAAACCGCGCAGCGTCTGGCCGCCCGGATGGGATTTTCCATTACGCTGCCAGATCTCGACGCGATCGACGAAAAGGGAACGCCAGCGGACGACGGGCAACTCGACCTGCTATAACGAAAAAACCGCGCCCCGTTTCCGAGGCGCGGCCTTTTCTGGGTCGCGAGGGGATCGCGAGATTCTTTTTAGCTTTGGAACTTCAGCGGGACACCCTTGGCCATCGCTTCATGCTCGGCATCGCTGCACGCGGCATTGAGCGGGACGTTGGTCGTGCCGGCGGGTTCGCCGACGAGGCCCTGCTGGAGCAGATACTGCTCGAGTTCCTCGCCGCTGATGTCGGCCACCATCGTGCCGTTGACTTCGACACAGGGGCTGAGCGGCTGGCCGCTCTTCTGCTCCATCTCCCAGCGGAACGCCGGGTTTTGGATGATGTCCTTCTCGGTGTAGGGAAGGTCATACTTCTTGAGCACGGCGCGGACGCCACTGCTCCAGCCACATTGGGTTTTTACGTAAGCGGTGATTTCAGGTTTGGACATAAATGATGAGGCGGTTGGTTTTGATCCTTACTCTTACTCTTGTTCTTAATCCTACTCTCTTGGGCGGAGAGTAAGAATAAGAGAAAGAGTAGGAGCAAGATTTCCCGTGGTGCCGGGCTGGGCGTTTGATGGCGCCAGCCCGGCTCACGAGAGGTTGATGTTTATTTCTTCTTGGAGTCGCCGGGGCGATACTCTTCGGCGGCGGCGGCGAAGGCCTGTTCGAGGCCGACCATGTCCTCGCCCGGCTTGAGCGAGTCGAAGGCGGCGGCTTCGCGCTGGATGTCTTCGGCGCTGTAGTTCGCGGCTTTGAGGGACAGACCGATGCGGCGCTCGGCTTTGTCCACCTTGATCACGCGGGCTTCGATCTCCTGGCCGATCTTCAGCACGTCCTTGATCTTGTCCACGCGGTCTTCGCTGATCTGCGAGATGTGGACGAGGCCGTCGATGTCGCCTTCCAACGCGATGAACGCGCCGAAAGTCGTGATCTTCGAGACCTTGCCCTTGATGAGATCGCCGATCTTGTACTTGCCCTCGATCTCTTTCCACGGATCGCCTTCGAGTTGCTTGATCCCAAGGCTGATGCGCTGGTTCTGCTTGTCGATGTCGATGACCACGGCTTCGAGTTCGTCGCCCTTTTTGATCATCTCGGACGGATGGTTGATCTTCTTCGTCCACGACATGTCGGAGACGTGGATCATGCCGTCGATGCCTTCTTCCAGTTCCACGAACGCACCGTAAGCGGTGAGGTTGCGGACGGTGCCCTTGACCTGGCGGCCGATCTGGTAGCGGTGTTCGATTTCGTCCCAGGGATTCGGTTCGAGCTGGCGCACGCCGAGGGAGATTTTCTGCTCCTCTTTGTTGACACCGAGCACGACGGCTTCGAGTTCCTGACCGACCGTAAGAACGTCGGAAGGACGGGTGATGCGCTTGGTCCAGGAGAGTTCGGAAACGTGGATGAGGCCTTCGACCCCTTCTTCGATTTCGACGAACGCGCCGTAAGGCACGAGGTTCGTGACCTTGCCCTTGACCTTCGAACCGACGGGGAACCGGCCTTCGGTCTCTTCCCACGGATTCTTCTGGGTCTGCTTGAGGCCGAGCGACACGCGCTCCTTCTCCTTGTTGATGTCGAGGACGAGGACGTCGAGTTCCTGACCGACCTTCACCATCTCGCTCGGGTGGCCGAGACGGCCCCACGACATGTCGGTGATGTGGAGGAGACCGTCCATGCCGTCGAGGTCGATGAACGCGCCGAAGTCGGTGAGGTTCTTGACCACGCCCTTGACCGTGGAGCCGATCTTGATCGTCTCCATGAAGCTCGCCCGCTTGGACGCGCGCTCCGCTTCGATCAGCTCGCGACGCGAAAGAACCACGTTCTTCCGGTCGTCGTTGATCTTGACGATCTTGAAGTCGTAGGTGTTACCGACGAACTGCTGGAGATCCTTCGGCGGCACGATGTCGATCTGCGAGCCGGGCAAAAATGCCTCGACGCCGATATTGACGGTAAGACCGCCTTTGACCACGGCCTTGACCTTGCCTTTGATGAGCCCGTCGCCTTGGAAGACCTTCACGATCTTCTCCCAGTTCTGGCGGTAAGCGGCTTTTTCCTTCGAGAGGATGACGGTGCCTTCGTCGTTTTCGAGGCGGACGAGAAGCACTTCGACTTCGTCGCCGACCTGCAGGTCGTCCACGTCGTCAAATTCACTGGTGGGGATGGCGCCTTCGGACTTGTAACCGATATCGACGAGGACTTCGCGGGGGCGAACTTCGAGGATGCGGCCTTTAACGATGCTACCCTCTTTGAAATCGCGAAGAGATTTCGCGATCAGTTCCTGCATTTGAATCATTGATGTACTCATAACTATCCACGGGTTTCCAGTTGGCTCTTCACCCGGACGACGCCATATGACGCCGCCAACAACGGGGAAAAGGGACCGCGAACGTAGGGGGAAAAGGCGGGCTGGCAAGGGGATTGTTTCGGGCACGAAGCCGGTCGAGGCTGGGGTTGCTTTCGCAAAGCGGGACGCTACGGTCTGCCCCCATGTCTTGCAGCAAGATCGACCCCGCACTCCATCAGGCGAAAAAGCCGGACTGGATCAAGGTGCGACTGCCCTCGAATCCCGTTTTCTTTTCGACCAAGGCACTGATCTCGGATCTGAAGCTGGTCACCGTCTGCGAGGAAGCGCAGTGCCCGAATCGTTGGGAATGCTGGAGCGCAGGGACGGCGACGTTCATGATCGCGGGGGAACGCTGCACGCGGGCCTGCGGGTTTTGCGCGGTGGCGACGGCGAAGCCCTTTGCGCTCGAAGCGGATGAACCGGAGCGCGTGGCCCAGGCAGTGACGCGGATGCGGCTGAAGCATGTGGTGGTGACAGCGGTGGCGCGCGATGATTTGCGCGATGGTGGTGCGGCGCATTTTGCGCGGACGATCGAGGCGATTCGCGCGGCGCAACCGGGGATCACGATCGAGGTGCTGACGCCGGATTTCCACGCGAAGGAGGAATGCCTTCGGATGATCGCGGAGGCGCGGCCACAGATTTTCAATCACAACGTGGAGACGGTGGAACGGTTGACGCCGCTGGTGCGTTCGCGGGCGAAGTATCGGGTGTCGCTCGACGTGCTGCGCCGGATGAAGGTGATGGCGCCGCAGATCGCGACGAAGAGCGGGATCATGCTCGGGCTGGGGGAGACGGAGCCGGAGATTTTCCAGACGATGGACGACTTGCGCGAGGCGGGCGTGGAGGCGTTAACGATGGGGCAGTATTTGCGGCCGACGGCGCAGCATCTGCCGGTGGTGGAATACGTGCATCCCGATACGTTCAAGCTTTACCAGGAGATCGCGGAGAAGAAGGGATTCTCGCATGTGGCTTCCGGTCCGCTGGTCCGTAGCTCGTATCACGCGGCGGACTTCAAACCGCTGGCCCGCTAAGGCGATGAACGGCGCCGAGATCGATCGCAGCAATGTCGCCGCGCTGATCCCTTGTTATTTCGAGGAGCGCTTCATCGCGGATGTGGCGCGCCGGGTGAAGGCGCAGCTCGATACGGTGCTGGTGGTGGATGACGGCTCGACGGATGGGACCGAGGCGAATGCGCGGAGCGCCAGCGTGGAGGTGTTCCGGCACACGGTCAATCAAGGCAAAGGCGCGGCGATTAAGACGGGTCTGCGCATGCTCGCGGAACGCGGAGGGATCGAATACGCGCTGGTCCTCGACGGAGACGGGCAGCATGCGCCGGAGGAAATCCCGCGTTTTCTCGCCGCGGCAAATGAAACCCGCGCGCCAATGCTGGTCGGCAATCGGATGAGCGACGTGGAGACGATGCCGTTCGTGAGGAGGCTGACTAACCGCATCATGTCGTCGCAGATCAGCGCGGTGTGCGGGCAACCGGTGCCGGATTCGCAGTGCGGCTTTCGGATGATCCAGCGCGACCTGCTGGCGGCGATGGTGGCGATTGAGACGACGAAGTTCGACTATGAGACGGAGATGCTGGTGGTGGCCTCGCGCCGCGGCTGCAAGATCGGCGCGGTGCCGATCAGCACGATCTACGGCGACGAGAAGAGCAAGATCCACCCGGTGCGCGACACGATCCGCTTTTACCAGATGATGGCCCGCTTCAGACGCGAGGCGCGGAAGTAGGCCGGCGGATCAGGGTTTCGCCGGAGCGAATGGGGCGGTGTCCGAAGCCGGGGCCGGCTCGCTGAGCGCGGGCACGTCGCTGGAAAACTCGGCCTTCAGCCGGGCGATCATGTCCTTCACCATCGGTTTGCGCTTTTCCATCGTCTCTTTGCGCAGTTGTTCCTCGATCTTCCGACGTTCGGCACCGTAGCGCTGGAAGAATTGCGCGCGGCGCTCTCCGTCGAGTTGGAGTCCGGCTTCCTGGAGGGCGCCTT
>Ga0105047_10002063_pt1 | contig 35983 bp, 31 predicted proteins | sample MAT04_FD_78384 | JGI IMG/M metagenome (GOLD analysis project Ga0105047, IMG submission 78384) | Freshwater microbial communities from Lake Fryxell liftoff mats and glacier meltwater in Antarctica - MAT-04 (megahit assembly) | ecosystem: Environmental > Aquatic > Freshwater > Ice > Liftoff... | reverse complement strand
TCTTGTGTTCGACCAGGCGCTTGGCCTTGGCGATGACCCTTTCGGCGACCTGCACATGGCGCGCGGCGGGTTCGTCGAAGGTGGAGGCGACGACCTCGCCTTTGACCGTGCGCTGCATCTCGGTGACTTCTTCCGGCCGCTCGTCGATCAGCAGCACGATCAGGATCGCTTCCGGATGGTTGGCGGTGATGGCATGCGCAATGTGCTGCATCATCACCGTCTTGCCGGTCTTTGGCGGCGCCACGATCAGGCCGCGTGAGCCTTTGCCGATCGGCGAGATGATATCGATCACCCGGCCGGTCATGTTTTCTTCTGCCTTGATATCGCGTTCCAGCTTGAACGGCTGGTTGGGGAACAGCGGGGTCAGATTTTCAAACAGAATCTTGTGCTTCAGATCTTCCACCGGGCCGCCATTGGCCTTGTCCAACTTGGTCAACGCGAAGTAGCGCTCGCCGTCCTTGGGTGTCCGAATCTCGCCTTCGACGGTGTCGCCGGTATGCAGGTTGAAGCGGCGAATCTGCGACGGTGAGACGTAAATGTCGTCCGGGTTGGATAGATAGGACGTGTCCGGCGAACGTAGAAAGCCAAAGCCGTCCGGCAGAATTTCCAGTACGCCATCCCCGAAAATGCTCTCGCCGGTTTTTGCTGCTTGTTTGAGCAGAGCAAAGATCAACTCTTGCTTGCGCATCCGGTTGGCGTTCTCGATGCCATTGGCTTCGGCGATTTCGATCAGTTTGCTAACGTGGTGCTGCTTGACTTCGGAAAGATGCATGTTTTTATTGGGTGCAGGTTGGCCGCGAGGGCTAGCCGGAATCGGCCTGAGGAGGGATGTGCTGAAGAGAGGGAGAAGTCCGGCCTGGCGGGAGGGCGAATTCGTTGGCGCCTTGGCGCTTGTGAATCCGGCGAAACCTTGAGATTGCGCCAGGCGGGACTAAAGCTAACGGAAGTTAGATGTTGCTGTCAACGAAAGCGGTCAACTGGGACTTCGACAACGCGCCGACTTTGGTGGCTTCGACATTGCCATTCTTGAAAATCATCAGCGTCGGGATGCCGCGGATACCGAACTTGGGCGGTGTGGCCTGGTTTTCATCAATGTTCAGTTTGCACACCTTGAGGCGACCGGAATATTCCTTGGCGACTTCATCCAGAATCGGGGAAATCATCTTGCAGGGGCCGCACCAGTCCGCCCAATAATCAACCAGGACCGGCATGGGGGATTGCAGAACTTCCTGCTCGAAGGTGTCGTCGGTGACGTAATGGATATGTTCACTCATGGGGTTTGCCTCAGGGGGGATGGGAGTGCGGAGGGGATGATGATGGGGGCGAGTATTTGAAAGCAAGGCGCGCTGGGGGTGGCCGAAGTACATTGCTTGCCGCTATGCTAGCGAAAAACGATTAGTGAGGAAAGTTATGACCTATGTTGTTGCAGAAAACTGTATCAAGTGCAAATTTACCGATTGTGTCGAAGTTTGTCCGGTGGATTGTTTTCATGAAGGCCCGAATTTCCTGGTAATCGATCCGGAAGAATGTATCGACTGCAATCTCTGCGTATCGGAATGCCCGGCCGAGGCCATCTTTCCCGAGGATGACGTGCCCGATAACCAACGTCGGTTCATTGCCCTCAATGCCGAGTTGTCGCGCCTCTGGCCGACCATTACCGAGAAGAAGGATGCACCGCCGGATGCCGATGACTGGAATGGCAAACCCGGTAAGGCCGACTTGCTGGAACGCTGATCAATCCGCCAATACCGCCGCCATCGCTTTCAGGCAGGTATCCACATTCTTCTGGCTGGCGGAAGCCCCCATCAGACCAATGCGCCAGATTTTGCCAGCCAGGGCGCCGAGGCCGGCACCGATTTCCAGATTGAATTCATTCATCAGACGGGCGCGGCAGGCCGCATCGTCGATGCCTTCCGGCAGGATCACGGAATTCAACTGCGGCAAGCGTTCGTCGGCCGGTACCAGAAAGCTCAGACCCATACCTTCGAGGCCGTGCTTGAGTTCTTCATGCATCGTGCGGTGCCGCGCCCAGGCATTTTCGATGCCTTCCTCGGCCAGCATCACCAAGGCTTCGTGCAAGCCGTAAAGCGGGTTGATCGGCGCCGTGTGGTGATAGGTGCGTTTGCCTTCGCCGCTCCAGTAGCCGAGCACCAGGTTCAGGTCCATGAACCAGCTTTGCACCGGCGTCGTGCGCGCCCTGACTTTGCCGATGGCGCGCTCGGAGAAGGTCACCGGCGACAGGCCGGGCGTGCACGACAGGCATTTCTGACTGCCGGAATAGGCCGCATCGATGCCCCAGGCATCGATCAACACTGGCGTGCCGCCCAGCGAGGTGACGCAATCCATGATCGTCAGCGCGCCGTGCCTGCGCGCGATAGCGGCCAGCGTGGCGGCGTCGGATTGGGCGCCGGTGGAGGTTTCCGCATGTACGAAGGCGAGAATCCTGGCATCCGGGTGACTGGCGAAGGCGGCTTCCACCTTTGCGGCATCCACCGCCCGGCCCCAGGCATCTTCCACCAGCACCGGTACGCCACCGCAGCGCTTGACGTTCTCCAGCATGCGGCCGCCGAATACGCCATTGCTGCAGACGATGACCTTGTCGCCTGGCTCCACCAGATTCACGAAGCAGGTTTCCATGCCGACCGAACCCGGGCCGGAAACCGGAAACGTCAGTTTGTTCTCGGTCTGGAAGGCATAACGCAACAGCGTCTTGGTCTGTTCCATCATGTCGCTGAAGGCCGGGTCGAGATGGCCGATGGTCGGCCGCGCCATGGCGTCGAGGATGCGTTGCGGCACATCGGACGGACCGGGGCCCATCAACGTGCGTCGCGGCGGCAGGAAGGACGGAATGGCGGGGGCGGTGACAGACATCGATCTCTCCAGATGAGTTATATCCGACGATTCTAGTGGGAATATTGAAACCGAACTTGCAACCGAACTTGCAACCGATCGAATCTGGAGCATGTCAGAAGCCGATTTGGAATTTCAACAACGTAATGGAGAAAACGCATGCAAAAAATAGTCATCTTGATCGGCTTGGGCCAACTCGGGCGCGTTTTTGCCGGCGGCCTGCTGAAAACCGGCCATCTCGTCGTACCGGTGAATCGTGGCGATGATCTGGACGCAGTCGCGGCGCGCTGGCCGGAACCGGATCTGGTCCTGGTTTCTGTCGCGGAAGCGGACCTGCATCCGGTGTTGGCGGCGCTGCCGGCAGTCTGGAAAGACTGCATCGGCTTGTTGCAGAACGAACTCTTGCCGCGCGACTGGCAAGCGCACGAGATTGAAGACCCAAGTGTGATTTCGGTCTGGTTCGAGAAAAAACCGGGCAAGGAATCGCTGCCTTTGCTGTCCTCGCCGGCGTATGGCTCGCAAGCGGAACGTCTGGTTGCGGCGCTGGCCGCGATCGAGTTGCCGGCGCATACGCTGCCCGATGCCGACGCATTGATGTGGGAACTGGTGCGCAAGAACCTCTATATCCTGACCACCAATATCGCGGGGCTGGAAACCAGTGGCGACGTCGGCACCCTGCGCGACCGGCACAACGTGTTGCTGGCCGCGGTGGCCAGCGATGTGCTCGATGTGCAGGAATGGCTGGTTGGCCAGAGTCTGGATCGGGCCGGTCTGATGTCCGGCTTGCTGGAGGCGATAACCGCCGATCCGCAACATGGTTGCGCCGGGCGATCCGCACCATTGCGCCTGAAACGCGCGCTGCATCATGCCGACGCCGCCGGCCTGGCGATCCCCGAGCTACGCCGTATTGCTGCCGCGCACGGGATTGAATAAGCCACCTGCCGAATTGATCAGGTAGCTCCGGGAAACCCTGGCAATCCCTTGACGCAACCGAGGCGTCAGCGTGATTCGACAGCCTTCTGCCGCTGCCTGCATAATGCCGCGCGTTAACCGTTCCATCGCCTTTTTCAACGCGCTTTTGCCATGATCGAACTCCTGCTTATCCGAAATCTGGATTGCTTTCTTCACGCTGACGGCGTTGGAACTCGTGCTCGGCATCGACAACATCATTTTCATCTCCATCCTGATCGATAAACTGCCACGTGAACAACAGGAATTCGCCCGCCGGCTTGGCCTGTTCTTGGCCATGTTCATGCGTATTGGCCTGTTGTTGTTGCTGTCCTGGATTGTCGGCTTGACGGAGCCGATATTCACCGCATTGGGACAGGAGGTTTCCGGGCGCGACCTCATTCTGCTTTCCGGTGGCTTGTTCCTGATCTGGAAAAGCACCGGTGAAGTTCATCAACTGCTTGAAGGTGAAGAAGGCGAGACTTCGAGCAAAGTGGCGTCGAGTTTTGCCGGCATCATTGTCCAGATCATCATCATTGATCTGGTTTTCTCGCTTGATTCCATCATCACTGCGGTTGGCATGGTCAGTGAAGTCGGGGTGATGATTGCCGCAGTGGTCGCATCGGTGGGTTTGATGATGCTGTTCGCGCCGGCAATCGGCCGTTTCGTGTCGGATCATCCGACCATCAAAATGCTCGCACTGTCGTTCCTGGTCGTGGTCGGCGTGGTGTTGATCGCCGACGGCTTCGGCCATCATGTGCCCAAGGGTTACATCTACTTTGCCATGGCATTTTCGGTAGGGGTCGAGATGCTAAACATCCGCCTGCGCAAGCGGGCGAAGCAACCGGTTGTGCTGCATGAACTTTATGTCGTTGAGTCCCCTGTCAGGGACAAGTAAAACGCTAATGCCGTCAGGCTGAATTACGCTCGCGCCGACTTCGGTTGCGCCAGCAAGTAGACCGACGGGAACAGCAGCAGCGTGACGAACATCGAGAACAGCAAGCCGAACACCACGCAGACGTTCGACCAGGCTGTCGCCGATCACGGCCAAGGTCGCCAGATCAGTGCCACGCACGCGGATGCTGACGGCCTCGTCGGCGCTGGAAACCCGCACACCACGCAGGCCGGCGGCGCGGGCGCGGACTTTGACACCGGCCATTTTGACACCGGCCATTTTGACACCGGCCATTTTGACACTGGCCATTTCCGCCGCCGCGACCGCCTTGGTGAATTGCGCCACCCAGTCTTCGATGCTGCGTCCACGCTCCAGCCACGGCTTCAGTTCGATGTTCAGTGAGCTGCGGTTCGGGCGTTCGCGCCGGATTGTTCAAGCCGCCTTCATCGACGCCGCGCTCGCCGCAATGCAGTCAGCAGCAGCGCGGCAACCAGCAGCAGAAACGCTGTGTTGCCCCAGTGCATGTAGGGCGTCAAGCCTTGCCTGCCTTGCGCAGTGCCGCTCAACGTGCCGGTGGTGAAGGGTTTGAACAGTGCCCGCACCTGGCCCTGGTTATCCAGGATGGCGGTGACGCCGGTATTGTTGGCGCGCAGTTGCCAGCGGTCGGTTTCGAGCGAGCGCATGGCGCCGATCTGCAAATGCTGCCAAGGCGCCCAACTGTCGCCGAACCAGGCGTCATTGCTGACATTGACCAGCAGCGTGGCGTTGCGCGCGGCGTGGATGCGTTCTTCGCCGAAGACGTCTTCGTAACAGACATTGACCGCCAGTTTTTCGCCCGCCAGCGCCAACGGCGGTTGGTCCGCCGTGCCGCGGGCGAAATCGCCGAGTGGAATCGACATCAGGTTCACCGCCCAGCGAAAGCCGAACGGCACGAACTCGCCAAACGGCACCAGATGCGATTTGCGATAGCGTTGTTCCGGCGAACTGCCCAGACTGATCGTGCTGTTGTAGTAACGCGGCTGGCCTTGTGCATCGCGACCGTCGTCTTCCGGCAGGCCGATCAGCAGATCGCCGCCGCGGCCGCGGGCGTGATCGCTCAGCATGTCGAGATAGTCAGGCGGGATGTCGGAGCGAAACAGCGGCAACGCCGTTTCCGGCAACACGATCAGCTTGGCTTCACTGGCCAATACGGCGCGGGCGTAGTGGCGCAGCGTCGCGTCGAGTTTTTCCGGGCGGAACTTCATTTCCTGCGCGATATTGCCTTGCAGCAGGGCAACCGAGATCGGCGTGCCGGTGGCTTGCGTCCAGTGGTGTTGCTGCAGGCCCCAACCGCCGAGCCAGAGGGCGGCAAGAAAGCTCAGCGCCGCTTTCGGACGCAGGCTGAGCAGCGCCAATGCGCCGGCCGACAATGCCGCCAGCAGGCTGACGCCATAGACGCCAAACACCGGCGCGTAACCGGCCAGCGGGCTAACCGGCGCTTGCGAGTAGCCCAGCACCAGCCAGGGAAAGCCGGTGAAAATCCAGCCCCGTGTCCATTCCAGCAAGGCCCAGACGGCAGGCAGCGCGAGCGCCAGGCGAACTTCCGGCGCCGCAATCAAGCGAGCCGTCAACGCCAGCGCGATGCCCGGCAGCAACGCGATGAAGGCGCAGAACAACAGCGTCGCCAAGGCCGCCAGCGGCACCGGCATGCCACCATAGGTCGAAATGCTGACGTAAATCCACGATACGCCGAGCAGAAACATCCCCAGCCCATACGCCCAGCCGAGCCGGAAAGCCTCGCCCGGCCGGGCGGCGCGGGCGAGCCAGAATAGCCCCGCCAAGGTCAGGATCGGAATCGGAAACCAGCCGATCGGCGCGAAGCCGAGCGGCGTCAACGCGCCGAGCAGGGCGGCAAGTGGGTAGAAAAGTGCGGGGCGCATGGTGGAATTTGAGCGGTCATTCCGGCGCAGGCCGGAATCCAGTTGGTTAATCTGATTGCTGTTCACACTCAGCTTGGTTAACGCACTGGACCCCGGCTTTCGCCGGGGTGACGTTCATTGTTCAATTCATCTGGAACGCGACAAAGGCAATCTCATCGCCACCCTTGACCGGCGTGTCGAGTTCGGCGAATTGCTTGTTGACGGTGATTTTCATCGTCTCGCGCGGGGTTTCGAACACCTGTGTCCATTCATCGCCGCGTCGCGTCAGGTGCGCCATCAGGCCTTTGACGTCCTTGATGGTCAGCGGCAGGAACATGAACTCGCTTTCGCGGTGGAGCATTTCGACCAGATGGCCGAAGTAAAGGATAGAAATTTGCTGACTCATGATCGACTTGCCTCGATTACCAAAATGGCTGCGATTCTACGACGCCTATAATCGTTCCCTATGACCGACATCCTCAGCAGCCTCAATCCAGACCAACTCGCCGCCGTCACCGCTCCCGCCTCCGCCCTGGTTCTCGCCGGCGCCGGCTCCGGCAAGACGCGCGTCCTCACCACCCGCATCGCCTGGCTGATCCAGACCAATCAGGTTTCGCCGATGGGTTTGATGGCGGTGACCTTTACCAACAAGGCGGCGAAGGAAATGCTCACCCGCCTGACTGCCATGCTGCCGCTTGGTTACCAAAACTCCGGCCGCGGCATGTGGGTTGGCACCTTCCACGGCCTGTGCAACCGGCTGCTGCGCACGCATCACCGCGAAGCCGGTCTGCCGCAGCTGTTCACTATCCTCGATTCGTCCGACCAACTATCGGCCGTCAAGCGCGTGCTGCGCGGGCTCAACGTGGATACCGAGAAATACGATCCGCGCAAGGTGCAGAGCTTCATCAACCAGAACAAGGAAGCCGGTCTGCGCGCCGACAAGGTGGAAGCCTGGGATCCGTTCAGCCGCAATCTGGTCGAGTACTACGCCGAATACGACCGCCAGTTGAACCGCGAGGGCGCCGTCGATTTTGCCGAACTGCTGCTGCGCGCCTACGAGTTGTTGAGCCGCAATGCGCTGCTGCGTGAACACTATCAGGAACGCTTCCGGCACATTCTGGTGGATGAATTCCAGGACACCAGCCGCTTGCAATATCTCTGGTTGAAGTTGCTCAAGGGCGATGCAAGTGCGTTGTTCGCGGTGGGCGACGACGACCAGTCGATCTACGCATTTCGCGGCGCCAACGTCGGCAACATGCGCCAGTTGATGGACGACTTCGGGATTTCGGAGCCGATCAAACTGACCCGCAACTACCGTTCAGTGTCGGTGATACTCGATGCCGCCAACGCGGTGATCAGCCGCAACGAAGGCCGTCTCGGCAAGGATTTGTGGACCGATGTCGGCAAGGGCGAATTGATCCGCCACTTCCAGGCGGCCGACGACAATGAGGAAGCGCGTTTTCTGGTGGAAGAAATCCAGGCACGCCGGCGCGAAGGTGACGCCTACATCGACCAGGCCGTGCTGTACCGCTCCAACGCGCAATCGCGCAGCATCGAACACGCGTTGTTTACCGCCAGCATTCCGTATCGCGTTTACGGCGGCCAGCGCTTCTTCGAGCGCGCCGAGATCAAACATGCGCTGGCTTACCTGCGACTCGCCGCGTTTCCGGAAGACGACAACGCATTCCTGCGTGTGGTCAATTTCCCGGCCCGCGGCATCGGCGCTCGCGGCCTGGAGGCGATCGATGCCGAAGCGCGCGGCGCGGGTATCAGTCTGTGGGCGGCGGCGTGCAAGGCTGGCAAGAAATTCGCCGCTTTCGTGACTTTGATCGAAGGCATGAAAAACGAAATCGTCGGCCTGCCGCTGATGGAGCAGGTCGAGCATGTCGTCGCCCGTTCCGGTCTGCTGGAGTATTACCAGAACGAAAAAGACGGCGAAGACCGAGTCGAAAACCTGAATGAACTCGCCAATGCCGCCGCTGGCTTCGCTGCCGACAGCGACGAACCGACGCTGGAAGCCTTCCTCGGTCATGCCGCGCTGGAGGCCGGTGAACATGCCGCCGCGCAGGGCCAGGACGCGGTGCAACTGATGAGCATGCATTCCGCCAAAGGCCTGGAGTTCCAGACTGTGTTCATCACCGGCCTGGAAGAAGGTTTGTTCCCGCATGAAAACGCGCGCAACGAACCCGATGGCCTGGAAGAGGAACGCCGCCTGATGTACGTCGCAATCACCCGCGCCAGGCGTCAGCTTTACCTTACCCACGCCCAGCAACGCATGCTGCACGGCCAGATTCGCTACAACCTGCCGTCGCAGTTTTTGCAGGAAATCCCCGACAACCTGGTGCGCTCATTCTCGTTCCGCACCGCCAAGCCTGTTCCCGCGCCCACTCCGGTGGCACGCGCGGCCAACGCCCGCGCTGAAAATTACCACCCACGCCCAGTGCCGCGGCGCGAAGCCAATCTGCCGTACAAGGTCGGCACCCGCGTCGTGCACCCTAAATACGGCGAAGGCGTCGTCGCCGCTTATCAGGGGCAGGGCGCCGAATCCGAGATCAAGGTGATCTTTCCGAAAGTCGGCGACAAGTGGTTCATCCTGGAATATGCCCGCCTGACTGCGGTTGGTGCATAGCCAGGTGCGACTGTTTGGCTGAGCAGGCCAGACGGTTTATGCTGGCTACACCCCGCCCGGAGGCAGCGCCATGTTTTCCTTGTACGGTCTTTCAGGACAAGATTTTCGCGGCACGCTGGAACAACTGACCCAGCTGCCAGGCGTCACCGCGTCGCATCACGCGCGGGGTATCGGCCGCGACGGCGAGGCGGCGTTGTCACCCTCGTTGCCGCACTTTGTCCCTGCCATCGAAAGACAGCCAACGGGCGGCCACAGCGGCTATGCAGCCGCCAGCTTTGAAAGCGCGATCGATAATTACCGCGCCATGCTCGATCCGGATCAGGAACGCGACCCGCTTTACCACGCATACCAGATCATGGCCCACGAGGTGTTCACCTTGACGCCGGAAATCGCTGCCGCCACGGCCTGGCGCGAATTGCTCGGCCAAGGCGTGCGGCAAGCGCCGGTGCTGGATGAAAGCGGCCGTGTCATCGGCCTGGTCACCGAGCGCGCCTTGTTGACTACCTTCAATCTGGAACGCAAACAGGCTCGCACGCCGGTGACGCACCATATCCGCGACGTCATGATCACGCCGGTGATCTGCGCCGACCCGATCACCGACATCCGTCGCATCGCCCGCGCGATGATCGAACTCGACCTGCCCTGCGTGCCGGTTGCCAACGAAAACCGCGTCCTGCTTGGCCTGGTCAGCCGGGGCGACATCCTGCGCGCGGTGATCGCCGACCCGCCATTGAGTTTGTGGGTTTGAAAGCAGCAGCCATCTAAAGTTGTTCAGTTAACTGCCGATACTCCTGAAAGTTCAAAGGAAACCTCATGCAAATCAAGCAAGCCGTGACCAGTGCACTCCATTTGGCGGATTTGCTGCCGCTGGCCGAGATCAATCCCAATCTGGTGCTGGTTTTCGCCGCGCCGGATTTTTTCAAACAGCCTGATTTTGCCGCTCAGTTGGCGGCGGCGTTTCCCGATGCCCGGCGGATTGCGGCCTCCACCGCCGGCGAGATTTCCAATCAGGGTGTCAGTGAAAACAGCGCAGTGATTACCGCGATTCGGTTTGAACACACGCCGTTCAAACTCGCTGCTACCGATATTGCCGGTATGAACGATTCGCTCGGCGCCGGTCAACGTCTGGCTTTGCAATTGCAAGCGCCGGATTTGAAGGCGGTGATTTTGCTTTCGCAGGGCGTGGCGGTGAATGGCAGTGCGTTGATCGCCGGCGTGGTCGGCGTGATCGGCAAGCAGATTCCGCTCACCGGCGGTCTGGCCGGCGACAACGGGGCGTTCAGTCAGACCTGGACGCTGCTCGACAACACAGTGTCGGACAAGATGATGCTGGCCATCGGCCTGTATGGCGATGACCTCGCGTTTGCGCATGGTTCGTTTGGCGGCTGGCATAGTTTCGGCCCAGCCCGGCGCGCAACCAAAGCGATCGGCAACGTGTTGTACGAACTCGATGGCGAGCCGGCGCTGGATATTTATCGCCGTTATCTGGGGGAATACGCCTCCGGTCTGCCTGCAACCGGCCTGTTGTTCCCGTTTGCAATTCTGGCCGACGATCGCCAGGAGACCGGCTTGCTGCGGACGCTGTTGGGTATGGATGAAACGGTCGGTAGCCTGACTTTGGCAGGCGATATTCCGGTCGGCGGCTATCTCAAGCTGATGCATGCTTCAACCGAGGCGCTGATCGATGGTGCCGAGGCGGCAGCCGAAGCCGCTCACAAAATGACGAATGCGAGCGGCCCAGGCCTGGCGCTGCTGGTTTCGTGTATTGGTCGCAAGCTGGTGATGGGCGATCGGGTCGATGAAGAGGTCGAAGCGGTGGCGGCGGTGTTCGGCCAGAACTGTGCGCTGACCGGCTTTTATTCCTACGGTGAAATCAGTCCGTTCATCGAAAGCACGGAATGCAAGCTGCACAACCAGACCATGACCATCACCTATTTGAGTGAAAAAGGTTGAGCATAAACATGCACCGCATGCTGGAGCGCCAGATCAAGCGGGCGTTTGGCCTGGATGCCGAGGCATGGGCCGGGTTTTCGCAACAACTGGTGACCTTGACCGAAGCGGGGAGCGAAACCAGGCGGCCTGAACTCGATCCGGCATGGATCAACGTCTTGTCTGGCCTGCCGACGCTGCTGGGTCGCGTGGCGGAAACCTATGCCCAGCAGGAGCGTGATCTAGCGTTGATTCGGCGCAGCCTGGAACTGTCTTCGGACGAGCTTTCCAGCGCGAATCAGAAATTTCGCGATGAAGCGCAGGCCAGCGCGCAGGCGCTGTTGGCGTTGCAGCGCGCCTTCGATGCGATGCACAAAGAGAGTGGCCAGGGCGGCGAAAGTCAGTTTGCCGATTTGGTCATCCTGGCCGAGCAGGTCGCCAGCCTGACGCGCGATCGGGAACGCATTCGCAATGCGTTGGCAAAGAGTGAGGAACGCTTCGATCTCGCCATGCGCGGCGCCAACGATGGCCTCTGGGACTGGGAGATGGCCAGCAACACGGTGTATTTTTCGCCACGCTGGAAGACCATGCTGGGCCACGAAGAAGATGAAATCGGGCCGGCGTTGAACGAATGGTCAAGCCGTTTGCATCCTGAAGACCAGCCCGCCACGCTGGATGCGATCAACGCGCATCTGAACGGCGAGACGAAGCATTTCGAGGCCACCTTCCGCTTTCGCCACAAGGACGGCCATTATCTCTGGATGCTGTCGCGCGGAATGGCGGTGCACGATGCCGAAGGCAAAGCGATTCGCATGGTCGGCACGCATACCGATGTCAGTGCTCAGAAGCAGGCCGAAGAAGCGCTGATTCATGCCAAAGAGGCTGCCGAGGCGGGAAGCCGCGCCAAGAGCGAGTTCCTCGCCAACATGAGCCACGAAATCCGAACGCCGATGAACGGTGTGCTCGGCATGCTCAACTTGACGCTGGAAACCGAACTGTCGGATGAACAGCGCGACTATCTCGGTATGGCGCATTCCTCCGCCAATGCGCTGCTGAACATCATCAATGACATCCTGGATTCCTCGAAAATCGAGGCCGGGCGACTGGACGTCAATCCAGAAGCGGTGGATGTCCGGGTAATGGCGGAAGAATTGACCCGCATGTTCAAGCATCGTTGCGAAGAAAAGGGGCTGGCTTTCGTGCAGCAGGTGGATGTCGCGCTGCCCGCGATGCTGCTGCTGGACCCGGTGCGCGTCAGGCAGGTGCTGATCAATCTGCTCGGCAATGCGATCAAGTTCACCCACACCGGCGGCATCACCCTCGAGATCAAGCGGGTTGGGCAGGGCGTGCGTTTTGCCGTCCGGGATACCGGCATCGGCATCGCGAAAGACAACCAGGCCACAGTATTCCAGGCCTTTACCCAGGCCGATGGGTCGATCACGCGGCGTTTTGGCGGTACCGGTCTGGGGTTGTCGATTTCGTTTCGCCTGGTGGGTCTGATGGGCGGCTTGATCGGACTGCAAAGCGAACTCGGCCATGGCAGCGAGTTTTATTTCATATTGCCGATTGAAGAGCCGCGTCAGACTCCGGTAGCGCAAGTCGCCGCGAGTGAAAAAGCCTTGCCGCTGGCGCGTCAGCTCAACATCTTGCTGGCGGAAGACAACCCGATCAATCAGAAACTTGCGGTTACCTTGCTGGCGCGTGAAGGGCATCGCGTCAGTGTCGTCGATGATGGCGAAGCCGCGGTGATCGCGGTGGCGCAGGGACACTTCGATCTGGTGCTGATGGATATGCAGATGCCGGGAATCTCCGGCCTGGAGGCGACGCGCCAGATTCGCGCTGATGAAGCCGACCGGCAAGATCCCCGGATTCCGATCATGGCGTTGACCGCGAATGCCTACGACGAAGACCGCGACGCCTGTCTCGCCGCCGGCATGGATGCCTTCATCAGCAAGCCGATCCGGCGCGATACCTTGATTGCCGCTATCGCAGCGATCGTACCGGCGCCGGATTGAGTGCTTGTTGCCGATACTATTTACGCCAGAACGCCGGCGTCAGCACCACCAGCAAGGTGAACAGTTCGAGTCGGCCGAGCAGCATGGCGAAGGTGCAGATCCAAGTCTGAAAATCGGTCAGCACGGCATACGTCGTGGAAGGTCCGACCTGGCCCAGGCCGGGACCGGTGTTGTTGATGCAGGCGACGATGGCGGAGAACGCGGTGAGTACATCCAGCCCGGTAAAAGAGAGCAGGAAACTCAGCGTGACGATGGATGATACATAGACGAAGAAAAAGACCAGTACGGCGTAAATGACCTTGTCTGGCACCGCCTGTTCGCCCAGGCGGATGTTGATTTGCGCATGCGGGTGAATCAGATGCTGCAGCTCGCGGTACGCCTGTTTATAAAGCAGCACGGCGCGCAACATCTTGATGCCGCCGCCGGTGGAGCCGGCGCTGGTGGAGAAACTGCAGAGAAACAGCAGCCACAGCCCGGCGAAATACGGCCAGGCAGCGAAATCGGCGGTGGATAAACCCAGCGTGGTGGCCATTGAAATGACGCTGAAGGTGGCATCGCGCAGGGCGCTGGGAAAATCCAGATAGATGCCCTGTGCCCACAGCAGCACGCCCAGCCCCAGACAACTCCCAAGCAGATAAGCCAGATACCAGCGGATTTCAGGATCGCTACGATAGGGCGCAAAGCTGTGTCCGCGCAGCGCCATGAAGTGCATCGCGAAATTCATGCCGGCAAGTATTGCGAAGACTTCGGTAATCAGCTCCAGCGGCAGCGATTTGAAATAGCCGAAGCTGGCGTCGTGCGAGGAAAAACCGCCCAGGCCCATCACCGAGAAGGCGTGTGTCAACGCATCGCTCGGCGTCATGCCGAACAACCAGTACAGCACGATCAAAATGGCGGTGAGCTGGATGTACACCTTCCACAAGCCTTTGGCGGTTTCCGCCATGCGCGGAGTCAGTTTGTCTTCCTTCATCGGACCCGGTGTTTCCGCTTTGTATAGCTGGCGACCGCCTACGCCGAGCAACGGCAGTATCGCCACCACCAGTACGATGACGCCGAGACCGCCCAGCCAGTGCAACTGGCCGCGCCAGATATTGATCGACGGCGGCAAACCATCGAGGCCGGACAGCACCGTTGCGCCGGTGGTGGTAAGGCCGGACATGGTCTCGAAGTAGGCGTCGGTAAAGCTCAGATCAGGCAGGAAAAACATCAGTGGCAGCGCCGCGAACAGCGGCGTCAGCACCCAGGTCAGCACCACCAGCAGGATGCCGTCGCGCGCTTTCAGTTCACGCTTCCAGTGACGCCCGAGCAACCAGAGCGTAATGCCGCAACCTAGGGTGATCAGCGCCGCGGCGTCATAGGCGCGTTGCGCCGCATCGTCCGACCATTCCGCAACGCTTAGCGGCAGCAGCATCGACAAGCCGAAGACGCCGATGATCATGCCCAGCACATGCAAGATCGGGAACAGTCGGTCGATCAAGCGAGACTGGAATGTCATGGCTTTATTTGCGCCAGAACGCGGGCGTCAGCACGACCAGCAAGGTGAACAATTCCAGCCGCCCGAGCAGCATGGCAAAGGTGCAGACCGTGGTCTGGAAATCGTTGAACACCGCATAGGTGTTAGCCGGGCCGACCTGGCCGAGGCCGGGGCCGGTGTTGTTGATGCAGGCGACGATGGCGGAAAACGAGGTCAGCACATCCAGCCCGGTGAACGACAGCACGAAAGAGAGCGAGACGATCGACGCCACATAGATGAACAAAAAGGCCAGCACGGCGTAAACCACATTGTTCGGCACGATATCGTTGCCCAGACGCAGCGGGATGACGGCATTGGGATGGATCAGCTTCTTCAGTTCGCGGTACACCTGCTTGTAGAGCAGGATGGCGCGCATCATCTTGATGCCACCGCCGGTGGAACCGGCACCGGTGGAAAAACTGCACAGAAACAGCAGCCAAAGGCCGGCAAAGAACGGCCACTGGCCGTAGTCGGTGGTGGCGAAGCCGAGCGTGGTAGCGACCGAGATGGTGTTGAACAAGGCGTAGCGCAAGGCGGTCGGGAAATCGAGGAAGACATCGCGCTGCCACAGCAACAGCGACAGTACTACGCCACTGGTCAGGACAAAGCCGAGAAACCAGCGCAGTTCCGGATCGTTGAGGTAATAGCTCAAGCGGCGGCCGCGCAGGAAGGCGAAATGGGTGGCGAAGTTGATCCCGGCGATCAGTGCGAAGACGCCGACAGCGATTTCCAGCGGCAGCGAATCGAAGTAACCCAGGCTGGCGTCATGCGAGGAAAAACCGCCCAGGCCCATGATCGAGAAAGCGTGCACGACGGCATCGAAAAACGACATGCCGAGCGCCCAGAGCACGCTGATGCAGATTGCGGTCAGGATGACATAGACCACCCACAGGCCCTTGGCGGTTTCCGCCATGCGCGGGGTCAGCTTCTGGTCTTTCATCGGCGTCGGCGTTTCTGCCTTGAACATCTGGCGACCGCCGACGCCCAGCAATGGCAGCACGGCGGTGACCAGCACGATGACGCCGAGGCCGCCGATCCAGTGCAGTTGGGCGCGCCAGAGGTTGATCGAATTGGGCAGATCATCCAGACCGGAGAGCACGGTGGCGCCGGTGGCGGTGAGGCCGGACATGGCCTCGAAATAGGCGTCGGCCAGGGCCAGGTCGGGCATGTAGATCAGCAATGGCAAGGCGGCAAACGCTGGCAGCAGGGTCCAGGTCAGCACCACCAGCAGGATGCCGTCGCGCGTCTTCAATTCGCGTCGCCAATGGCGCCCGATCAACCACATGAACAAACCGGTACCGACTGTGGTCAGCGCGGCCACGTCATAGGCGCGTTGGGCGCCGTCGCGGGTCAATTCGGACAACAGCAGCGGCACCCCCATCGACAGGCCGAACACCAGGATGATCATGCCGAGCACATGCAGGATGGGAAAAACGCGGCGCAGCATGGGATTGATCTGGCGGAATCAGAAGAAGCCGAGGCCGACCTGGAACAGCTTTTCGACTTTCGAAATCATCCGCTTGTTCGGCACGAACAGAATCAGATGGTCATCCGTCTCGATCACGTTGTCGTGGTGCGCGATGATCACCTGATCGCCGCGCAGGATGGCGCCGATGGAAACGCCTTCCGGCAGATCGATTTCCTCGATCCGCCGGCCGACCAGCTTGGACGATTTTGCGTCGCCATGCACTACGGCTTCCAACGCTTCCGCCGCGCCGCGCCGGAGCGAGTGCACCACCGCCATGTGGCCGCGCCGGATGTGGGTCAGCAGCGGGCCGATGGTGGCTTGCGCCGGCGATAGCGCGATGTCGATCTCGCCGCCTTGCAGCAGATCGACATAGGTCGAGCGGTTGATCAGCGCGATCACCTTCTTGGCGCCGAGTCGTTTCGCCAGCAACGACGACATGATGTTGTCCTCGTCGTCATTGGTCAGCGCGCAGAACACATCCATGTCTTCGATGTTCTCTTCCAGCAACAGGTCTTCGTCGGTGGCGTTGCCGGTGAGCACCAGCGTGTTGTGCAATACGCTGGCCAGCCGCTCGGTGTGCTTCTTGTTGCGGTCGATGATCTTGACCTCGTAATCCGCCTCCAGACTTTGCGCCAGACGCTGGCCGATGTTGCCGCCGCCGGCGATCATCACTCGCCGAACGCTTTTGTCGCCGCGGCGCATTTCCTTCATCACGGCGCGGATGTTTTCGGTGGCGGCAATGAAGAAAATCTCGTCGCGATCCTGGATCACCGTGCGGCCTTCCGGCACCAGCGTGCGGTCGCGCCGGAAAATGGCGGCGACGCGGGCGTCGAGACCGGGCAGGTGTTTCTGCAGGTCGCGCAGTTCGTGGCCGACCAGCGGGCCGCCGGCACGGGCTTTCATCGCCACCAGACGCGCCCGGCCATTGCCGAAATCGACCACCTGCAACGCTTCCGGATAGTCGATCAGCTTGCGCAGGTAGTCGGTAATTTCCTGTTCCGGCGCGATGACGTGGTCGACGCCGAAATTCTCCGGCTTGAACAGCTCGGGGTACTTCATGTAGTCGATGGCGCGGATGCGGGCGATCTTGGTCGGGATGTTGAACAAGGTGCCACCGAGTTTGCAGGCGACCATATTGGTTTCATCGTTCAACGTCACCGCCACCAGCATGTCGGCATCGTCGGCGCCAGCCGCTTTCAGGATCGCCGGGTGCGAGGCCTGGCCGCAGATGGTGCGCAGGTCGAAACGATCCTGCAGCGCGGCGAGTTTTTCTGCGTCGAGGTCGACCACGGTGAGGTCGTTGCCTTCGCGGACCAGGTGTTCGGCCAGGTTGGAACCGACCTGGCCGGCGCCGAGGATGATGATTTTCATGATGGGGCTCGATGCGGGCTGGCGTAGGTGGGCGATTCTATGCCCGTGATGTCGTCAAGGAATAGGCGCGCGCCTTGTTGTTCGGCAGTTTCTCGCGCCAGGTCGAGAAATCGGCTGGCTTCGCTGAGTTGGCCGGCCGCATCCAGACTGCGTGACTTCAGGTTCAGCAGACGTGCCGTCCAGGCGTGCAGGCCGCAGCGGGCATTCAGCACCAGCGCGGCATCGAGCTGGGTGACGGCATGCGCCGGCGACTGCCAATACAGGGCTTGTGCATACAGGCTGAAGCCGCGCGCTTCATGCGCCGGACCAAGCCGCCGCAGCGCCGCCAATGCCGCTTGGGCGGCAGCTTCGCTGGCATTTTCGCCGTTCTCCACATCCAGCCTTGAGCGTGCCCAATAAGCCAGCAATGTGGTCGAGTGGCGCAGGACGGGATCAACAGCCTCAACCGACTCGGCGTGCAGTTGCCGGCTCCAGTAAAGGGTTGCCTCGGGCGCATCGAGAAAACAATGCAGCAGGCTCCGGGCATGATCGGTGTAGGAACGATTCACTGGTACGGCTTGGTCAAGTGGGATCGTGTTCAAGGTCTGTTCGGCGTGCTCAATCGCCAGATTCTTGTCACCCAGCAACGCCAGATTCAAGCTCGTTTGCGCCGCGATCAGCAGGCTGAGAGGGACATGATTGAATGCCGCATCGGCTTCCTGGTTGATCGCATCGAGCCGAATCGAAGCCAGCAGTACGGCCGATTTTTCCAGCCGACCGTGCCAGAACAGACTGTGCGCCAAAGCCCATTCAGCGCGGATTGAAGCGGTGCGGCCAAACGGCCGCATGGCATCAGCCAGGCGGCAGGCAAGTCGATACGACCGTTGGGGTCCGTCAACTGCATCCGATGTCAACCAAGCCTGAAAAATAGCATTCGCAGGGTGGTCAAAAGTAACATGACTCAAAGCGGGGTGCGATCCGGACGGCGCATCGGTTGCCTTCTCGGTGACTTATTCAGCGGCAGTATCCTTTTCGCGTCCAGGCGTTGCGATGCCGAGTTGTTTGACTTTGCGATACAGGTTGGTGCGGTCGAGTCCGGCGCGATCGGCGGTCTTGCTCATCGCCCAGCCGCATTGGTTGAGGAGTGCTTCCAGATAGGCTTTTTCAAATGCATCGCGGGCGTCTTTCAGGGGCAGATGCAACATCAGATCGACGCCTCCCGGGTCGGCGGTCGCGGTCTGGATGTCGAGCATGCTGGCCACTGTTTCGGCTTCGACCGGGCCTTCGCCGGGTTCCAGCGCCAGACGTCCGGCCAGTGCTTCGAGTTCCGCCAGGTTGCCCGGCCACTCGTAGTCAGTCAGGACGGCCAGCGCAGCATCGGAATATTGACGCGGCGGAATCAGCAAACGGGCGAAGGCATTTTCCAGAATGCGCTTCGCCAGGCCGGGAATATCCTCGCGGCGGGAGTGCAGGGTCGGCAATTCGACGACGGCATGAATCAGTTGGTCGTGCAGTTCCTGCGTCAGGCGAGACTGTGACAGCAGTTGTTGCAAGGGCTGCGGACAGGCGACGACGACGCGGGTGGAAAACTCGCTGCGCCGGGCAATCAGCAAGGCCAGGCCTTTCTGCTGCATGGTGCTCAATGCCGATAAATCTGGAATGAACACGACCCCGCCCTTCGCCTGCCCCAGCAGATCAGCCGGCCGGTCGGCCAAAATGCCGGGGCTGTCGACCCGAATCAGGGCGGCGTCCGGCGGCGTCAGGTAATGCACGATGATTTCTTCGCCGGCACCGGGATGCGTCTGCAACAGCAAGGGCAGGCCGGCGCTGATGGCGAGGTTCAAGCGTTGGGTCAGGCGTCGCGTCGCTTCGCCTTCGCCAAGCAGATCGAGATTGCCGCTGGTGGTGGGGCGAGCGCGGCGGCTGTCCATCGCCTTCTTCACCGTTTCCAGCAGATGTTTGTAGGACACCGGCTTTTCCAGATAGTCGAAAGCCCCCAGCCGGGTGGCTTCGACTGCGGTGTGGACGGTGCCGTGGCCGGACATCATGACCACCGGCATGGTCAGCCGGCCCTGGGTTTTCCATTCTTTCAGCAGCGTCACGCCATCGACGTCGGGCATCCAGATGTCGAGCAGCACCAGATCGGGGATCTTGGCATCGAGCGCGGCGCGCGCGGCGCCACCGTTTTCCGCCATGCGAACTTCATATCCTTCTTCTTCGAGGATTTCACGCATCAGTTCGCGAATACCCGGCTCATCATCGACTACCAGAATTTCAGACATATCCAAGCTCTCCGATCAGAAAAATGCGGCAATGGGACAACTTCTAGCTCACCTTGCCGCCTGCGGCCAATACCGGCAAGTACACGCTGATCCGCGCGCCACCGGTTTCGATATTGCAGACTTCAATTTCACCATGGTGTTCTTCGATGATCTTCTTGACCACCGGCAAACCGAGGCCAGTACCTTTCGGTTTGGTCGTCGCGTAAGGCTCGAACATGCGGTTTTTCAGCGCCTCGGGGAAACCGGAGCCATTGTCTTCCACACACAGCAAAATTCGCTCGTTTGGGGGTTCATATATTTCGGTGTTTGCAAAACGAGTCCAGACCCGGATGCGGGGATCGGCCACATTTTCCAGGGCTTCCTGGGCATTTTTCATCAAGTTGACCAGCACTTGCCGCAACAATGAGGGATCGCCCGCCACCGGTGGCAGATCCGGCGTCAATTCAACCACGAGCGGAATGCCGGCGGCATACAGATCCAGCACTTCCTGCACCAGCGCGTTGAGATCGACATGTTCGATGCGCGGCGACGGCAGGCGGGCATATTGCGCGAAAGCATCGACCAGGCCCTTCAGCGCCGATACCTGGCCGACGATGGTGGCGACGGCGCGGGTCAGCGTGTCGCGCGCGGCCCCTTCCAGCCGATCGGCGAGTTTGGCTTCCAGACGCTCGGCGGAAAGCTGGATTGGAGTCAGCGGATTCTTGATTTCATGCGCCATCCGCCGTGCCGCCTCACCCCAGGCCGCATCACGCTGGGCCTGGATCAATTGCGTCACGTCGTCGAGCACCAGCACATAGTCCGGTGTTTCGCTGTCTGACAACGGGGTGGCGCGCACCAGCAGAATGCGGCTGCTGCTTGGCAGCAACAATTCCATCTGTTCGCGCCAGGCGTGTTGCGGTGTGGCGGCGAAGCGGCGGGTGATTTCAGCGGCAAAATGGCGCAGGCCGCTGTCTTCCGCACCCCACGCGCTCAGCTTGCGTCCTTCCAGGCCATCGCGCGGCAGATCGAGAATGCTGCTCGCCGCCGGATTCACCAGTCGCACCGTCAGGTCGTGTTCCAACGTCACCACGCCGGCGGTGACGCCGGAAAGCACGCCTTCCAGATAGGCGTTGGCTTCGAGCAATTGATCATGGCTATCGATGGCAGCAGCACGGGCGTCGGCCAGTTGTCGCGTCATGCGGTTGAAGGACTGGGTCAACATGCCGAGTTCGTCGCGGCTGGAGACAGTGTGCACTTCGGTGAAGTCGCCGCGCGCGACGGCGCGGGTGCCGCGCGCCAGCGCGCGCAGCGGCGCGGCGAGGCGTTCGGAAATGACAAAGGCGAGGCTGAGGGCGGAAAACAGCGCCAGGGTCAGCGCCATGGTCAGCGAAATGCCATACATGCGTTTCAGGCCCAGCCGCGACAGCAGCAATTCCTGATAACCCTGGCGCGCGGTCTCGACCTGCTGCGCATCCAGCGCCAGTTGCGACGGCACCGGCTGGATCACCTGCAGCAGGCGGATGCGCTGATCCATCGTCACGACATTCACCGGCACCAAGACATAGACCGAGATGCCGCCGCCGGGCGTCGCTTCCAGGCGCGACCAGGGTTGCATGGCGCGGACTTGCCAGATGGCGCCCTGCTCCAGCTTGGGTGGAATCAAGCTGCCGCGATTGGTGGAAGCAAAGCCGAGCTGCTTGCCGTTTTCATCAAGCAGCGCGGTTTCCTGCAGGTTCAATGCTTCGCGCAGCTCATCCAGGCGCTCGGTTTGCAGGCTGGGCGGCAGTTCCGACAGTTGCCGCGACAGGGTTTCGCTCTTGCGCACGACTTCGCGCTGGACATGCTCCAGTGCCGAGCGGCCGAGCGCGAGACCGCCTTCGAGGGCACTTTCCATACGCACGTCGAACCATGACTCGATTGAGCGGACCAGGAATTGAACCGAAACGCCATACACCACCATGCCCGGCACCAGCGCCATCAGGCTGATGATCAGGAACATGCGGGCGGTGAGCTTGGCGCCGAACACGCCAGCCCGAATCCGGCGCACCAGAATGAATCCCTGATAAGCGATCAACAGAACCAGACCGATCGCGGCAATGACGGTCAGCACCAGTAACAATGACAGGTGGCCGGCGAGGAATTCGGTGTTGTCAGCCGCTGTCGCGAGCAGCACGATCAGCGCGGAACCGATCAGCAAGCTGGCGGTGACCAGGTAAATCATTCGAGGATCAGTATTTGAAGCTGCGTTCTTGCCAGCCCGAATCCAGCTGCCAACGGGCCGAGGAGGCGAGCGCGTTGACCTGAAGCGGCTTCGGCAACTGCGCGATATCAAGATAGATCCGGATATACGCTTTGAAGTCGGATTTACGCTTCATCTGCTTGACGTTGAGCACCGCCCAATCGCGTAAATCTCCGACCGCGCGCAGCGCCGATTCCAGGCTGTCATGCGTGCTGGAAGTGCCGGACAGGCTGACGTAATACTGGCGCAGCAGGGCGTTATAGGACAAACGGACGCTGCGTTCGAGGTCGATCAGATCTTCCGACAGCCAGAAATCACGCAATCGCTCGGCCTCGAAGGACTGAATGAAGGTGAGTTGGACGCCGCGCAGGAGCGCATTTTCCAGGGTGGCAGAGAGTTGGATTTCGAATGCGCCGGAGAGATGGAACAGTTCACCCTTGCGGCTGACCTCGGCTTGTTCAAGGCTGATGCCGCCGCCGGACGCTTTGTCGCTTTTCGCATGTCCGGTGCCGACCAGCGACAGCCCGGCCAAGGCACAGGCGGCGCGCAGGAAGCTACGTCTTGAGCAGGCGGGCATAAAAGAATCCATCCATGTCCTCGGTTGGCATGAGCGTGGTAGGCATCAGGTTGGGTGACTTCAATTCAGCCTTGCTCGGACCAGCGAAATCGACAGGCTCAATGCGCGCATCGTCATGTCGGGCGAGGAAAGCGGAAATTTGTTCACTGTTTTCGGCCTGGAACAGGCTGCAAGTGGCGTAAAGCATTTTGCCACCTGACTTCAACAGCGGCCATAAAGCCTCCAGCAAGCGGGATTGTTCGTTCGCCAGGTGTTGCATATCGTCCGCGCGCTTGAGCCATTTTCCGTCCGGGTGCCGGCGCACGACGCCGGAGGCGGTGCAGGGCGCATCAAGCAGGATGCGATCGAATGGGGTTTCGTCCCACCAAAGCGAGGGTTTTCCGGCGTCTGCGGCAAGCAGACGAATGTTTGCCATCGGCAAGTGGGTCAAACCAAGGCGATCCAGGTTTTCGCGTACCCGGCCAAGCCGGCTGGCATCGCTATCCAGCGCTAGCAGATCAAGCTCGGCAGATTCGAGCAAATGGCCGGTTTTGCCGCCTGGCGCAGCGCACGCGTCGAGTACCTTCAGCGGAGCCGTTGGCGGCTCTGCCGCCTTACGGATCCGGCGTGCCAAGGACTGGTGCATGCCGGTGTGAACATCAAGCATCGGCGCCGCCCATTGCGCCCCCAGGTCTTGTACGGAAACCTGTCCGGTGGCGAAACCAGGCAATTCGGATACCGGGATCGGGGTGGTCAGGATGACCGCTGCGGCGCCGGGATCGATTTCCGGCAAACGATATTCGATACCGGCGGCGGCCAGCTGGGCGCAGAAATCAGCGCGCGTGGTCTGGCGCAGATTGACGCGCAAGGTCATCGGCGGACGGCCGTTCAATTGGCCGACGATGTGCTGCCAGTTCGACGGGTATTCGGCTTGCAGTCGCTGCAGCCACCAGTTCGGGAAGTTCCAGCGCGCTTCCGGATTTTGTTGCGCGGCCAGTGCCAGCGTTTCGCGTTGGCGCTGGAAGTTGCGCAGTACCGCGTTGACGAAAGCCCGTGCGAAGGGATAACGCCGCGCAGCGACGCTGACCGTTTCGTTGACCGCAGCATAAGCCGGCGAGAGTTCGGCATCGAGTTCATGCAGGCCAACCAGCAAATGCCCGGTCAGCTCGACAGGTTGCAGTGGACGCTGGGTGAGTCTGGCGAGGAAGAAGCGCAGGCGGCCTGCTTCGCGCAAAACACCATAGGCCAGGTTCTGCGCGGCGGCGATGTCGCGGCCGTCAAGTCCACTGTTGGTGGATAGTTTGGCACGCAGATTGGCGAGGCTGGCGGTGAGGCTGAGGCCTTCCAGCAGAACGGCGTTCACCAGATTGGCGGCAAGCAGGCGTGGGGATGTCGGATCAGCGGGGGTCATTCATCTATTGTCGCCCAAGCCGCCCTGGCGGCGGCGAGCGGAAACCCTTTTTTGCCGGAATGTTCAAGAATCCGGCAGTGCTGCCGATAGCCGCAGACAACGCGCTGATCAGTGCGGTTCCTGTTCTTGGAGGCTGGCAATGAGTAACGTCGACACACTGCGCCATGATCTGGTTGATATCGTGGGTGAATTGCATGCGGCCTTGTCTGAAATCGGCAGCGAAAACTTGCCGCAGACGGGTATCGTCAGCAATGCGCGCGATCGCTTGCGCTATATCTCCAGCTTGACCGAGCAGGCAGCCAGCCAGACGCTGCGCGCGGCGGAGATGATCAGCGATAACCTGCATCTGCAGTGCGACAAGGCGCAGCGAATACAGCAAATAGTGCGCTCGCCGCAAGCGCGGGCCTTTCTGGCGGAACTTGATGCGCAGCATGCACAGTCTTTGCATCAGGTCAGTGAAATCATCCAGGCGCAGGCATTCCAGGATCTGGTTGGACAGGTGATCAACAAGCTGATGCTGACAGTGGAGAAGATGGAGTCGAGTCTGGCGCATCTGCTGCTGGAGGGGGAAGACGAGGGTGATGGCCTATTGGCCGGGCCGCAAGTGCGCAGCGAGGAACAGGTCAGCCAGGCGGATATCGACAATTTGTTCGACTGATCGGGTTTGACCCGGCTGGGGTTGGTTGGAGGGTTGGTTGGATCGTTGGTTGGACAGTTAATTGGATAACTTGATCTGGTTGCGGCCGCTGTTCTTGGCGCTGTAGAGCGCCTCATCGGCGCGGCGCAACAGGGCATAGGCGTTTTCCTCCTGGCGCAAGGTGGCAATGCCGGCACTGAAGGTGGTGTTGATTTCCTGGTCTTCGTAAATCAGCGGCGATTTGCTCATCACTTGCTGCAAGCGGGCAAGGACGAATTGCGCACCGCGAGCATCGGTATCCGGCAGGATCAGGGTGAATTCTTCACCGCCATAACGCACCAGCGCATCCGATTTGCGCATCACCGATTTGATCAGCGTGGTGAAGTGCATCAGCATCTGGTCACCGGCTTCATGACCATAGTTGTCGTTCACCTTCTTGAAGAAATCGAGATCGAGCATGCCGATCGACAGCGTGCCATCGCCGCGCTGGGCTCGCGCAATTTCACGGCCCAGTGTCTGATCCAGGCCGCGTCGATTGAGGGTGCCGGTGAGTGCGTCTTCGTTGAGCAGTTGCCGTGTCTCGGCCATTTCTGCCTGCAAGGCGCTGAGCGCTTGCTTGGTTTCAATCAGGTCTTTATGGCTGGCCTCGACGGTGTTCTGGATGCCGCCAGCCTGCAAGACCACGGTGGAAAGCAAACGCAATATTTCATTCTTGTCACGGCTGCCGCGCAACGAGGTGACATTGCCCGCCAGGTTCTTGTTCTTGTCATCCAGATCCTTGGCCAGGGATTCGGTTTTATTGACCACCTCCGCCAACATTTGCTTCAGCAACACGAGCACTTCGTTGCAGAGTTCGTTGCCGGGGGTGGCGGCGGCAACGAACTCAGGCGCTGACTCCAGTGCCGGTTCTGGTGTGCCAGGAGAAGGCTGTGACCGTGGTTCGCCAGAAAACTTGTGATAATAATCCGCGTAGTTTTCCGGCGTCGGAGCTACGCCAGTCTCTCTCATCCGCTGCATGACGGCGTTGCCGATGACGTTGGGGGTCTGAGTCATGGTACGTAAGGTTCGTTTTCGCGAAAGATCAAGTAACGGTTGCGTTTTATCGGCTAACTGGCGGCATTCTTTAACCCAACGGATAATTGCCCCGCTTCTCTTCATTGTTCGCTCCCGCTTGGCTTAACCTGGTTGGTTTAACCTCCTCTCTCATGCACATTCATATTCTTGGTATTTGCGGCACTTTCATGGGTGGTATTGCCGTTCTGGCAAAGCAGGCGGGGCATCGCGTGACCGGATGTGATGCCAACGTTTATCCGCCGATGAGCACGCAACTGGAGGCGCAGGGTATTCATCTGAGCGAGGGTTTTGGCATCGAGCAACTCGAACTGAAGCCGGATATCTTCGTCATCGGCAACGTGGTGACACGCGGCAAACAGCCCTTGATGGAGGAAATCCTGAATCGTGGCCTGCCCTATATCTCCGGTCCGCAATGGCTGTTCGAGAATGTATTGCAGGGTGGCCCGGTGGCGGACAAATGGGTGCTGGCGGTGGCCGGCACGCACGGCAAGACAACGACCTCCTCAATGCTGGCCTGGATACTGGAAGACTGTGGTTTGAATCCCGGTTTTCTGATCGGCGGCGTACCGATGAATTTCGGCGTCTCGGCGCGGCTGACCGAGAGTCCGTTTTTCGTCATCGAGGCGGACGAGTACGACACCGCCTTTTTCGACAAGCGATCCAAGTTTGTGCATTACCACCCGCGCACCGCCGTGTTGAACAATCTTGAATACGACCACGCTGACATCTTTCCCGATCTGGCCGCGATCGAAACCCAGTTTCATCATCTGGTGCGCACGGTGCCGGCGAACGGGTTGGTCGTTGCCAATGGCGGCGACAACAATGTGCTACGCGCCCTCGGCCGTGGCTGCTGGAGTCCGGTCGAATATTTCGGCGGCCCCGGCTTCGGCTGGAAAGCCAAGCTCGGTGTCAAGGTCAGTGCCAAGGTCAGCGCCAAGGTCAGCGCCAAGGTCAGCAGCGTCGACGCCTTCGAGGTGACGTTGAACGATCAGTTTGCCGGGCAGGTGAACTGGAGTCTGCAGGGCGAACATAACCGCCTCAATGCACTTGCCGCGATTGCTGCTGCGCGCCATGTCGGCGTGCCAGCGAAAGATGGCATCGATGCCTTGAGCCGGTTCATCAACGTCAAGCGGCGCATGGAATTGCGTGGTGAGGCGGCGGGCGTCGTGGTGTTTGACGACTTCGCGCATCATCCGACCGCGATTGCCACCACGCTGGCCGGCTTGCGCGCCAGCCTCAGCGCGTCTGGCACCCCCTCTGGCCGCATCCTGGCGGTGCTCGAGCCGCGTTCCAACACGATGAAACTGGGCGTCATGAAAGACCAGTTGCCGGCCAGCCTAGCGCAGGCGGATCGCGTTTTCTGCTACAGCGGCGGCATCGATTGGGATGTCGCGGCGGCGATGGCGCCCTTGGGCGACAAGGCCACCACCGAAGCCGATCTGACTCGCCTGATCGAACATATCGTCACCGCGGCCAGGCCGGGTGATCGGATCGTGGTGATGAGCAACGGCGGTTTTGGCGGCATTCATGACCGGCTGCTGGCGCGGTTGGCACAATCGACCTGATGTTGCGGGCGACATGACGCGCGATAGTCCCAGCCTCGAATGTGTTACCGCGGCCGACGGCTGCGTCCTCAAGCCAGGGGGCTGTTGGTGCATCGACCAGCTTGAACGGCTGGATGACCTGTTGCACAGCACGCCGGTGCCGCATGATTGCCGGCTGAAAATCGATGCCAGCGGGTTGACCGACCTGGATAGCGCCGGTGTCATGTTGGTGGTGAATCGGTTGCGCGCGCAGGGCGTGGTGTGGTCGAACGTCGATCTGGCTGATTTCAATGCGCATCAACTTGATCTGATTCATCTGATCGCCGAACGTCTTGACGCGCGCGCCCAACCGCGCCAGCAACGCTCCGCGTTGTTGCCTTTGCTGGGGCGCAAGGCAGCCGAACAGGCGCAAGCGCTGGTATCCCAATTCGTGTTTTTTGGCCGCATCGTCGAAGCCGTCGTGGAAGTCGCGCGGCGGCCGCGCCTGTTGCGCTTGCGCGAACTCACCACGCAACTCGAAACGGTCGGGCTGAATGCGTTGCCGATCGTGATGTTGATGACGTTCTTGATTGGCGTCGTGTTCGCCTTCCTGCTCGGCGTCCAGGTGCAAAAGTTCGGCGCCAATATCTTCATCGTCGATGGCGTCTCGCTCGCCGTGACGCGCGAACTGGCGCCTTTGCTGACTGCGATTCTGGTAGCCGGCCGCTCCGGCGCGGCATTCACCGCCCAGATCGGCGCGATGAAGGTGACCGAGGAGATCGACGCGATTGCCACCCTTGGTCTGTCGCCGATCCAGGTGCTGGTGCTGCCGCGCTTGCTGGCCATCATCATTACCTTGCCGCTGCTGACTTTTGTCGGCGATGTGATGGGCGTGCTGGGTTCGTCACTGGTCGCTCATGCGCAACTGGACATTACGTATTACACCTTCTTCGAGCGACTGAAATCGGTGTTGCCGGCCAGCACGGTGTGGTTCGGGCTGGCCAAGACGCCGGTGTTCGCGGCGGCGATTGCGTTGATCGCCTGCCGCAACGGCTTCGCGGTGCAGCGCGATGCGCGCAGCGTCGGTGAATACACCACTAAAACCGTGGTGCAGAGTCTGGTGGCGGTGATCCTGATCGATTCCCTGTTCGCCATCGCCTTCCCGGAGGGCGGCTTGTGATGCCTTCCGCCGGCGCGCTCTTGCAGGTCGAGAATCTGCATACCCATCTCGGTGGCCAATGGTTGCACAAGGGCATCAATTTTTCCGTCGGGCGCGGCGAGGTGGTGGCGTTGATTGGCGGCAGCGGCACCGGCAAAAGCGTCTTGCTGCGCCAGTGCATCGGCTTGACGCGACCGTCGCAAGGCAAGGTGTGGTTGTTTGGCGAAGACCTCTGCGCGTTGTCGAGTCAGCAATTGAATCAGGTGCGTAGCCGGTATGGCGTGCTGTTTCAGGAGGGTGCGTTGTTTTCATCGATGACGGTGGCGGAAAATGTTGCCGCGCCGTTGCAGGAACATACCCGGCTGCCGCTGAAGCTGCGTAATGAACTGGTGGCGATGAAAATCCGCCTGGCCGGATTGCCGATGGAAGCCGCCAACAAGCGGCCAAGCGAGCTTTCCGGCGGCATGAAAAAGCGTGCTGCGTTGGCGCGTGCGCTGGCGCTGGAACCGGAACTGCTGTTTCTCGATGAACCCACATCCGGCCTCGACCCGATCAGCGCGCGTGAATTCGATCATCTGTTGCGCGTGCTGTGCGACAGTCTCGGCCTCACCGCATTCATGGCGACGCATGATCTCGATACGCTGTGGGGCATGGTGGATCGGGTCATCGTGCTGTATGCCGGCAAAGTGATCGCCAATGGGCCGGTGAACGAGGTAGCCCAACTCGATCATCATTGGATACGGGCTTATTTTTCCGCCCATTCAGGGAGGCAGTGAATGGAATCAGATGCACGCTATGCCTGGGTCGGTCTTGCCGTGGTGACGCTCATGGTGGCGCTGGCGACGGGTTTTTACTGGCTCAACGGCAGCACCAAGCAAGACGCGAAACGATTCACCGTCTACTTCAAGAACCAGTCGCTGGAAGGCCTGCAATTGAACAGCGATGTGCGCATGCAGGGCATCAAGGTGGGCAAGGTGGAGGACTACATCATCCTGCCCGGCCAGGCCAAGACGGTGCGGGTGATCCTGGAAATCGACGCCCGCACGCCGGTCTGGGAAGGTGCCGAGGCGGTGGTGACACGCAACCTGGTCACCGGCCTGGCGGCGATTGATCTGGATAACGTCTGGAAGGGCGGCAGCGATATCGGCCCGCCACCGGAAGGCGAGGCGTATCCAGTGATCGACGAAGGCGTGCCGCAGATGGCGCGTATTTCCAACACCCTGGAAAATCTGGGTAGAGTCGGCACCGAGGCAGTGGACCGGATCAACAGCCTGCTTTCCGACCAGAATCAGCAGGCGATCAGCGGCCTTCTGGTCAACGTTGCCGGCCTCAGTGGAGAACTGCGCGGCGAGTTGCGCCAGATCGGCCCGGAACTGAATGCCACCCTGGGCGCGACCCGGCAGGCGGCGCAGCGGCTGGATACGGTTGCCGTTGAACTGACGCCGGTGCTGCAAGACAGCGCGCGCCTGTTGCGGGAAGGCGGCAAGTGGGTCGAGCACGCCGGGCAGCGTTTTGATCGGTTGGCGAGCGAAACCGAAGCCACCCTGAATGCCGCCCGCAGCACCTTGAGCATGATGGATGGCAGCCTGCGCGACATGCAGACCCAGCTCAAGCTCAGCGTCGATCTTGGCATGCAGGACATTCAGACCACGGCGCAATCGATGCGCGCGTCGAGCGATACCGTGCTCACCACCAGCCAGGAATATGCCGACCCGGCACGCCTGCTTTATGGTCCACACAAAGCCGAACTGGGCCCGGGAGAAGAATGATCATGCGCCGCCGATACCTGCTCGTTAGTCTTTCCGTTAGTCTTTCCGTTTATCTTTCCGCACTGCTTGGCCTGTCCGCTTGCAGCTTGCCCGGCGCACGCACGCAGGCGATTCAATATTTCGTGCTGGAAGTGCCGGCGCCTGCATCGGCACCCCCGGTCGCCGTTGCGAAAGCGGGTCACACGCTTCCGGTGCTGTTGCTGCGTGACGCCGAGGCCAGTGTTTTTACCCAGAATCCGCGCCTGATCTACAGTCGTTCGCCAAGCACCCGGGCGTATTACCAATATGCGTTGTGGACCGAGTCGCCGCCCAAGCGCCTGCATACGCTGTTGCGCCAACGCCTGCTGGCAAGCGGCCTGTATGCCGGTGTCGTGCCGCTCGGCGCCGGGGTTCAGGGCGATTATCAGTTGAACTTCCGGCTGCTCGAGTTTTTCCACAATGCCGCCCAAACTCCCGGTCTGGCGCTGGTCAAGCTGGATGCCGAGCTGGTCGAGCGCGGCAGTGCGCGTTTGATTGCCCAGCAGGCGTTTGCCGCAGAAGTGCCGCTGGCGAGTCAGGATGCCGCCGCCGCAGCGATCGGCCTCGGTCAGGCCAGCAGCCAGACGCTGGATGCGATGCTGACCTGGTTGGCGCGGGTGCAGCCAAACTCGGTGATCACCCCGCAAGCCCGCTAAAATGCCGTTTTTCGCGATCTCAGGTTTGATTCATGTTGCTTTACATCCACGGCTTCAATAGCTCATCCCAGTCCGGCAAGGCGATCGAACTCGGCAACTGGTTCAGCCAGCGCGGGCTCGGCGAAGCGTATGTCTGCCCGGATTTGCCGCATCGGCCAGCGGCGGCGATGCAGTTGCTGGAAGACCTGATCAGCGCCAGCAGCAGTCCGGTGAAGTTGATCGGCAGTTCGCTGGGCGGTTTTTACGCCACCTGGCTGGCGGAAAAACATGGCCTCAAGGCGATTCTGGTCAACCCGTGCGTGGCGTGTCATCGCAAGCTGGCCGACATGGTCGGGCAAACCCAGAAGAATTGGCATAGCGGCGAGGAATATCTGTTCAGCGTCGAGCACGCCGCCGAATTGAATACCTTCGCCGTCGCCCGCATCACACGGCCGGAACGCTATCTGCTGCTGGCTGAAACCGGCGACAGCGTGCTCGATTACCGTGAAGCGGTGGCCTACTTCGCCGGCGCCGAGCAGGTCGTGCTGGAAGGCGGCGATCACGGATTTTCCCGCTTCAACGACTATATCCCGGCCATTCTGGCTTTTTGACTTCAACTTTGACGCGGCCTCAACCGGAACGCGGGTAGCCTTTCATGTATGTTCTTTACGAAGAAGACGGCGATATCAAGGCCGGCAGCATCTTGTCGGAGCAAGATAGTTCGCTCCAGATCGAATCCCAGCATGGCAAACGCGGCAAGCTGAAAGCGGGGCATGTTTTGCTGCGCTATGCAGCGCCGTCGCCGACCCAAGTGATGGAAAGCGCGCGCGCCTTGCGCCAGGAACTCGATCTCGATTTCTTGTGGGAAGTCGCCGGCGAGGTGGAATTCGGCTTCGAGGCTCTGGCGCAGGACTATTTCGGCCACAAGCCGACCGCGCCGGAATCCACCGCCATCGTGCTGGCACTGCATCAAGCGCCGATCTACTTCCAGAAGAAGGGCAAGGGCCGCTACAAGGCCGCGCCGGCGGAAACCCTGGCTGCCGCCAAGCTGGGCCTGGAACGCAAGGCGCGCGAAGCGGCATTGCGCGCCGAGTGGGTGGCCATGCTGGTGCGTGGCGAATTGCCGGATGCGATTCGCGCCAAGGTGTTTGAACTGGCGCACAAGCCGGACAAGAACAGCCTGGAATTCAAGGCGCTATCGGATGCCTGCGCCGAAACCAATCTGTCGGTGGTGCGCCTGCTCGACCGCTGCGGGGCGATCGAATCCAGCCTGGAATTCCATCGCCAGGCCTTTTTTCTGACCCATTTCCCGCGCGGTCTGGGTTTTCCCGAGTTGGCCGCGCCTTTGCCGCCGCCCGATCTGCCGCCCGGCGATGCGCCGGCATTCAGCATCGACGATGCCGCCACGACCGAGATCGACGACGCGTTTTCGGTGATCTTCCGCGACGATGGCTCGGTCCGGGTCGGCATCCACATCGCCGCGCCGGCGTTGGGTATCACACCCGGGTCGGACCTCGACAAGCTGGCGGCGACGCGGCTGTCCACCATTTACATGCCGGGCGACAAGATCACCATGTTGCCGTTCGACCTGATCAGCCAGTACACGCTGGCCGAGAACCGCGTTTGTCCGGCGCTTTCGCTGTATGTCGAAGTGAGCATGGGCAACGGCGCGGATTACACCATCCAGAACCTGTCCACCAAGGCCGATTCGATCCGCATCGCCGCCAATCTGCGCCATGAAACGCTGGAACCGTTGTTCAACGAGTCGACCATCGGCCAAACCGGCGCGGATTTCCCGTTCCGGCGCGAACTCGAATGGCTGTACGGTTTCGCCCGGCATCTTGAACTGGCGCGCGGCAAAGCCGATCAGGTGCAGCGCAACGACTACGTTTTCAAACTGGATGGCGAGCATGTCGATATCGTGCCGCGCGTGCGCGGCAACCCGATCGACAAGTTGGTCTCGGAGATGATGATTCTGGCCAACAGTCGCTGGGGTGGCATGCTGGCGGATCGCAATGTGGCCGGCATCTACCGCGCGCAAACCGGCGGCAAGGTGCGGATGACGCTGAAACCGGCGCCGCATGAGGGCCTCGGCGTGGCGCATTACACCTGGAGTACGTCGCCGCTGCGGCGCTATGTCGATTTGCTGAATCAGCGCCAGATTCTCGCGGTTGCGCGGGAAGAGGCACCGCCGCATGCCGGTAATGACCCGATGCTGTTCGCCGCCGTGCGCGATTTCGAACTGGCGTATGACGCCTACAACGAATTCCAGCGCGGCATGGAACGCTACTGGTGTCTGCGCTGGATGAAGCAGGAAAACATTCAGGAAATCGATGCCACGGTATGGCGGGAAAACCTGATCCGGCTCGATGGCCTGCCTTTCGTTGCCAAAGTCATCGGTGCGCCGACATTGAACCCGGGTGAGCGGATTCGCGTTGCGGTGGCCGAGATCGACTTGCTGGATGTTGATTTGACATGTCGGTTCCTGCTTCAGCACAGCGTGTAAAAGGCTTTCTGGCCGATGTTCTGGCGCCGCTGCCGTATGCGCCGCAGACATCGGTTGATTGGGATGATCGCTTGACCCAGGCGATCCTGATCTCGGCCATTCTGCATGTGCTGGTCATCTTCGGCATGCAGTTCACGCAAGCCAATCCCAAGCTGTTCGACAACGCCTCGCCACCGATCGACGTCGTGCTGGTCAACGCCAAAACCAAGGAAAAACCGCTGCAGGCCGATGTGCTGGCGCAGGCGAATCTCGATGGCGGCGGTAATGTCGATGACAACCGCCAGGCCAAATCGCCGCTGCCGGCAGCAGACCGCGACCAGACGATGAGCGCCGAAGCCGAGTTCAACGCGCGCGTGCAAGCGTTGGAACAGCAAACCCAGGCGCTGATGCAACAGATCAAGTCCGATTACCAGGTGCCGGCGCAGAAGCCGGTGCCGCTGGCGGAGCCGCGTCCGCCGAGCGAGACGCCGGCGCCGATGGATCTGGCTGCGCGCAGCCTCGAAATGGCCCGGCTGCAAGCCCGCATCGATCAGCAGCGCGAGGTATACCAGAAGCGTCCGCGCCGCATGTTTGTCGGCGCGCGGGCACAGGAGTTCACCTTTGCCCAATATGTGGAAGATTGGCGGATCAAGGTCGAGCGCGTCGGCAACGTGAATTATCCCGAGGCGGCCAAACGTAATGGCCTTTATGGCACGCTGATGTTGACTGTCAATATTTTCGACAACGGCAAGATCGAGTCGATTCAGATCGAACGTTCTTCCGGCTCCAAGGTGCTCGACGCCGCCGCAATCAAGATCGTGGAAATGTCGGCGCCATTCCCGCCTTTTCCTGAAGCCATCCGCAAGAAGGTGGACATCCTGGGGATAACCCGGAGTTGGACGTTTACACGCTCCGATCAGCTCACCTCGCAATAAGTATTTTTGTGGCGCAGATAAACCCCCTAAATCGGTAAAATCTGCGTTCCCTCATTTACGGAAGGATCGTTTCATGCATACCGGCACCACGCTTACCCAATTCATCATCGAAGAACAGCGTCATATTGCCGGTGCAACCGGCGAATTCACTGGCCTTCTGAACGACGTCGTCGTCGCCATCAAAACCATCTCCAACGCCGTCAACAAGGGTGCGCTGATTGGTGTCATGGGCGCGCTCGACTCGGAGAACATTCAGGGCGAAACGCAGAAAAAGCTGGACGTGATCACCAACGAAATGATGATCCGCAACAACGAATGGGCCGGTCACCTGGCCGGTATGGCATCGGAAGAAATGGACGAGGTCTACCCGATTCCAACCCAATATCCGCTTGGCAAATACCTGATGGTGTTCGATCCGCTGGATGGTTCCAGCAATGTCGATATCAATATTTCCGTCGGCACCATCTTCTCGATTCTGCGTGCCACAGTGCCCAACCGCGCCGCTGTGGAAGCCGACTTTTTACAACCGGGTGTCAAACAGGTCTGCGCCGGTTATGCCTTGTACGGCTCCTCCACCATGCTGGTGCTGACCACCGGCCACGGCGTCAACGGCTTCACGCTGGATCGCGATATCGGCGAATTCATCCTCAGCCACCCGGACATGAAGATTCCGCCCGACACCAAGGAATTCGCCATCAACGCCTCCAACCAGCGCTTCTGGGAAGCGCCGGTGCAGCGTTATGTGGCGGAATGTCTGGAAGGCAGCACCGGCCCGCGCGGGCGTGACTTCAACATGCGCTGGGTGGCCTCGATGGTGGCGGAAGTGCACCGCATCCTCACCCGTGGCGGTATCTTCATGTACCCGCGCGACACCAAAGACCCAGGCAAGGCCGGCAAACTGCGTCTGCTCTACGAAGCCAACCCGATGAGCTTCATCGTCGAACAGGCCGGCGGCGTGTCTTCAACCGGCTACGAACGCATCATGGAAATGACCCCGGAAAACCTGCACCAGCGCGTGCCGGTGATTCTGGGGTCGAAGAACGAGGTTGAGGTGGTGTTGGGGTATCACAAAGGCTGAACGCTCTGTGTGAGCCTCGGGCAATAAAAAAGGGCGCCAATCGGCGCCCTTTTTACATGGTCTGATCTTCAAGGTCAGGCGTGCAGGCTCTGGAAATATTGGATGACATCCATGATTCCCCAATTCACACCGGTCGGATCATATTTTCCACCGACCATGATCACGGCATTGAACATGGCGACAACTTGTGCGCCTGAAATGGGGAAGTTGGGGTAACCCTTGGTTCCGTCAACCGCATTCATATAGGCTGCAACCGCTTCTTTGCCTAGCGCAATGCCATTGGCGGTATCAAATCCGCCAGTGAGGCGAACGCGCAATACTTTATCAGCATTGGTTAAGTCCCAATCGCCTTGCAATACATCTAGAGCTTTCGCGTCAGCGATATTTTGATTTGCAGTGTTGTAACGTTCGAACGCATTCTTGAATCTCGGTGATTGCGAAAACGGGGTATTTTGGAAACTCCGAAGCGCGTTGCTGTTATTCAAAAAGTCTGTGGTGGCATTGGGCCATAACGAAGGCGTAATGCCTGCGTAATAGCTTGGCGAGCGACCCAAAGTAGAACAAACACCCTGCACATGGGTTGAAACATTGCCCGACATCTGGCCGGAAATGGTGCAGTTATGCGGCGCAGCACCCAGTACCGGCCGACTCAATAAAGTGCCAAGAACAATGGGCGCAGCCAAGCCACCTTTGGCCAAGCGACGGCGC
>Ga0105047_10002062_pt1 | contig 35990 bp, 30 predicted proteins | sample MAT04_FD_78384 | JGI IMG/M metagenome (GOLD analysis project Ga0105047, IMG submission 78384) | Freshwater microbial communities from Lake Fryxell liftoff mats and glacier meltwater in Antarctica - MAT-04 (megahit assembly) | ecosystem: Environmental > Aquatic > Freshwater > Ice > Liftoff... | reverse complement strand
GATTTTCACCTTACTGGGGAAAGGCTATCTGCACTTGCTCAGGACAAAACTTCAGCACCTCGATATCGACAGGTATTATTATACTTTGGTACTGATTGGTAGCCACGCAGGTGAAATAACTCAGCAGGAGCTTGCCTTTCTGCTTGATACAGACAAAGTAAGTGTGGTTCGCATGGTTGACTATCTTTCAGGAAAAGGATATGTACAACGTGTACGAAAAATCAATGACCGTCGGAAACACGACTTATTGCTAACAGATAAAGCAAAGCTGGCATTGCCTGAAATCATACAATCCTTTTCCGAGATGAATGAACTGGTTCTGAGTGGACTTTCCATTTCAAGGCAAGGTGATCTGGCTGAAATTATCCCAAAAATCAAAACTAAAATAATCGAAAATACGCACAAAATATGAAAATCAATTTCCTGATCGGCATGCCTTTGATACTGGCAGCAATGATTTCGTGTAAAAGCAAAGCAGATGATAAAACTGCCTCAAAAGAAAAGCCACCTGTTATTGTTGATGTTATGATAGCCGGAAATACTGATTTCTCTTCGGATATTGAAGTGAACGGAACGGTTTTATCCGACGAAATGGTAGAACTTCATCCTGAAGTTGGCGGCCGCCTTACATACCTCAACATTCCTGATGGAGCCAGGGTTGCTAAAGGAACCGTTTTGGCAAAAGTAAACGATGCCGACCTGCAGGCACAAATGCAACAGCAAAAAGTACAACTCGAGCTGGCCGAAAAAACAGAACAACGGCTCAAAAAGCTGCTTGCCATTAATGGCGTGGATCAGGCTGGGTATGATGCATCGCTTAGCCAGGTAAATTTGTACAACGCCACTATAAATGTATTGCAGGCACAAATTGACAAAACTGTGCTTAAAGCGCCTTTTGCAGGACGCCTTGGCCTCAGACTGGTAAGCGAGGGTGCTTATATATCGCCTGCAACTATAATAGGTACATTGCAGGAAACAGATAAGATCAAAATCGACTTTTCTATTCCCGAAGCGTATATAAACCTGGTAAAAATCGGGAAAACCATACACATTCAAACAAATGCTTCTAAAGAAGATTTAATGGCAACGATTAGCGCAGTTGAGCCACAAATCAATACAGCAACACGTAATATTAAAGTACGCGCGAGGCTGAATAAGGGAAATATCAGCCCCGGAGCTTTTGTAAAAGTTTTACTAAACGAAAAACTGAAAGGTATTGTTGTTCCTACCAATGCAATAATTCCAGATGCACTTTCGAACCAGGTTGTATTGGTAAAGGATGGCAAAGCTGCTTTTCAGAATGTTGAAACCGGAATACGTAACAGCGATATTGTTGAAATAACTGACGGACTTCGGGTTGGTGATACCATAGTGATAAGCGGAGTATTATATGTGAGGCCAAATGGAAATATAAAAATAAAAAAGGTACAAAATAAATGATACCGGCTAACCGGATAAACTGCCATAACTGCAGACAAATGATTTAACAGATACCTTTTTATACCAACGAATCTATCAAAATGAACATATCCGAACTATCCATTAAAAGGCCGATACTTGCAACGGTGATGAACCTGTTTCTGATCCTGTTCGGTATTATTGGCTATACTTACCTTGGAGTAAGGGAATACCCGGCTATTGATCCGCCGATGATTCAAGTAAGTACCTCATATACAGGTGCCAATTCTGATATTATCGAAAGCCAGATCACTGAACCCCTTGAAAAATCCATTAACGGGATTCCAGGTATCCGTACAATTACGTCAACAAGTGCAGTTGGCCGTAGCAGTATTAATGTTGAATTTAACGTTGAATCCAACCTCGAAGCTGCTGCCAACGATGTGCGCGACAAGGTGAGCCAGGCAGTGAGGAATCTGCCGAATGATATTGATGCTCCGCCGGTAGTAACAAAATCAGATGCAAACAGCGACTTTATTATACTGCTTGCAGTTCAGAGTCCAACCAAAGGTCTGCTCGAATTGAGCGATTATGCAGAGAATGTGCTTCAGAATAAATTCCAGACCATTCCTGAAGTAAGTGCTGTGAATATTATCGGGCAAAAACGACCTGCCATGCGCATTTGGGTTGATCCCGATAAAATGAATGCTTATGGTCTTGCATTTAATGATATTTCTACCGTTTTGAACAGAGAAAATGTCGAAATTCCTTCCGGGAAAATATATGGAAACAAAACTGAGCTCACCATCAGGGCTTTAGGGAAACTTACTACTGAAAAAGATTTTCGTGACCTCATCATACGTGGAAATGAAAGTGGTATAATCCGGCTTGGCGACATTGCCAAGGTAGAACTTGGCCCTGATAACTACGAGAGAAGCTGGAAACTGAATGGTGTAAATGCGGTGGGTATTGCACTAACTCCTCAACCCGGAGCCAATTACATCAATATCTCAAACGAATTTAACAAACGGCTCGAAGAAATAAAAAAATCGCAGAAAGGCGATCTAACCTTCACAACCTTAATTGATAACACGCTTAACGTGCGCCAATCGTTAAAAGAAGTGGGCGAAACACTTGCAATTGCAATCATCCTGGTTATCCTGGTTATATTTTTCTTTTTCCGCAACTGGCTTATTGCTTTACGTCCGCTCATAGATATTCCTATATCGCTGTTATTCACGTTTTTCATCATGTATGCCTTTGGCTTTTCAGTAAATATCCTTACACTTTTAGCTATAATCCTGGCAACCGGCTTGGTGGTGGACGACGGTATTGTTGTTACTGAAAATATATTCCGGAAAATCGAAAAAGGAATTCCCGTGCGAAAGGCAGCCATAGATGGCAGCAAGGAAATTTTCTTTGTCGTGTTATCCACTTCCATTACACTGGCCATTGTATTTCTACCCGTACTGTTCCTTCAGGGTTTCGTTGGCAGTTTATTCCGCGAATTCGGCGTTGTACTTGCATCGGCTGTATTGGTATCAGCTTTTGTTTCGCTTACCATAACTCCGGTATTAAATATCATTCTCAATCGCAGAGGTGCTCAACATGGAAGTTTTTACAACAAAACGGAACCCTTCTTTGCCGGGATGGAAAGTGGCTATAGAAATCTTCTTACCCGTTTCATTAAATTTCGTTGGATGGCATGGGCCATTGTTGCAGCGTGTTTGGTTGCAGTTTACCTTGTAGGAATAACACTGCAAAGAGAAATTGCCCCATTGCAGGATAAAGGAAGTGTACGTCTGTCAATAATAGGTCCGGAAGGCGCAAGTTATCCGTATATGATGCAAACAGGCGACAAACTTTCCGATTACCTGGCTGATTCCATTCCCGAAGTTGATTTTTCATTCGTTTCTATTCCCGGATTTGGCGGATCGGGCGTAAACAGCGGCAGTGCGCGTATCGGGCTGGTATCTGTGAAAGAAAGGCAGCGTTCGCAAAGCGATATTGCAAAAGATCTTGGACAAAAGCTGGGACGTTTCAACGATGTTAAAATTTTTCCGATCGAAGAACAAACTATTGCCGTTGGCTTGGGTTCCAGAGGTTCGCTGCCGGTACAGTTTGTTATCCAGAACCTGGATTTTGAAAAACTGAAAACAGCAGTTCCAAAATTCATGGAAATTGCCAGAGATGACAAAACATTTCAGAATGTGGATGTCAACCTGAAGTTCAATAAACCCGAAGTGGACATTACCATCGATAGGATAAAAGCCCGTGAATTCGGACTTACTGTAACCGATATTGCCAGCGTGCTGCAAAGCGCATTTAGCGGTCAGCGAATGGCCTATTTTATTATGAATGGCAAACAATACCAGGTGATAAGCCAGGTTGGGTTGAAAAACAGGCAGGCACCGGCTGATATTTCGAACCTTTATGTTCGCAATAATAAAGGCGAAAACATATCGCTGGCTTCGGTTATTAAGGTTGAGCCAAATGCTATGCCTCCATCGTTATACCATTTTAACAGGTATAAAGCTGCAACCATTTCGGCTTCGCTTGCCGATGGGAAAACCATAGGCGACGGAGTTAAAGCCATGCAGGCAATTTCGGATAAGTTGCTCGACGAAAGCTTCCAGACTACACTCAGCGGTCCATCACGCGACTTTGCCGAGAGTTCATCCAATACGGCATTTGCATTCGGGCTGGCATTGGTATTGATTTTCCTGGTGCTGGCAGCTCAGTTTGAAAGTTTCAGGGATCCGCTAATCATCATGATTACTGTACCCTTAGCCATTGCCGGAGCTGTTCTCAGTTTATGGATTTTCAATCAAACCCTTAATATCTTTTCGCAAATCGGTATGATTATGCTCATTGGACTGGTAACTAAAAATGGCATCCTGATTGTAGAATTTGCGAATAAACAGCGTGAAGCCGGTTTGAACAAGCACGATGCTGTTATTGAAGGTGCTACTTTACGTTTGCGGCCAATTCTGATGACCAGCCTTGCAACATCCCTTGGTGCTCTGCCTATTGCGTTAAGCCTAGGAGCTGCTGCCACAAGCCGTATTCCTCTGGGTATTGTGGTTGTAGGAGGAATCATGTTTTCATTGATACTCACCTTGTTTGTAATTCCTGCAGTTTATACCTATATTTCGGGAAAACATGATATACAGGAAAAAATTGAAGATGAGGTTAGTTAAGGTGTAAATAGTGAATAACGAATAGTGAATAACGAATAGTGAATAACGAATAGTGAATAACGAATAGTGAAAAGTGAAGAGTGAAAAGTGAAAACTTGGACCTATTGGAAACTCTTCAAACAATTGAAACTCTTCAAACCATTTAAACTCTTCAAACCATTTATTGATAACCGTATGCCCATTAACCATTAACATTAACTCAAAAATGAATTTCAACATAAAAACCTATTTACTGTTCCTTGCAATTTCTCTTCCTTTTTGGGGAAAGGCTCAGCAGCAGATAACACTCAGGAATGCAATTGATACCGCCTTGCGTAACAATTTTGATATACAGATTGCAAAAAATGATGTTGAGATAGCCAGGAAGAACAATACCTTCGGTGTTGCCGGGGGATTGCCTTATGTTTCGGCCAATGCAGGCGATAATGGATCGCTTAGCACCATTAATCAGAAATTTAGCAATGGCACAGAGTCGAATGTTTCGAATAAAGGCGAAAATGCTGTAAATGCAGGTGTTTCTGCTGGAATTGTTTTGTTTAATGGTTTCAGGATCACTGCAACAAAGGAAAAGCTTAACCGCTTGCAAAATCTGAGCGAGATTCAGCTTAACCAGCAGATTCAGAATACAGTTGCCAATATCATGGTTACATACTATGATATTATCCGTCAGCAGAATTACCTTAAAATTATTCAGAATACGCTGGATGTTTCAAATCTGAAACTGGAAATCATCAACGTGAAAAAGAATGTAGGAATGGCCGATGCCGTCGAAACACTTCAGTCTCAAACGGATGTGAACTCAGCCGAACAGTTGCTTGAAATCCAGAAAATGGTGGTGGAACAAAACAAATCGGATTTATTGCTTCTGATTAGTTCAAAAAGCAATAAGCCGTTTTCAGTAACTGATACAATTATAGTTGATAAATCATTACAGCTTGACTCAATTGTTAACTACCTGGAGCTTAATCCTGAGTACCTGAGTGCCGAACAGCAGATACTGATTGATCAGCAAATTGTAAAAGAAGTTTCGGCTCAAAGGTATCCTACCGTAAAATTGAATGCCGGTTACGACTTGTATCAGGCTAACCTGAATAAAGGAACCCTGTTGATGAACCAGAATTATGGCCCGACCGCCGGAATCAATATGCAAATCCCGATTTTTAACGGTAACATCTATAAAACGCAGAAAGAGGTTGCAAAAATCCGGGTTGATAATTCAATCCTTCAGAAAGAAAGTCTGCAAAATTCGCTTACTACGCAGGCAACCAAATTGTACCGGTCTTATTCTACCACTTTGCAACAAATTGAATCGCAGCGGAAAAACTTCGAAATGACCAAACAACTTGTGGACGTGGTGATGCAGCAATTTCATGTGAGCCAGGCCACCATTCTGGATGTGAGGGCTGCACAGACCAGCTACGAAACCGCTGCTTACCTGCTGGTTAACCTGATGTATTCGGCCAAAGTGGCGGAAATTGAGCTGAAACAATTAACTTACAGCTTGGGGTATTAATCATTTTCAGGAAGCCCAAAAATATTCAATAAACGATTGATTTAATTTTTCTTCGGATGTGGTTTAACCGCCATTCCTGAATCGGGTGAAGAAAGCATATTTTTATATAAAATCTGGTTAAGCTTTTGCTTGTTTAAAGCGTCATTTATCTGTTTATCAATCAGTAGCTCAAAATATTTATCCCTGTAATCATCCGCCGGATTTTTAATCGCGGATGCTGGATTTCGCTGAATAATCCATATCAAACCGATGGTAAGCGCAAAAAGCAAAGCCAGCGAAGCCAGTATAATCGGAAGATAATCACGTTTAAACCTTGGTCTGGAATAATTTATTTCAGGATAATTTGCAGAAATGTCATACAATTCGGTATCAGCCGAATGAACTGCAACGCTTGCCGGTAAATGCCTCTCCAGCAATTCTTCGAAGTAATCGCCTATGGTATTTTTTATTAAAAAATCAAGAGCTTGCCTGGTGGAACCGTAATTAATGTAACGGGTAATAACCAGCAATTTAAACTGAATGGTGAAAGAACCCTTCTCCAAATAATCGAGAAAATATACTCTTGTGCTGTCGCGGATTACGATGCTGCGCTCAATATTAGTCTTTATGAATTCGTGTATGGGATTCCCTGAATTATCTTTTTTCGTTCTTATGTCTTCGAAACGGGTCAACTCAATACGCAATATATCCTGAAGATCGTGAAATCCCCTATCCTTATCCTTTATCAGAATAGAATATTCAATTTCGCGTATGGTTAAATCTTCACTGTGATTGCGGTTGGCCATATTTTGGGCGTTGGTGGAAATTTAATAACACTATATCAGAATTGTAAATATAATGCAGTGATTTATTTCATTTCACTGATCAATTTATTCCATCTTTCTTTGTGTTCAAACTTCAAAGCATTGTCAGCCTCCAAAAGATTAACATAATTATCAATAAACTCAAATGTATTATCAAGAATCCGAAGATAATACTTCAAAGATGGCATTATACCGTTTACTATAAGTTGGCAGCCGTGAACATTTTTTATCCTCTTGATTTCTGCATCTATCTTTTTTATTTCTTCTTTATCTGGCGAAGCAGTTGAAAGAATGTAATATCGATCAACTGGTGTTGTTTGAAACTTGGCATAAGCATCCATTACAAGTCCAAGGTTAATTTGAATTCCATATTTAACTTCTACAGCTTCAAATGCGCGTTTTTTCTCATCAACAATATCTATATCGCCTATTCTACCACTACTTTTGTCTGAAGAAGTATGACTTTCAATCGGCAAAAGCTCTTTAAACTCAAAACGTTTTGCTTCATTGATTAAGCATTGATATGCTGCATAAATTGCTAAGACGGGAAGTCGTGAAGCACCCTCAGCAATATATGAACCATTGAAGTGTTTATCTAATAAATCTAAAATAATGTTTATCGCTAGTGTTGTCGGCTTGGCTAAGTCAATAGCCTGTTGGTTTCGTTTAATGATAAGTCCTTGAAAGATAAAACTCAAATACTTTTCACAATCAGAACCTTTCTGAACGTTGTCGAGCAAAGCAACAAAAACAGGTTTCAATGCTTTGGGATTGATTGCTCCGGAATAGTTTTTGTCATAAGGAACTTTTTGTTCCAATGCTCTTGTAAGCCAACCACTATCAGACATTGCAGGAAACCTACACGATTTCATAAATGGTGCAACATACTTTGTATCAAAAGTCCGTCCGGAATAACCACCTTCTATACTTGCCTGGTGATTTCTGATGTCTTGCTCGGGATAAAGTGCTTTATAAACTAAACTGGTTATCAAAACAGTTAATACTGCTTTGGCTTGTTCTGAATATTGCAAAACAATATTTAAAAGTTCCTTCTCCTTTGGTTTCAAATCTGAAGTAATTTTATCTTTTGAACCAACAATTAACATTGCATTGTTGTATATATCTGATAAAAATTCTGACGGTGATTTTTGTGCCATTATAATAATTGAGCTTTAATTTGTTTTGTTATTTCCTTAATCATTGGAACGCAAACGGAATTGCCAATTTGTCTGTAACTATCGCCAAGACTTACATTTTTAATAAATTTATCAGGAAAGCCCATAATTTTATAACACTCATTTATTGTGAGTTTGCGAACTTTTCCTTCGTCATAAATCCAAAACCGTCCGGAACTTTCCTGTGAAGGCAAAGCAGGGTGAATACCTTCTGATGAATAAATTCTGTTTGGTTGTTTATGAACTCTTGAAAGATGCTCAGTCCCTGGTCTAACACCCGCCTTCCTGATAGATTTGTTGCGATGTCCTATAAAAATTAAACCGCTTGCCTGAATCCTGTAATCAGTCAGAATTGTGTATGGTTCATCTAAATATTCAAATTTCACATTTTTGTCTAAGATGTCTTTGAGTATCAACCTGGGTTTAGTATTTAGTTTTGTGAAGTCAAACTTTTTGTCCTTATGTCCAATTATAATAATACGCTCCCGGTTTTGTGGAACACCAAAGTCAACTGAATTTAATAGCTTCCAGGAAACCATATAACCCAACTCTTCCAGGTCTTTAATTATTGTTTTGAGTGTGATACCTTTATCGTGATGGATTAAATGTTTTACGTTTTCAAGAAAGACAATTTTTGGCTGTCTCTTTTCGATAATTTGAAAAACATTGTAAATTAAGGTTCCTCTCGTGTCTTCAAATCCTTTCATTTTACCTGAAATACTGAATGGTTGACAAGGAAAACCAGCAGTTAAAATATCATGTTTAGGAACAATATCTAAGTCAAGCGTTGTAATGTCGCCAAATGGTACCTCGCCGAAATTATGCTCATACGTCCTTTGTGCCTGGTAGTTAAATTCAGAAGTAAAAACACATTTACCTTTCAATTCTTGCATTGGAATTCTGAATCCTCCAATTCCGGCAAACAAGTCAAGAAATGTAAAGTCATATTCAGTTGGTGGTGGAAATGGTACGTCAAACTGTATTGGAAGTAGTTGTTGCATTTGAGGTTCTGATACCAAATTCAACTCTTCAGACCGATGACTTAAATATTCTGCAGCAGATTTCGAATAATGTTGTGAAACCCCGTTTAGATGATTTTGAAAATAATGAGTTAAGTGAGCTAAGCCATTATCAGCGCCACGTTCAACCTCGATTTTCAGCTTCTTTTTTATTGTTGAATACTTAACCATTTATGCCTCGATTTACAATGTTTTGATGCTTGCAAGTTACAAAATTCAAAGATTGATTTTTTTGAAGAATAAGTTAATTATTAACAGTTTTGATGTGGCTATGAACATTCAACAATTCCAGTTTTTCATTATAATCAGATTTTTTTAAAAATGATCAATAAACAAAAAGGATTTTTTTTTGATTTTTAACTGATCGCATCATGATCGCCCTGAAACCGGAAGCCAAGTCTTTTGCCGGTAGTCATTTTCATATTATCGAGTGTACTTTGAATATCGGCTACAGTCACCATTTTCATAGCATCGTAAGGCGGAGTAAGCAGATCAAAATTACAGGTGTACCTGATGGCAGACTCCAGAATCAACATTACAGTTTCGCGACTAATGACCGACGACTGGAAATTGTTGTACAGTTGCCCTACTTCTCGTTTTCCTTCCACAAAATAATGACTCTCATTATTTACAAAAATCCTGCCTATCATATATCCCAGGTCATTCATGCGATTGTATTTGAAGGAATCGGCCAGGAAGTTAAAGATCATGATAACGCCGCAGTACGAACGATTCTTATCTTCACTGATATAGCTGGTTTTCATCACTTCATGATCGCGCGAAAACTCAAAAATATTGGTATGCATGGTAAAAATGAGAACATCGCCACCAAACCTGAGTTCGGCCTCAAATTCGCCTTTATCGTGGTATTCGAAAGGAATCTGAAGTGGGTCCGTCCGGAATTTATCCCTGTAAGTTGAAGCCATTTCAGCTAAAACTGATTTGAAAAGCCTGAAAGTTTCGAAGGTGGTACGATAAACCTCCTGTTTGAATGCTGCCTTTTTTCGGAGAGCCGGAAAAAGTTCGTCAGTGGGTAAAATATCCATCATTATTGCTGCTGTTGTTGAGGAGATAAAAGTACGTTAATATCTGAAAGAATCTACAACTTATTTCCTGTACTTTTTCACAACGGCCTGTGCACAACTTACGCCATCCATGGCCGAGGAAACGATACCGCCTGAGTAACCCGCACCTTCGCCACAAGGATATAAACCGGCAACGGAAATATGCTCCAGTGTTTCCTTATTCCTTGGTATCCTTATGGGTGACGAAGTTCGCGATTCGGTTCCAAGTATTACTGCCTCCGAAGTGTGGTATCCTTTCATCATCTTATCGAACTGTAGAAATGCTTCCTGCAAACGGGTTGATACAAAGGATGGCAAAATTTCGTGCAATGGCGCAGGAACAATCCCCGGATGATAGGAACATTCGGGCAGTGAAGAAGATAAAATTCCTTTTGTAAAATCCGTGATACGCTGTGCAGGAGCCGTTTGATTCATTCCTGCCGATCGCCAGCAGGCATCCTCAATCCTGCGCTGAAATTCCAGTCCTGCAAACGGCCCATATTCCGAAAGATGGGCAATATCCTCAGGATGTATCTGAACCACAATTCCTGAATTGGCAAAAGTTGAATTCCGCTTGCTGTTCGACATGCCGTTAACCACAACCTGCCCGGTTTCGGTGGCGGAAGGCACAATAATTCCGCCCGGGCACATACAAAATGAGAACACACCACGGCCTTCAACCTGTTTCACGAGGCTGTAAGGTGCTGCCGGCAGAAACGGATCGCGTGGCGACTGCCGGTACTGAATACTGTCGATAAGTGCCTGGGGATGCTCAGCACGAACGCCCAACGCAAAGCTTTTTGCTTCAAGTTCCAATCCCTTTGAGTGCAGTAATTCGTAAATATCACGCGCCGAATGACCGGTAGCCAGTATTACTGCCTGGGCATCGTAACGGTTGCCGTTCTTATCTTCAATTCCTTTAACTTTTCCATTCTGAATAATAATATCCGATATCCGCCGGTTGAAATAAATTTCTCCACCTGCATCCAGAATAGTCTGGCGCATAGCCGAAATAATCTGGGGAAGCTTGTCGGTGCCGATATGTGGATGGCTGTCAATCAGAATATCTTCGGTGGCTCCATGCGAAACCAATACAGAAAGAATATCACTTATATTTCCACGTTTTGAAGATCTTGTATAAAGTTTCCCATCGCTGAAAGTACCGGCTCCGCCTTCGCCGAAACAATAATTTGAATCGGGATTTACAATATGCTCGCGATTGATCTGGGCAATGTCGAACTTGCGGGCTTTTACATCTTTGCCACGTTCAATTACTATCGGTTTCATGCCGTTTTCAATCAGCGTAAGCGCAGCATAAAGCCCGGCAGGACCAGCACCAACAATAAGCACAGGTATTTTACGACTTACATCGGGATAACTCTTTCGGATGTTTTTCCGGGTTTCAAGCGGCACTTCATCAATAAAAAGTTCAGCTTTGAGCCTGATTTTAATCTTGGATGAACGCGCATCAACGGCACGCTGCAATGGATTGAGATGCTTGATACGGCTAGGCTGAATATGAAGAATATGTGCAAAGGCAGTTTTCCATCCCGATGGGTCGGCAGCCTGTTTTGGGGTCATGGCGATTTCAATTTCTTTGCGCATGTAGTTTTTTGAAGATGAAAGCTTAGGAAAACTGCCGGTTCGTAGTGATCAAAATCAAGGCTGTGAATAAACTAACAGTTTTTATTGCCGAATGTTTACAAAAGCGAATTTGCAGGCTTATTCGAAAGTAAATGAAATTTGAAATATCTTGGAACTCATACAGTCAACAGCACCGGTGTAAATGGTATTATCCCGTTTCAAAATATCAAACAGACCGTACGACATCGAAATCTCGGTTCCAAACTTGAAATAAGCAGTGTAAAAATCAAAACCGAAACCACCCAAAGCGTAAACATCTTTCCGGTTGATAAACACATGTGCATTTGTATTATCAGCTTTTTTCTTGGCATTTGAAGCCAGATCGAGAGAATATTTTCCTCCGGCCATCAGGTAAGGCCTTACATTGTGTATTCTTTTCCCTTTATACTTCACCCACAAAGGGAATTCCACAAAGGTTGACTGAATATCTTTAGTTATGTAAAGCATCTGGAAATCCGGTGACTTGTAGTAGTTTTTCAATGTGTAATTCAGGTTTCTTTGTCCAAAAGTAAGCGAGGGCGTAAAACGAAGATCAAAATACTCTCCTAATCTGAGGTTACCTATTATCCCTATAACAAAACCAAAGGTTGGAGAAGCCTCCATATTGAAAAGATGAGCTGAGTCACTGAGTTCACCTGGTACCAATCCATCTTTTAAATTATCATAAGACTTTTCCTGAAATCCGGGATATGTTTTTATACTGAAAAACATATCGTTAATACCCAGCAAAAAACCAAAATGATAGGGTGCCAGATCATATTCTGGTTTATTGGGTACTAGCCTTGATTGCGAAAAAGCCCTGCCGGAAAAGCAGACCAATATCAGGAAGAGTAATAATTGTTTGGTACGGAGCATGAAAAATAAGAAGTAATTCTACAAAACGGAGCAAGTTGGTATTTAGTATATAAACTCCACTAACCAGCCGTAAAATGAATAAAAGGTTTGTTTTGCTCTATTTTTTCCCGATATACAGATTGGTTATCCCAAAACTCAGGCTGATATACTCTGCATGGCTGAAACCGGCTTTTTTCATAATTTCAATAAAATCATCATCCTGCGGAAACGCTGCCACTGATTCGGGAAGATATGTATAAGCTGTGCTGTTTTTTGATACTAATCGGCCTATAGCCGGTAAAATGAAACGCGAATAAAAGCCAAACAACTGCTTTACAGGAAATTTCTGCGGTTTCGAAAACTCAAGAATAAAAGCCCGTGAACCAGGTTTCAATACCCTGCACATCTCCGCTAATCCCTTAGGCAGGTTTTCATAGTTACGTACGCCGAAAGCAACCATAGCGGAATCAAATTCGGCATCAGCAAACGGGAGATTTTCGGAATCAGCTTTCAACAAAGTAATTATGTTTCCGAGTCCAAGTTTATTCACTTTTTCCTGCCCTATTGCAAGCATTTCCCCGGCAATATCAGTCCCGGTAATGTTTTCAGGTTTCATGCTGGCAGCAGCAATCGCAAGGTCTCCTGTTCCTGTTGCCAGATCAAGAATGCGTTTTGGCTTATCCTCGTCCATCAAATTAACAAGTTTCATCCTCCAGACCTTGTCAATTCCCATCGAAAGCAAATGATTCAAAAGATCGTAGCGGGCGGCAATATCATTGAACATAGCCTGAACCTGAATTTTACGGCCGGGAGTTTGAGTTATGGGAGGTTTGGACATGCGGGTGGTTGGAGGTATTTATAATGAATATTTTAGTTACGGGTTTCGGGTTTCAAGGTTTCGGGTTTCAGGGTTTCGGGTTTCAAAGGTTCAAGTTTCAAATTCCAGGTTAAAAGTCTCAAACCCCAAAATCCCAATCTAATCTGATAAATTAGCCTGTAAGGTTCTCCCAAACGGGGAGATGTCCGAAGGACAGGGGTCTTTTCAAATTCCAAGTTTCAAATTCCAGGTTAAAAGTCTCAAACCCCAAAATCCCAATCTAATCTTTTAAATTAGCCTTAAAGCTTCTCCCCAACGGGGAGATGTCCAAAGGATAGAGGGGTCTTTTCAAATTAATTTACCCCGCTACTCTTCGGTAAATGCTTCAACCATCAGCCTTATTTTATTAACCGGAACAACACCCGATTCTTCGCAAACCAGACCACCGGCCAGATTTGATAAAGTTGCCATGAATAAAGGTTCAGTCTGAGTTGCCAGACATAAAGCCGCAACACTTATCACGGTGTCGCCTGCGCCGGAAACATCGGCTATGCTTCTTAAAACTGCAGGAATAATTACTGAAATATCTCCGTCAGCATTTTTAGAACTTACAAAAACCCCGTACTCGGATAATGTGATCATCACCAATTGTACATTTTGGTTGTTATGAAGGATTTCGGCAGCTTTCCGTAAGCTTTCGATAGACAGTGGATCAACTTCTGTTTTCAAGCCTTCGCTGATTTCTTTCAGGTTCGGCTTGAAAAGTGTGATTCCTGTGTATGCCGTAAAATTCTTTTTCTTGGGATCCACAGCTACAGGAATGCCAGCTTCTGAAGCCATTTCAGCAATCTTTTCAATAACGTATGGTGATAAAATTCCTTTATTATAGTCCTGCAGAATAATTACGTCCGGCTGCTGATTAGTAATAAGATTTGAAATACTTGCCAGAAGCTCACTGGAGTCAGCAACATTCAGATCGGTATCAATTTCTTCGTCAACCCTGAGCATTTGCACACGGTTCCCGATAATGCGGAATTTGGTTGTGGTTATCCGGTCGCTGCTCCTGATAATTCCGTCGGTTTTTAAACCTTCTTTTTTCATCAGATCCAACAGGATGTCGGCCTGCTTGTCATTACCGATCACAGAACACAAAATAGCTTCTGCTCCCAGCGATTTGATATTGAGTGCTACATTGGCTGCACCGCCCAGCAGGTTGTTACGTTCCTTGAGAGCAACCACAGGAACAGGAGCTTCGGGCGAAATACGGTCAACCTTGCCGATAAGGTACGAATCGACCATTACATCACCGATTACCAGCACCTTGCACAAACTAAACCTGCTGAACAGATGCGTGATTTCTTCTTCGGTAATGAGCATATTTCCTGAAAGTAAGTGTCCTTAATTTTGTTTCCTGAAAAGTATTATTTCAATTTTGCGAGTGCATCGCTAATCCGTTTAATAGCTTCGCGCAGGTTATCCTCGGAAGTTGCATAGGAAAAACGAATACAATCGGGTGAACCGAATGCAGCTCCGGGAACCATGGCAACATAAGCTGTGTCGAGCAAATAATCACAAAGATCGGAACCGGAAAGAATAATCCTGTCGCCGATTTTTTTGCCATAGTAAGAAGTTACTTCCGGGAAAAGATAGAAAGCGCCTTCAGGAAGATTGAGATTTATGCCCGGTATTTCACGCAAAAGACTGATAGAGAGATCACGGCGATATTTAAAAGCTTCAACCATCAGTTTAATATCATTGCTTTTGGCCGGGTCAGTATTCATAGCAACAATTGCTGCGCGTTGTGTAATGGAACAAGTTGCCGAAGTAATTTGTCCCTGGAGTTTGTCGCAGGCTTGGGCAATTTCCTTATTCGATGCCATATATCCAAGACGCCAGCCGGTCATGGCAAAGCCTTTGGACAGACCGTTGATAACAATAACCCTATCGAATATTTCAGGAAAAGAAGCAATACTGAAATGCTTTCCTGTAAAATTGATATTTTCATATATTTCGTCAGAAACAATGAAAACCTGCGGATGCCGGGCAAATACTTCTGCAAAAGCTTTCAGTTCGTCATAATTATAAACAGTTCCGGATGGGTTGCAGGGACTGCTGAACATAAAAACTTTGGTTTTCGGAGTAATTGCTGCCTCTATCTGTGCAGGTGAAACTTTAAAATCAGTTTTAACACTGCTGTCGATAAAAACGCCTTTGCCTCCGGCCAGTTTGATCATTTCTTTATACGAAACCCAGTATGGCGCAGGAATTAAAACTTCTTCACCAGGATTTACCATGCACATAATAGCGTTAGCAAGTGACTGCTTGGCACCGGTCGAAACCACAATTTGTTCAATGGTATAATCAAGTTGATTGTCGCGTTTCAGCTTATTCACAATTGCCTGCCTCAGTTCCGGGTATCCCGGTACAGGCGTATAATGCGAATAGTTCTGATCTATTGCTTCTTTGGCAGCCTCTTTAACATGATCAGGCGTATCAAAATCGGGTTCTCCGATACTCAGATTGATTACATCAAAACCCTGGGTGCGGAGTTCGCGGCTGCGGCGGGTCATCGCCAATGTTTCCGATTCGGAAAGCAGGTTAATCCTGTCTGACAGGTAGTTCATCGATGGAAGTTTTAAAAATCACTTATGCAAAAGTAGAAAAAATATCGCTTTGAAAGTGTTTTTAGGGCATTGTTTGTAAATCATAAAGCTCCGAAAAACTGTAAACAACAAATAACCAAACATTTATAATGCTGTTATTCCATAAATCCATCAGGTAATGTTAATAAGATAAAGTGACATAAAAAATATACTTGTTGATCAAATTAGATTCATAAATGACTGTTGCGACATTTAATATTAATAAGTTGAGATGCGTGAGCTATTTTTCCGAAATTTGTCCGATAAATATTTTAACCATGCAGGCTTTACCCGAATTATTAAAATACACAGTTCCATCGTTGGTTGTGCTGGCAACTGCCTATTACCTTTTAAAAATGTTTTTAGATAACGAGGCCGCAAAAACACAGATGCAAATGCGGCTCGATGTTCAGAAAATAAGCCTGCCGGTTCGTATGCAAGCCTATGAACGACTTGTGCTGCTGCTCGAACGCATTGAATCTGCCGGGCTGCTGGTGCGTATCAATATGCCGGGAATGAATGCCACGCAGTTCCAATCATCTCTTATACAGGCCATTCGTGCAGAGTTCGATCATAATCTTTCGCAACAGCTTTATGTTTCGACCAAAGCCTGGGAAATGGTTCGAAACGTGCGTGAGGAAACCATAAAACGAATTAATACAGCGGCTATGAAACTTACTCCCGAGGCATCCTCGGCTGATCTGGCAAGTCTGATTCTTATTAACGATATGGATGCCGAACAATCTGCCATTAAAGGTGCTCTCGATTTCCTGAAATCAGAGGCGCGATTAAACTTCTTTTAAAAATTATCTGACTATCTTTCCAATTCTTATTCTCATCATCACATTAATTTGGTGTAGCACCGAACCATTAATCATTTGTTTTGTTTAACTATTAATTAAATAAATTAAACAATGCGTCGATTCGAATATATTCAGTTTGTACCCGCAAGCCTTGATGTGGTGTGGGATTTTTTCTCTTCACCATCAAACCTGTCAAAAATCACTCCTCCCGAAATGGGATTTATAATCACATCTCCCCCACAAACTGAGATGTATGCAGGAATGATTATTACCTATAAAGTAAGCCCTGCATTGGGATTTAAACTGGATTGGGTAACAGAAATAACTCAGGTGAACGATAAGAAATTCTTTATTGATGAGCAAAGACGCGGGCCTTACAGCATCTGGCACCATGAGCATCATTTTAAAGAAGTAGAAGGTGGAGTTGAGATGCACGATATTCTGTCGTATCAGGTACCTTTTGGTTTTCTGGGCAGCATTGCCGACTTGGTTTTCGTGAAAAATAAAGTGAAACAGATCTTTAGCTATCGCGAAAAGCGGATTCTTGAGCTGTTTCCACTGGCTAACCAATAATAATCATACTTGCTGAAAGTTGTTCCGGAATTTGACTATCCAAATTTTGAAATTTAAAATCAGGGAATTATCTGAGATATTGATAAAATAATACATCGAAAATCAGGTCCTCAGGAAACATAAAAGCAGTTTGTGGGTATAACCTGTTCCAAAACAGGAATAAAAATTCATATTTGGGATCAAAAACCAGGTATTGATGCCGTGAGCTTGGCTAAAACATTATATATTAACCCAAACAGTTAATAAGGAAATCAGATTTAAAAATTCATTAAAAGACACTTCACCAGAGTGTTGCCTCAGCAATAATGGATAGTAAAGAAAATATTTTGTTTTGAAGGTCAGTTTATAACAAAATCTTCCTCCGAAACTTCAATCTCTAAATCAGCGCCTACCAATTCGGCCAGCCACTTGTAATCTCTTTTGATAATAAGACGGATTTCGGTAAAACCCAATACCGGAAATTTGAGTGTAGCTAACATATGCATTAGTTTAATATTTGGTTAATACTTTTATTTCAGATTTTTAGAGGGTGTCACTGATTAATTATTGATCATCCTGTGTGCCAAAAGTAACTTTCTAAAGAATTTAATTCCAATGCAACATGAACTTTCAATTTAAGTTTACACCGTAGGCTTTTCAAAGTCATTTTAGTATTTGTTTTTTTTCTGCAAATCTGATCCTGAACAATCATTTTTTCAAAAGTGTTCTCTACTGAACTATCTTCGCGGCTACTTAAATCCGGATTATTCGGGGACTGAAAATTAAGCCGATTTGGCGGACAGCGAAGTAGCGGATTCTATTTTTTATGTGTAGTTTAAGTCATACAAATGCTGTAGCTGAAAGTATTACTTATCGAGTATTTCTGAATATTCAAAACATGGTGATCACTTCGTATTTTGATATCGGATTCACGATGCCAAAATATATTTTTCTGAACAAACCTTCAATCTCCTTCGTTTTATTACCTTTGAATTCAATCCACTTACCAATTTAATGCTTCAACCGAAGTAATTATGCCTTACTATTTCAAACTGGGACTCATACCGCCCAAACGTCACATACAATTCCGAAAGCCTAACGGAGGTTTATATTCCGAACAACTGGTAAGTACCGAAGGATTTTCGGATGCCTATTCCATTACCTACCACACTCACCCTCCAACGTTGGTTAAATCAATTGAAGAGCCATATTCGGTAGCTCCCGAAATTGCTGTTGTAAATAATGCCCGGCACCGGAGTTTCCAGGGATTTTCAGTTAAGCCACAGGATGATTTCCTGATAAGCCGGACACCGGTACTAGTAAATAACGATTTATACCTTTCGCTGGCAGCTCCCCGAAAATCGATGAAGGATTACTTTTACCGCAATGCTTCGGCCGACGAACTGCTTTTTATCCACGAAGGGAAAGGCATATTGCATACCATGTACGGCGAAATTCCTTTCGGCTATGGCGATCATGTTGTGATTCCACGCGGTGTTACATACCGGATTCAATTTAAAACGGAACAAAACCGCCTTTTTATAGTTGAATCATTCACTCCATTCCGTTTCCCGAAACGCTATGTAAACCATTTTGGACAATTGCTTGAGCATTCTCCGCTGTGTGATCGTGATATCCGTACACCACAAAACCTGGTGACACATGATGAAAAAGGTGACTACAAAGTCCTGATTAAGAAAAATGATATGATATTCCCATACCATTTTTCCACGCACCCATTCGATGTAATTGGCTGGGACGGATGTCATTACCCATGGGCATTCTCCATTCATGATTTCGAGCCAATTACCGGCAGGCTGCATCAGCCACCTCCTGTTCATCAGACCTTGGAGGCCAATAATTTTGTAATGTGTGCATTTGTACCCAGGCTTTACGATTATCATCCGCTTTCCATTCCAGCACCATATAACCACAGCAATGTTGATTCCGATGAAGTACTTTATTATGTGGATGGTGAATTTATGAGCCGCAAACACGTCGATCGCGGTCAGATAACACTTCACCCGTTAGGTTTGGTTCATGGTCCACATCCGGGAGCAGTTGAAAAAAGCATTGGCTTGAAACAAACAAATGAACTGGCTGTGATGGTTGATACATTTAAACCGCTGAAACTTACAAGGCAGGCAATGGAAATTGAGGATACTGATTATTATAAATCATGGATGGAATAGAAAGGGTTTCAATGTTCAATGTTTCGCGTTCAATGTTCAATGTTTCGCGTTCAATGTTCAATTTTTAAAGTTTCAGAATGCGATTACTTGTATGGAAAATTGGCAATGAAATTTATAGTGAGATTTTAATTTTAAAACAATATGGATCAAAAAGACTTTCTCCCGATCAACGGGACTGACTATGTGGAATTTTATGTTGGAAATGCCAAACAGGCTGCGCATTATTACCAGACTGCTTTTGGATTTCAGCCATTGGCTTATGCCGGTCTCGAAACCGGCTTAACCGATCGCTCCTCGTACGTTTTGCAGCAAGGCAAAATCCGCTTTATTCTTACAACCGCGCTCATACCTGATTCGGATATTAGCGAGCATGTGAAGCAGCATGGCGATGGGGTAAAAGTTGTTGCACTGTGGGTGGATGATTCCCGTAAATCGTTTGACGAAACCACAAAACGCGGTGCCAAACCTTATTTTAAGCCTGAGGTTCAGAAAGATAAAAATGGAGAAGTGGTTCTGTCCGGAATTCATACTTACGGCGAAACTGTTCATATTTTTGTTGAACGAAAAAATTATAAAGGCGTTTTTCTACCAGGTTATGTAAAATGGGAACCAGAATACCAGCCAGCCGATGTAGGATTAAAGTATGTGGATCACATGGTAGGAAACGTTGACTGGGGTGAGATGAATACCTGGACAGAATTTTATGCCAATGTTATGGGTTTCAAACAATTGATCTCATTTGATGATAATGATATCTCGACAGAATATACAGCTCTGATGAGTAAGGTGATGTCCAATAACAATGGTTTTATCAAGTTTCCTATTAATGAGCCGGCAAAAGGGAAAAAGAAATCGCAGATCGAAGAGTATATTGATTATTATCGTGGTTCCGGCGTTCAGCATGTGGCTATGGCTACCGATAATATTATGAAAAGCGTTGGCGAGCTGCGTAAACGTGGCGTTGAATTTCTTACCGTACCCGACAGCTATTACGAAACGGTAGCTGAACGTGTTGGAATTATAGATGAAGATCTGAAAACATTACAAAAATTGGGAGTGTTGATCGACCGCGATGATGAAGGCTATCTGCTGCAATTATTTACAAAACCTGTTGAAGATCGCCCGACAGTTTTCTACGAAATCATACAGCGCAAAGGAGCCAAATCATTTGGAAAAGGTAATTTCAAAGCTTTGTTCGAAAGTATTGAGCGTGAACAGGCAAAGCGGGGGACGCTTTGAGGGGGATATGGAGTAAAATGGTGATGGGGAGACGGAGAGACTAAGAGATAGGGAGATAGGGAGATGGGGAGATGGGGAGAAAAGGGACTGAGAGACTGGGAGATGGGGTGATGGGGAGATCGAGAGACTGAGAAATGGGTAGCCAGATTTTAAACGCTTCTAACCATTCAAATTTTTCAATCTCCTAAACATTTCAAACTCTTCAAACTTCTCAAACTTCTCAAACTCTTCAAACCATTCAAACCATTCAAACCCTTCAAACCCTTCAAACTCTTCTAACATTTCAAACTCTTCAAACCCTTCAAACATTTCAAACCCTTCAAACAACTTTCAATGAAATCATGGATTGAGATTAAACCGGACAGTGACTTTTCGCTGGAAAATATTCCTTTCGGAATTGGAGTAATTCCAGGAAAAGGTACATGCATCTGCACGCGGATCGGAGATACTATTATTGATTTGGCAGGCTTGGCTAAGCTTGGTTATTTCGATCACCTGGGCTTAAAAGTATCTGATTTTGAAAAACCTGTGCTTAATGATTTCATTGCCAAAGGGAAAAAATCTGCCTGCCGGGTTCGCACTATCATCATGGAATGCTTTTCTGATGGTTATTGCAATGATATTGATGTTTCACTAATCAAACAGGCTGCTTTGAACAATTCATCCGAAGTCCGTATGCTGATGCCTTTGCAGGTTGGCGATTATACCGACTTTTATTCGAGTATGGAGCACGCGACTAATGTAGGAATAATGTTCCGCGATCCGGCCAATGCATTGCTGCCAAACTGGAAACATATTCCTGTTGGCTATCATGGCAGGGCTTCGAGTATTATTGTTTCAGGGGCCGAAGTTCACAGACCCAATGGTCAGATTAAGCCTCCTAGTTCAGATTTACCGGTTTTCGCACCTACCTCGCAGCTTGATTTTGAGTTGGAAACAGCTTTTGTAATTGGCAAAGAAAACCCGCTTGGCGACAGCATCTCAACAGCCGAAGCTGAGGATTATATTTTTGGAATGGTTCTTTTCAACGACCTATCGGCCAGGGATATCCAAAGCTGGGAATATGTTCCGTTAGGGCCATTCCTGTCTAAAAATTTCGCTTCGGTTATTTCACCCTGGGTGGTAACTTTAAATGCGCTGGAGTCCTTCAGATGTAATGGCCCTGAACAAAAACCTGAGGTTCTTCCTTATTTGCAATTCAATGGTGACCTCAATTTTGATTTAAACCTCGAAGTACTTATAAAACCCGAAAACAATCAGGAAGTAAGTGTGTGTAAATCGAATTTTAAATACATGTACTGGAATATGAGCCAGCAACTTTCACATCATACTATAAACGGTTGCAATATGCAGGTTGGCGATCTCTGCGGTAGCGGAACTATCAGTGGACCTGATCCCGGAAGCTACGGCAGCATGCTCGAACTTACCTGGAAAGGAACCAAACCAATCATTTTGCCCGATGGCACTGAACGGAAATTTATCAACGACCATGATACCATAATCATGCGGGGCTTTGGTGAGAAAGACGGGATCAGGGTTGGTTTTGGTGAAGCTGTGGTTGAAATTCTGCCGGCGAAGGAAGGGTAGAACGTTAAAAGTTAAAAGAAAATAGTAACAAGAAATTGTAATAATATGATTTTCAACTCCACCTTTAATTGTTTTCCTTTTACCACTATCTACAATTCCCAACCATTAACTATTAATTAACCCCAACCATGGCAATCATCGATCCAGATACAATTCCGCCTCATCATTTACATCGCTTCCTTCTGAGTGCCGTAGCTCCTCGTCCTATTGCATTTGCAAGTACAATTGATAATTTAGGAAAAGCAAACCTTTCGCCGTTCAGCTGTTTCAATGTTTTCGGGGTAAATCCGAGTACGCTGATCTTTTCGCCTTCGCGAAGCGGGCGGTCAAATGAATTAAAGGATACTTATCTGAATGTAAAAGAGGTTCCAGAAGTTGTGATTAATATGGTTACGTATTCAATGGTTGAGCAGATGAACCTTGCCAGCACTGAGTTTCCGCGGGGAGTGAATGAATTTTTCAAATCAGGCTTCACTCCTGTTCCTTCCGAAAAAGTAAAACCTTTCAGAGTAAGGGAGTCGCCGGTGCAGATTGAATGCAAAGTGAGGCAGGTTATCGAAACAGGAACTGGTGCAGGCGCAGCAAATCTTATTATCTGTGAAGTTTTGCTCATACATGTGGCTGATAAAATGCTTGATAAATCAGGTATGATAGATACGCGTAAGCTCGATCTGGTAGGTCGTATGGGAGCAGACTATTATGTCAGGGCTTCCGGCCGGGCACTCTTTACACTGGCAAAACCTGTTAGCAAGGAATCTATTGGCGTTGATTCACTTCCTGAATCTGTTCGGATGAGCCAGGTGCTTTCCGGAAATGATCTTGGCAGACTTGGAGTATTGCAATTAATGCCAACGGCCCCGGAAATCGAAAAATATGCTACTTCGCAGGCTTTCAGGACGCTTATGACCCAGCATAGCGGCAATATCAACAAATTTATGGAGGAAGCTCATAAACGAGCCCATGCTTTGATTGCAAGGAATGAAATCCATGAAGCATTGCTACTCCTAATGGCTGCCAACAACCTGACTGTTAATTAGAATCAATAAGTTTCAAGCCATCTTCAATCAGATTTCGCATTTGCTCATTTTCACCGGCACGGATTTTCAAGTAACTTACGATCTCTGCCAACGTGCCTGAAGTTTCTTTTCGTTTTGATAGAATTTCAGCAATTTCGAGTGGCAGAAGCCATTCCTGCGGAAAATGAATTTTCAAAGACTTCCATATTTCGCCGGGAAGAGTTCCGTTTTCCTTTTTCCTGCGACACGATCGAATCTCTTTATAAAGTTCATGCAATTTTTTTGTGTTTTCAGTGTGCTGAAACTGATGTGTCTTTTCTACAGGTGCAGGATACCTTAACCCAAAAGATTCAGGATCAGCCGGGCCTGAAAATGCAGAAGTGATCTCCTCCCCTATGGCCATATCATAAATACCCCATTCGGGTTTAAAAAGTATTTGATTCCTGTAAATGACTGTACAGTTCTGAAAAGAGAACAAAAGGTTTTTCCCAAAAAGCCTCGTTACTTTTTCAAGTCTTCCTTTTACCTGCACTCCGCTTGTGAAGTCCAGTTTTAGTTCATCACCTTCTGAAATACCTGCTGAAATTAGTTCTCCCTCACTCATGGCAGCAATATTTCCGCTGATTCCTTTTATAGTTCCAACCGGCGAACCAAAACCATCTTTATGATATCTTGTTCCATGTCCCTTAAGTTGACGATTATTAAACGAAAGCATAGCCGAATCTTCAAATACCAGGTAAACCGGTTCATTTTCAACTTCATATACTTTAACCAGTTTCCCCGTAACCTGCAATCCCGAATTGTAAACAACTGTGCAGGTTGCTTCGGATCGTAAAGCTTTGTTCAAACTCTGCATTCCTCCCCGGCATGAAGCCATATTATCCGTAAACTGATCAAGGACAGAATGAAGATGTTTAAAATCAGGCGTTACAAAAAGCTGAGGTTGTTGCCGGGTAATATCAAATGAAAAATTTTGTGATTCCAGCGAATATGGAAGTTTCAAAATCTGTGGTTTATAACAGTTATGACTTTCACCTATCGATGATAGAAGTCCGGCACCATAAATCCTGGGATTTTCGACCGTTCCGATCAATCCATATTCCACCGTCCACCAATGCAGGTTGCGCAGCAGAGCCATTTCCGACGGGGTTTCCTGCAACCGGGTCAAAGCATCAAGTTCTGCTTCCGCCTGTTCAATAACATCGGATAAAGTATATGGATCGGCTTTTAAAATAGAAATATGACGGATCGCCTCATACAGCCGGGTATCATAAACCGATGAAAATGCTTTTGACCCTGCTCGTCCGAAATCACTCAGATAAGCGGCGTATTCTTCATCGGCTATAATGGGCGCATGACCAGCAGCTTCATGAATAATATCAGGAGCCGGAGTATATAAAATCTGGTCAACAGGTCTGATATCTGCGGCAATTACCAACACATTATAAGCCTGAAATTCCATAAATGCTGCCGGTGGAATAAACCCATCCACGGCAACCGCTGCCCATCCAATTTCCTTCAGTATGCGGTTCATGCCATACATACGAGGAATACGCTCGATGCCGATACCGGTACGCTTTAACCCCTGAAGGTACGAAGAATGAGCTACACCGGGCAGATATTTCACATTCTGCTTCATAATGTACCGCCATACTGCATGATCCTGAGCCGTATATTTATTGTATGGCTGGTCTATAATCAGGTTATAAAGATGACATGGAAGCCTGTCAATTACTTCGTTACTTTCCATAGCAGGATTTATATCTCACACAAAACTATTACTTTTGAAAATCTTTTCGGATTCGCATTCCAAAGATATATATATCCTTTCATATAACACCATGTGATTTTGACGAAACCTCTTATTTATATTGCTCTTCCGGTAATGAATGAAATGGAACGACTTCCGCTGTTGCTAAAAGCAATTATGGAACAGACTGTGCAGCATTTCCGGCTTGTGGTATGTGTAAATCAACCCAACATGTGGTGGAACGACCCGGATCATATTTACATTTGTGATGAAAACAAGCTCACCATCAGTTATCTGAAATCGCTGGATGACAGCAGAATAGAAATTATCGACAAATCATCGCCTGGTAAAGGATGGCCGCCAAAAGGACATGGAATTGGTTTTGCCCGCAAATTACTGATGGATCTTATTTCGAAGGTTGCCAATGCGGAAGACATTATTATAAGCATGGATGCAGATACTGTTTTCGGTAAAGAATACTTTGCATCAGTTGCCGAAAACCTGCGCTTAAACCCGGTAGCATCAGCCATAGCTATCCCTTACTATCATAAATTATCGTACAACCATGAACTGGATCGGGCCATGCTGAGGTATGAAATTTATATGCGTGCCTATGCCATCAATATGTGGCGTATCCGAAGTCCATATTGCTATACAGCTCTGGGTTCCGCTATTGCGATGCCGGTATGGGCATATAAAGCTTCAGGAGGAATGACTCCCAAACTTAGTGGCGAGGATTTTTATTTCCTTCAGAAAATTGTAAAAACCGGTCGCCTGCTGCACTGGAACTCGGAGATTGTGTTTCCTGCCACACGCTTATCCGACAGGGTTTTCTTCGGTACAGGACCGGCGTTAATAAAGGGAATAGAGGGCGACTGGAGTAGTTACCCGGTTTATAATTACCGGCTTTTCGACCAGGTTGCAAAAACTTACAAGGCATTCGGAGTACTCTATACAAAAGATATGGCAACGCCTCTTGACGATTTCCTGCTTGGAAAATTCGGCGAATTACCGTGGAAAGGCCTGAGAAGTAATTTTAAAACCCAAGCTCATTTTATACGTGCCTGCCACGAAAAAATTGATGGATTGCGTATTCTTCAGTTCCTTAAAGAAAGTCAGCCTTCGGATGAAAAAGAGAGCGAAAACTCACTTTCGGAGCTTTTACAACTTTACACAAAACAGTTTCCTGAACTCATTGCTAATCTGAATACTGACATCGACTTTTCCTTATCCGCTATAGCTGAACTTGATTTTATCAGGGATGTACTTTTCGAAATAGAAATGTATTACCGAAAAATACACTGGAATGATTTTACGGGTCTTACGGTACTTTATAATTAGGCTTTCTATTTACGGATTGACTTTGAGTCACCCCGTCAAGAGAAAAACAAAGCAGTTGTTTTCACTTTCCAACTCTTAATATACCTTTGCCGGGTTTAAAAATATTTTCTGATGAATACATCTATTAACCCAACCGAAACATTTGTTGATGAAATGAAAATCTGGCATGGCAACACGCTTGGCAATAAAACTGTTGAAGCCTTGCGGAAAAACCGTTTTGATGCTATGTTTTTCGAAACCCGTGAAGAAGCTGCAAAAGCAGTTGTTGAAATGATTAACCCTGGTTTGGAAATTGCCTTCGGGGGATCGCAGACAGCAAAGCAACTCAATCTGCAACAAATAGTTACAGATAAAGGCGCTAACATACTCGATCACAACGCGATTGGACTTAGCGACGAAGAAAAACTGGAAGTAATGCGCCGCCAGCAAATCTGCGATGTTTTTATCTGTAGCAGCAATGCAATATCCCTGCAAGGAGAATTGTTCAATATTGATGGAAACGGAAATCGGGTTTCAGCTATGGCATTTGGACCGCGAAGGGTAATTGTAATTGCAGGTGTTAATAAAATATTTGCCGACGAAGAAGCAGCATGGCAGCGCATACGGACTGTTGCCGCTCCGATCAATTTCAAACGGCTCAACAGGCCAAATCCCTGCACAAAACAAGGCATCTGCATGGATTGCAACCTTCCGACACGTGGTTGTAATATTTATGTTGCAACCCGCCGCAAACCGCCCATGATGGAATTCTCGGTTTTTATTGTGAATGAATCGCTCGGTTTCTGAGATATCAAGGAGAATTGCAGAGTGGGATTTGCTCAGCGGGATTTTAAATCACGCTGCCAGGAGTTGCGGATTTGCAATCCGCATATTTACGTATCAAAATTTCCAACCAATTAGTATAATTGGCAGCTGATCAAAATAGTTTCATCCGATATAGCGAATAATCCGGCTTATTCATGAACCTAATTTATAATTAGTAAATATGATCATAGAAGTTTCATTTTCAATTAAATACAATCCATTTTTTAAAAATTTATACCGCAAATAATTTTGAATTTTACGTGATAAACGTAAAAAATATTAAATTTTAAAAAAAAGTTGCAATTCATTCGCAAGCTTTCATACTTTTGACCGATAATTCTTTATGCTATGGATCTGACTATGATTAATGCCATCTCGCCTGTTGACGGACGCTACCGCAAACAGGTTGAACGTCTTTCATATTATTTCAGCGAGGCCGCCCTGATCAATTACAGGGTATTCGTTGAAGTAGAGTACTTCATTTCATTGTGCGAACTGCAACTCCCACATTTGCAGGGTGTTGACAGCAAAAAGATCGCTGAACTCCGTTCACTTTGCCGCGATTTTACGTTTACGGATGCACAGGAAGTTAAGGAAATTGAAGTCACCACCAATCATGATGTAAAGGCTGTTGAGTATTACCTCAAGAAAAGGTTCGACAAAATAGGTCTGGGAAAATATAAGGAATTTATTCATTTCGGACTTACATCGCAAGATATCAATAATACCGCCGGGCCTTATGCATTAAAACTTGCTATTGAAGAAGTTATTTTGCCGGTTTATGACGACCTTATTACAAAGCTTACCAAACGTGCAAAAGAGTGGAAAAAAGTTTCCATGCTTGCTCGCACACACGGTCAGCCGGCTTCTCCTACCATTCTTGGTAAAGAAGTTTATGTTTTTGCTGAAAGGCTGAAACAACAACTCAAATTACTGAAAACCATTCCTTTTTCAGCTAAGTTTGGCGGGGCCACCGGTAATTACAATGCACATTATGTTGCATATCCTGATGTGGACTGGGCTCAGTTTGGCGATGATTTTGTAAAGAACAGCCTTGCATTGGAGAGGCTTCATCACACTACCCAAATTGAACATTACGATAACCAGGCTGCGCTTTTCGATAACATGAAACGCATCAATACAATACTAATTGATTTATGCCGCGATATGTGGAGTTACATTTCCATGGAATATTTCAAGCAAAAAATCAAGGCAGGCGAAATTGGTTCATCAGCCATGCCTCATAAGGTAAATCCGATAGATTTCGAGAATGCCGAAGGTAATTTAGGAATGGCCAACGCGCTGTTCGAGCATCTTTCGGCCAAGCTACCTTTATCAAGATTGCAACGCGATCTGACGGACTCAACGGTAAGCAGGAATATAGGCGTACCAATTTCACATACATTGGTTGCTATTAAGTCATTGATCAAAGGTCTTGACAAGCTGATTCTCAACGAAGAAAAAATTCAGGCCGACCTTGAAAACAATTGGGCCGTTGTTGCCGAAGCCATACAAACCATACTTCGCCGCGAAGGTTTCCCGAAACCCTACGAAACGCTGAAAGAACTTACCCGAACCAATACACATATCAATCATAAGGCGATAAGCGCATTTATTGAAACATTGAATGTTACTGCAAAAGTAAAGGCTGAATTAAATAAAATTACACCTGCAAATTATACAGGACGCTTCGAAATTTAGTTTTACTAACTAACAATAAGCACTTTACAAATAGTTCAGTGTTAAGCAATATCACTATCAGAAGTGAGAAGCGGAAATAGAAAACTTTCCGGTTCTCACTTTTTCATTTCTGCATTCCTGTCTGGTATTTCAGCGATCGAATATTTTTACCGCTTAGCATATTTCAGGAGCGGTTTTTATTGCTCTTTAAAAATGTTAAATTTTGATTGAAAACAAAACAAAGTAGTATAAACAGAATGTTTTAAGTAATTTTGCATAAAAATTAAGGACAATTTATGGATTTGAAAGAAATTTTATCCGTTTCGGGAAAGCCAGGGCTTTTTAAAACTATTGCCCAAACCAAGACCGGCGTTATTATTGAATCGCTCACCGATGGCAAACGCATACAAGCATTTGCAAGCGACAAAATAAGTTCATTGGGTGAAATAAGCATCTTCACCACTACTGAAGATATGCCACTTCGCGAGGTATTCAGGCTTTTACGCGAGAAAAACGGTGAAGAGCCGGCTCCTGATGTTAAATCGGACGACAAAGCGTTGAAAGCATTTTTTGAAACGATAGTACCTGATTATGACCATGAGCGTGTTTATACTTCGCATATGCGGAAACTAGTACAGTGGTACAATATGCTAATTGCTTATGGTATAACCGATTTTACAGCTCCTGTTGAAGAAAAGGAAGAAGAAACTGCTTCGCCCGGCGAAACCAGCGAGGTCGCTGATGAAAAATAAACAATAAGTCCGTCATTTACCATGGCGGACTTTTTTTAAGTATTTTCGCCTGTATAATTGCTAGCTGATGCAGAAATTTATCCACGATTTTGTAGTAACCCGAAATCACCAAATAACTGACGATTACTTTGCCGTTTACCTTGAATGCCCGGCAGAGCTTCCTGCTATACTTCCCGGTCAGTTCGCGGAAGTTTTGGTGAGTAATTCAACAACAACTTACCTGCGAAGGCCATTCTCAATTTATGATACTGACTACAAAAAAAATGAACTTTCGCTGCTGATCAAAAAAGTTGGCGATGGAACAATTGCACTATCGAAACTAAAAGAAGGCGATATCCTGAATCTTATCTATCCACTGGGTAATTCATTCAGTTTGCCTGCGGGTGAAAAAGCCTTACTCATAGGCGGCGGCGTAGGAATTGCCCCCATGCTGCTTTTATCAAAACTCCTTTACAGCAAGGGTTATAAACCTGATATCCTTATCGGTGGCCGCACTTTAAATGATATCGTAGAGCCGGAAAAATATAAAACTTTCGGTGAAGTCTTTATCACTACTGATGACGGATCAGCAGGTGAAAAAGGAATGGTAACGCAGCATTCATTGTTTCCGGAAAAAGTAAAAGAATATTCCAAAATTTATGCCTGCGGACCCGATCCAATGATGAAAGCCGTTGCCCGATTGGCTGCATCTTTAGAGATTCCGTGCGAAATTTCACTCGAAAATACCATGGCCTGCGGAATCGGGGCGTGTTTATGCTGTGTAGTCGAAACGGTTGAAGGAAACAAAACAACTTGTATTGAGGGTCCTGTTTTTGATACAAGAAAACTTAAGTTGTAATCTTAATCTGAATAAATACAAAGTTTTAAACCAGGATATTAAATCAATTCTCAGTCAGGCTGAGCGAAGTCGAAGCCCGAAATCCACAATCCCAAATCCGATATAAAACAATGCCCGATTTATCAGTTAACATACATAAGCTGTTGTTCAAAAACCCGGTTATGTCGGCTTCGGGTACTTTTGGCTATGGGCTTGAATTCGATGATTTTATTGATGTAAACAGGCTTGGCGGAATTCTAACCAAAGCCTGCACTTCAAAAAACCGAGATGGCAACCGCTATCCGCGCATGGCCGAAACTCCCGCTGGCATGCTTAACTCAGTTGGCCTTCAGAATAAAGGTGTAGATTATTTTATCAATTCCATTTACCCGAAAATAAAGCATTACGATACCCATATCATTGTAAATGTTTCGGACTCCACGGTTGATGGTTACATGGAAGTGGCCGAAAAACTGAATTCACTCGAAAAAGTGACCGGAATTGAATTAAATATTTCATGCCCGAATGTTAAAGAAGGCGGAATGGCCTTTGGAACCTCATGCCCTATGGCCGGTGCAGTTACAAAAGCGGTTCGTGAGGTTTACGATAAAACAATGATAGTAAAGCTTTCGCCAAACGTAACCAATATAGCCGAAATTGCCAAAGCTGTTGAGGATGAAGGCGCTGACTCTGTATCTGTAATCAATACATTACTAGGCATGGCAATAGATGCCGAAAAGCGCAGGCCGATACTATCCACCATTACCGGCGGACTATCAGGTCCTGCCATAAAACCGGTTGCGTTACGTATGGTATGGCAGGTTTCGAAAGCAGTTAAAATACCTGTTATTGGTCTTGGAGGAATCAGCAATTCAGCCGATGCCATTGAATTCCTGCTTGCCGGTGCTACAGCCATACAGGTCGGAACCGCCAATTTTGTGGATCCCCAGGTTTGCATCAAAATACTTGAAGGAATTGAAGATTATTGTATCCGCCATGGCGTAAAAGATGTGAAGGAATTGATAGGAGCGCTGGAGAGTTGAGGGGTTAATGGAAAATAGTTAAAAGTGACCGCACGACTTGGCGACTGCACGACTTCACGATCCTGGAATTTTAGCCTGAAATTTGAAATCCGGAGCTTGTATCAATTAAATGACCATCGTATGAAAATCGTATAACAATTCTATGACCACCCATTCATCTCAATAGTACAAAATCACTCAAAATCACCAACCCAAACCCTTCAAATCCTACAAACCCTTCAAACCCTTCAAATCCTCCAAACCCTTCAAACCTTTCAAACCTTTCAAACCCTTCATACCTTTCAAACCCTTCAAACTATACATGACCAAACAAAACCTACTCCTCATCGGCAGCGGTGGCCGCGAACATGCCATAGCATGGAAACTTTCGCAGAGTCCGTTGCTCAACCAGTTATTTATTGCTCCGGGTAATGCCGGCACATCTGATTTTGGTTCCAATGTTCCTGTAAGCGGAAATGATTTTGAAGGGATTAAGCAGTTTGTGTTGCAGAATCAGGTTAACCTGGTGGTAGTTGGCCCTGAAGAGCCTTTGGTACGGGGAATTCATGATTTTTTCCTCACTGACGACTTATTGAAAAACATCCCTGTAATCGGACCACAAAAAGCCGGTGCAGAACTCGAAGGAAGCAAAGATTTTGCCAAACAGTTTATGATTCGTCATGGCATTCCTACAGGCGCTTACCAGACTTTTACCAAAGAAACTTTATCCAAAGGAATAGATTTTTTGCAGACTTTGAATGCACCGTATGTAATCAAAGCCGATGGTCTTGCTGCCGGGAAAGGTGTGGTTATTTGCAAAACAATAGCCGAAGCTGAAGCCGAACTTACGGAAATGCTTGCCCATGAAAAATTTGGAAAAGCTTCGGAAATGGTAGTTATTGAAGAGTTTTTAGACGGTATTGAGCTTTCGGCATTTGCCATTACTAATGGTCGCGAATACCTGGTATTGCCCGAAGCAAAAGATTACAAGCGCATTGGCGAAGGTGATACCGGCCCGAATACAGGCGGCATGGGATCCATTTCGCCCGTGCCTTTTGCCGGTAAGGACTTTATGCAAAAAGTGGAAGAACGGGTTATAAAGCCTACTGTTGAAGGATTGCAGAAGGATGGCATACCTTACCAGGGATTTCTCTTTTTCGGTTTGATGAATGTAAAAGGTGATCCTTTCGTTATTGAGTATAATGTGCGGCTGGGTGACCCTGAAACGGAGTCGATTTTACCACGAATAAAAAGCGACCTGCTCGAAATATTTCTTGCAACGGCAAATGGTACACTTTCGGAAATTAAACTTGACATTGATGAGCGGACCGCTGCCTGTGTTATGATAGTTTCCGGCGGTTATCCGGGTGAATATGCGAAAGGCAAAGTAATTTCCGGTTTGGAATCAGTTACAAAAAGCCTGGTATTTCATGCAGGTACAAGTACTCAGGAAAATAGGGTTGTTTCTTCGGGTGGCCGGGTTATTGCTATAACTTCGCTGGCTGCTGATTTAAAAACAGCGGTTGACTTATCTCTTCAATCGGCATCACAAATCAGGTTCGAAAATTCATATTTCCGCAATGATATCGGGAAAGACCTGATGTAATTCAAAATACAAAAAAGTACTTCTAATGCTCAGGTGGGTTTCAAAATCGGGGACATTTATTCAGTTTACAATCTATACGGTTATCCTGGCTTTGATGTGGATACCTGCTTTTATTAATCCTGTTCCTCCGGTTCTTAGTCCTTCTGACGGCCCACTATACATCCTGATTGCAAATGGATTACAGCAATCAACATACCTATCAGTTGCTTTGGCATTAATGCTGATTATTCTGCAATCATTTATCCTGTTTTATGTTTATCAGGCAAACGGATTTTTCAAGCGGAGTAACTTCCTGCCCGCGATAATTATCCTTCTGGCATATAGCTGGAACAGTAATTTCCAGACCATGCATGCCGTGCTTCCCGCAGCTCTGTTTTTAATCCTTGCATTAAACTCAATCATGGGGATGTACGGCAAACCGGCTTCCTATCAGCACATGTTTGTTACTTCATTTTCCATTGGTATTGCCTCGCTGTTTTATATCCCGCTGGCATATCTGCTAATTATGATCTGGTTCATACTCATAACCTATCGTATCTCAAGCTGGCGCGAATATGCAGTTTCTATAATCGGTTACATCTTACCTTTCATCTATTATTTCAGTTGGTTATTCTGGAATGATGATCTTCAAAAAGGTCTTGAACATTTAGCCGGATCATTAGTAAATCTTATTCTTCCGCCCAGGATTTCAACAATTGATACAATCTGGCTTTCGGTTTCAGCATTTTTAATGGTAGTTACCATGATAGCCGTTCTGAATATTATGAATGATAAACTCATTAGCCTTAGGCGCAGATCATGGGTTTTGTTTAATTTCAGTATCACTGTACTTATTGCAATTTTGTTGGCTGGCTGGCCAATACTTTCAGCAAATTATCTATTTGCAATACCACTTTCCTTCTTCGTTACAGGGAGTTTAACAATGATAAAACGGCCATTCTGGTTCGAAATGCTAGTCCTCGCCTGCTTATTGCTTTTGGTTGTTATGCGGGTGTATCTGGTGGTGGCTGTTAACAGTTAACATAAAACAGAAAATAGTTGAAGGTGTAAAAAGATGGATCAATCAAATTTACCGGAATGTTAAAATCTTCTTTCTCTGATTCCCTTATCGAAGCCGGGTGCGACGAAGCTGGCCGGGGTTGTCTGGCGGGGCCTGTGTTTGCCGCTGCAGTTATTTTGCCTGCCAACTATGTGAATTCAGATTTAAATGATTCGAAAAAACTTACTGCCAGTCAACGGGATAAGTTGCGGAAAATCATTGAAACAGATGCGTTGGCCTGGGCGGTTGGAATAGTTGATAATCACGAAATTGATAGAATAAATATTCTGAAATCTTCGATAATGGCAATGCACAAGGCTTTGGAACAGCTTGCCGTTATTCCTCAACTGATACTTGTTGATGGCAATCGTTTCAAATTATATCAAAACATTCCCCACCAATGCATCATCAAAGGTGATGGTATTTTTCTATCCATCGCGGCAGCGTCGGTACTTGCAAAAACCTGGAGGGATGAATATATGGTTAAACTTCATGAGTCATACCCTGAGTATGGTTGGAACAGAAACAAAGGATATCCGACACTGGAACACCGGAAAGGGATACTAAACCTGGGTTTTAGTCCTTATCACCGTAAAACTTTCGCGGTAAAAGTAAAAGCAGAGGAATGAGTTTCGTAAAATCAAAAATCCCCGCAAAAAGGCGGGGACTCCTGAACCAAATTATTAACCAAATTATTAACCAAAAAACTAAAACTAATCAAATTATATCTTGAAGTTTATAAACATTTTTATTTACTCTTCAATCAATGCTACAAAATTATACTATGTAATAGCTGTTTCGACAATTTTCATAAAATATTTTCATAAACATTCAGAGAACAGCCAAAACCTCAATTTTATTACTATCCGCCAATTGAAAACACTCAAGTAAAGCACGAATTTTGTAATATTGCAAATCAAAACGATATTTTTATGAGACTGCGAATACCTATTTTCTCCATTTTACTACTTCTGTCTAACTTCTTAACTGCGCAGCAGCTTGTTAATTCCGATTACGGAGCCTATATTAAAAAGTACAAATCGATTGCAATCAGGGAAATGCAGTTATATAAAATTCCTGCCAGTATAACCCTGGCTCAGGGAATGATTGAGAGCGGCTGCGGAAAAAGTGTACTTGCCATCGAAACAAACAATCATTTTGGTATTAAATGCCAGAACAACTGGCTCGGTGACACTTTTTTATACGATGATGATAAAGAAAAAGAATGTTTCCGTAAGTATAAATCCGTGGATGAATCTTACCGCGACCATTCCCTTTTTCTAAGCACACGGCAGCGTTATTCTGCACTTTTCACGCTGCCTCTCACCGACTACAAAGGCTGGGCCAAAGGTCTGAAACAGGCCGGTTATGCTACCAATCCCGATTATCCCAATATTCTGATCCGGCTAATCGAAGCCAACAAGCTATACCTTTTCGATACTCCCGATGCCCATTCAGAAGATATAGCTATTAACGGGGCCGATGAAGAAGTAAAACAAGTGCAGAAAGTTACAACCACTAAAGCACATCGCCCGGTTAAAGGTGCTACCTATGATGCAAACCAGGAACTCAACCAGGCAATTACTAATGAGAAAAAAAATATAACCAACGAAGGTCGTATTCTTTTCCGCAAAAACTACAATATGCCGGTTGCATCCGATTTCAATGTTTTATATACATC
>Ga0105047_10002061_pt1 | contig 36011 bp, 50 predicted proteins | sample MAT04_FD_78384 | JGI IMG/M metagenome (GOLD analysis project Ga0105047, IMG submission 78384) | Freshwater microbial communities from Lake Fryxell liftoff mats and glacier meltwater in Antarctica - MAT-04 (megahit assembly) | ecosystem: Environmental > Aquatic > Freshwater > Ice > Liftoff... | reverse complement strand
TGGTATGATTTTATCCACAGCTTTTGTTATCAAGACCAATGGTTTGGAATATTTGTTAAAAGACATTCGTTAACATTAAATGTTTATTGCCCATGAGAATATTCGTCCTTCCCATGCTACTTATGTTTCTTTTCGTCGGAAACCTATTTGGTCAGGCAGAAGATCAATACCGCAATAAAAACTGGAATCCAAAGGCTGGGAAATACTATTTTTCCGCTCAACTCACTTATTCTTATCTCAATGCTTTTGAAGAAAACCCTTCCAACCGTTTTGGAGAAATGAGTATTTATTTGGATGAAATTACCGGCACCTTTTTATTTACCAGAGAATCCTATGGAAATACTGGTGAAATGGTTGACTTTGTTATTGCAGATCAGCAAGGAAACTACTTCTTTGGCTATACAGATGAACACGGTAAAAAGCTTCGGGAAACCATGAAGTCTTTTTTTGGGAGAAGTAAAAATATCCAATCAAAAAAAGTTGAAAATGATTTCAAAAAATATTGTAAACCGACAGGGAATACCAAACAATTTGGCGAAAATAAATATGGATGGCCTGTATTTAAAGGAACTGAATATAGTATTAATGATATGCTATCAGATAGTAGTACATTCTACATAACAGCATCAAAATACAGTTTTTTACCCCTATTTTTATTTAACAAACTGGAAAGCGAGACCAAACTTCCAGTAAATTTTGATTTCACTAAGATTTTACCTGCAAAAAATATTATTTTAGAGCGTTCGTATGTGCTTGATGGAATATCTTCATTCACTTTTCTTTCATCATCACCTACGGAATACTTCATAGATCTTTCGGACTACAAGGTATTAAAAAAGTAAGATAGGATACCAACTTTAAATGTTGATATCCTATCTTTTGAAACCATTACTTTAATAATGGGAAATTATCCTTTTAGTACTTTTGCCATAGTGATACCAATATCTGCAGGTGAATTGACCACATAAATACCACACTCCGCCATGATTTTCATTTTTGCTTCTGCAGTATCATCATGCCCACCGACAATGGCTCCCGCGTGTCCCATGGTACGCCCTTTTGGTGCAGTTTGACCGGCAATAAAACCTACCACTGGTTTTATATTTCCAATGCTTTTGATGTATCGCGCTGCGTCCGCCTCATAATTCCCACCTATCTCACCTATCATTACAATGCCATCTGTTTCTGGATCTTCCATTAGTAATTTTACAGCATCTTTTGTAGGTGTCCCTATGATCGGATCACCACCTATTCCTATAGCAGTAGAAATGCCCATCCCCGCTTTTACGATCTGATCTGCAGCTTCATAGGTCAGTGTTCCCGACTTTGATACTACGCCTATTCTTCCCTTCTTAAAGACAAAACCCGGCATGATGCCCACTTTTGCCTCATCCGGTGTGATGACTCCCGGACAGTTGGGGCCTACAAGAGTACAATTATATTTTTCTATATATGCTTTAGCTATGACCATATCCTGTACAGGTATACCTTCAGTGATACAAATAATCACCTTTATGCCTGCTTCTGCCGCTTCCATAATAGCATCTGCGGCAAATCCCGGTGGGACAAAAATAATCGTGGTATCGGCGCCCACTTCGTCTACAGCTTCTTTTACTGTATTATACACAGGTTTTCCCAAATGTACACTTCCACCTTTGCCTGGAGTAACTCCACCAATTACATTTGTGCCATAATCTATCATCTGCTCTGCATGGAAAGTACCTTCCTTGCCGGTAAAACCCTGAACAATAATTTTTGAATCTTTATTGACCAATACACTCATAATGCTTTCTTATTTCTTTTCTTTTTCTATTAAAATGATCTCTTCCCCCGGTAGATGCATCAGATGTTTCTCCCTTGCAAACTTCTCTTGATTATTGTTGAGGTCTTCTTTATCTTTGAGTGCCTGCACAATCTCTTCATTTAATTGCTCTTTTTCCATCTCCATTCTAGTGATGGTACCATTAAGTTTCTGATAAGCAAATATATTATGTTTATCAAAAAATGCAACCCAAACGATAAAACACACCGTAACAATAGTAAACTTATTTATCCACGATGGAGCTATGCCGATAAATGTTGCAATCTCATCCAGTAATTTCTTATCTTTTGCCATGATACGATGATTTAAAAAATTATACCATTAATTATTGAGCCCTAGTAATACTATATTTACGAAATCAGTGATCTGCCCGGATAAAACGCTGAATCACCCAATTCCTCTTCAATCCTAAGCAATTGATTGTATTTAGCTATCCTGTCACTTCGAGATGCTGAACCAGTCTTGATCTGTCCTGTATTTAAAGCTACTGCAAGGTCTGAGATAGTAGTGTCTTCCGTTTCACCGGATCTATGGCTCATCACAGAAGTAAAACCATTTCTCGTAGCAAGATTTACAGCATCAATGGTTTCAGTTAAAGATCCGATTTGATTTACTTTTATCAAAATTGAGTTGGCTGCTTCCTCCTCTATTCCTCTTTGCAACCTTTTTGTATTGGTAACAAACAAATCATCGCCAACCAACTGAACCCGACTACCTAAAGCTTTGTTTAATTTTGTCCAGCTTGCCCAGTCATCCTCATGCAGGCCGTCCTCAATTGAAAAAATAGGATAATTATTTACCCAGCCAGTCCAATAGTCAACCATTTCATCACTAGTAAGTTTTTTACCTCCTGATTTATGAAAATGATACACTTTTTCTTCTTCATTATAGAATTCTGAAGCAGCAGCATCCATGGCAATCATAATATCGATGCCCGGTCTGTATCCAGCTGATTCTATGGCTTTTAGTACTATTTCTATGGCTTCTTCATTGGACTTAATATTTGGTGCAAAGCCGCCTTCATCTCCTACATTAGTCGAATATCCTTTGGATTTCAAAACTGTCTTGAGGTGATGAAAAACTTCTACTCCCATCCTTAACCCTTCTGAAAAAAGATCTGCACCAAGTGGCATAATCATAAATTCCTGAAAATCTATGCTATTGTCAGCATGGGATCCTCCATTCAGAATATTCATCATAGGTACTGGCATGATATGTGCATTTACGCCACCTACATATCTGTACAATGATTGCCCAGACTCTTCTGCAGCTGCTTTAGCCACAGCCAGAGACACTCCCAATATGGCATTTGCACCCAAATTGGACTTATTTTCTGTACCATCTAGTTCAATCATGATGTCATCTATATATCTTTGTTCATAGACGTCCTCTCCTATTAGTGCTTCCCTGATTTTATCATCTATATTATTGCATGCATTCAGTACACCTCTGCCCAAATACCTGCTTTTATCATTGTCTCTCAACTCTACAGCTTCATATTTCCCTGTAGAAGCTCCCGAAGGTACTGCTGCCCTTCCCAAAATACCATTTTCTGTCAGAACTTCTACCTCCACTGTTGGATTTCCTCTTGAATCCAGAATCTCTCTGGCTCTGATATCAACAATTACACTCATATTAGTTATATTTTGCTTTTTTTAATAGGTTTACAAAATCATCAAAAAGATACTTGGAGTCATGTGGTCCAGGACTGGCTTCAGGGTGATACTGGACTGAAAAGGCTGGTTGATTTCTCATTCTGATACCCTCTACAGTTTCATCATTCAGATTTCTATGCGTGATCTCTATAGTATCAGCACATTTTAACACATCCGGTTCACTTATTGTAAAACCGTGATTCTGGCTGGTTATCTCACATTTACCAGTATCAAGATTGATCACCGGATGATTTGCTCCTCTGTGCCCATGGTGCATTTTAAAGGTGGAAATTCCATTGGCCAAAGCCAGAATCTGATGACCAAGACATATGCCAAACATAGGCTTTTTAGTCAGAAGAAGCGATTTAACCGTTTCTATAGCATAGTCCATAGACGCAGGATCACCGGGTCCATTGGATAGAAAAAACCCATCTGCATTAAATGAAATAATATCAGAAAGTTTTGTTTTTGCCGGAAAAACCCGCAAAAAACATCCTCTTTCCGACAAGCTATTCAAAATATTTCGTTTGGTGCCAAAGTCCATCACAGCTACTTTTAACTCAGCATCAGGACTCCCTATATCATAAATATCTTTTGAAGAGACCACACTGGCAAGTTCAAGTCCATCCATGGATGGCACCAGTTTAAGCCTTGCTGCAAGTTCATTTTTATCAAATATTTCTGATGAAATGATACAATTCATCGCACCTTTATCCCTAATATTTCTCACAATCGCTCTGGTGTCCACATCATAGATGCAAACAACATGATTTTCTTCAAAATACTTTTGGATATCCAGATCTGCCAAAGGTCTGCTGTAATCATTCGTAAAATTTTTACAAATCAAACCGGATATCTGAACACGCTCCGACTCAGTATCCACATTTTTTGTACCATAATTACCGATATGCGCATTGGTAGTAACAAGTACCTGACCGTAATAAGAAGGATCTGTAAATATTTCCTGATACCCAGTCATACCAGTGTTAAAACACACTTCACCACTAGATGTGCCCACTATTCCTGCAGCGCTGCCTTCAAAAAAACTGCCATCTTCAAAAAGTACAACAGCCTTATTCTTTTTCGAAAAATCCATTTGAGATAAAATTATCAGGAAATATGGGTGCAAATATATGGTTTAATGCAAACAAATTACATTCAATTTACATATTTCTGTCACACTTATTAAATTTGCAGCATTAAAACATAACATAATGAGTGATCAGGATAAAAAATTTAAAGATCAATGGGATATAACAATAGCAAAAGGAAGGATATTTTATGGTTTAACACAAGGTTCTGTATTTAGATTTGCTATATTTATCCTGGTCAATATGTTTGAACTAAAAGATGAATCTGTACAGAACGTATTTTTTACCAGACAAGCCTTTGAGCAAATAGCTACCATGATTTTGGCCGGAATAATAGGTTATAGTACCGTAAAATGGTGGATAAACCAAAAAGTGTATAATAAAATTTTAAATAAACAAAAAAGTGAGTCTTAGTGAAGATTGCACATAGCCAAATTCATGATAAACTGCAAGCATCAATCATATCACAAGGCTTTTAAATGTTTTAAATTTTGTCACTAGATTTAGCTTTAGATTGTTCCAGTCCAATTTTTAGTGCTTGTACTTGTACCTTACGTTGATAAAATAAATTATTAAAGACGATGTGTGACTACTGTAAATGCTATTTTTTCTAAATAATACATTAAATATCATTGCTTATTGTGACATTGTTTTAAGCCAAAAATGGAATCAATGAAAATCAGGAATTATTAAAATTGGTAAACTTAATTTTATCATATCTAAATTTAGACTAATCAATGGAACCAATCACAGTTCCAAAATTGTGCAATGTTCCGTCGACTTTGAGCAAGGCATTCGTCGCTTGTATTAAAGTGCCATCAATATAATTTGTATATCCGGCAAATACGTGAAACAGACTACCGGACTTATTGTGCAGCGTTTGTGCTGTGTACACGTTTGAAAAGGAAATGGCTTTGCAAAGGAGCTGACCAAAGTTGGTAGCACTTCCTCCACATCGAAAAGCAGCATAAATAGGCTGTTGAAAACCAAATTTAAGAATTCCGGTGCTTTGGTTGGTAAAGATCGAATCTATATTTACATAAATTGCAGCACTCAAAGAAATGCCGCCAGAAAAACAGTTTAACAAACTTAAAACGGAATCAAAATTGTTGAGCAACATCATAAAAATGATATGCTCAGGGCAGAAACTTCCGTTGCCAATATTTTAAATGAGTCTTTACAATCAAAAAAAGATGAAAAGAGAATGTTAGTCAAACAAATCATACAAACCCCAGCAGATATTTTGCCTGACCAAATCAACAAAACACTTACCATAACATTACACAGCCTGACCAATCAAAGATACAATAATGCATTACAGAAGTTAGTAATCATACTCAATGAGTCTAAAGCTGTTTTTCCAGCTACAGAATTAATCATGGTTTCAAATCTACCGCATCATAATTTGCGTGGGAGTCTGGTGTTCTGAATTTAAGGTTTTTAGATCTAAATAAAACTTAAAAAGACCATTTTCAGCTCCAATCCACCAAATATTGCCTATTTTTAAACCTTTATGAGGATTCTGAAACAAACTGTGTTGAGTTAATATTTTAGTATAAATTTTTGTTCGGATATTCAATGAATAAATATCACCATTAAGAGCAATTAGAAGTAACATCCCACTATCTGTTACTGTAAACAAATCAATATTAACTCGTTTATTTTCACTATCTTTAATCTCAATATATTCAATTGGATTCTTCCCAGATTTCGAATAATCATATATCAGAATATAACCATGATCATTATGAGCAATAATACGACCCATATCGTCCACTTCTACCTGAATGATTGCATCTGTAAGTATCAGATTATCCACTAAAGAAAGCTTATTAAAAACTTCCATTTGCACCCCATCATATCTCAAAAGGCCTAATGTAGTTCCAAACCATAAGAATCCAATGCTCTTGTGCCATACATAACACTCGATTGGAAGGCAACCCATCTTTTACGGTAAGGTTTTAATATATTCTCTCAGACTCCTGCGCAGAAGAATATAGCTTAAAGAATAATAAAAATAAAAGTGTAAAACATCTTCCCATAGTATTGATTTATAAACAAATATAAAACAATTTTTACTATCGTAAATATTAAATTTTTATAGCAAGGAAATAGCTTAGTTCATTGTTTAATCTAAGTTGAATGGTATAACTTTAGATTGAAATATAGACCATAATCTATAGTCTTTTAAAATAAAAAAAAGGGAACAAATTTTAAACTTGCTCCCTTTTATATTTTCTCTGATGTGTTATTTACTCTTCTTCGCTTGCAGCAATCTCATCAACTACAGTGGGAGCTGCTACAACTGCAGCAGCAGTAGCCACAGCCGCTGCTGTATTGTCACCACCTGATTTACGTCTTCCTCTTCTTGTTCCAGCCTTTGCAGTACCTACCTTTGCTTTCAGCACTTCATTAAAATCTACCAATTCAATCATTGCTATTTCAGCCCCATCTCCTTTACGAAAGCCGGTTTTAATAATTCTGCAATATCCACCTGGTCTGTCCGCTATCTTTGGTGCCACATTATCAAATAATTCATTTATAACCTCCTTACTTTGAAGGTCAGCAAAAACCATCCTGCGGGAGTGAGTTGTATTATCTTTTGCCCTGGTCAAAATTGGTTCAGCATAAACTCTTAATGCTTTTGCTTTTGCAAGCGTTGTGTTTATTCTTTTGTGAAGAATCAATGAATTTGTCATGTTCATTAACAACGCATCTCTATGTCCTTTTTTTCTGCCTAAATGGTTAAATTTTTTACCGTGTCTCATAGACGTTAATTTTTTGTACCACTATTACTTGAGTTACTATTCGGCCTTGAACTCTGTGAAGCAACGTTTAATACCAATTTATAATAATTAATCCGCAAGCGGGCCGAAACGATTACTCCTCGTCCAGTTTATATTTAGAAAGGTCCATACCAAAAGTAAGTCCCTTCTGTTGTAAAAGTTCTTCTATTTCTACCAAAGACTTCTTGCCGAAGTTGCGAAACTTAAGTAACTCATGCATATCAAATCTAACCATCTCGCCCAATGTATTAATTTTTGCGGCTTTGAGACAGTTGTAAGCTCTGACTGATAAATCCAAATCTTCCAATGATGTTTTTAAAAGCTTTCTCATATGAAGAATGTGCTCATCCACTACATCATCCTGACGTGAAGAAGAATCATTGAAGGTGATATTTTCATCTGTGATCAACATCAAATGTTGGATCATAATTCTTGAGGCTTCCTTAATCGCTTCTTCAGGATGTATAGTACCATCCGTCTTAATATCAACGGTAAGTTTTTCGTAATCAGTACGTTGACCTACCCTGGTATTCTCTACTTTATAGGCTACTTTCTTGATAGGTGTATAAATAGCATCTACAGGAATCACACCTATTGCTGCGTCTTTAGGCAAATTATCATCTGCCGGAACATAACCTCTACCCTTAGTAACCGTAAACTCAATTTCCAAAGTTACATTTGGTTCAAGTGTACAGATATACAAATCAGGGTTCATTATTTTAAACACATTTGTATTTGCTTCAATGTCGCCAGCCAAAAACTTATCCTTTCCTGAAATGGTAACGTACAACTTTTCTTCCTCAGAGCCTTCGGATAATACCATTGGCTTTATTCTGATTTGCTTAAGGTTTAATATGATATCTACTACATCTTCTACAACACCTTTTATGGTAGAAAATTCATGGTCAACACCTGCAATTCTAATGGCAGAGATAGCATAACCTTCCAATGAAGAAAGAAGAATTCTTCTTAATGAATTTCCTATAGTCTGACCAAAACCAGGTTCTAACGGCTTAAATTCAAAAATGCCTTCAAAATCATCTGCTTTTTGAAGTAAGATTTTGTCTGGCTTTTGAAAATTTAGAATACTCATTATGATAATTTTACTTAATATAATAAAAAGGAATAGGCTATCCATTGAGGATAGCCATATATATTATTTAGAATACAATTCAACGATTAATTGCTCGTTTATGTTTTCAGGTATCTTCTCTCTCTCCGGATGAGCCAAATACCTTCCTTCCATCTTATCTCCATTCCATTCAATCCATCCGTACACTTTAGCACCATCTCTCTTTGCAGAAACGTTGGTCTTAATAATGTCAATATTTCTTGATTTTCCCCGGACAGAAACAACAGCACCAGGCTTTAATAACATGGAAGGAATGTTACACAAAATGCCATCAACAAGTATATGTCTGTGGGTAACCAACTGACGTGCAGACCTTCTTGTTTTAGCTATCCCCATTCTATAGACCACATTATCTAATCTGGACTCTAAAAGTTGAAGCAAGATTTCTCCTGTCACGCCTGATTTAGCAGCTGCCTTTTCAAACAAATTGCGAAACTGTCTTTCCAAAACACCATAAGTGTATTTAGCTTTCTGCTTTTCGATTAATTCTATAGCATAATCGGTACGTTGTTTACGCTTCTTCATCGCTCCATGCTGACCAGGAGGATATTTTCTTTTTTCGTAAGCTTTATCGTACCCAAAAATTGGTTCACCAAATGCTCTTGCCTTTTTGGTAGTAGGACCCGTATATCTTGCCATTATAAATGGATTTTAAAATCTTATTAAACTCTTCTTTTCTTAGGTGGTCTGCAACCATTGTGCGGCACAGGGGTCATATCTTTTATTTTTACAACCTTTATACCAGATGAATCTATCGCTCTGATAGCAGACTCTCTTCCAGCCCCAGGACCCTTAACGAATACTTCTACATTTCTTAATCCAGCTTCATAAGCCGTTGATGAAGCACTGTTGGCCGCCATTTGTGCAGCATATGGAGTATTCTTCTTACTTCCTCTGAAACCTGACTTCCCAGCTGATCCCCAAGAAATAACTTGCCCTGATCTATTACACAATGATATGATAATATTATTGAACGAAGCGTGTATAAAAGCTAAACCTTCTGATTCAACTTTAACAACTCGCTTTTTACTGACTTTTTTACCTTTGGCCATAATATTTATTATTAAGTATTATTTAGTAGCTTTCTTTTTATTAGCTACAGTCTTTTTCTTGCCCTTACGCGTTCTGGCGTTTGTTTTTGTACTTTGACCACGCACAGGAAGACCTTTTCTATGTCGTAGTCCTCTGTAACAAGCAATATCCATCAAACGTTTTATGCTCAACTGAACCTCACTTCTCAATTCACCTTCTACTCTATACTCATCTTGAATATATTTTGAAATGAATTTAATGTTATCATCAGACCAATCCTGAATCTTGGTATCTTCGGAAACACTCGCAGCTGCTAAAATATTCTTAGCAAGTGTCGGTCCTATCCCATAGATATAAGTCAAACCAATGACTCCCCTTTTATTTCTTGGTAAATCTACACCAGCAATACGTGCCATAATTTTAAATTATTATCCTTGTCTTTGTTTAAACTTAGGATTCTTTTTATTGATAATATAAAGCTTCCCTTTCCTCCTTACAATCTTGCAATCAACTGATCGCTTTTTTATAGATGCCTGTACTTTCATTGTATAAAGACTTTAATCTTTTATTTATAACGGTAATTAATTCTTCCTCTTGATAAATCATAAGGTGACATCTCTACTGCTACCTTATCTCCCGGAAGTATTCTGATATAATGCATCCGCATTTTACCTGAAATCGTAGCTGTAATAAGATGACCACTCTCCAATCTTACCCGAAACATTGCATTTGAGAGCGCTTCTTCTATGATTCCATCTAATTTTATAAGGTCTTGTTTTGCCATTTTTTGAATTGGAGCGCAAATATCTAACAATTTATCGAAATATCTATGATTTCTTCATTTTTTTTCACTGAATCATCAATGAAAGTATGATTTGACAATATATCTGCGCCATCTTTTCTTACTGCAACACTATGCTCAAAGTGAGCTGATGGTTTCCCATCTCTCGTTAGAATGGTCCAACCGTCATTTAGTTGTTTTACAGCCTTTCCCCCCATGTTTACCATTGGTTCTATGGCGATGACAATTCCCTCTTTTAGTAGAGAACCTTTCCCTTTCAAACCGAAATTCGGAACTTCAGGATCTTCATGTAAACTTCTACCTACACCATGACCTACTAATTCTCTTACTATACCATATCCGTGAACTTTTTCACAATAATTCTGAATGGCATAACTTATATCACCAATACGATTTCCTACTACTACTGCCTCTATTCCTTTATAAAGTGACTCTCTTGTGACCCTTAAAAGCTTTTCAACCCCAACACCCACATTTTTAAATGCAAAAGAGAATGCTGCGTCTCCATAAAAACCATTTAATATGACTCCGCAGTCTACTGAAACTACGTCTGTATCATTAAAAACTTTATCAGATGGAATACCATGAACAACAGCATCATTCAATGACATGCATAAACTTGCAGGAAATCCTCTGTACCCTTTAAATCCAGGTACACCTCCATGATCTCTTATAAATTCCTCAGCTGCCTTATCAATACTTTTTCCCGACTTTCCTACTTTAAGGTTTTCGGCTACATAAGCTAACGTCCTGCTAACAAGCAAATTACTTTCACGCATTAACTCTATCTCCTCATTAGTCTTATAATATATCATGGACTAAATTACATTCCTGCTCCTATAGTAATCCCTTGGTTTCCTCTACCCTGTATTCTACCGGATTTAACTAAGCCGTCATATTTTCTCATCAATAAATAACTTTCAATTTGCTGAAGCGTATCCAAAACAACTCCAACTAGGATAAGCAATGATGTACCACCAAAGAAATAAGCAAATGCTGTATTTACTCCACCAAAAGCTGCAATTGCTGGCAGAATGGCTATCATACCAATGAATATCGCTCCAGGTAAAGTTATTCTGGTAGTCAATGCATCTATGTAGTCCTGCGTGTCCTGACCCGGTTTGATACCAGGAATAAATGAATTCATTCTTTTCAAATATTCAGCGTATTGCTGGGGGTTTACAATCAAAGCCGTATATACATAGGTGAAAATTACAATCAGTATAAAAAATACAGCATTGTAGGCAAGAGACATTGGATCATTTAATGCCAACAATAAGTCACTTTGAGTACCCGCACTGCTGGTAGCCCATTGAGCTGCAGTAAGTGGTAAAAACATAATTGCCTGTGCAAATATAATAGGCATAACTCCTGCTGCGCTCAATTTTAAATTTATAAAATCATTTGCAGAGCCACCTGCAACATCACCTGCTGCTCTTCCCACCATCCTTTTTGCAGCTTGGATCGGAATTTTCCTAACTCCCTGAACTACAAGAATCGTAGCGATGATCACAAAGAACCACACAATAAACTCAAGTATAAGCGGTATCCACCTGTTGTTTGATATTTGCCCCAGAATCTCAGCAACTATTGCTTGAGGTAATCTGGCAATAATACCAACCATAATCAATAACGATATACCATTTCCAATCCCTCTGTCTGTTATCTTCTCACCAAGCCACATCGCAAAAATGGTTCCTGTGGCTATTATAATCATATTACTAAACCAGAAAATACCAGGATTTATACTAGTATCTACCGCTCCAGGTGTAGTTTTTAACATTAATAAATAACCACTACCCTGAACTAGAGTAATCAATAATGTCAAAAATCTAGTGATTTGATTAATTCTCTTTCTCCCAGACTCCCCTTCCTTTTGTTGAAGACGCTGAAAATAAGGAACTGCAAAACCCAGCAATTGTACTATAATGGAAGCTGTGATATAAGGCATAATACCTAAAGCAAATATTGATCCCTGATTAAAAGCACCTCCTGTGAAGGTATTAATCAACTGTAAAAGGTCATTGGCCTTCCTTCCCGAAGACGCTGCTTCAAGTGCAATAGCATTTACACCAGGCAAAACTATGTACGACCCTAATCTGAACACTGCTAAAATTACTAAAGTAAATAATATCTTATCCTTCAGCTCTTTTATACTCCAGATATTCCTTAATGTTTCTAAAAACTTATTCATGTATTTACTAATTAAGCATTTATAGTACCGCCCGCAGCTTCTATTTTACTCTTTGCTGTAGCTGAATATGCATCAACATTTACATTAAGCTTAACAGTTAATTCTCCGTTACCCAAAACCTTGACCTTATGCCCCTTATTAATAATTCCTTCGTTATAGAGTGCTACTTTATTTATCTCAGTAATACCATAATTTTCGAAAATCTCCTGTAAGCGCGAAACATTCATCGCTACATAAGTGACATTATTGATATTTTTGAATCCCCTTTTAGGCAATCTCATTTGAATAGGCATTTGTCCACCTTCAAAAGCTCTTTTACTGCTGTAACCGCTTCTGGATTTGGCACCTTTGTGACCTTTGGATGCTGTACCACCAGACCCGGATCCTTCACCACGACCTAATCTGCCTTTTTCTTTCTTAACTGATCCTGCTGCAGGAGTTAAATTATGCAATTTCATTTTTGATAATTTACAGTATTACTTAATTTATTGGGAAAAACCCATTAACATTCTTCAACTATAATAAGATGCTTTACCTTTGCTACCATACCCATAATCTGAGGCGTAGCCACTTTGATCACAGGATTATGAAGTTTCTTAATACCTAAAGCATCTATCGTAGCCTTTTGACGTTTACTTCTGTCAATTGAACTCTTTATCTGCGTTATTTTTATATTTCCCATTTTATGGTAATTTTATTTTAACCTTCGTAAACTTTACTTAAATCAACACCTCTGTTCTTAGCAATTTCTTTAGCACTTCGCATCTTTGAAAGTGCATCAATAGTGGCTTTCACTACATTGTGGGGATTAGATGAACCCTGAGACTTTGCCAATACATTATGTACTCCGGCCATTTCAAGTACTGCTCTCATCGCACCACCAGCAATAACTCCTGTTCCGTCTGCAGCGGGCTTTATCAATACCTTACCGGCTCCATATTTTCCTTTCTGCTCATGTGGCACTGTTCCTTTATGCAGGGATACGCGTACCATATTTTTTTTTGCATCCTGAACAGCCTTTTGAATTGATTCAGAAACGTCCAATGCCTTACCTAATCCATGACCAACAGAACCATTTCCATCCCCTACAACAACTAAGGCAGAAAAACTAAAAGTACGACCCCCTTTTGTCACTTTGGCAACTCTGGAAAGATTTACTAATTTTTCCTTTATTTCTGATTCGCCCTGATTAACTTTAACTGGTATTGACATATAAATTTATTTTTAGAATATTAATCCACCTTCTCTGGCTCCATCAGCCAAAGACTTTACTCTTCCGTGATACAAGTAACCACCTCTATCAAAAACTACAGTGCTGACTCCCACTGATTTGGCTTTAGACGCCAATAACTTTCCGACTTCAGCAGCCACGGTTACCTTATTTCCATCAACCTTCAAGCCCATAGATGATGAACTCGCCAATGTAACACCATTAACATCATCTATGAGTTGACAATAGATCTCTTTATTACTTCTAAATACAGACAATCTTGGCTTCTGGTTTGTACCACTGACTTTCTTTCGAATTCTGTATTTAACTCTTGTCCTGTTATATAACTTACTATCCATCTTAAACAGCTTTGGATTTTATCTTTAATTATTTTTTACCTGAAGTCTTTCCTGCCTTCCTTCTTATTATTTCACCCGCAAACTTAATACCTTTTCCTTTATATGGCTCAGGTTTTCTATACGTTCTTATTTTTGCACACACCTGACCAAGCAATTGCTTATCGGCACATTCCATGATTATGGTTGGACTTTCACCTTTATCCATTTTTGTTATTAGTTGAACTTCATCCGGAATCATAAAATAAATAGGGTGAGAGTATCCTACCAACAACTCAAGAAGATTTCCCGTGCTGCTTACTCTATAACCAACTCCAATCAACTCCATTTGCTTTTTAAAGCCGGTAGAAACACCAGTAACCATATTATTTATCAGCGATCTTGAAAGACCATGCGCTTCTCTATGTCTCTTTTGTTCAGTAGGACGCTCAACAGTTAAAATCCCATCTTCGATTTTTATACTGAGTTCAGGATTGATTTGCTCAAATAGGGTACCTTTTGAACCCTTAACTGTTACAAGATTACCTTTAGAAACATCTATTGAAACACCTGCAGGTATATTTATTAAAGATTTACCTATTCTTGACATGACTTAAATGTTTATAATTTTAATAAATATAACAGATCAATTCTCCACCAATGTTCTCCCTTCTTGCCTTCTTATCTGTCATCAAACCTCTCGAAGTAGAGACAATTGCAATACCGAGACCATTGATAATTTTTGGCAATTCCTGTGCACCAGAGTACTGTCTTAGTCCGGAAGTAGAAATTCTTCCTAATTCTCTGATGACAGGTTTCTTTGATACCGGATCATACTTCAATGCAATACTGATCATACCTTGCTTTCCAGCCTCATCATCAAATTTGTACTTGAGTATATAACCATACTCATAAAGTATTTCTGTGATGGATTTCTTCATGTTTGAAGAAGGTATTTCCACCACTTTATGACCTGCCATCTGCGCATTTCGAATTCTGGTCAAGTAATCTGCAATCGGATCTGTTACTATCATTTTACAACTAATATTCAATTAAAAATTATTACCAACTGGCTTTAGTTATCCCAGGGATCAGCCCTTCGTTAGCCATTTTCCTGAAGGTCACTCTGTTTATTCCAAATCTTCTCATATAACCTTTAGGTCTCCCCGTAAGTTTACACCTGTTATGAAGTCTTACTCTGGATGAATTCTTTGGCAACTTGTCAAGTGCTTCATAATCACCGGCTTCTTTAAGCTTTTTTCTCAGATCAGCATACTTAGCTACCAATCTTTCTCTCTTTGCTTCTCTTGCAATAACTGATTTTCTTGCCATTGGAATTAATTCTTTTGATTTTTAAATGGTAAGCCAAGCTCCTTCAGTAATGCAATGGCTTCAGCATCTGTTTTTGCAGTAGTAACGAAAGTAATATCCATTCCAGATATTTTACTTACCTTATCTATATCTATTTCAGGAAATATAATCTGCTCCTTTATCCCTAAAGAATAGTTACCCCTTCCATCAAAACTTTTATCATTTATACCTTTAAAGTCCCTAACTCTAGGTAAAGCGACGGTAACCAGTCTATCCAGGAATTCATACATTTGACGGTCTCTAAGGGTAACCCTTGCACCAATAGGCATAAATTCTCTGAGTTTAAAATTTGATATTGACTTTGATGCTATGGTAGACACTGCTTTTTGACCAGTTATAGTCGATATCTCATTTACAGCATTATCCACCTGCTTTTTGTCTTGCGTAGCAGAACCCACTCCTTGGTTAACACAGATTTTCACCAATCTTGGTACTTGCATTACTGTTTTATAACCAAACTGCTCATTGAGCTTGGCGACTATCTCTTCGCGATATTTGGTCTTAAGTCTAGGTATATAACTCATTACTTGATAATTTCTCCTGATTTTTTAGAATATCTTACTAATTTACCTTCAACAAGCTTTCTACCCACACGTGTAGGCTTACCTGTCTTTGGATCCACTATCATAAGATTTGAAATATGCAAAGGCGCTTCAATATCATTTATACCACCCGGATTATCCTGAGTAGCTTTTGTGTGCTTCTTTACCAGATTTAATCCTTCTACAATTGCTCTGTTTTCTTTTGGAAAAACTTGTTTTACCTCTCCAGTTTCGCCCTTATTCGAACCGGCAATCACTATAACTTTATCACCTTTCTTAATACTTAGTTTAGGTGCAAATCGTTTTGAAGTAGACATGATAATAAAAAATTTTAAATTAAAGCACTTCAGGTGCCAATGATACAATACGCATATAATCACGATCTCTAAGCTCTCTGGCAACAGGTCCGAAAATACGACTACCTCTAGGCTCATCCGCTGCATTCAATAACACCACTGCGTTGTCATCAAAACGAATATAAGAACCATCTTTACGTCTTACTTCCTTTGAAGTTCTGACAATCACAGCTTTTGTTACTGTCCCCTTCTTGATTCCTGTTGGGGTAGCAGATTTCACTGCCACTACAATCTTGTCTCCTACAGAAGCATACCTCCTTCTTGTACCACCAAGTACTCTTATACAAAGCACTTCTTTGGCACCACTGTTGTCGGCAACTTTTAATCTAGACTCTTGTTGGATCATGACTAACTATTTTATAAATTATTTCGCTTTTTCTAATATCTCTACTAATCTCCAGCTCTTATTTTTACTTAATGGCCTGGTCTCAGTTATTTTTACTGTATCACCTTCTTTACAGTCATTCTTTTCATCGTGAACAAAGAATTTTTTAGACTTCTTTACGAATTTACCATAAATAGGGTGCTTAAGCTTTCTTTCAATTAAAACTGTTATAGTCTTGTCCATTTTTGCACTAGAGACTACACCTATTCTTACTTTGTTTAACAAATTGTCAGTCATTGGACTTAAATTTTATAATGATTACTTTCTTCTTAATCTAATTTTCGAACGGCCAGCCAATTCAGCCGGTGTCATTGCTTTGATTTCTCTAGCTCTCAGTTCAGTCATTAACCTTGAAATGTCTTTCTTAGTACTATTTAAATCCAAAGGATTTTGTAAACCCTTAGACCCATGATCAAACTTCATTCTGTTCAGATCAACTTGTATCTGACTCAACTCACTCTGTATTGCATCAACCGACATCTCCTGCAGTTCTAAAAATTTTTTTGTTGCCATTTCAACTATCTTTAATTATTCGCTATAATCTGTTCTTACCACTGTCTTGGTCATTACAGGCAATTTTTGCGCCGCAAGTCTCAACGCTTCCACAGCGATTTCGGAAGGAACACCATCAATCTCAAACATTATCTTACCCGGTTTCACTACAGCCACCCAATGATCAAGAGGTCCTTTACCTTTACCCATACGCACTTCTTGTGGCTTTTTGGTAATCGGCTTGTCAGGAAATATTCTTATCCAGACTTTTCCTTCCCTTTTCATGTACCTGGTCATAGCAATCCTTGCAGACTCTAATTGTCTGTTGGTAATTCTACCTATTTCCAAAGACTTTAGTGCAAACGAACCGAATGAAATGGTACCACCTTTAATAGCAATACCCTTAGTTTTCATTTTATGCTGCTTCCTGTACTTCGTTCTTTTTGGCTGTAACATATCTTGTTGTCATTTAATAAATTACCTTTTTCCCAAAAGTGGCGCAAAGGTAATATAAATTTATTAATTCTGATTATCTTTTTTTATTTCCACCACCACTGCTTCTTCTGTCACCACCTCCACTAGTATTTCTTCTATCTCCACCTCTTTCACCGCCACGCTCTCCGCCTCTTCTATCTCCACCTCTTTCTGAACCACCACCTCTTCTATCACGATTATCTGCACCACTTCCACCTTCACTATTTGACTTTCCTACTCCTGCATTAGGTGATAAATCTCTTTTTTCTAATACTTCACCTTTGCAGATCCATACTTTGACACCTATTTTACCATACACCGTCAAGGCTTCTTTTAAAGAATAATCTATATCCGCTCTGAAAGTATGCAAAGGAGTTCTACCATCTTTAAATTCTTCACTTCGTGCCATTTCCGCACCATTCAGTCTTCCACTTGCTCTTACTTTAATTCCTTCTGCTCCAGCTCTCATAGCTGACTGAATTGCCATCTTTATGGCTCTTTTATAGTTGATTCTTGATTCAATCTGCTTTGCAATTGTTTCACCGACTATGGCAGCATCTATTTCAGGTTTACGTATTTCAATGATATTGATCTGAACTTCCTTACCTGTTAATTTCTTCAATTCCTCTTTAATACGGTCAACTTCCTGACCACCTTTTCCAATGATGATACCTGGCCTTGAAGTGTGCATAGTTACTGTAACTCTCTTAAGTGTTCTTTCAATTACTATTTTTGAAATTCCACCTTTTTGAATTCTAGCATTCAGATAAACCCTGATCTGCTCATCTTCAACTACCTTCTGACCAAACTCTTTTCCACCAAACCAACTAGAATCCCATCCTCTGATGATGCCTAGTCTGTTACCAATTGGATTTGTCTTTTGACCCATGAAATTGACGTTTTATATTAATTATTTATTCTTCAATTTTAACCTTATTCTCCACCACTATAGTGACGTGGTTCATTCTTTTTCTGATTCTATTGGCTCTACCGTGCGGTGCCGGTCTGAATCTTTTAAGCACTGAACCGCCATCCACAAAAGCAGTTTTGATAAACAACTTATAATCTTCAGGACTTAGCGATTCTGATTTATTCGCCCAATTAGATATAGCAGATAATACTACTTTCTCCAACCATCCCGCTGCTTCTTTATTTGTAAATTTCAAAATATTCAAAGCGTCATCTACAGACTTACCTCTGATGTTGTCTACCACAAGCCTCATCTTTCGAGCCGACATAGGACAATTTCTTAATCTCGCAAGTGCCTCCATTGTTTATATTTTTATGCGATTGCTTACTTTTATTTAAACTATTTTTTACCTCCGTGGCCTCTAAACGTTCTTGTAGGTGAAAATTCACCCAACTTATGACCCACCATATTTTCAGTTACAAAAACTGGGATAAAAGTCTTTCCATTATGAACTGCTATCGTCTGACCGATCATATCCGGTATAATCATTGACGCGCGTGACCATGTTTTGATGACTGTTTTTTTACTCGATTCATTGGCTTTTAGTACTTTCTCTAAAAGCTTAAAATGAATATAAGGTCCTTTTTTAATTGATCTAGCCATATTGCTGTATTACTTTATTACTTCTTACGTTTAGAGATAATTAACTTGGAAGAAGCTTTATTGACGCTTCTTGTTTTCTGACCTTTGGCCATAATGCCTGTTCTGGATCTAGGGTGACCACCTGATGCCCTACCTTCACCACCACCCATCGGGTGATCTACAGGGTTCATCGCAACACCTCTTACTCTTGATCTTTTACCCAACCATCTGGTTTTGCCCGCTTTTCCATGTACTTCAAGACCATGGTCAGGATTTGACGCCCTACCCATCACTGCTTTACATGTCAATAAAACTCTTCTTACTTCACCTGAAGGCAATTTGACAATAGCATATTTACCTTCTCTGCCCATCATAGTAGCGTAAGTACCTGCACTTCTTGCAAGAGCAGCACCTTTACCAGGGGCCATCTCAATAGAATGTATATCAGCTCCTAAAGGAATTGAAGAAAAATATAAAGCATTTCCGGTTTCAGGAGTAGCATCCTTTCCTGATAAAATTTTATCACCTACCTTAATTTTATCAGGTGCTATGATATATCTCTTCTCACCATCAGCGTACACTACCAAAGCTATAAAAGCTGACCTGTTTGGATCATATTCAATGGTCGAAATTTTCCCGGGAATTCCTTCCTTATCCCTTTTAAAGTCTATGATTCTATACTTTTGTTTAGCGCCACCGCCAATTTGTCGCATAGTCATCTTACCATCATGGTTCCTACCACCTGACTTGTGTATACCTACTGTCAGACTTTTCTCAGGCTTAGATGCAGTTAACTCAGCATAATCAACAGATACTTTCTGTCTAAGTCCCGGAGTGATCGGATTAAATTTCTTAATTCCCATTACTTTTTGCTTTTTAAATTTAAGCTATTATTCTTCTGAGCTACCATAAATATCAAGCTCTTCACCTTCTGCGAGTTTAACATAAGCCTTTTTATAAGCACTTATGCTTCCTCTTAAAACACCTGAACGTGTATTTCTTGATTTTAATCTGGCCGGAACTATTACTGTATTGACAGCCACAACATTAGTGGTAAACATGGCTTCAACTGCCTTCTTAATTTCAAGCTTATTTGCCTTCTTATCTACCACAAAAGTGTATTGATTACCTTTTGCAGTTAGTTTTTCTGATTTTTCAGAAATGATCGGTTTTATTAAAATATTTCTAGACATCTTCAGGCTATATTATATTTGTTCGTAACTCGTTTTGAGCTGATTAACAGAATTTTCTGAAATAACCAACACATCCGCATTTATAATTTCGTAAGTATTGGCATCTTTTACAGTCCTTACTTCTGATTTAGGTAGATTCCTACTTGACAAATAGACATTCTTATTCAAATCTGCAGTTAATAACAAAGATTTACCTGTAACTTCCAAATTTTTAAGGATGTTTTTGTATTCCTTTGTATTTGGTGCATTCAGTGTAAAGTCTTCTACAATTATCAGTGAACCATTTGCCAATTTATCAGAGTAAGCAGAGTATCTGGCTAGTTCTTTCACTTTTTTATTCAACTTAAAAGAATAATTGCGTGGTTTCGGACCAAATGTTCTACCACCACCTCTAAAAACCGGACTCTTCATAGATCCTGCTCTAGCTGTACCAGTACCCTTTTGTCTTTTAAGTTTTTTAGTAGTCCTGGAAATCTCCCATTTTTCTTTAGCCTTGTGCGTACCTTGACGCTGTGCAGCATTATACTGCTTCACTGCAAGATACACCGCGTGACCATTTGGTTCAATCCCGAATACTCCTTCCGGTAGTTCAATACTCCTTCCGGTACTTTTACCTTCTATATTTAATACATCGAGTTTCATGTTCCTTACTTTTCAATGATTACAAAAGAACCTTTATGTCCTGGCACCGATCCTTGAATAAGCATCAGATTCATATCCACTAAAAGTTTCACAATTTTCAAATTTTTGGTCTTAACCCTGTCATTTCCCATTCTTCCACCCATTCTTAAACCTTTAGCCACTTTTGAAGGCCATGCAGATGCACCGATAGAACCCGGTGCTCTAAGTCTGTTGTGTTGTCCATGGGTTGCCTGACCAACACCCGCAAAATGATGTCTTTTTACAACTCCCTGAAAACCTTTTCCCTTGGATGTACCCACTGCACTCACTTTCTCACCTTCTACAAATACATCAGACAAGACGATTTCATCACCCAATTGTTTTGAACTGGGATAATTTCTGAATTCCACCACTTCTGTTTTAGGTGTCGTGTTTGCTCTTTCGAAATGACCTTTAAGTGCTTTCGAAGTATTTTTAGCTTTCGCCTCACCATATCCTAACTGGAGTGCATCATAACCATCACTTTCAACAGTTTTCACTTGAGTGACAACATTAGGTTGCACTTCGATAACAGTACAGGCAATGTTTTTACCACTGGCATCGAAAATACTGGTCATACCAATTTTCTTTCCTATTAATCCGTTCATGATTAAATTTTTAAATGAGATACAGGATTTAATCCAATACCTAAATACCTTCAGAATCTAAAAATAAAATAATCCAGCTTTTATGTAAGCTTAACCTGGATGTCTACACCACTTGGGAGCTCTAGCTTCGAAAGTGCGTCTACTGTTTTCTGAGTAGGTGTAAAAATCTCGATGATTCGCTTGTGGGTCCGTAGCTGGAACTGCTCACGAGATTTTTTATTTACATGCGGGGAACGCAGTACTGTAAATACTTCTTTCTCTGTTGGCAGCGGAATCGGACCGGAAATAACAGCACCGCTGTTTTTAACCGTCTTTACAATCTTCTCGGTACTTTTATCTACCAAATTGTGATCGTAAGAACGGAGTTTTATCCTGATTTTTTGATTCATAACCTTATGTTAAAATTCACTCTGTTTTTTAAGAGGGCGCAAAGATAGCACTCTTTTTAAAAAACAAGAAGAAAAATGTAAAAAAATTAAAAAAATATATTTATACACTTGGGGAGAATAAAAACTATACCTATCCAACCCAAAATTTCATTATTCTTTATGCTTTTGCTCCTTTTGCTTTCTCAATCACAGAATCCGCAATTCCTTTTGGCGCAGGTGCAAAGTGACTAAACTCCATGCTGCTTGATGCTCTACCAGATGTGATCGTCCTAAGTTGTGTTACATATCCGAACATTTCAGCTAGCGGTACTTCCGCCTGGATACCTACTGCACCACCTGATCTAGATTCCTGACCTTTTGGCAAACCTCTTCTTCTATTTAAGTCTCCAATTACAGATCCTACATATTCATCCGGTGAAACGACTTCAATTTTCATAATTGGTTCAAGAAGTACAGGATTACATTTCTTAGATGCCTCCCTAAATCCTTCTTTAGCACATAGTTCGAATGCAAGAGGTTTTGAATCCACTGCGTGGGTCTGACCATCATACAATCGCACCTTCATACTATCGATATGGTATCCAGCTAGAATTCCGTTATCCATCATTGAAGTAAAACCTTTAACAATAGATGCAAAATATTCTTTTGGCACAGAACCTCCAAAAATGTCATTTACAAACTGAAGCTTTGTCTTTCCTGATTTAAAGTCATCAGATTCCAGGAATTTTTCGTCTGCAGGCCCTAATTCGAAGGACATTTGTGCAAATAATCCAGATCCACCTGATTGCTTTTTCAATCTTTCAGTATGCTCTACGCTTGAAGTTAATGCTTCTTTATAATTTACTTGAGGTGCTCCTTCATTTACTTCGACTTTAAACTCCCTTCTCAGTCGGTCGACGATGATTTCAAGGTGAAGTTCACCCATACCACTGATGACAGTCTGATTGGTTTCTTCATCGTATTTAACTCTACATGTCGGATCTTCTTCAGATAATTTATTTAAAGCCATACCTAACCTATCCAAATCTTTCTGCGTTTTAGGCTCGATAGCCAGACCTATAACCGGCTCAGGAAATACCATACTTTCCAATACTATCGGATGTGCTTCATCTGATAAAGTATCTCCTGTCCTGATATCTTTAAATCCTACTCCTGCTGCAATATCACCTGCTTCTACTCTATCAATGGCATTTTGCTTGTTGGCATGCATTTGATATAAACGGGATATCCTTTCTTTATTCCCAGATCTGGTATTCAATACATATGAACCCGCATCCAATCCACCTGAGTAAACTCTCATAAAAGCCAATCTTCCCACATAAGGATCAGTTGCAATTTTAAAAGCCAATGCCGCAAATGGTTCTTTTACAGATGGTTTTCTTGTTTCCTCCTTTTCAGTTTTCGGATTGATCCCTGTAATAGCTTCTACGTCCAAGGGACATGGCAAATAAGCACAAACCGCATCCAAAACTGCCTGAACACCTTTATTTTTAAAGGCAGATCCGCACATTACAGGTGTGAAAGCCAAATCCATCACCGCTGTGCGTACTGCTTTTTTAATCTCTTCTTCTGTGATTGAATTGGGATCTTCAAAAAACTTCTCCATCAATTCAACATCATATTCTGCTACTGCTTCGATAAGTTTTGCCCTGTATTCTACCACTGTATCAGCAATGTCAGCAGGAATGTCTATTACCTTATAGGTCATACCCTGATCTTCTTCATTCCAAACCATGGCTATGTTACTGATCAAATCTACAGCTCCTCTAAATTTTTCTTCCGCTCCGATAGGTACCTGAAGCGGAATCGCATTGGCACCTAATTTTTCTTTGATATCGTTTACTACATTAAAGAAATCAGCTCCGGATCTGTCCATTTTATTGACAAATGCAATACTTGGTACACGATATCTTTCGGCCAATCTCCAGTTAGTTTCAGATTGTGGCTCTACACCATCTACGGCACTAAAAAGAAAAACCAAACCATCTAGAACCCTGAGTGATCTGTTTACTTCTACTGTAAAGTCAACGTGACCTGGTGTGTCGATGATATTGAAGTGGTAAGGCTGGGTTTCATCCGTGTTTTTGCCTTGTGTGGTAGGATAACTCCAGCTACAAGTGGTAGCAGCTGAAGTGATGGTGATACCTCTCTCCTGCTCCTGCTCCATCCAGTCCATAGTAGCCGCACCATCATGTACTTCACCTATCTTGTGACTTATACCAGTATAGTATAATATCCTTTCGGTGGTGGTCGTTTTGCCGGCATCAATGTGAGCGGCAATGCCTATATTTCTCGTATATTTGAGATCTTTTGCCATGATAATATGGTTATAAAGATTTAATGGTCTTTTGAATAAAATATATTACTGGAATTATATTCCTTCTGATTAGGCTTTGAAGTGTGCGAAAGCTCTGTTTGCTTCAGCCATTCTGTGCGTATCTTCTCTCCTTTTTACTGAAGCTCCTTCCCCTTTGCTTGCTGCGATAATCTCAGCAGAAAGTTTTTCAGCCATACCCTTACCACTACGTGCTCTTGAAAATCTGATCAGCCACTTCATGCCTATAGACAATCTTCTTGCTGGTCGGATCTCTGTAGGAATCTGGAAGGTAGCTCCACCAATTCTTTTACTTCTCACCTCTACAGCCGGCATTACATTTTCCAAAGCTTTTTTCCACATATCGTGCGGATTTTCGCTGGTTCTGCTTTCTATCTTATCCATAGCATCATAGAAAATTCCATAAGAAACACTTTTCTTACCTTCCCACATCATGTTATTGACAAACTGAGTTACCATAGTATCACCATATCTTGGATCCTGTGCTATAACTCTCTTTTTTGGCTTTCTTTTTCTCATCTTTCGATAAAATTATTATGATCTAAACGATTATTATTTCTTTGGAGCCTTTGTACCATACTTAGAACGGCTCTGTAACCTTTTGGCTACTCCTGCTGTATCCAATGCACCCCTTACAATGGTATATCTAACACCCGGAAGGTCTTTTACTCTACCACCTCTTACCAAAACGATAGAGTGTTCCTGCAAGTTGTGACCTTCACCGGGGATATAGGCAATCACCTCGATACCATTAGTCATTCTGACTTTGGCTACTTTTCTAAGGGCCGAGTTTGGTTTCTTAGGTGTAGTTGTATAAACTCTGGTACAAACTCCTCTTTTCTGAGGACATGAATCAAGCGCTCTTGACTTGCTCGCCATGACCACTTTTTCTCTACCTTTTCTTACTAACTGATTAATAGTTGGCATATGTGAAAATTTATATAAAATTTTGATTTTTATAGAAGAAATATAACTCCTTCTTCAAAAAGAGACGCAAAGGTATTATTATTTTATTTACAGAGGGAAGAATTTTTCAATAATTTTTTAATAAAATGTTGAAATTTAATATGTTCTGATTTATTTACAATAAAAATATGAAAATTACAGGCATATCAAAATATCATATCTGAATTTTTATATGTATAAATAATTGACTTATTGTATTCTTGAATAATTTTGAAAAAAATTGTATGTGTTTTATTCTGACCTTAGATAAGGCATAAAAATAACTTTGCCTTGCTCATCCCTTATACTAATTGTGTAGTATCCATTTTTTGTTTCTGACATATTCACTTCTGCTAAATTTTGACCGGAAACAAAATTATACATAGCCGACATCACTTCTCTCCCGATCATATCCCGTATTTGGATGGCGAAAACTCCTGAATGTTCTGTGGTCATACGAATATATACCATGCCGTTACCAGGATTGGGGTAGATGTGAATCTCTGATGCGGACATTCCAAAAGGAATTTCTACGCTGCTGAGCAATAATGCTTCGCATGCCTGATCTATATTATTGCAATAGGCTCTTGATACCAAAGAGCAGTCCAACACAAATGGATTTAGTTTTCCTCCCTGATAAGTGGCTATCTTTTGGTTTCTTTTCCATTCTACTTCATCGACCGGGTCCAGATAATGCCAGTCACAAAGATCTGTTTTCATTTTACCAAAAAAACTAGGATCTTCGGCATCTGCCTGTGATTTGTACATGGTATAAAAATAAAACAACGATCTGGCGATATTTCCTTTGACGGATTCTCTCGGTTCGAATTTGCCATTGACTCCCCTGATGCCTTCTGAATATATGTCCCGATTTGTCGAAGGAGGAGTACTGCGTTCAGAATCCTTATAGTACCATGTCTGCGACTGACTGTCAGCTATCTCTCCAAAAGGGAAATTACCACGATCCGAATTAACTTTGGCCCTAGAAGGATACAGATGATGCATATCGCTCTGCGCCATGCCTGTGGCGCCCAAGCCCTGCGGCCACATATGTTCAGTATTGATACCGTTAGGAAGACCATTTAAATATACCGTTTCTGTTGGATCCTGACCTGGCTGCAAATAGCGTTTCATACCAGTGTAAATACACTCCAATGAATCACTGACCGCATCTATTTTTGAAAAAAGGGTATCTCTGGCTATGCTATAATCCAGCACCGTGACCGTTTTATATTCTGATACCAACGATGACAACAATGTCTGTCCCGTCTGATCAGGAAAAACATTGATGTGGCTGGTCTGACTTTGCAGTAAAGTAGAACTACCGAAATACAGGATAATTGCAAATAAAATATTTTTCAATACAACCGAAATTAAGGTACGAAGGTAGTATTATTTGTTGGAAAACGCAAGATAAGTTTTCCTTTGGGTTTTCAACAGATTTTATTAAAGTACTAATTGATTATGCTAACTTAGGAAATAGCTTTGCCCATAAAAAACGATATTTATTTTCTTTTGACTTGAAACAAAAGAAATAAGTGGTCAACTCCACTTGCTTCAAAAGGTGGGCTCGCCTTAATGTTTTACTCAATACATATACTTTTGTAAAACTTCGTTAGTTGGTGCGTAAAATTATCTTTCGTTTTGGCTCCACTCAGTTTTGAAGTTTTAACGATTTTTTTGCTCTATATTTAACGACTTATTTATTAAGGCCGCTCACTTCTCTACTTTGACAATAGCTTATTGAAATATTTGTATTAATTAATGGTCCTAAAAGTTTAATTTGTACAATTTGTTAAACGCTAAAATAGTATTAAATGGGTGCTTTTGTTTTTTTACTATCTTTGTAGAAAAATAAATCCATGCAAATCCGAATAGCAATTGTATTTCTGATATTATTTCCATTTATTCATATTCTGAAAGCCCAGGAGATGAAAGGTATTAAGGAATTTTATCAAAAAAATGAATACACTTTGCTTTCAGAATATTTTTCTTTTTTATCCCTTCCCAATACATTTAATGACAGAACTCAACTGGAAGATAATGCAACTTTTATTCTTAAAATGATGCAGAAGGCTGGGATAAAAAGTCAACTGCTTTATGACAAAGATAAAAAATGTGTTCCTGTAGTTTTTGGTGAAATCAATCAGCCCAAAGCAACTAAAACCATCATATTTTATGCACATTATGATGGGCAACCAGTTAATCCTGCCAATTGGTCAACCGGCTTGGAGCCATTCAAACCTCAACTGTTATCAGATAGACTGGACAAAGGAGGTAAGTTTATAGATTTTCCAAAACCCGATGTTAAATTTGATCCGGATTGGAGAATCTATGGACGATCAAGTGCTGATGATAAAGCTGGCGTATTTTGTATCATCAAAGCCTATGAAGCCATCCTTAATAATGGGTTAAATCCCAATATAAATATCAAATTCTTTTTTGAAGGTGAAGAAGAAAATGGCTCTGTAAACCTTGAGTCCGTACTCGAACACAATAAAGATATCCTGAAAGCCGATCTTTGGGTAATCTGTGATGGACCAATGCCTGCTTCCGGTCAAAAGCAAATCACCTTTGGCGTAAGAGGAGATGTCAATATGCATCTGACCGTCTTTGGCCCAAAAAGACCGTTGCACAGCGGTAATTTCGGTAATTGGGCACCTAATCCTGCGCATAAACTTACCAGACTGCTGGCATCAATGAAAGACGACCATGGCAAAGTACTGATTGATGGTTATTATGATGATGTTTTGGCACTTACAGAAGAAGAAAAGCTGGCTATAAAAAATATTGAAGATCCGGGTCCGCATTTGCAGGCAGAATTGGGATTTGCCGCCGCAGAAACCGAAGGAATGAGCTTTCTGGAAAGTATTATTTCTATACCCACATTAAATATAAATGGTTTTTCCGCAGCAAATACCGGCAGATTGGCAAGCAATGTCATTCCAACTACCGCATCTGCAGCCCTTGATCTCAGGCTAGTCAAGGGAAATACAGTCGAAGGTCAGGTCAACTGTGTATTGAATCATATTAAAAAAATGGGCTATCACATTGTCAAAGAAGAACCCACTGATGAAGAAAGGTTGAAGTATCCAAATATCATTTTTGTAGCCACAGGCAAAGGTTATCCTGCACAAAGAACACCTTTGACACTTCCTTTGGCTAAAAAAATTACAGAAGCAGTTCAGCAGACATCAGGTAGAAAGGTCGTAATAATGCCATCTGCAGGCGGAAGTCTACCATTATATCTATTTGAAAAAGTGAGTGGAATTTATCCGATTACGATTCCTGTAGTCAATTATGACAACAACCAACATGCTGAAAATGAAAATTTGTTATTAGGCAAATTGTCTGACGGCATTCTTACCATGGCTTCGGTGATGATGTATAAGTATTAAATCAAACTATGCATCAAAACTCACTGGTAAAATGAAACTGCACATCGGGATGATTTTCCTGAGCCATTTTTAATGTCCATGCTGATTCAGCTAGAAACACCAACTTTCCGTCCGTATCTTTGGCAAGATCTTTTTTTCTTCGGGAGACAAATTCCTTGAGCGCAACAGGGTCTGTACAACTGATCCAACATGCTTTGTGGAGATTGACAGGCTCGTAATCGCAGGATGCTCCGTATTCGTGTTTTAGACGATATTGGATTACGTCAAATTGGAGTGCGCCTACTGTACCAATGATTTTACGGCCATTGTCTTCTTTGGTAAATAACTGTGCTACACCTTCGTCCATGAGTTGGTCTAGACCTTTATTGAGTTGTTTGGTTTTCATCGGGTCCGTATTATTGACAAAACGGAATTGCTCTGGCGAAAAACTCGGGATACCCTTGAAGTGTAAGATCTCGCCTTCCGTCAACGAGTCACCAATCTTAAAATTGCCAGAATCGTACAGACCGACTATGTCACCCGGAAAAGCCTCATCTATGACTGATTTCTTGGAAGCCATAAATGCTGTAGGGTTGGCGAATTTCATGTTTTTGCCCTGACGTACGTGGTAGTAATTAGTATTCCGCTCAAATGTACCCGAACATATACGCAAGAAGGCGATTCTATCTCGGTGTTTGGGATCCATATTGGCATGAATTTTAAAGATAAAACCCGAGAACTTTTTCTCTTCCGGGATGACTTCTCTTTCTTCTGTCTCTCTTGGTAAAGGATTAGGAGCAATATCTACAAAGCAGTCTAGCAATTCACGTACGCCAAAATTATTGACGGCACTACCGAAAAATACAGGACAGATGTCACCATTTAGGTAGTCTTCCCGCTTAAACTCCGGATATACAGATACAATGGTGTGTATATCATCACGCAGTTCATTGGCAGACATCTTACCGACTTTATTTTCTAACAAGTCATCATTGAGATCCGTTATTTTGATCGCATCGCCTTCTTCTTGTACACCATGCGCACCAAATAAAACCAAGTTTTTTTCATAAAGACTGTACACGCCTTTGAATCGCTGACCCATTCCCACAGGCCAACTCAATGGTGTCACATGAAGACCAAGCTTAGTCTCAACCTCATCAAGGAGGTCAAAAGCATCTTTGCCTTCACGGTCCATCTTATTGATAAAAACGATGATTGGCGTATTTCGCATCCTACACACTTTGACCAGTTTTTCTGTCTGTTCTTCCACTCCTTTGGCTACATCGATCACTACGATCACACTATCTACAGCGGTAAGGGTACGATATGTATCTTCTGCAAAGTCCTTGTGACCAGGGGTATCTAGGATGTTTATTTGTTTGTCTCGATATTCGAATGCCATTACGGAGGTCGCTACAGAGATACCTCTTTGTTTCTCTATCTCCATGAAGTCAGAGGTAGCGTGTTTTTTTATTTTATTGGACTTTACAGCTCCTGCTTCTTGTATGGCACCACCGAATAACAAAAGTTTTTCAGTCAAAGTAGTCTTACCTGCATCCGGGTGGGATACGATTCCAAATGTTTTTCTTCTTTGCAACTCTTCTATATGACCCATGAATATTTTCTGTTTTTCTGAAAAAGTCTGCAAAATTAAGAAAAATGGGCACAATTCCGAAAGTAATAGGAAAAGGTTAACTCAAAAACAATACAAAGACTTGTTTTAAAAATAAATGATATATCTTTTGAATCAGCGTATAAAAAATAAATTGTAAATACCCGGAACATAAAATATATGATGGCTAAAACTAATACTTCAGTGTAAATCGCTCAAAATCATAAAACTACAGATGTAACTAAATTGCGTACAATGCACATTAGCATCATCTCAATTTTTTAATCATGATGTTGTTTTATAAATTCCTTTTTGTGGCATAGTTTCTGTGATGTATCATGCATGGACATTCAGAAATTAAATAGAAGGCATTTTGTAGAAACCGACCTATATTACAGGGTCAGTCTTGGCTTGTCTTCCAGATTATTGAAGTATGAAAATGGCATATTTCACCTGGAAGTCACGCTGGGCAGAAAGTGGGATAAAAATTATAATGCAACAGCGGCTGAGATAGCATATTGCTGGAAAACAGGTCATCCAGAACTGGATCATGCCATTGGTTGCAAAGTTTTTATCATAGATATGAAAGCAGGAGAAATAAAATCAACTTTGATGCAGGCTGGTATTGCACCCGGATATGATGCTTACAAAGGCATACTTTTTCGCAAAAATTACCTTAATTAAAGTACCTTAGTGCCATCAATCGTTATGGCGTACATTCACACAGAATATTTTTCGATACGAACGGCTGAAATCAATCAGCGCAAAGTAATACATCCGCATGCTTTGATACAACTGATGCAGGAAGCATCTATGCAACATACGATAGGCATGAAAGTATCTGTATGGGATATGGAAGCATTGCAAGCAAGTTGGGTGCTGCTAAAAATGGAAGTTAATATTTTTACGTATCCTACCTTGGGAGAAACAGTCAGGGTCGATACCTATCCGTCCGGTTTGGATGGCTACTTTACCTACAGAGATTATTATATGTATGACAATAACGGGGACTTGATGGCCACCACTTCTACTATGTGGACAATGATGAATACCTACACCCGCCGCATGCTCAAAATACCTGAAGAGTTCGGAAGTCTGGTTTATCCTGCTGCGTCATTTTTACCCAGACCAACAAAAAAAATAAAGGACAATATTACGGTAGAAAAATCATACCTTACTAGGGTCAATTACTTGCATCTGGACTGGAATGGACATATGAATAATGTACAGTACATCAAAATGATCATGGAATCATTGGATCCGAACATCCTGAAAACAAAAGAAATGCGATCATTGGTTATCCAGTATAAATCAGAAGCGCTACTGGGACAGGAACTTGCTATAATGCATCAAAAAGATACGGAAAACATCATTCGGCACATCATTAGAGATTTACATTCCGGCAGAGATCTGATAGTAGCTGAGACGGATTGGTCAGATATTTTATGATACATTGCCTTTGACGATTTAATATTTAGACTTGCAATTGTGATTTCAAGATGGCTGTATATTTAGTAATTTAGGAGGAAACGACTCTAAAACAGCTTACGTTTTGTCAATTATATCTATATGTGATACAAAAAACATCAGCAGGAGGTGTATGCTACATCCTGCTGATATAAGATAATTTTTTACTGCACTAGGGATTGCAACTTCATCGCAAGTCCCATGTCTCCTTTGATTTTAACTTTGCCTGACATGACTGCCATCATAGGGTTGAGTTCTCCGTTTTTGAGTTGCATAAAGGTCTCAGCATCTGTAATTATCGTGCATGCAGCCTCTTCGTCATTTTGCGAGACAATATTGCTATCTCCGCTTCCATCTATAAGGATGATATCATCGCCCAATACAAATTTCATCTTTGCACCGAATGGAGCTACATTGGCTGCCTGTGCTTTAATTGATGATAATATGGTTTCTATACTCATTTGATATTTATTGTTTTAATATTAAAAAATTAATTCTTTATTTTCGTCTACTAAAGTTAACTTATCCTGATGCATGATAGTTTCAAGACAAGCCTTTGTTTTAGGTAATTCATATTTAAAATAGAATTTCATGGTTTGGATTTTTGATTCATAAAATGAAGTATCAAATACTTTTTCACCACTATTTAATGCTTTTTGCGCAGCTATAGCCATTTTAAGCCATTGATGCCCGATGATGATATTGGATGCCATTTCCATAAAAATGGTGGCATCAGCCAGGTAATTTTCATAATCCCCTTTTGCTGCAAAAGGCATCAAATATGCCAACGCTTTTTGTATTTCTCCCATTTTAGTGACCAAAACGTCCGCATAAGGAGAAAGATTTTCATGCGTTTTGGCATCATTTATCGTGATCATCATCTGAGCCGTGAGCAATTGCAATGCTTTGCCATTTTCCAAAGGAATTTTTCGTCCTAATAAATCAAGGGATTGAATACCAGTGGTGCCTTCGTAAATGGCCATAATTCTGATGTCCCTGAGATATTGCTGCAAAGGAAAATCCATACAGTATCCATATCCACCAAGCACCTGCAAGCCGTTATTGATCGCAATACGCCCCATTTCTGAAGGATAAGTTTTGGCTATAGGTGTCAAAAATTCCAGCAACAAATGATGATTTGATTTGGATTCTGCCACATCACAATGTGCAATATCACTGTATTTTGAACATTCCAAAAGCAGACTCAACGCTCCCTCCACAATAGCCTTTTGCAGCATCAGCATCCTTCTTACATCCGGATGATTGATGATCAGGGTCTGTCCTTCAGAGACATCTTTTTTGCCGGAGTTCAGGATTCTTCTTCCTTGTGGTCTTTCTTTGGCATATTGCAAGGAAGCATAATAAGCCGCCGTTGCAGTAGATGCCGCAGTCATCCCCACGTCGATTCTTGCCCCATTCATCATTTGAAACATGTATTTCAAACCTTGATTGGGCTCTCCTACCAGATAACCCAAACAATCTTCTTTTTCACCGTACACCAGATGTACTGTACTATATCCACGTTGCCCCATTTTCTGAAAATCTGCCACGGCGTTTACGTCATTATATTCCATGCTGCCGTCTTCGTTTTTTCTGTATTTTGGCACTGCAAAAAGTGAGATACCTTTTGTTCCTGCCGCAGCGCCTTCGATGCGCGCCAGCGTAAGATGTACAAAATTATCAACAGCCTCGTGATCGCCTCCTGAGATGAATATTTTTTGTCCCTTTATAAGGTAATGTCCATTGGTAGCCTGTTTAGCAGAAGTCACGATGTCCGACAGCGAACTTCCACATTGAGGTTCTGTAAGTGCCATGGTACCTCCCCATTTTCCGGACAACATATTCGGGATCAATTTCTTCTTGATATCCTCACTTCCAAAAGTGGCTATCAGATGAGCTGCACCGGAAGTTAATCCCATATAGCCGGGTATGTGATTATTGGCGGCTTCAAAAACATGATTTGTGGCATTGGCCAGCATATGGGGCATTTGCATACCTCCATCATTATGGTCAAAATAGGTCCCTAGCCAGCCATTTTCGCCGGCATGAGAAAATATTTTTTTTAAAATGGGATGAGAAAACGTTTTACCATCTTTATAATACACGGGTTTTTCGTCCATCTCTCTGTAGTACGGATAAAAATCCTGGTCAGCCCAAGACTTCGCAGATTCCAAAAGTATATTGATTGAATCTGTATCGAAATCCGCAAATCGTTCATATTGAAGTAGTTCCTGTATTTTGTGCACATCAAAAAGCAAAAACTTTAGTGTGTCCATACACATATATCTGGCCATAGGATTCAGTATTTTAAAAATTAAACTCTAAGTTAAATTTATTTATTGTTTGATGTAATACTTATGTCAAAATTTATAAAAAAAATATTTGGGAAAAGTGCAGAATAATAGAATCCAGTTGTTTGGAATATCTTTTACAGGCAAAAAGATAGGAAAATTAAAATTAACAATATTTTATCTGCAGGTTAAAATTAACATAAATATGGCTTACAGATGTTACTTTTGCTTTGTCGTTTCAGTTTTATTTTTATCAGAACTTATTTCAAAACATCAAAAACCAAAGTTATGAAAACAGTATTTTACACCTTAGTCATTGTGGCAGGATTGGTTTCCTGCAAATCGGTAGAAAAGATGGTAGAAAAAGGTGAATACGACAAAGCATTCAACTATGCTATCTCAAAGCTGGAAGGAGAAAAAAATAAGAAGACAGAATATGTCAAAGCACTGGAGAAGGCGTATACAAAACTAAATGCTGCTTCATTGCGGGAGATTGAAAAATTAAATCCTGAAGTGAAACCTGAAAACTGGAACAGGGTATTAAGTTTGTATTTGGGAATAGAAAACAGACAGGACAGATTGGATCCATTGCTTCCATTAAAGAGTGAGGATCGATATACTGCATCCTTTGATATGAAAAATTATCGAGATGAAATCGCCCACGCTGAGGACAAAACATGCCTTTACTATTATAATAATGCTGAAACTTTGCTCCTTAGGGCAGAAAAATCAGAAGATAAATCATATGCCCGTGACGCCTATGATGAGCTGAAGAAAATAGAAAGATATAAAGTGTCTTATCGGGACAGCGAAAGGTTAAAAGACAAAGCACTCGGACTTGGCCTTACGCACATTTACGTAGATATTGTTAATGATCTAAGGGACTTTCACAGCAATAGTATAGAAAATGAACTGTTGACGCTGAATGTTTCGAAACTTGATAATCTGTGGTATGAATTTAGTATTGGGTCGGAAGTCAAACAAAATGCTGATTATGTTGCGGTGATCGAACTCAACGATATAGACTTCAGTCCTGAACGGGAAAGAGCCAACTCCTACACAGAATATAATGAGATACTGCTCAGAAAAGATAAAGTAAAAGAAAAAAGGGATAGTGTGGATGTGTGGGTGGAAAAGGAAGTGTATGAAAGAGTCAGGGTAGATATTACTGAAATTTTCAGAGAAAAGAAATCAGAATTGCATGGAAACTTGCGGGTAATGGATACCCGTACAAAAGAATCTATCAAAACTGTTCCTATTAATGTCTTCTTTGATTTTGCCGGATATGGATGTAAATTTATTGGTGATGAAAGAGCACTTACCCCTGAAAGTGATAGAAAAATGGATGGATATCTCGAGTTTTTCCCATCTGATTTTGATATGGCAGATGACCTCGCGGTGGCTTTTAAAAATACGGTAATGAATGAAATAAAAAAGGTAAAGTTTGATTAAACCCAAAATCCGCATTAGAAATGAACTACATGAATATCTGACTTCATATTTGTCATAAATTCATTCAAATAAAGTCTAAAGCGGAATTTGGGTTAATAAGATTGTGCAAAACACATGGTTTAGAAACAACATCAGGGTCAACATTGGAAAAATGTTGGCTCTGATACCTTATATATTTGAGCGTTTATTTACCGGATTGTCTGATTTTCTCCTCTATCATAGTAGAAGAATATCCTTCCACAAATCTTAGCGACTTGACTACTCCACCGTTTGACAAAACAAATTCACTTCCCACAATCTGATCAGGTTTCCAGTCTCCGCCTTTTACAAGTATATCGGGTTTAACATCCAAAATAAGTTGTAGTGGATCATCATTTTCAAATATTACTACCGCATCTACACTCGCCAATGCAGCCAGAATATGTGACCTGTTGTACTCATCTTTTATGGG
>Ga0105047_10002060_pt1 | contig 36027 bp, 30 predicted proteins | sample MAT04_FD_78384 | JGI IMG/M metagenome (GOLD analysis project Ga0105047, IMG submission 78384) | Freshwater microbial communities from Lake Fryxell liftoff mats and glacier meltwater in Antarctica - MAT-04 (megahit assembly) | ecosystem: Environmental > Aquatic > Freshwater > Ice > Liftoff... | reverse complement strand
TCACCTCCCGATCACTCGCCGGGTTCCCGGTCATGATACGGGTTCTCGACAACGCGTGGATGGAGCTTCGCCAAGGCGAGCAGGTGCCCTTCAAGGTCCCCCGAGAACGCCACCGTCACGTGCGGCGTGCGAAACGTGGGCACGAGGTCGAAGCCGGCCTCGACCAGTGCCGTCAGTTCGAACACGGCCAGCACGGGGAACCGTTCGAGCTGGTCGGCAGCCAGATCGTCGACTTCGGCATCGTCACGGGCGTAGTAGGCCGACAGCCCGTAGCGTCCCCAATCCGGGAACCGCCGAAGGAACGACACCGCCTGATCTCTGCTCGTGCCCGACTCGAGGTCATCACCGCGAACGACCAGGACTGCATCGTCAGGGATGCCCGCCCGCCGAATTCGCGGTGCCCGCAGAGGTGTCGGGTCTGCCGTGATCGGCGGACCGGGAGGGTCACGCTGGTTGTCCCTTTCCGGGTGGAGTTCGTATCGGCGAGGCCCTTCGAGACGCGTGGCCGGAGACGCCGTCACCAACCCGCCGCCGTTGCGCGCCGCCCGACACGCCGCGGGCCGGGTCTCCCCGAAATGGCGGAGCAGCAGACGGGCGGTTCCGCCAGGTTCGAGAACCGGGCTGGTTGACCGGCCGGCGAGTTGCACGACCTCCGTCCGGTCGGAGCACGAGTGCCGCAACCCCGGCGACCCCGAGCGGCGTGTGAACGGCAAAGCTCGGCTCGTGGTGGTGAACGACGCTAACCTGCTCGTCCCTTCACCCCTCCCCCGGAGACATGGCCCATGCCTACCCCGAAGTTGCTTCTGTCCGGTGCCGCCGCGTTGATCGCGGCTGGCGCGATTGTCTTGCCCATGTCGCCAGCCTCGGCCGCCGACCAGGTCAAGGTGAGCGTCATGCACGGAATCGCCATCGATCCGACGTTGAACCCCGAGGAGAGTGGCATCGAGAATGCGATCAACGGGCAGCTCACGGCGGTGGATGTGTACGTAAATGACGAGTTGGCCATCGCCGACTTCCTCTATGGCGAAGAGGTCGACTTGGGCTCGGTCGACGTCGGCACGATCAACGTGAAGATGTGCGTGGCCCAGGCGAATCCGCCGGTCACGATCATCGAGTGCACCGGCGTTGCGAGCATTGGTCCCAACACCGGCACCGATCTCACCTTCACGGCGGGTAACGGGTACACCGTGGTCGCGGCCTACAGCCCGGTTGCGCCGGAAGGCCGTCCCACCGTGCTGGCCTTCCCCCATGCCACCACCTGCATCGCGGCGGGTCGATCCCGCCTGCAACTCGACCATGCGGCGGCGTTTGTGGGCGTTGTCGACGTGAACGTCACCGGGTTCTCGCCGTTTGCCGGTCTTGATCCGGGCGGATCGGCGGCATCCATCGGTGACGTGGCCCCGCAGACCAACGCCACGATCGCCATGACCGACGCGGTTGCGGCACCGGTCGTGACCGAAACCGGCGTGGCGCTCAACGCCAACGTGCTCACGGAGAAGATTCTCGTGGGCAACGCCGGCGACGGCAACGGACCCTACGCCCTCCTCACACGGGTCGTGCCGCTGACGGGCTGCCCCGTGGTCGTCACCACCACAACGACGGCTCCGCCCGTGGTGAACCCCACCTTCACCGGCTGACAATCGTCAGCCACGAAATTGTTCACGATGCCGGCCTTCGGGCCGGCATCGTCGCGTGGGCGCACGCGGGAGGAGTTGAATGGTCGGATGCGCCGCTCCATCGACGACTACCCGTTCGATCCGTCCGACTATCCACCGGACTATGCGGACGACGACCTCACGGCGATCTCGTGGGCGGTGGCGATCGCGGACGACTACGCCGATGCGGAACCGCGGGTGCTGCTCACCGTGGAGGAAGTCGGTCGACCCGGTGCCGGACTGGTGGCCCACCTCTCACCGGCGATCGCTCGTCGGGTCCGTGTCGCGATTCGTGACGCGTTGCGGGAGATCGGCGAACTCGAAGGTGAGTGACCGAGGTCCGAGCGGCCGGGGCGAGCGGAGCTGGATCTCCGCCGAAAAGTTTTCGCGAAGACGCGTAAGCGCGGCGCAGGACGGGAGTCAGGGACGGTGCAACGCAGGGAACGGAAGAGCCCAACTCCTCCTCCGCTCCCGATTGCAACCGGCTCTTCAACCCCAGGGGAGCGGCAAACCCCAGTGCGACTCGCCGGGGATCGGACCGTGGTGGTCACCCGATCCCCGGCCTGTCGTGTTTTTCGGGCCTCCGATTCGAGATCAGTACCGGAGGTCGACGGCGAGGCCGTAGTGGTCGCTCGGATAGATCGGATCGCGTGTGTCGTCGGCCCCGACCGGGGCGATCGGGTCCACGCCGATCACGTCGGCCCGCAACGCCTGCCCGGCACCGCCCGCCTTCGGCCACCCGATGAATACGTAGTCGAGGCGGCGGTCGGGTTCAAGGTCGAGCCGAGCGTACGGCTGGTCGTTCGACCAGGTGGTGCCGAGCGCGCTCGTGGTGGTGCCGTCGGCGGCGATCGGACCCACCTTGGCGGCGGCGGCGTGCCACGCGTCATGAAACACCAGGCCAGGCACCGGTGGAGTGGTGGCCCCCCGAAGCATGCGAATCTCGTCGCTGTCGGGGTCGGCGTTGAAGTCGCCGCACAGGATCGGTGGCATGGCCGTGCGGCGTGGCGACTCGGCGATGAAACGGCAGATCTCTCGTACCTCGTCCTGTCGGATCGCTGAATGATCGAATCGCCAGTGGAGGTGGGTGGAGAAGGCCTGGATCGCGCCGCGTGGGCCGGCGATGTCGGCCCGCACCACGGTCCGGTACTCCTCGTGCCGGTCCGGCGAGGGAAGCGCGCGCCAGTCCGACCCCGTGATCGGCCATCGGGACAGCACGGCGTTCGCGAATCCGATGCCATCGAGGTCGGCACGGTTGCTGATGGCATGTTCCATGCCCAACGCTTCGGCAATGAGCGATGCCGACGAACGGCCGGCTTCGAGCTCCACCCATACCTCCTGCAGGCAGATGACATCGGCGTCGAGGGCGCGCAGGGTGGCGATGATCGCGGGGAGCCGCCGCTCCCACGACGGGCGACCATCAGGCCCGTCGGGACCGAACCTCCACCACAGGTTGTAGGTGACCACCCGGAGGTGGGTGTCGATGAGAGGGCCATAGGCAGAGTCGGTCATGAACGCATCGTGACACGGCTCGGGGGTGGACGGCTCCGGTGTGGACGGCTCGGGGGTGGACGTATTGGTCCGCCGCAGTAGGGTGGCCGATCCCCCAACGGGGGTCGTTGTGTTGGCAACGGCTCCGGGGGAGTGCCCAGACCAGTGCTGAGGAGTTCCATGGCGCACGCCCACCCCGATCTCGAAGCGGAACAGGCCTACATCGACCGCGCCTATGCGTGCCTCGAAGCCACACGTGATGCGGCATCGAAGATGTCCGGACTCGTCGAGGTCGGACGCGGCGGAACGAACCAGGCCAAGTTCGAGCGCGATGTGATCTGGGAGACGATGTCGAGCCGGCTCTTGCAGCTGAAGCTCTCGCAGCAAACGGCGCTCTGTTTCGGACGAATCGATGTGGGGCCCGACCACCCCGCGGCGTCGAAAGGCGCTCCGGCGTCGAACGCTCCGGCCTCGAACGCCCCGGCCCCGAACGGCTCAACGCCCAACGGCAGCTCCACGAACGACAGCTCCACGAACGACAGCTCCACGAACGACAGCTCCACGAACGGCTCGTCCACAAATGGTTCGTCGGCCTACGGCTACGACCACGACGACGGTACCGACGCCATGCCGGCGGCCGGAGGTGCCCACATCGCCGACTCGTTCTACATCGGGCGAATTGCGGTGGCCGACGAGCATCAGGAACCGGTGATCGTCGACTGGCGGGCGCCGATTGCGGAGCCGTTCTACCGAGCCACCGGCCGGGTGCCCATGGGGCTGGTGCGTCGTCGCCACTTCGCCACACGCGGCCAGTCGATCCTGAACATCGAAGACGAGCTGTTCGGCGACGCGGTGGCGGCGCTGGGGTTGGCCCCGTCGGATCGTCCTGAGGGGGTCACGGGGTACGGCGCGTTGATCAGTGCCCTCGAGACCGCCCGCACCGGGCGGCTTACCGACATCGTCGCCACGATCCAAGGGGAGCAGGACGAGATCATCCGATCGCAACTGTCCGGTGTGCTGGTGGTGCAGGGCGGCCCCGGCACCGGCAAGACGGTGGTTGCGCTGCATCGGGCGGCCTACCTGCTCTACACCCATCGCTTCCCGCTCGAAGGTCAAGGCGTGCTGGTGGTGGGCCCGAATCGGCTGTTCCTCAGCTACATCGAACAGGTGCTGCCTTCGCTTGGCGAGGCAGGCGTGGAGCTCGCCGTGTTGTCGGATCTCGTGGGCGAGGTGCGTTTCGGCGGCCGCGACCAGGGCCGTACTGCTCGCATCAAAGGCGATCTTCGCATGGCCAAACTGCTCCAGAGGGCCGTTCGTCAACGCCAGCAGTACCTCCGACAGGACCTCGTCGTGCCCTACGGCGTCACGCGTCTTCGCGTCACCAAAGAGCAGAGCCGCCACATCGTCGAGCAGGCCCGTCGCCGATACCGAAAACACAACCTCGGTCGGCGTTTCGTCGAAGGAGAGCTCTACGCCGCACTCGCAAAGAGTGCCAGGGGAAACGAAACGCTTGCCGTGCATGACGTCCGCGACCGTCTTCGCGGCTCGGCCGAGGTTCGCGAGGCGCTCGAATGGATGTGGCCTGTGCTGTCGCCGGCACAGCTTCTCAACGAGTTCTACGGCGCCAAGAGCCTGCTGCGCACCGCCGCCAACGGGCTGCTCGACGACTACGAGTGGCAGGCGCTTCACCGTCCCCGCATCCAGGATCCTGGTGCCCTCGATGTGTTCCAGTGGCCGCAAGACGACGCTCCGCTGCTCGATGAAGCCAGGGCCCTGCTCGGGGCCCGTCCGAAATCGAAGCAGCAGCGGTCGTTCGAGAAGGCCGAGGGCGTGATCCCCAACGACGAGGTGCGCACCTACGGCCACATCTGCGTCGACGAGGCACAGGACCTCTCGCCGATGCAGCTACGGGTGCTCAACCGTCGTTCCCTCAGCGGCTCCATGACCATCGTGGGCGACATCGCGCAGTCCACCGGGCAGTGGGCTCATCAGAACTGGCAGGAGATCCTCGATCACCTCCCCGACAAAAAGGTGCCCCGCCGAGCTGAGCTCACCATCGGCTACCGCACGCCCGCGCCGCTGTTCAGGATGGCGGCGCGCGTGTTGGAGGTGGCCGCTCCGGATCTCAAGCCGCCCGTGGCCGTGCGGCAGGAGGGCGACGAACCCATCGTGCAGATCGCCTTCCAAGCGGAACGGCTCGGCGAGTTGTTGTGCGACGTGGTCCGCCGGGAGTTGGCAGTGGTCACGCCCGGCAACGTCGCGATCGTGTGCGCCACCTCGGCGGTGCGGGCACTCGGGCGAGCGCTCGACGCCGGGGGCATCGAACACGGGCAAGCCAACCGTCACGGTCTCAACCAGGCCGTCACGTTGGTGCCGGTGAACCTGGCCAAAGGCCTCGAACTTGATGCCTGCATCGTGGTGGAACCTGCCGCGATCGTGGAAGAAGAAGCGCAAGGCATGCGGTCGCTCTACGTTGCCCTGACCCGTGCCACCAAACGCCTCGCGGTCGTTCATCACCGGCCTCTGCCCCACGCCATGCTCACGCTGTAGCCCTTGGCGTTCTCGCTCAGGGGCGGCGGGCTCGGTTACCGCACGGTGGGAGCGGGAAGTATCCACGGCTGGGGGGTGAGTCGCCCGGGTTCGGCGGCAAGATCGACAGTGGGGTCGATGAGGGGCGCGGCCGGGCCGCCGTTCAATGACACCCAGGCGTCGACACGAACCACCGGTCGTCGACCCGTCCGGGACGCTTCGGACGCGATCAGGTGAGCCGCTTGCCGGATGAGTTCGGGATCGGTGGACATCACCCGATATTGCAAAGGCGTGAACAGCCTTTCCCCCGAGGTGACGTGCGTGAGGCCGGTGGCCGAATCGGTGACGTGGAAGGCCACCGATCCCGCCTTCTCGTTCAGCAGCACGTTCCAACTGAACCGATATCCCTCGTTGGTCCAGGCGGCGTCGCCGGGATAGAGCAGATGTCGCAACGGCACGACGACCGAGAGCAGACACACCATGGCGATCGCCACCCGTCCCGCCCGACCCATGGGCTTCGGCGGTGCCAACGATGTAGCTACGCGATCGGTGGGAGGGCTGGCTCGACGAAGACGCGCCGCGAGCTGACGCGGCCAGTTCGGATCGAAGAACACCGTGGTGGCGCCGATCATCAGAAACGGGAACACCCCGATCGGGAACAACACCCAGGTGGCGAGGTGGAAGGTGACGACGAGTAGCCAGGCCACGGGCCGCGTGCGTCGCAACAGCAGCAACGTCACGATCGAGCAGTCGAAGATGGCGCCGCCCCAACTCATCGCCGTGGCGGCGTTCGGCTGGGCAAGGAAGGTGCCCAGAAACGGGAGGTCGGCTCGGGCGGGGAGCCAGAACCGGAGGGGCGCGCCGTCCACGAGCCAGGTGGTGTTGAGCTTGGCGAGCCCGGCAAAGCCGTACACGACCGCGATCAGGAACCGCAGAAACCAGATCGTGCCGGCGCGCACAGTGGCGGCGGGAGGAACGAACCACAGGACGATCCCGAACGTGGTGAGGAACCAGTAGTGGTTGAGGTAGGTGGCCACATCGATCGCTTCGATCCAGCCGAAGCTGAACAGGAAGATGCCCATGGCCCACCGGTAGTGCCACCCGACGGCCACGCCCACGGCGGCGACACCCATCACCACCACCAGTGCGGTCATGCCAGGCTGGGGGGGCGGGCGGACCCAGTGGAGACCCGGGTACGTGAAGTGATGCGCGGGCGAGGCGTAGAGCGCATCGACCCAGCCGTAGCTGAGCAGCCGCCACGCACTGAGCGCGCCTACCGTCCCGAACACGAGGCGAACGACCGCCAGCGACGCCCCGTCGACCCGGCGCTCGAAGTGTTCCTCGAATCTCGCGGCGAACGCGCCACGCCCGATCGTCAGACCACCTTCTGCTCCGTGTTCGTGGGGATCGGCTCCAAGGTTGGCCGATGTTTCGATCATTGGTAGGATAGACTAACGTCCTCCGCCAATGGAACGGACAGCCGCCCGCTGGAGGCAACCCGACATGACCACGTCCCGTCGCCCCCTCGCGTACGTGGTGGTGGCTGCTGTCGCCGGTGCGCTTGCGCTCTCGGCCTGCTCGTCCACCACGACCACCACTCCGGGGGCGACCACAACGTCCGGATCGGCGGGTTCGAGCACGTCCACCAAGGGCACCACGACGGGGAGCACTCCTGGCACCACCCCCGGCTCCACCCTCGCTGTCAAGGTCGACGACGCGGGAGTGGTGAAGACTTACGGGTCGCTGGTGGAGAAGAGCTACGCGGCGTCGCTGGCGTCCGCCAAGAAGCTGCAAACCACGATCGACACCTTCATCGCGACCCCCACGGAGGCCAACCTCGAGGCGACGAAGAAGCAGTGGCTGGCGGCCCGTGACGACTACGGACCCACCGAGGCGTTCCGCTTCTACGACGGTCCGATCGACAACCCCGACGACGGCCCGGAGGGGCAGATCAATGCGTGGCCGATGGACGAGGCCTACGTCGACTACGTCGACGGCGCCACCTCGAAAGGAATCATCGGCGATGCCGCGGGATACCCCGACATCACCAACGACGTGATCGTCGAAGCCAACGAGAAGGATGGCGAGACCAACATCTCCACGGGGTGGCACGCCATCGAGTTCTTGCTCTGGGGTCAGGATCTGAACGCCGACAGCGCCGGCACCCGGCCCGTCACCGACTACACCACCGAACCCAACGCCAAACGTCGGGGCACCTATCTCGCCCTTCTCGCCAATCGGTTGGTCGACGACATCGCCGGTGTGTCCGAACAATGGGTGCCAAACGTGGCGGGCAACTATCGAGCCACGTTCGAGGCCAGCCCAAGCGAGTCACTCGGGAAGATCCTCCGTGGTATCGGCGCCCTCACTGCCGGTGAACTGGCAGGTCAGCGTATGGGCGTGGCCTTCGACACCAGGGACCAAGAAGACGAGCACTCCTGCTTCAGCGACAACACCGCCGCCGACGTGAAAGGCAATGCCATCGGCGTGCAGCGGGTGTACACCGCCAAGTTCCCGGGCGTCAGCGGCCCGAGCCTCGCCGACCTCGTGGCCGCCAAGAGCCCCGAAACGAACACCAAGCTCATGGCCAAGCTCGACGCCACGGTCAAGGCCACCTCCAACTTCCCCGCGACGTTCGAGAAGATGATCGCTGCCGAAGACGGCTCCGCCAACCGCACCGCCCTCAAGGACGCGATCACGGGATTCGAGGAGCAGGGCGAACTGATCGCCGAGGCGGCCAAGGCGCTCGGCGTCACGGTGAACTTCGAGGTATGACGTCAGCGCGCCGCGCGGTGACAGTGGCGTCGTCCGGCGCGCTCGTGTTGTTTGGTCTGGCGTGCACGTCGTCGCCATCTTCGCCGACCGCGGCGGCACCATCGGCTGCCACATCAAACCCGAGCCCAACCTCGACAGAGTCGGTCCGACCTCGCCCTACCGACGATGAACTGGCGCGTTCTGGTGGTGCCGTCACCGTGGTCGCCATGTCCACCGATGCGTTCGCCCGTTCGGCTCCCGAGCTCACGGCGGAGGAACGCCGGTCGTTCGCGGTCGGCAACAACTTCTTCAACGACAACTGGGTCACGGCGCCGGCATCCACCGACGGGCGCGATGGTCTCGGCCCGGTCTTCAATGCCCAGTCGTGTTCGTCGTGTCACTTCAAGGACGGCAGGGGACAGCCGCCGGTGCTCGACACCAACGGGAAAGCCGAGTTGGGGCTCCTGCTCCGTCTCTCGGTGCCGGGGCCCGATGGCAAGCCGATGCCTGATCCGGTCTACGGCGGCCAACTCCAGGACAAGTCGATCAATGGGGTGCCAGCGGAAGGCACGATCCTCATCGCCACCGAGGAGCTTCGGGGTGCTTTTGCCGATGGCACGGTCTATGTGTTGCTCAAGCCCAGCTATTCGATCGGCGATCCGGCCTACGGGCCACCGTCGGGCGATCTGATGATTTCCCCGCGCGTCGCGCCGCCGGTGTTCGGTGTGGGCCTGCTCGAGGCCATACCGGAAGCAACGATCCTGGCTGTGGCCGACCCCGACGATCGCAACGGCGACGGAATCTCGGGTCGCCCGAACTACGTGCTCGATCCCCGCGTCGGGGAGCGAGCGCTGGGCCGGTTCGGTTGGAAGTCCAACGTGGCCACGGTGGAGGCGCAGGTGGCTGGCGCGTTCCGGGGCGACATCGGCATCGGGTCCACGCTCGTCACCGGAGAGGAGTGCACCCGCACGCAGACCGCGTGTCAGGCGGCCCCGAGCGGCGGATCGCCCGAGCTCGATGATCAGAAACTCGCGCGGGTGGTGTTCTACAACCGCACGCTGGCGGTGCCCGCTCGTCGAAACGTGGCCGATCCTCTCAACCGCTCGGGAGAAGAACTCTTTACCACCACGGGATGCGCGGCGTGCCACAGCACTGAGGTGCAAACCGCAGCGAACAGTCCGATCTCGGTGCTGGCGGGACAGGTCATCCGCCCCTACACCGATCTCCTGCTTCACGACATGGGCGAGGGCCTGGCCGACAACCGGCCCGATGCTGAGGCCACGGGCACGGAGTGGCGGACCGCACCGTTGTGGGGCATCGGCCTCACCCGCACCGTCAACCGCCACACCCGGTTCCTCCACGACGGACGGGCCCGCTCCCTCGAAGAAGCCATCCTCTGGCACGGAGGCGAGGCCGCCGGCGCGCAGCAGGGCTACATTCGGCTCTCCGCCGACGACCGCCGCAAAGTTCTGGCCTTTCTGGAGTCCCTGTGATCGGGGTACCCGTGCGAGGCCGGATCCTGCTCGGCGCGGTTCTTGCCCTCAGCGGGTGCAGCGGCACGGATGTTTCCGCCCCGACCGCTACCGGCGGCGTGCGTGAGATCACGGTGGCACCGGCGTTGGCGCGGGCACAGGCCATCGCTCGCATCGCCGACGACGTGATCCTGCCGGGGTACCGCGACCTCGATGCCACCGCCGCCGCGCTTCGCACCGCGCTCGCATCGAACTGCGCTGCTGGCACCGACGTTTCACGAACCGCTGCGCAGGAGGGCTACCGAGCGGCGCGCCGCGCGTGGTCGCGCACATCAGCCTTCCGGTTCGGCGCGGTGATGGATCTCGAGGCGGAGCCGGCGATTGCGTTCGCGATCGACGGGGACAAGGTCGACAAGTTGGTCGACCGTACGGGCAGCGCGGACCCGATCACGGCGGCCTCGCTCACGAAGCTCGGGGCCGACGTCCGCGGGCTCGGGGGAATCGAGCACGTGTTGTTTGCGGAACCGAGCCGTTTCGATCGGGCGCGGGCGTGCGCCTACCTCGGTGCTGCCGCCGAACTCGTGGCCACCAAGTCGGCCGCAGTCCTGCGGGCATGGACCGACGGCCTCGATGCGAAACCGTCGTTCCGTGATCAGATGAACGCACCTGGGGCCGATCGCATGTGGGCCACGGAGCAAGAGGTGGTGGCCGACCTCGTCAACGGCACCATCCACGCCCTGAACGTGGCCGCCGACCAGCAGCTCGGGAAGGCCAGCGGCGAGATCTCGGGTTCGCCCGAGCCCACGGACGTCGACGCCGGCCCTGCCCGTAGTGCGCTCGACGACATTGCCGCCACCGTGCGGAGTGCCCAGCAGCTGGTCGACGTCGGCCTGGGTGCCCTCGTCAACGACCAGTCGCCCGCCACCACGTCGAAGCTCAACCGTCAGCTCGCCGACAGCCTGACGGCGATTGATGTCATCCCCCCGCCGCTCCACGATGTCGCCGGTCCCACCCTCGAACCGGTTCGCCTGGCGTATCAACAGGTGCGGGCGGCCCGGATCACCATGCGCACCGAGGTGGCCAGCCAACTGGGCGTCGCGCTGAGCTTCAGCGCCGACGGCGACGGCTGAGCATGGTTGCGGCGAGGCCGGAAGAGCGGCCGGGTGACGTGGAACTGAACGTCGTCGGCGTCACCAAACGTTTCGGCGCCACGGTGGCTCTTGATGCGGTCGACCTCACGGTGCGGCGCGGCTCGGTTGTGGCGCTGCTCGGGCCGAGTGGTTGCGGCAAGACCACGCTTCTGCGCACCATCGCCGGGCTCGAGGCGCCCGATGCCGGTGTCATCGATGTGGCGGGGACGGTGCTGTCCGATGGGCCGTCGGTGGTGCCGCCCGAAAAGCGGCGCATCGGAATGGTGTTCCAGGATTGGGCGCTTTTCCCGCACCTGTCGGTGGCCGCCAACGTGGGGTACGGGTTGCCGAAGGCGGAACGGCGTGGACCGCGCGTGGACGAGGCTCTCGCCCTCGTGGGGCTGGTGGGATTCGGCGACCGGGTCCCGGGCACCCTTTCCGGAGGTCAGCAGCAGCGCGTGGCCCTGGCCCGGGCGTTGGCTCCGCGGCCGTCGTTGTTGTTGCTCGACGAGCCCTTCTCCAACCTCGACGCGTCGTTGCGGGTGTCAGTGCGAAGCGAGATCCATGCCCTGCTGCTCGACCTCGGCATCACCTGCGTGTTCGTCACCCACGATCAGGACGAGGCGTTCGTGGTGGGTGACGAGGTGGCGGTGATGCGGGCTGGTCGGGTGGTGCAGCATGGCCAGCCCCAAGCCGTGTACGACGAGCCGGTCGACGAATGGGTCGCCACCTTCGTGGGCGATGCCAACCTGGTTCCGGGCATGGCCGCGGACTCGCTCGTCACCACGGCGTTCGGCTCGGTGCGGCCGCGTGGCACGACGGTGGTCGATGGCCCGTGCACGGTGGTGGTGCGGCCGGAGCACCTGCGCCTCGTTCCCACCCACGACCTTCCTGGCGGAAGCGCGTCCGGCACGGTCCAACGGGTGGAGTCCTACGGACACGATCATGTCGCGTTCGTCGCCCTGACCGACGGCATGTCGGCGCACAGCCGCGAGGCCGGGTCGTCCCGGTGGCGTCGTGGCGATCGGGTCGTCCTCTCGTTGGTCGACGTGCCAATGGCGGTCTTTCCAGAGTCAGGCACGGGGACCAGCGGCACGTAAACCACGCTGGATGGAAGTTGTTAGGGTAGCTTGCATTCTGAGGGTCAGGTTGGGTACCGTGCAGGTATGACCTTTCCCGCTCGAAGCCCTTTCGGACACCCACGTATCGAACTCCCGCTAACCCGACGGGCAGTACTCGCAGGTGGGTCGGCGGGGCTGGCCGCGTTGGTGCTGGGTGCCTGCAAGTCGTCCACCACCTCGGGGGCCACCACGGGATCAGGTGCCGGCCAAAGCGTCACGGTCTATTCGGGCCGTTCCAAGACCCTCATCGATCCGATCCTGCAACGATTCACCACCGATACGGGCATCGCGGTCAACGTGCGCTACGGCGACTCGGCCGACCTTGCGCTGCAACTCGAAACCGAAGGCGACAAGTCGCCAGCGGATGTGTTCTTCTCGCAGAGCCCGGGTGCCCTTGGGTACCTATCGGGCAAGGGCCACCTTCGAACGCTCCCTGCCGCGACCCTCGAGAAGGTCGACGCCACGCTGCGCTCCTCGAAGGGGGAGTGGGTCGGTGTGAGCGGGAGGGTGCGTGTGCTCGCCTACAACACCGAGCTGGTCACCACCGCCGACCTTCCCGCCTCGGTGTTCGATCTGGTGGACCCGCGTTACAAAGGCAAAGTCGCGGTGGCGCCGAGCAACGGCTCCTTCCAGGATTTCATCACCTCGATGCGCCAGCAGGTGGGCGACCCCAAGACCCTCGAGTTCCTGCGTGACCTCAAGGCAAACGAGGCCAAGACCTTCGCCAACAACGCGGCGATCGTGGAGGCGGTGGGCCGGGGCGAGGTGCAGATCGGCTTGGTGAACCACTACTACAACGAGCGGGCCAAGAAGGAGAACCCGGGCGTGAAGAGCGAGAACTACCACTTCCCCAACGAGGACCTCGGCAACCTGGTCCTTCTTGCCGGGATCGCACCCATGAAGGCGTCGGCGAACCCGGCGGCCGAGAAGCTCGTGGACTACCTGCTCGGGCGAGAGGCGCAGGAGTACTTCGCTACCGAGACACTCGAGTACCCGCTCGCCGCCGGAGTGAAGCCGGCGGTCGACCTCCCACCGCTCACCTCGATCAAGGCGCCACCGGAAGACCTCAACAACCTCGGCGATCTCGCCGTCACCGCCCGGCTCATCGACCAGAGCGGGATCGCCGGTGGCTGACGCGGTCGCTGCCGCCCCTCGCCGCTCGCCGGCCCTTCTCGTCGTGGCCGGCGTAGCCGTGGGCGCCGTGTTCGCGTTGCCCCTCGTATCGATCGTGGTGAACGTGGCCCGGAACGGTCCCGATGGTGCTTCGGTTGCACTGGGTTCGGCGTGGCGTCCCTTGGCGGCGTCGTTGGCGTTGGCCGTGGCCGTCACCGTGTCGACCGCGGCGATCGGCACCGCCCTGGCCTTCCTCACGATTCGCACCGACGTGCCCGGCCGACGGCTATGGCGTGTTCTCTGTCCGCTCCCGTTGGTGATCCCGAGTTATGTGGGCGCGTCGGCGTTGCTCGCGGCGTTGGCGCCCGGCGGCCTCGCTGCTTCGGCGCTCGAGGGTCTCGGGGCTCGAGCGCTACCCGACCCGAGCGGGTTCTTCGGCGCGTACCTGGTGCTCACGTTGCTGTCCTACCCCTACGTGTACCTGCCCGTCGCCGCTCGCCTGTCGATGCTCAATCCCTCGTTGGAGGAGAGCGCCCGGTTGCTCGGTCGGTCACCGGCAGCGGTGGTGCGATCGGTGGTGCTGCCACAGATCGGTTCGTCGATCGCCGCCGGGGCGCTGCTCGTGGCGCTCTACACGGTGAGCGACTTCGGCGCCGTCCAGCTCATGCGGTTCGACACACTCACGCGACGTATCTACGAGACGCGCCTCATTGATCGGCCCACCTCCCTCGTGCTTTCGCTGCTGCTCACGATGGTCGCCCTCGTCGTGGTTGTGGGTGAGCGGCGCGCGTCCCGTGGCCTCGTCGCCTCCCAGGTGGCACGCCACAAAGGCGCTCTTCGTTGGCGGCTCGGCCGGTGGCGGTGGCCGGCCGCGATGCTTCTCGTTGTGGTGGTGGGCAACGCCGTGATCGGACCGGTTTCGGTGCTGGGCTTCTGGGCGTTTCGCGCCGTCACCAACGACGCTGGAATCGCCGTGTTCGACAGCGGCCTCGGCACGCTGGCCCCGCCCCTGATCAACACGGTGCTGTTCGGTCTTGCGGCGGCCGTGGTCACGATGGTGCTCGTGTTCCCGGTGGGGTTCCTCCAGGCTCGTTTCGCCAGTCGATCCGGCGCGTTCGTGGGCGTGCTTGTGGTGACCGGGTTCGCAGTGCCGGGGCTCGTGGTGGCGCTGGCTCTCACCGGCCTGGTGCTCGACACGCCGGGCCTCGTCGGGCTCTACCAGACCTTCCCCCTGCTGCTGCTCGCCTACAGCCTCCACTTCGGCGCGCAGGCCTTGCGATCCACGACGGTCGCGGTGAGCGGGGTGCCGCCGCGGCTCACCGAAGCCGCTCGACTGCTCGGCGCTGGGCCGCTCCGCCGGTTGCTCACCGTAGAGCTGCCGGTGATGCGTCCCACGCTGCTCGCCGGTGCCGGTTTGGTGATGCTGTCCACGATGAAGGAGTTGCCGGCGAGCCTCCTTCTCGCGCCCACAGGGACGGAGACGTTGGCCACACGCATCTGGGCGGCGTCGGAAGGCATGTATCTCGGCGAGGTGGGGGTCACCTCCATCGTCCTTCTCTCGATCTCCGGTCTCCTCACGTGGCTTCTGATCGTGCGGCCCGCCCCCGCATGACGCGGTGGTGACCTCACCCAGGCGCAGAGGGGCCTACGGTGCTGTCGCCATGTCTCGTCCCGGCCAACATCGTGTCTCGCTGTGGGCCAGCGCAGCGGTGCTCCTGCTGCTTGTTTCCGCGTGCAGCCAGCGCGCCGACGCGCCCCTCCCGCAGCTTCGTTCCGGTTCGTGGCAGCGCAACGTGGTCGGGCCGATGGTTGATGATCCCGTGGGGTCGATCGATGGCGCAGCGTGGCTTACGGCGGGGGAAGGGGAGCGGCGGACCGGCGATTGGCTGCTCTGGGGGCGCGCCCAAGCACGTGCCGGCGGGCTGTCCGTGCCGATGGTGTGGTCGGCTATCGATGGCGGACGGAGCTGGCGTCCCCAGAAACTCGAACCGGGGCCCCGACCGGAACGGGCCGACGGTCGGGTGCTCGACGTTGCTTCGGGAGGTGTCGGGGGGGTTGGTACTGCGCTCGCCGTCGGATCCACGGGATTGGGTCACCGTGCGGTGCCCACCGTCTGGCTGACCGACGATGGTCGAGCGTGGTCCGATCCGATCGTGCTCGAACTGCCACCACAGACCGGGGGAACGCAGATCAACGCCGTGGTGTGGCACGCCGATCGATTCGTGGCAGCGGGTGGTCCGGCCGATGGCACGGACGGCGGGCGCGGACTCGTGTGGACGTCCCCAGACGGCCGGTTCTGGACTCGTGTGGACCTGCCCGATGATCGTCAACCGGGGGATGATCCAGGCGGTGAGCGTTCGACGGCGTCGACCTTTGTCGACGTCGCCATCAGCAGCGGTCGCGTTGCGTTGTTGGAGCGTGGGCTGATTTCACGTGCGTGGGTGTCGGCCGACGGCGTCGCCTTCACACCCCATCGGCTGGTGGTCGACGAGGGTGGGGCATTCGGTTTCGCCCCGGTCAGCGGTTCGTTGACCGCGGTGGTGCTGGGCGCGGAGCATGCGCGTCCGTTCGTTGCGTCGGGTGCAGAGTTGGCGGACTGGGACGAAGACGTTCCTACGTTGATCGCGCCACTTCGTGGTGAAGCGTTTCCTTCGGGTGCGACGGCATCGGTGTCCGACATGGAGGTGGTGGGCGATCGGCCCTGGCTGGTTGGCATCGTCGACAATCACGTGCGGGTCCTCCCGATCGGAGGTGACGGCGCCGGGGCAGTGGACGTCGGGTCGACAGCATTCGGCGCTTCTGGTGCGGCGTTCGACGGCTTCGGTCCAAGGTTGGCGGAACACGATGGCAACGTATTGCTGGTGTGGCCGAGCATCGACGGCTGGCAGGCGTGGCAGCGCCCGCACGATGCGGGGAACGATTGGACCCGGCTCGATGTGGGTGGGTTGCCCCGCACCCGACGATCAGCCGCCGACACCGCATTGGCGGTGGATGGCAACGACAACGTCGCCGTCGCGGTCGGGGTGCACCAGAAACGGTCCGGCGGTCCAAACGGTGCCTCTTCCCCGCCGCAGGGTCGAGTTTGGACCACCACCGATGGCCGCTCGTGGGTGGAGGCACCACAGTCGGACCGGCTCCGGGCGCTCCGTGGTGTTGTGGCCATCGGTGGGACATTCGTCGCGATGGGCACGCAGGCGGCGGAACCGGACGAGCAGGGCGATGGAGTCGACGAGGCAGCCGTGCTTCTCTCGAAGGAGGGCACATCATGGGAGCGGGTGGCCCGCAACACGGCCGATCTGCCCCGCCCCGACGGCACCACCTTCGTTCCGCAGGCCCTCGCCCGGCGCGGCGGCCAACTCGTCATGGCCGGGGTGCTCGTGCCCTCGGCGGTGGGCAACGAGTCGTCTCCCCGTGCCGTGGAGGTCGGTCGCATCACCGTCTACCTCTCGGAGGACGGGCGCGACTGGACGGGCCCACTCCATCCCGAAGCGGTACCGGACGGTGCCGCACATTCGGTGGTTGCGGTGTGCGCCGACACCACACGAGCGGTGGTGGTCGCGGAAGCGGAGACCCAGGGGTCGGCAATCGCGACGTTCGGTGTGGTGGCTGACGACGCCGGTCCGCTCGTCGCGCAGAGCGGGATCTCCGACCCGGGCGACGCCTGTGTCGCGTCCGACGAAGGGCGGGCACGCATCCCGGCGCAATGGGAGCACAAGTCGGTACTCGGATTCTTGCCCGCTGACGGGGACCCGACCGCCGATGGCCGGTCGACGCCGCGGGCCGTCCTTCCCCTCGCCGACGCGGCGGCGGGGCGAGGCACCACCATGGCGCGAGGTGATGGGTACTGGCTGGCCGGTGGTGTCACATTGGAACGGTCTGCCACCTGTGAGACACCGATCGTGTGGGTGTCGGGCGACCCGTCGAACTGGGGGGTGCAACGATCGGCGAGTGCGGTGCTGCGCGGCACGGGCTGCGGTGCGGTCACCGCGATGACGCGTTGGAAGGGGGAATGGTTGGCCCTCGCAACCGTGTCCGACGGCGTCGTCGCGGTTCGAGGACCGTGAACGCCCGCCTCTTCCATCGGCCCCGGTTCCCCTACTCTGGCCGGATGATCATTCGGAGGATTGCCGCGTGTTCCCTGGCGCTGACGGTCGTCGGTTGCGGGGCCAACGGTGCGCAGGTGTCGGCCGACGCTACATCGGCACCACCGGGCGCCGTCGCCGTCACGGTTGCGGCTCCGACCACAGCAAACCCGGGCCAGGCCATCGCTCGCAAAGTGTCACCGGAAACATCGTCCACCACGGTGCCCCGCACCACCACGACCGAGAAGGTGGGGGTCACGGCGAGCCTCGACGGGCCGGAGTTCGCCGCCGGCGCGGTGTCGGCCTACCGCGCCGCGCTGGGCGAGGCCAAGGCGCTCGAGATCACCATCTGGGTGGGAAGCCTCAATCGTGCCGAGGCCGACATACAAGATCCGGCCAAGCCCACCAACGTCGACACCTACGAGTACAAGGCGGGCAAGGTCGGCAGCCCGCAGCCGGTGAAGCTCACCGGAGGTGACGCCACCGACCTCGAGGCGAACCTGTTCCCCCTTTCCGCCGTTGCGTGGGATCAGTTGCCCGCCATGTTCGCCACGGCGATCACCGAGATCGGTGGAGCAGAAGGTTCAACGGGGGTCACCCATCTGGTGGTCGAGCGGGATCTGCCGTCTGACGTGGAGATCGTGTTGAACGTCTACGTCGACGGGGGCTCGCGATCGCAGGGCGGCTACGTGAAGTTCCGCGCCGATGGCAGCGTGAAGCGGGTGTACGGCCCGTAAGCGCAGGCGCACTCGCCGGTCATGAGTGTTGATGCCGCCGGATCGGGCGGCGCCGCTTCGCCGAAAGGGCCTCTCATGATCACCGCCACCTCCCCCCGTACGGTTCCCGCCGCGCCCACCGCACGACGATTCGTTGCTGCCGGGCTCCTTCTCGGCTCGGTCGCGGCCGTCGCCGTCGGTTGCAGCGCCAAGCCCACCGAGGTGAGCACCGAGATCACGTCGCAGACCATCCCGGCCGTAACGGTGCCGCAGATCACGATCACGATGCCGAACATCCCGGTCGTGCCCACGACGGAGAAGGTCCAGCCGGGCACTACGGCCAAGCCGGGGACGACGGTGCCAAGGCCCCCCGCCACCGTGAAGCGGGAGTTGTCCGGTCCGGAGTTCGCGGCCGAAGCCGTTGCGCAGTACCGCAAGAAGCTGGGGGACTTCAAGGCGCTCGACCTCAAGATCTGGGTGGGTGACAACCAGCGGGCGGAGGCCCAGATACAGGACCCGGACAAGCCCGAGAACGTCGATGCCTTCGAGTTCCGCGGCCAGTCGGTAGGAAGCCCCGTGCCCGTCCGACTCACCGGCGCAGGTGATCTCGAAGCCAACCTCTTCCCCGTAGCCGACGTGAACACGTCTGCCCTGGCCGCAATGTTCGACCAGGCCGTCATCGAAATCGGCAACCCCGAAGGGTCAACGGGTGTCACGCATGTCGTGATCACGAAGAACCTGCCGGTCGACGAGGACACCGTGGTGAACGTCTATGTGGATGGCGGCACTCGCGGGGGCGGTGGCTACGTGAGTTTCCTCACCGACGGTTCCCTCAAGGCCGTGCATGCTTCGAAGTAGGGCGGGCTGGTACCTTCGCCGCTTCGTCATCTGAGGAGCCGCACGTTGATCGCACGACCGAGTTGCAAGTCCTTTACCCCCGTCGGCACCTGGTTCGTCGTCTCGTTGGTGGTCACCGTGGCTGCCGGCTGCGGTGGATCCACCATCGGCACCACGGCTGGAGGCGACGCGGGGACCTCGGGCACCAAGACCTGTGTGGCCCTCGACGACAAGCTGCCGGCCGGCGCGCCGAACGTGCCCATAAAGGTGGGGCCCGCTCCCGCGGAACTCTTGAAGGAGGATCTCGTGGTGGGCACGGGCGCCGAAGTGAAGCCTGGGGCCACGGTCTCCGTCGACTACATCGGCGCCACCTGCACCACCGGCAAGATCTTCGACAGCTCCTTTGACGGTGGCAAGCCGGTCACCTTTTCGCTCACCGAGGTCATCAAAGGCTGGACCGAAGGAATTCCCGGCATGAAGGTGGGCGGCCAGCGTCTCCTCGGAATCCCTGCCGCGCAGGCCTACGGCACCAGGGGTTCGCCCCCCGATATCGGCCCCAACGAACCACTCTGGTTTGTGGTGACGGTGAAGTCCGCGTCGGCCTGATGGCTCCGTCAGACATCGCGCCCCCGGACATCGCGCCGCCCGACATCGCGTCGACGGTGCGTTCGTATCCGGAGGCTCGGCGCCCCGATCGGAGCTACTGGGTGTCGTCGGGCGGCCTGCCGATCGCGACCTATGAGTGGGGTGCGCCCGACGCGCCACCGGTGGCCATGGCCCACGGAGGATTCGATTTCGCCGGCACCTTCGACGTGCTCGCGCCCTTGCTGGTCGGCGGCGATCGGCGGGTGATCTCGTGGGATGCTCGGGGTCACGGGTCGTCGGGTCACGCGGAGCTCTACAGCTGGAACGCCGATCTTCGTGACGCCGCCGCCGTGATCGACGCCGCCTCGCCCGATGAGCCGATGGTGTTCTTCGGTCACTCCAAGGGCGGTGGGTTGATGCTCGACCTTGCACACGCCCTCCCGCACCGGCTTACCCACCTGGTGAACGTCGACGGGCTGCCGTCGAAGAACAACTGGCCCGATCTGGCCGACCACGAACGCACCAAGATGTTGCGAGGAGAGCTCGAAGGTTGGCTCGACCATCGCCAGGAGGTGGCCGCGGCGGTGCGCCGCCCAGGCACCCTCGAAGCGTTGGCCGCTCGCCGAATGCGGATGAACCCACGACTCACCCAGGAATGGCTCGAGTATCTCGTGCCCATCGGCGGCGAGGAGATGGTGGACAGCGCCGGCGTCTCGGAGGGATGGCGATGGAAACTCGATGCTGGTCTTCGATTCGGGGGTTTCGGGCCGTGGCGGCCGGAGTGGTCGATGCAACGGCTTCCCGGTATCGGCGTACCCGTGTTGGGCGTGCTCGGGCTGGAGAACGAGATGATGGGCTGGGGAACCAAGCCGGCTGATGTCATCCCCAACTCGCCGCCGGTGTTTCGTTTCGAAGCGCTCGAAGGGGTGGGTCACTTCGTGCACATCGAACAGCCCGAGGTCGTGGCGGGCTTCGTCCTCGAGTTCTTGGAGGCGCACCCATGACCACCGTTGATCCCACGGCATCGACCCGCAACGTGATCCGGCTGACGCACGGGAAGGTCCGCCTCGCCTTGCATCTGTTGCGCGAGGGGTGGGGTCGTCCACTGTTGCTCCTCCACGGCCTGGGGGAATGCACGCCCGCGCACGCGCCCGCGTTGGCCGAACAATGGTCCGGCCCGATCTACGGCCTCGACTTCACCGGCCACGGAGCCTCCACCATCCCTACGGGAGGCGGCTACACCGCGGAGATCCTCATGGCCGACGTCGACACCGCCCTACGCCATCTCGGGAAGGCCACGATCCTTGGTCGGGGTCTCGGCGCCTACGTCGCCCTCCTGATCGCCGGTGGTCAGCCTGCACTGGTGCGGGGCATCGTGCTCACCGATGGTCCGGGGCTGGTGGGCGGCGGCATCCGCCCGGGTACCACCCATGTGCCCACCGTCGACCTCTCCCGTCCGGGCCCACCGGACCCCCACGCGATGGTGGAACTGGCACGCGACGTACGACCCACCGATTACGCCATCGAGTACGTCCGCCAGATCATGCAGTGGTCCGAGCTCGATACCCCGATCGCCGTCACCGCGGTGGTGCGGCCGGAGTGGCTGGCCGCCGTGGTGGGGGAGGTGGGCGTGATCGAGTGTCCGGTGGCCGAGGCACTCACGATCTTCGCCGACCAAACCTGACGCGAACGAGATCAGCCCGGGGGACGGAGGCCGGCGATCATCGTGTCGAGGGTGCTTTCCACCAGGAGGTCGCGGGTGGCGGCATCGAACGCGAAGCCGAGGTTGAGCACGGTGGCCAGGCCATGGGTTGCGGTCCAGCTCGCGAACGTGACGATGAGCGGGTCGAGGTCGTTGCGGATCAGCCCGGCCGCTTGCGCTTCGACGAGGGCGTCGATCGCGTAGTTGAACGCTTGGGTTGCCAGCGGGAGCTCCTGGCCGGTGGTGTCGCCAAGGGCGAGCTCCGGCGGGAACAGGAACATCGTGCGGAACAGTTCCGGGTTGTCGAGCGCGAAGGCGATGTAGACCCGGCTCAGGGCGCGCACCCGGGTGAGGGGCTCAGGTTCGTCGACGGCATCGAATCGGGTGAGCAACTCCTGGAACGCCGACTCGGCCACGCCACGCAAAAGGTCGCGTTTGTCGGTGACGTAGGCATAGAGCGCCGGCGCCGTCACCCCCAGGCTGGCGCCGATCTGGCGGAGCGAGAGCGATTCGAGACCACGTTCCACGATGTGCGCCCGCGCCGCCCCGACCACCGCCTCGCGGGTGAGCGTCTCCCTTGGGGCATCAGCGGGTTCGAGCGGGTGTTCCGGACGTGAAGCGACCATCCCCTGCATCGTCCCATACCTCCATGCGACCTCCCCGCATCGGGGGGTCGGGTCAGGCGCCAGTGAGGCTGAACGGTGGGACCTTCGCTCCGGCGACAAACCGGTCGTAGGCATTCGAGTCGGCGTTGACGTAGAACTCGAGGAAGTCGAGGGTGAGCTTGACCACCGCGGGACGTACCGAGTTGTCGGTGACGGGCCCGAGGTGGTCGGCGCCGGCGATCGAGGCCAGGAACTTGGGGCTTCCGGCGGCGGCGTACAACTCCTCACTACGGGCATACGGCGTGATGGTGTCGGCGGTGCCGTGTATGGCGAGATAGGGGAGCGTGCCGGTGTTCACCCACGTCGTAGGCATGAACGCCTTCTCGCCGGCGAGCGATACCACCGCCTTCACGCGACTGTCGAGGCAACACGAGTTGAGGCCGATCGCCGACACGGTGTTTCCGCCATCGCTCTGGCCAACCACACCGATCCGGTTGGCGTCGATGGCGTTGAAGAACGCTCCCGTGCGCTTCGAGGCTTCGAGCAGTTGGGTGATCACGAACTTCACATCGGCGGGCTGGTTCGGCAGGTCGGCTTGCGAGGCTTTCCCCGGAAGGGTGCTGGTGGCCATCGGGAACTCGGGTACCGCCACCATGTAGCCCCCGGCCGCGATCTCCCGCACGAAGGTGTCGTAGGTTTCGGCCGACGCGTTGAACCCGATGGCGAACACGATGAGCGGGGCCTTGGGGCGCCCCACGGGCACGTACATGGTGGTTTCGAGTACCCGCCGGTCGGACGCCTCGTTGTCCCCCCGAGCGGGTGTGCCACGGCTGGTATCGGTGAGGGTGACCTTGCCCGTCTCCACCCGATACGGCGCGCTGCCGGTGACGGTGGTGGGCGTGACACTCACGCCGGGGGCGATCGTGCCCCCCTTCGGGCCGGTGTCGACGCCGAGACTGGTGTTGGTGGGAAGCGTGATCTCCGGGCCGGCGAGTGACGAGCCGGTGGCGTTGGGACGTGTCTTGACCGTGGTGCTCGGCGCGGTGCCGCGGATCTCGACCACTTCCGGCCGGAGCGGACCGGCATCCTCGGTCCCGCCGCTACATGCCACAGCCATGCCTGCGAACATCGTGGTGCCGGCGATGGCGATGAAGGCTCGGGTTCGCGGCGACACGGCGGGAAACCCTAGATGGTGTTGGTCGAAGAACCGCGTCGCCCCGTCAGGCCCGTGAGGCGAGCCGGTCGCGGGTGAACCGTCTGGAGTTGAACGTGATGAGTCCGAGGGCGAGTGCCCATACGAAGGCACCCGCGATGAGCACGCCGATCACGGGGGCCAGCATGAGTCCGCTCGACTGTGCGGCCGCCACGAACACGAGCGGGAGGATCACCGCGCCCCCGAGCTGGTTGGCTTCCTGCGTGGTCTTGGCCTTGCTGCTCACGATCACCAGCAGGCCCAGCGCAAGGAGGGCGACGGCCGGCGCGACCCAAAGCATCGTGATCGTCCATTGCGTGAAAGGAAGGAACGGCCGTCCGAGCGTGGGCCAGGCGATGGCGTTGCAGATCAAGGCGTAGAACACCGCGCAGATCCACGTGATCGCCACGGCGGGGAGAAATGCGCCCAGCACTTTGGCGATGAAAAGGTCGCGGTCGTCGATGGGAAGGAGGAGCAACCCCTCCAACGTGCGCCGTTCCTTCTCCCCGGCGAACGAGTCGGCGGCAAGCACCGCCGAAACCATCAGCGGGATCACGAGCAGCAGCGGTGAGAGCATGTAGCCCAGGATCAGCACCACGAGGCGTTCGCGGCTGGGCAACTCCAAGATCGGCTTCACGATCTCCCGCACGATCGGAGAGCTGAGTGCGGACTCCATCTGCTCGGTGGGAGCAGACGTGGCGAAGATGCCCATGCCGATGGGCAGCACGATCAGAAGCACCGCCGGTACGGAGATCATCGGGATGGTGATCGACTTGCTCCGCCGGACAGCGCGGAGGTCCTTGGCGATCACGGTGCGGATGGCGGTCCAGTTCCGGCTCATGAGACGTCCTCGTCGTGGGCATTTCTCGGCCGGTCCCGGGCGAGGAAACCGTCGCTGATCGGGGCGCCCGCCTCCGCTTCAATGCGCTTCTCCACGGCGAAGTAGACGTCCTCCAACGTGGGATTGTGCGCTTCGGCGCCGAACACTGGCACGTCGAGCCCCACGAGCGCGGCCACGATTCGAGGCACGGTGGCTCGATCGTCGACGCGTAACGACACGCCCTCGGCATGGTCTGACGCCTCGATGACGCCAGGCAGGCCACGGAGGGTGGCGAGCTTGGCTTCGCCGATGGGCCCGCCGCAATCGATCTCGGCGCCGATGCCCTGCCAGAGGTCGCGAGCAAGCTCGTCGGGTGGTCCGAAAGCCATGAGCCGACCACGATGCAGGACGGCCATGCGGTCGGCCAGCTTGCCGGCCTCACCGAGGAAGTGGGTGGCCAGCACGATGGTGCGCCCCTCGCCGGCAAGTCCGGAGATGAGCTCGATGACGTCGCGGGTTCCCGTGGGATCGAGACCGGAGGTGGGCTCGTCGAGGAACAGCACCTCTGGTTCGTGGAGCAGGGCTCGGGCCAGGGCAACTCGTTTGCGCTGCCCGGTGGAGAACCCCTGGGTGAGGTCGTCGGCGCGTTCGGTCATGCCGAACCGTTCGAGCAACTCGTCGGTGCGCCGCCGGCTGTCCTCGGGTGAGAAGCCCCGCATGCGCGCCGTGAACTCGAGGTTCTCCCGTGTGGTGAGGCGATCGTCGAGGCCCGCATTCTCGGTGAGTACACCGGTGCGTTCCCGAACAGCGTTTCCGTCGACGGCCGGGTCGAACCCCAACACCATCGACGACCCTCGATGGGGAGCCAGCAGACCGTTGAGCATCCGCACGGTGGTGGTCTTGCCGGCCCCATTGGGGCCGAGCAACGCCAGCACTTCACCCGGTTCCACCGAAAGGGTGACGCCATCGAGGGCGAGGCCGCTGGCAAAGCCACGTGTCAAGTCTGTGGTGCTGATGGCCGCCGTCACGGCGACAGTCTGCCGTGCGAACAGGGTGATCGGCGTGGTGGCCCCCAGATTTCTTGCTCGATGGCGCTGGAACCCCGGTTCGGCGGTACTGTTGACCACTCTCTATGACCCTCTCGCCTTGGAGCGTGGGCTTGTGAATTTGGCTGCGATCATCGATACCCATCCCGCCGACTCGGTTGCCGTGATCAGTCGCGGCAAGACCACCCCCTACGGCGTCCTCCGGGAGCAGGTGGCAGGCTTCCGTGGTGGGCTCATCGGGTTGGGGGTGGAGCCGGGCGACCGCGTGGCCATCGCCTGTGGCAACAACTGGTATTTCGTGGTGAGCTACCTCGCCGCGCTCGGTGTGGGGGCCGTGGTGGTGCCCGTCAACCCGGCCATGCCGGCACCGGAGATCGAGAAGTACCTGGCCGTCACGGGGGCCAAGGTGCTTGTGGCTACCCCCGCTGTGATCCCGGCCCTCGCGGCCATCGACCGGTCCGACGTTCCCGATCTCGAACACGTGATTGCCACTGCCGGCGTCGACTACGACGGTGCGGTGCTGCTCGACGACGTGATGGCCTCGTCGCCAGCGGACCTGGTGGCACGTCAGCCCGACGAGCTGGCCGTGCTCATGTTCACCAGTGGAACGGCTGGTACACCCAAAGCCGCAATGCTCACCCACGGCAACTTGTTGTCGAACCTCGAACAGACCCAAGCCCATCCGGGGCGGTCCCAGACCCCATCGGATCGAGTGCTCGGTGTGTTGCCGATGTTCCACATCTTCGGTCTCAACGTGGTGCTGAACCTCTCGCTCTACCAGGGCTCGTCGGTCGTGCTCATCGAGCGTTTCGACCCGTCCTCGGCTCTCGAAGCGATCGAGAACCACGGCGTCACCGTGGTGAGCGGACCTCCCACGATGTGGTCGGCCTGGGCGGCGCTTCCGGGTGCCAGCCCCCACGCGTTCGCATCGGTACGACTGGCCGTGTCGGGCGCCGCCAAGCTCTCCATCGAGACCGCCCAAGCCATCGACGACAAGTTCGACCTCGTGCTGCGTGAAGGTTATGGCCTCACCGAGACGGCGCCGGTGGTGAGCACGGCCACGGGCACCGACGCGCCTCGTGGTTCGATCGGCACCATCGTGCCGGGTGTGGAAGTTCGCCTCGTGGATGCCGACGGCGAAGACGCGTTGGTGGGCGACTCCGGCGAGCTTTGGGTTCGCGGTCCCAACGTGTTCAAGGGCTATTGGAACGACGCTTCGGCCAGCGCCAACGTGCTCACCGACGACGGTTGGCTCCGCACCGGCGACGTGGCGGTGATCGACGACGATGGCTACCTCTACCTCGTCGATCGGGCCAAAGACATCATCATCGTTTCCGGCTTCAACGTGTTCCCGGCGGAGATCGAAGGCGTGCTGATCGAGCATCCGGCGGTTGAGGCCTGTGCCGTGGTCGGCGTGCCGCATCCGTATTCGGGCGAAGCGGTGAAGGCATTTGTGGTGCTCGCCGATGGCATGTCGGCCGAAGAAGACGCCATCATCGCCTGGTGCTCGGAGCGGGTCGCCCGCTACAAGTGCCCCAGCAAGGTGATGTTCGTCGACGAACTGCCCCAGGGCTCGGGCGGAAAAGTCCTCCGCCGCGCCCTGCGCTGATTCGGCGGGGACGGTTCAGGCCCCTTCAGACCGGCCCGGGTCGCTTTGTGAACTCGTGAAAAGGGCCGCTAGCCTGGGCAAACCATGCCCGGCGACAACGGAGCGAGCGACCAACGCTCCCACCCTCAACACGAGTCGGCGGCGTCGAACGGCGGCACCGATCCTGCGGGCGCGGTGGCTCCCGAACGGCTCCGTCGAATCCCCGAAGCCACCGTCACGAGGCTCCCCGTCTACCTCCGGATCCTCCTCGAGGTGCACGAGGAGGCCGAAGAAACGATCTCTTCAGAACGCCTGGCCGATCTCGCGGGCGTGAACGCCGCCAAGGTGCGCAAGGACCTCAGCTATCTCGGCTCGTACGGCACACGAGGCGTGGGCTACGACGTCGAGTACCTCATGTTTCAGATGCGCCGAGCGCTCGGGCTCACGAAGGATTGGCCCGTGGTGATCGCCGGGATCGGCAACCTCGGCGCCGCCCTCGCCAACTACGGCGGCTTCGGTAGCCGAGGCTTTCCGGTGGCCGCCTTGGTCGACGCCGACCCGTCGAAGGTCGGTGCCAAGATCGGCGATCTCACCGTTCGTCATATCGACGAGTTGCCGTTGATCGTGTCGGAGTTGGGTGCGGCGATCGGCATCATCGCCACGCCGGCGTCCGTGGCGCAAAGCGTGGCCGACCGCATGGTTGCCGCCGGCATCACGTCGGTACTCAACTTCGCGCCAGCGGTGGTTTCGGTGCCGGGTGAGGCATCGCTGCGCAAGGTCGATCTTGCCGTGGAGCTGCAGATCTTGAGCTTCTATCGTCAGCGGGCGGAAGGGGTCACCGGAGGCCAACGGGCCTCGGTGGTCGGCAACTGATGCCGGTCTCGGTCCCGTTGTACCCCGTGAACCTGCTGGTGTCGGGCAAACCGTGCCTGGTGGTGGGCGGGGGCGTGGTGGCGTCGGCCAAGGTCGGGGGATTGATCGATTGTGAGGCGGCCGTACACGTGGTGGCGCCGGTCGTTCGGCCTGCTCTGCGGGCGTTGGCCCGAGACCTCACCCTTCCCGCATCGCTGCGCTGGGACGAACGTCCGTACACGCCGCCCGACCTCGATGGTGCGTATCTGGTGATCACCGCCACCGACGATCCCGCCGTCAACGCCAAGGTGTTTGCCGACGCCACCGAGCGGGGGATCTGGTGCAACAGCGCCGACGATCCCACCAACTGCTCATTCACGTTGCCGAGCCGGGTCCGACAGGGCGACCTCCTGGTCACGTTCTCCACGGGCGGTCGGAGCCCGGCCCTTGCGAAATGGTTGCGGCAGACATACGCGGAGGAGTTCGGCTCCGAATACGCCACACTCATGGACATGCTCGCCGAAGAACGTGAAGCCATCGTGGCCGCCGGCCGCACGACCGAAGGCTTGGCTTGGCACGAGGCCTTGTCCTCGGGAATGCTGGAGCTCATCCGCGAGGGTCGCCTCGCCGAAGCCAAGGAGCGCCTGCAGGCGTGTCTGTCGTCGTCATCGATCTGAATCACCGCACCGCACCGCTCGATCTGCTCGAGCGCATGTCCCTCTCCGACGATCGGTTGGTGAAGGCGCTCCACGACGTGGTCGGTCGCGACAACGTGAGCGAAGCGGTGGTGCTTTCCACCTGCAATCGCACCGAGGTCTACGTGGTGGCGGAGCGATTCCACGGGGCCTTCCGCGACGTGCGCGACTTCTTGGGCGAGTCCTCGTTCCTCCCGCCGGAGGACTTCACCGACCACCTCTACGTGCACTACGACGATGTGGCCGTGCAGCACTTGTTCTCCGTCGCCGCGGGGCTCGACTCCGCCGTCGTGGGCGAGACCGAGATCCTCGGTCAGGTTCGTTCGGCGTGGGAGTTGGCCCGCACCGAGCAGGCCACGGGTACACAGCTGAACGGGCTCTTTCGCCACGCGTTGGAGGTGGGCAAGCGGGCCCGCACCGACACCGCTATCGCCCGCCACATCGCGTCCGTGTCCACGGCCGCCGTCGCCATGGCCAAGGAGCGGCTCGGCACCCTGGCCGGCCAACGCATCCTCGTGTTGGGCGCCGGCGACATGGGTGAAGGCATGGTGCGCGCTCTCGGCGCCGAAGGGGCTGCCTCAGTGCGGATCGCCAACCGCACCTGGGAACGGGCTGAAGAACTGGCGACGCGAGTGGGCGGCGAGCCCGTGCGGCTCGACGCGCTCCTCGATCAACTCGCCGAGGTGGACCTACTCCTCACCTCCACAGGCGCCTCGTCGTTGCTGGTCGAGCATGGCGAACTGGCGGGGGTGATGACGGGCCGAAACGGTGCGCCGTTGCTCATCGTCGATGTCGCCGTCCCCCGCGACATCGATCCTGCCGCCGCCCACCTCGCCGGCGTCACCCTGCTCGACATGGACGACCTCCGCGCCTTCGCCGACGCCGGCATGAACGAGCGCCGCTGCGAAGTCGGCAAGGTTCGCACGATCGTGGAAGACGAGCTGGCGCGGTTCTTGTCCGTCGCCTCCGCCCGTGAAGTCGCGCCGTTGGTTGGATCGCTGCACGGGAAGGCCGAAGAGGTTCGGGCGGCCGAGCTCGACCGTTTCCGTGCCCGCTTGGCCGACCTCGACCCCCGAGAGCTCGAAGCGGTGGAGGCCCTCACCAAAGGCATCGTGGCCAAGTTGCTCCACGATCCCACCGTTCGGGTGAAGGATGCCGCGGGATCGGCCAAGGGCGAACGGCTGGCCGAGTCGCTCCGCGACCTTTTCGACCTTTGAGCGCCCCCGGTCCGGTGCGGATCGCCACCCGCAAGAGCGCGCTGGCCCTCTGGCAAGCCGAGTTTGTGGCTGCTCGGCTCGGCGTGGTCTGTGAGTTGGTGGTGATCGAGACCCACGCCGACCAGCGCCTCGATATCCCGATTTGGGAGATGGGCGGCAAGGGTGTGTTCGTCAAGGAGATTCAGGCGGCGCTCCTCGATGGTCGGGCCGATCTGGCTGTGCACTCTGGGAAGGATCTGCCGGCGGTGAGCCCCGACGAGTTGGAGATCGGTGCCGTCCCGCTGCGGGCCGATCCTCGTGATGTGTTGGTCGGCCATGCGCCGTTGGCATCGTTGCCCGAAAGCGCCACGATCGCCACTGGATCGGTACGGCGAAAGGCGCAACTGGCCAACCTCCGACCCGACCTGCGCTTCGAGGGGCTTCGAGGCAACATCGCCACCCGCCTCGACAAGGTCCCACCCGGTGGTGCCATCGTGATGGCGGCGGCAGCGCTCGACCGGCTCGGGCTCATGGCGTCGCTGCATGCTCAAGGCCTGATCGCCGACACCATCCCCACCGATGTCATGCTCCCCCAGGTCGCGCAGGGCGCGCTCGTCGTCGAACGACGGGCAGATGCGCCGCCCCAACTGGTGGCGGCCGTGGCCGCGATCGAGGACCCACCTTCAAGGCGCGCCGTCGAAATTGAGCGGTCGTTCCTGCGCGAGCTCGGCGGCGATTGCAACCTGCCGGCCGGCTGCTTCGCCACCGTGCAAGCCGATGGCGCCATCGATGTCCGGGGCCTGCTGGCGGCGCTCGACGGTTCCACGATCCTCCGCCATCAGCTCACCGACGTGGAGCGGCCCGACGTCACCCATATCGGTGCACACCTGGCCCGCCACCTGCTTGATCACGGTGGCGCCGACCTGCTGGCCCGATCGCCGTCCTGACGCGTCACTTGCCGTGGCCCCTCGACCCGGCCGCAACGCCCGCCCCGTGTCCCCGGCCGCCACCTCGCCTTTGATCTCCAACCCCACGCGCTGCCACCGGCGGCTTCGGCGGCCAGAAAGTCCCGTATGGCGCGCGTGAACCGCAGGTGCTGCGATCATGCCCACATGACCTCTGACGGCGGCAGCGCAGGGCGATCGCTCCGATGCTGCTTCGTGCTGGGCAACCTCGCACCTGATGGTGCGCAGCTGTCCACGGTGGCGCTGGCCGAGGAGCTTCCTCGCCATGGCGTTCGTCCGATTCTGGTGGTGTTGGAGCGTCACCCCGACGAGGTGACCGACGGTGCCCGAAAGCAGGGTGTCGATGTCCGGGTGCTGCATGGACGTTCACGAGGGCAGTGGCTTCGCGAACTGCGTTCAATCGTGGTGCGCGAACGCATTGACGTGCTCGTCACCGCGATGCCCTACGCCGACCTCATCGGCCGGCTGGCGGCGCTGATCACCCGACGGCCGGTGGTGTCGTCATTCGTCGACACGTTCACCTACGTGGACTATCCGCACGGATTCTTCGATGCTGGGACGGTGCTGCGCCGCCGTGACCGGTTGGTGGCGTGGGGGATTCGGGCCTCTGGCCGCTACATCACCGACCGGTGGTACGCCACGAGCCCGAACGTCGCCCATGTCAACGCGACCGCGCTCCGCTTGCTCGATCGCCAGGTAGTGGCCATCGAGTGCGGCCGCGGCCGCCCATCCCCGGTACTCGCCGATCCGTTGGCGATCGAACGACTCCGCACCGAGCTGGGCATGGGCGCCGGTGTGGAGATGGTGCTCACATTGGGCCGTTTGCACGGGGTGAAGGGGTTCGACTGCTTGCTCGATGCCTGGGCGATCGTCTCCTCGGACCGGCACGATCTTCGGCTGGTGCTGGCCGGCCGGGACGACGGCGTCGAAGCGGAACTTCGACAGCAGGCCGAACGTCTCGGTGTCACGGATTCGGTGCGCTTCGCCGGCCATCGGGACGATGTGAGCACGATGCTGCAGGCGGCGTCGGTGTTCGTGCAGACGTCCCACACCGAGGGTGGCCCCGCCGCGGCCGGTGAGGCATTCGCGGCGAACACGCCCGTGGTCATGCCTCGTTTCCAACTGCAGGCCGGCATGCTCCGCGACGGGGTCGAGGCGCTCTTCGTCGACCCGTCGGATTCCCACGAACTGGCGGCAGCGATCCTGGCGTGCGTCGACCCATCCCCGGACGCCATCGAGGCGACCGCCGCGCGGGTGGTTGCGGCTGCCGGGTTCTTCGACGAGCATCTCCGGATCGATGGGGTGGCCGCCCGCATGGCCGCGCTGTACCGGGACACCGCTCGCAACCCCCACGTTCCGGGGAAACGCCGGCTTCGCTGACCGCGGAAATCGTTCCGCATTGCGGTCGGCACGTTTCTGCCGGGGGATGCTCACGTGTAGTAGCCGGTGACGTCGCACACGAAGTGGGTGGCGCCCGCGGCGCGCACTTTGAAACGAGCAAGTGCGTCGACCGCGACGGTCACGCTGTTGGCCACGATCGTCCCGGTTGCCGACCAGTTGATGGTCGATGTCCCCGGCCATGCCACGCCGTTGGCGAACAGCGCCAGCCACCCGGTTGTGTCGGTGTCGGTGACGGTCACGTTCACTTCGACGGCCGATGCCACGCCGGCGGGAACCCCTGCGCCGATTGTGGAATCGATCACCCGCTCGCCCCCTGCCGTGGTCTTGCCCTTGACCACGCCGAGTGGGGTGTTGCCCGGCCGCGAGTCGTAGATGCGCACGGGCGCCGCCAGCGGCTGGTAGGTGCGGGAGAGCTTCACCCAGCGAGTCGCCGGTCCGATCCCGCCGACGATGCACAGCCAGAGCCCCGCGTGCATGACTACGTCGCCAGCTACCCACGTACCGGTCGTAGGAGGAATGGCCGGACCTTGCCGTAAGCGCAGCGCCGGCCCGAACGGGGCATCCACCTCCACGCCGATGCCGCCCGCCCCGTCGGCCTCGGCGATGAGCGCACGTTTGGCCGTGCCGTCGGTGTGGACGTTGAGTCCGTCACCTCCGTTCGAGAACGCTGCGATGCCGGTGACTTCGCCCTCGCCGTAGACCCCCGTCGATGTGCCGACCCCGGCCAGGCCCGTGGAGGTGGGGCCGGTGGCTATGCCGGAAACCCCGACGCCGTTGTTGGCGGGGGATTGGCCCTTCACGCCGGTCGGTCCGTAGCCCGACACCCCGACACCTCCGGGGAAGTTGCCATCGCCTTCCACCCCGGTCTTTCCCTGCCCCTTTACCCCCACTCCAGTGGTGGTTTTCGAGGCCAGACCCAGCACGCCGAACCCGTTGTCGCCGGTGTTCTGGGCAGTGATGGAGGTGGAGGCGTTGGCCGACGTGTTGATCTGGAGGCGTGAGCCGGTGAGGGTGGTGGTGGCGGTGCCCGAGTTGGCTTGCCCGATCGTGACGGCGTCCCCGTTGGCAGCGGCGGCGGGGGCGGCGTTGGCCACGATGGCAGTGGCGGCGGCACCCGCGGCGGCGACGCCGTAGCGAACGAATCGACGCCGGTCTGGTGTGCCCACGATGTCCGGCGTGGACGAGTGATCCGGTGAGCTTGGCGCCTCGATGGTCGGCGGCGGAGCCGTCGGGAGGGCGTGGTGGGCGTCGTGGTTGTGGGCGTCGGGTCGAATCCGGGAAACGTCGTGTTCGGTCATGGTTCGACGTTCACCCCGAACGCGCCGTTGCGCATGAGCAAAGATTGCTCACGCCCGAGGATTGCTCGGCCCCGCAAATCGCACGAACGTGCCGGAACGGCTTGGGGAGGCCTTGGCCAGCGTGGCCGTGAACGGCCTGAGCGGAGCGGGGCTTGAGCGGCATTCGCGGCCGAGCAGGCTTGCGAGGTCAGGAGTGCATTGGCGGAGGGTGTGGGATTCGAACCCACGGTGAGTTTCCCCACACACGCTTTCCAAGCGTGCCGATTCGGCCGCTCTCGCAACCCTCCGGGTTGAGGTCCCCGACCCACGTGGTGGCGATCGGGAGTGGAGAGGCTATCGTGCCGCTCGGGCCGACACCGCATGTGATGGTCGGGTCCTGTGCAATTGGATTCCGTGAACCGAGTCAGGGCGGGAACGCAGCAGCTCTCAGCGGATCGTCCGATGTGCCGCAGATCGCCTGACCATCACATGGGGTGCCGGCCCATCGCCGTTTCCTCTGCCGGGCGGGGCGGGTATCGTCGCTGTCGATGACCTACCAGTCGCTGTATCGCCGCTACCGCCCGCGCACCTTTGCTGAGGTGCGGGGCCAGGATCATCTGGTCACCGCGCTGCGCAACGCCGTTCGAGACGACCGCGTCGGCCACGCCTACCTGCTGAGCGGTCCTCGCGGCACGGGCAAGACGTCCACCGCCCGGATCCTCGCCAAGGCGTTGAACTGCCCGAACCTCAACGAGGGCGAACCGTGTGGTTCGTGCGAATCGTGTTTGGCGATCGATCATGGCAACTCATTCGACGTGCACGAGCTCGACGCCGCCTCGAACAACGGGGTGGAGGATGTGCGCGATCTCATCGGGAAGATCGCCCTCGGAACGCCGGGTCGCAACAAGGTGTACATCCTCGACGAGGTGCACATGCTCTCGAAGGCGGCGTCGAACGCGCTCCTCAAAACCCTCGAGGAACCGCCGCCGAACGTGGTGTTCGTGTTGGCCACCACCGATCCCCAGAACGTGTTGCCCACGATACGGAGTCGTACCCAGCACTACGAGGTGCACCTCCTGTCGAGCGCCGAACTGCAGTCGTTGGTGGAGGCGGTGGCGGCCGACGCCGGGCTCGACGTAGACGCTGAAGGGCTGGCGCACGCCGTGAGGTTGGGAGCGGGCTCGGCGCGTGACACGTTGAGTGCGCTTGATCAGATTGCCGCCGCCGGTGGCGTGGACGACGATTTCGAAGCGGTTGATGAGTTGGTCGAGGCGTTGTGCGAGCAGGACACCGGCCGCGCGCTCATTGCGGTGGAGGCAGCCGTGTCGTCCGGGCGAAGCCCGCGCTTGCTCGGTGAGCAACTTATTTCCCGACTTCGCGACGTATTCCTGGCCGCGATGAAGGCCGACCTCAAACGCCTTTCGGATCGCGATCGGGACCGGGTCACCGAGCAGGCCAGGCGGCTCGGTGCCGGCGCCGTCACTCGGGCGATCGAGACGCTCGGCGATGCCTTCATGGGCATCAACGATGCGCCCGACCCGCGCATCCCCCTAGAGATCGCGTTGGTGAAGCTCACACGGGTCGACCTCGACAATTCGCTGTCGGGCCTGGCCGCGAGGATCGAGCGCCTCGAGCGTGGCAGCGCGGTCCCCGCGCCGTCAGCGGGGTCGGCGGCCCCGTCGTCAACTGGGCCGGAGCGATCCGGTGACGCGCCAGATCGGGTCGGAGAGCCCGGTCCCCGCCCGGCGTCGGATGGTGCTGCCCCTCCTCCTGATCGGCCGGGTCGTGGCGGTGACGGCCCCGCGGCCCAGGCTCGGCAAGCGTTGGGGAACCGTCGTCCGCCCGGAGCCGGAGCGGCGGGAGCCGACGCGGTGGAGTCATCGACCACAGAGCAACCCGATGGTCCGCCCACCCGTCGTCCTCCGCCCCGTCCGGGTCGGTCGGCTCCCGAGCCAATGGCTCAGGCCCGAGCGGAGTCGTCGGGCGACACCGAGCCCGACACCGAGCCCGACACTCCCGCCGGTCCCGATCCCCGGGCCGAACCCCCGCCTGATCCGCCCGCTGATCCCGAGGCCGATGGGGCATCGGCCTCGGCGGACGCGACGCCGGCACCTTCCTCGTCGGTTTCACCCGCCGCCGCGGCAGATCCGCTGACGCCACAAGCGGTCACCGCGGCATGGACCGACCACGTGGCGGCAACGCTCGTGCAGAAAGCCCGGTCGCGATTCTCCACCGGGGAGTGGCGGGCACCGGTCGACGGACTGGTGGTGTTCGCCGTCCCCAACAGCCATCTGCAGCGTCGATGCGCCGAAGTCGTGCCGATGGTGTCCGAGGCCTTGAGCGCGCACTTCAGTCAACCACTGCGGGTTGAGGTCGTGGTCGACAGCGGTGCCGCACCCGCATCAGCAGCGGAGCCCCGGCCGGTGGGAGCGGAGGCGCCTTCGTCGTCGAGCGATACGGTGGCCGACAACTCCTCCGACGACCCCTCCGAAGGGCTCGCCAACGAGGATCTCTCCTCCCTGGAGGACGCCAACGACGTTGCCCTATCCACCGCCGAACGCGTCGCCGCGATGTTCGATGGGGCAGAGTTGGTCACCGACGATTCGTGACGGTCGGTTGTTCACGCTTACCCGTTCGTCCCTTTCCCTTTTGCCGTTTCACCTTTCCCGTTTCCCGTTCAATCCCTACCGAGGCTCCCCGTGACCACCACTCCTGAACCAACCGACGCCGCCGACTCGGGAGCCGAGCTTGTCCCGAGCGGGAGCGCGGGCATGGACGACCTCCTCGGCAACTTGCTCGGCGGTGGTGGCCTCGACATGGGATCGCTGCTCGGCACGGCGATGGAGATGCAGCAGCAGATGGCTGTGGCCCAAGAACAGGCGATGCACGCCACCGTGGAAGGGCAGTCGGGCGGGGGCATGGTACGGATCGAGGTCACCGGGGGCCTGCAGTTCCGGTCGGTCACCATCGATCCCCAGGTGGTGGACCCAGACGACATCGAGATGCTCCAGGACCTCGTGCTGGCCGCCCTCCACGACGCCGCCACGCGGATCGAAGCTCTTCAGGCCCAGGCCATGGGTGGGCTCGGCGGGTTGGCGGGCATGGCGGGCGGGCTCGATCTCGGCGGCCTTGATCTGGGCGGGCTCTTCGGCGGTCTGGCTGCCGGCACCGAGGAAGACGACGACGACGACTGGGATGAGGAC
>Ga0105047_10002059_pt1 | contig 36033 bp, 36 predicted proteins | sample MAT04_FD_78384 | JGI IMG/M metagenome (GOLD analysis project Ga0105047, IMG submission 78384) | Freshwater microbial communities from Lake Fryxell liftoff mats and glacier meltwater in Antarctica - MAT-04 (megahit assembly) | ecosystem: Environmental > Aquatic > Freshwater > Ice > Liftoff... | reverse complement strand
GGACCATCGTGGTGGTGGTCGGGACCATCGTGGTGGTGGTCGGGACCATCGTGGTGGTGGTCGGGACCATCGTGGTGGTGGTCGGGACCATCGTGGTGGTGGTCGGGACCATCGTCGTGGTGGTCGGGACCATCGTCGTGGTGGTCGGGACCATCGTGGTGGTGGTCGGGACCATCGTCGTGGTCGTGGGGACCATCGTGGTCGTCGTCGCGCTGGATGCCGACACGGACACTTCGGCGGTTGCCAGCGACACGGTGGAGGCGGCGGTGATCAGCTTCTGCTTGGCCGGGCCATCGCCAGTCTTCAGGAAGACCCGACCGGACGACAAGGGTGCCGAGGCGGTGGCCGTGATCGTGACCGAACCTGCGTCGGCGACGGTGACGTAGAAGGTGCCGCCGTTGCCCACAGCTGTGAGCACATTGCCAACCCCATCGGAGATCACGCCGCCCGTTGCCGTGAGCTGCACGGATGCGGCTGAGCTGGTCACGGTGAACGGACCGATGAGCTGCCCGGTCTCGCCGTTCAGCACCGCCGGCGTCACGGTTAGCGTGGCGCCGGGTTCAGCGACGGATGACGCGTAGTTGACCAGATAGTCATAGACCCCAACGACGTCTGCATCGTTGCCGACGCCGAGCGCGCTGCCGTCACTGAAGTGCCAGATAGCAGCCTGCGTTGCTGCGGCAGCATCGTTGGAGCTCAACGAGCCCACTCCTGCTGCAGTGGCGAGCGTGGCTGCTGAAACGGATGGGTAACCGTTTTGCAGGACCCACCTGACCTTGCCGAGGTTGTTCACGTTGGCCTCGCTCCACGTGCCCTCCTCGTAGTGGGTGCCCGTATTCGTGCTGGTAGCGAGATCGATGCAGTACGTGTCGATCGTCCCTCCTCCCCCGTCGACGGTGAGAACGAGGAGGCCAGCCCACGAAGAACCGCTGCTCAAGATGATCGATTGCCCCGCGGCGGTGCCCGTAAAGGTGCCACTGACGCCATCTGCGGTGGCCGTGCCGACGACCCCTGCGATTGCCATTACAGCGCCTACCGTGAGCAGCGAGAGCCACCGAAGATGTGGATGCGAGGTTTTCATGATGCCTTTCCTATGACGTCAGTTGTCCCGTTACGTGCGACCATTGGCCAAACCATACCAATGGCATCACGCTGAGTGCTGAGAAAAGTGCTGTTCTACGCGGAAATGAGTCGAACGGCCTAGCCAAACAGCACTCTCAGTGGTCGTGACGTGACAACAGGCGTCAAGTAGGTCCAGCGCACTGCTCCATGTATGCTCACCTGGTCTGGCCCTCGGAAATAGGAGACACATCGACATGAAGGTCTGGATCGACCAAGACTTGTGCACCGGCGACGGCCTGTGCGAAGAGATTGCGCCCGACGTTTTCACCCTTCTCGACGACGGTCTCGCCTACGTCAAAGAAGGCGACAAGATCTATGCCACCGCCAAAGGGCTCCCCCAGGGCGCCGAAGGCCTGGCCAACTTCCCCGACAGCCGCCTCGACGCGGTCATCGAGAGTGCCGAGGAATGCCCCGGCGAGTGCATCTTCATCGAGCCCTGAGCACAGGGTCAGCACAGCGTTGAAGAAGGCGGCCCGCACGGGCCGCCTTCTTCGCAATCCGAGTCAGCCGATGAAGCGGCCGACGGTGAGAAATCCGGTATGGGCCACCATCCGGTGGTCGGGTCGAACCGCCTGGCCCTCGATGTGCCAGCCGCGGTGCAGTACTTCCAGTGTGCGGGTGCCGCTCCACGCCTTCGTCGCCATCGCCTCGCGGGTTTGTGCCGCCTGAGTGATCGACGGCGTGTAAGCGATGAGGATGCCACCGGGGCGCAATGCGTGCACGGCATGGGGCACCACCTGCCAAGGCTCGGGGAGGTCGAGCACCACGCGGTCGATGTCGCGCTCGTCGATGCCCTCGTAACAGTCGCGCAGGTGCAGGTGGTAGCGGTCGAGCGCTTGCTCGCCCAGAAAGCTGCGCACGTTGGTGCGCGCCCTGTTGAGGAAGTCCTCGCGGAGCTCGTAGCCGACGATCTCGGCGCCGTAGCGCAGCATCGTCATGCTGAGCGCACCGGAGCCGACGCCGCTCTCCAGCACCCGAACGCCTGGGCCGATGTCGGCCAGCATGCAGATGGGCCCTAGGTCCTTCGGGTAGATCACCTGCGCTCCACGCGGCATCTCGAGCACGAAGTCTTCCAGCGTCGGCCGCAACGCCGTGTACGCCGCGCCCTTGGTGCTCTTCAGCACCACTCCTTCTGGCCTCCCGACGAAATCGGCGTGGGGCACCAGCCCGGCATGCGTGTGGAACTCGGCACCCTCGGCAAGGGTGATGAGATACCGGCGTTGTTTGTTGTCGAGCAGCAGCACCTTGTCGCCATAGTCGAGTGGTCGGTTCATCGTCGTCCTCTTCCCTTTCCGAGTACCAGCTCCACCGGTACCGGTTCGTGTGCGCTGGCCTTCTCCGCCACCCGGCAGAACGCGCACAGGTCGCCGGTGGTGGGCGCTCCGCACGAGCCGCAGGATCGCAACCCATCGGTCGCGGCCACCGAGCGCCCGCTCAACAGCGGCGCCATGTTGTCGAGGAAGTTCAAGTAGAACGCCGCCTTGCTCCCCGGCGACTGCAGCTCGATGGCGTTCAGCGATTCCTTGTAGGCGAGGTGCTTGTTGCCCAGCGCCATTGGGCACTCGTCGACCAGGTAGTCGATGCCGCGCACGATGCACCACGCCGCCATTTCGCGTTCGGTGAGGCGGATGAGCGGCTTGACCTTCTTCGGGAAGCCGTCGCGGGCCGGCAGCACTGGCAGTTGCCGCGAAAGGTATTCGACATCCCACCGCAGCGTGTTGCCGAGCAGCACCGCAGCTTCGTCGTCGAGATTGTGACCGGTGACCAGCACGGTGTAGCCGCCGTCGAGCGCAGCCTTGTCGAACAGGTGTCGCTTGCTGATGCCGCACGCGCTGCACGGCACCCGCTTGGTGGCCTTTGCTGCGGTGGGCACGTCGTAGCCGTACTGCTCGCGCAATGAGATCTCGATGAGGTGCAGCCCACGTTGTTCCGCGAAGTCGCGCGCAAAGACGGCCGATGTTTCGCTGTACTCGCCGATGCCGAGACCGATGTACAGCCCGTCAGCCTGGTAACCGAGCTCGATCAGGATGTCCCACACGGCCAGACTGTCCTTGCCGCCCGACACGGCGACCAGCACCCGATCGCCTTTCGACAGCATGTCGAACTTCTCGATCGCCTTCACCACCTGACGGCGACACAGCTCGAGGAAGTGCTCGGCGCAGAAGTGGGCGTTGTGGCGCGGTAGATCGATGATGGCCGGGGCCTTGCACACCCGGCACTTGGAACCCACTGCCACCATCAGCAGCCACCGGAGATGACGGGTCGGATCTCGACCACGTCGTCGGCCGCGAGCTCTGCATCGCCCGGCACCAACGTGCCGTTGCGGATGACCAAGTGCGACTCGCGAGCCATCTGCAGTTCGGCCAGCAGTGCGTTGACAGTGCGCCTGCCGGTGAGCTCGAGTTCGCGACGCGGGTTACGCAACAGCACCTTCATCGCATCAGTGTGCCGTGCGGCACGGCGGGAACCGCCCCGGGAGGCTCGCTCGCTGCAACCTACGCGGCGCGGCGAGCGGCCTTGCGCTGACGCCGGGTGGGCGGGCGCAGTGCTTCCAGGCGAACGAACTGACCGGCGACCAGCTTCTCGGTGGCGATGACTTCCTCGGTTTTGCCGAACAGCCGCTTGAGCAGCTTCGGCCCCCACAGCACAGCGCCCACAGCGAGCCAGCCAGGGCTACCGCCGAACACGCCTTTGTACAGCGCACTGCGGCGCAGCAGCGCTGTGGGTGACAGCAGGCTTGGGCGACGCGCCACGGCCTAGACCCGACGGATCTCGACGAACGTGGTCTTCTTCTTACCCGAGCGCTTGCCGAGCATGAAGAACAGCAGCAGCAACACGATGCCGCCCACGGTGGCCAGGGTGACGAGCGTTTGCTTCTTGTCGTGCAGCTTGCCCTGCAGCCCGTCCTGCGTTTCGCGGAACTTGGCCTCGAGATCGGCGCGGGTGATGCGTTGCTGAGCCATGGTTCAGCGCTTCTCCTTGTTGAGGGGCTGCTTGTTGATACGCGAGACAGCGAGACCGATGACGATGACGCAGAACACCAGACCGAACAGGTACGGGGCGAGCGAGGCCCACCTACCTTCGAAGGTTCCCGGCCACTCGGTCTGCACCATCCGCAGCAAGCCGAGCACCAGGAAGGCAGCGCCGATGCCGATGGCGATGGCACCGGCCAGCCCGAAGCCGATCCAGCGCCCAGCACCCTTGAGCGGCCCCAACGTCTCTTGCTTGGCGTACTGCTTGAGCATCTCGACCGTTTGGCCAAGCTGGCCCTGCGGTTCGTTCTTGGTGGCGCGGGGCTTGTCGGACACGGCCATATGTGTAGCACGCGATCACCCGTTCCCCTACCGCTGCGCGCAGATCCGCAGGTCAGGGTGACTGCAGCCGAAAGGCTTGAGTGGCCTCCACCCCGGCGAGCAACTCGTCGAGCTCAGCCACGCGCGTGGCCGGCCCGACGGCACAAAGCAGGTCGTATGCATCGGCTGCACCGACGGGTGCGAGGTCGGCCAACTGGAAGCTGATGAGGGCCGGGTCGTCGCCGAGGTCGAAACCTGGGTCGGACACCTCGTCGCCCAGCTCCACCGCTAAGGCCAAGGTGCGCCGCACGCGCTGCACGACGGCCGCAAGTTGGTCGCCATCGACATACTCGTCGAGGTCGGGCCAGTCGTCGACTGCGGCCGTCGGGTACGGGTCGTCGGCCAGCCACTCGTTCACCCGCACCCGTCGGACACCGACCGCGATCACCGCGAATCGACCATCGGGCAGCTCCGCCACCTGGACCATTCGCACCACGGTGCCGACCGGCCGCCGCACGTCACCGCCGCCCACTTCGTGGCCGCGGTCGATGAGCACCACTCCGAACTCGTGGTCGGGTGATTCGATGCAGTCGCGCACGAGTTGGCGGTAGCGGTCCTCGAACACGTGCAGCGAGAGCAGGCCGCCAGGCATCAGGACGTTGCCCAGGGGAAACATGGGCAGCACGTTCACGGCTGCGGCGCCAACGTGTCGGCCCCGGGCCCGCTGGGGTAGGCGGCCATGACGCCGGCGAAGAGCTCCCAGATCGGCCGATACTCGGTCTTGTTGGTGATGGTCTCGCCGTTCAGCAGCAGTACGAACTCGATGGCACCAGCTCCCACCTGCGGGATGTACCCGGCGAGCGCCTTGGTGCCCGGCTTGTTGGCAACGCCATCGGTGTTGTGGAGCGTGCCGGTCTTGGCACGGATGACCCCGCTGAGGGGCTGACCCTCCTGGAACGCATCGAACAGCGTTCCGCCCGGCACACCGCCCACAGCAAGCCCAGAACCGACCGGGTCGTCGACGCTGCCGTGTTGCAGCACCGCCAGCAGGGCCGCGCAGGTGAGTCGGTTCTCGTCGGACAACCCCGAGCCATCGACCAGGGCGACACCTTCGAGCGGAACTCCCCACGCCTCCAGCGTGCGCAGCACCACCTCCAATCCGGCGGCGGTGGTGGGGGCACTTCCGGCCTGCAGGCCGATCTCCTTCAGCACGAGCTCGGCGGTGTTGTTGTCGCTGGTGGTCAGCATCTCGGCCAACACCGCAGGCAACGGAAGCGAGGTGACGGCGGCCACCACCGGCGAAGCGTCGCTGGCGCCTTTGGTGGGCGCTCCGATGACCGTGATGCCGCGTTCCTGCAACAGCTGGGTGAGCACGGTTGCAGCGCCGACCGCCGGGTCGTTGGAGGATCTGTCGACCGCTTCACGCGAGTCGTTCACCAACAGACCCGAAAGCGGGCCCCCCTCGGTGAAACGCAGCGCGCTCCCCCACGTCGGCAGGTACCACTCGTCGTCGTAGTGCGATGCATCCCCGACGATCGAGCCGTTGACAGTGGTGACGCCCGCAGCGACCACCGAGTCGGCGAGCGCCTCGATGGACGTGACGTTGAACGGCGGGAACTTCTGGTTGGGCCCTTCCCACCACTCACTGCTCAGCAGCGGGTCGCCCCCGCCGACCAAGAACAGGTTGCCGGCCACCACTCCCCCGGCACCGAGCGATCCCTGTACCTCGGTGGTGTACGTGAAGTCGGCGCCCAACACCTCCAGTGCCACAGCGGCAGTGATGAGCTTGACGTTGCTCGCCGGCCGCAGCGACAACGTGTCGTTGACCGCCGCTACCGGCTGCCCGTCGATGGCGACAGTAAGGCACGAGCTGGAACCGATGGAGGCCAGCAACGGCTGCAGCGCCGCGATGAACGCAGCGAGGTTCGCGTCGCGCGCCAGCACACCCGGCGCTCGCCGAACCGTCAGCAACGGGCTGCCCAACACCGCCGGTACCGTGCTCGGCGGCGACGAGCCGACCAGCGTGGTGTCGGGCTGGTCGGCTGCCGGAGCGCGACCATCGGCGAAGCGCCAACACCCGCCCAGCAACAGCGCCGGCACAAGCGCCGCCAGCACCAGTCCGGGGTAGGGGTTGCGGGGGCGGCGGGCCACTCAGTCGAGCCCTCGCCGCTGGCGGAACTCGGCGTACTGCCACAGGTGGCCGAGCGCGGTGACTGCGCGATTGCCGCTGGCGTAGCAAAGCCGCCCGGTGGCGCGCACGGCACGCGGACCGGCGTTGTCGGGGTCGGCCAGGGCGAGTTCGGTGGCCGTGAGGATGGGCTTGTCGTAGCGCAGCGACAGCTCGTGGGCCACCTGCGCGAACCGCTCGTCCTGCCGCTCGTGGTACGCCACGATGCGCTCGAGGCCGTGGTCCGGATAGAAGGGGCCTTCGCGCATCAGCCGCGCCTGGTTGCTCTGAATGCCGAGGCCGAGGTACACGATCGCGTGCACCTCGGGGTGCCCAGCGATGAGCGCCATCACTTCTGGAATGGTGTCGCGCACCTCGCCGCCAGCACAGTCGACCGGGTTGTTGCGGCTCCAGCGCGGCGGCAGCTTGGTGTCGATCTGCGCCAGCAGGTCCTCGGGCAGCTCCATCAGCTGCAGTCGACCGTCGGCCGCGATGGCATCGCTGGTGACGACGCCCCACCCGCCAGCGGTGGTGAGGACCACCGTATTGGGCCCCTTCGGCAGCGGCTGGGTGGCGAAGGTGGCCGCGGCTTCGAACGCTTCCTCCACGGTGGTGGCGCGAGTGACACCCGCCTGGCGGCAGGCACCATCGAACACCTTGTCGTTGGCGGCCAGAGCACCGGTATGGCTGGCGGCGGCACGCGCACCGTTCTCCGTGGCGCCGCCCTTCACCACCACCAGAGGCTTGCGAGCTGCCACAGAGGCGAAACGGTCGAGCAGGGTGCGCCCGTCGACGATTCCCTCGACGTAGGCGAGCGACACGGCAGTTGCCTCGTCACCGGCGTACCAGTCGAGATAGTCGGCGGGCGTGACTGCAGCGGCGTTGCCGGCCGAGACCGCACGGCTGATGCCCACCCCGGTCTGGCGGCTGTAGTTGAGGAAGCTGCTCACGAAGTTGCCGCTCTGGCTAACAACCCCGATGCGGCCGGCGGGCGGATACGGCGCCACGATCTGCGCGCACAGGTGGGCTGGGGTGCTGACCACCCCCTGCCCGTTCGGCCCGGCGAGCAAGATGCCCAACTCGTCGGCCAGGGCGACCAGCTCGGCCTCCGCCTGGCGCCCTTCCTCGCCTGCCTCGCCGTAGCCGGCGCTGGTGAGGAACGCAGCCTTCACGCCCTTTGCGGCGCAGGCGCGCAGCATGGCCGGGTTGGCGCTGGCAGGCGTGCACACGAACACAAGGTCGATGGCTCCATCGGGCAAGGTGGCGATGTCGGCAACCGTGCGGATGCCGAGCACTTCCTCGCCCTGCAGGTTGGTACCGAAGACACTGCCTGCGTAGCCGCCGGCCAGGATGTTGTGGAGGCTGACGAAGCCGAACTTGCCCGGATGCGTGGAGGCACCGGTGACGAGGACCCCCTTGGGCTCGAACAGCGCGCGGAACTGTGCATCGGTGGGCCGAGGACGGTGCACTGCCTCGGTTGCATCGTGGTCGCCGATCTCGACGAGCGCGTCGACCGCTACCGGCGCGCCGTCGGCGCGCACGATGAGCGGGTTGACGTCGACGCTGGCGACGTCGGGCCGCGCTGCAGCGAGTGCCGAGAGACCGAGCAGGACCTGCTGTAGCGCGACTGCATCGACTGCTGCTTCGCCGCGGAATTCACCCAGCAGCTTCTGCGTCTTCAGCCCTTCGATCATCTCGCTGGCGTCGATGGCGCTGAGCGGCACCGGCCGGAACACCACGTCGGCCACCGCCTCGGCCAGCACGCCGCCGACGCCGAGCATCACGTTGGCGCCGAACTGCGGGTCGCGCACGACACCCGCAATGAGCTCGCGGTTGCCGCTGATCATGGGAGCGACCAGCAGCGACACCTCACCGTCGTCGAGAGTGGACTTGCCCAGCAGTTCGGCTGCTGCAGCCTCCACTGCCGCGGCATCGGCCAGGCGCAGCTTCACCAGGCCGCGCTCGGTCTTGTGGGCGATGGCGTCACCGCACAGTTTCACCACCACCGGGAAACCGACGACGCGAGCCGCCACGGCGGCGTCGGCAGCGGTCGCGACTTCGCGCTCGTCGGCCATCGGCACGCCGAACTCGCGCAGCAGTGCCTTCGAAGCGGCTTCCGACAGAGTTGTTCCGTGGCTTGTCATCAAGAGCACGGTAGCCAACGGAACCCGCTCGCACCCTGCCACAGCGCTCGGAGGCGCCGGGTCAGCCCAGCGGTTCGATTGACATGAGCTCGGCAACATACTGCTCCTCGTAGCGCACGTCGCCCACAAGGTCGGAGGCCGACGTCGACGTCGTCGTGGATGACATTCTCAGCGGCAGCCCGTTGGCAGCCAACCACCAGTCGATGGTGGTCTGCTCCGGATACTCGTCATCATCTTCGACGGTCATCCGCACGTGCCACGCGGGAACGTCGCGGCCGTCGACCACGACCATGTCGCGGCCGAGCACCTCCCAGACCGGCAGCCAGGGCAGATCGGCCAGCATGCAGTCGAGCGCGACCTGTGGTGCCGACTCGGTCGGTGGCACTACCACCACCGGCCGGTCGCAGCGCAGTTGCTCGGTCTGCCCCACCCCGAAGAACTCGTGGTACACCGAACCGACAGGTTGCAGTGCAACGCCGTCGGCAGTGGCGCACAACTGCCACTCCTCGCGTCGCTCCTCCAGCAGGTCCCAACGCAGCCAGACTCCGCAGCCGCTGGCGGTCACCGTGAGAGCGGTCTCGTTCGGGTAGTCGTGCGAGGTTCCCCCGACGGCATCGACTCGCTCGCTGCCCGCGGTGCGGTAGCGATAGACACCGGGGATGATTCCATCGATGGACGACTGGGCGGTGGTCGCTGTCGGAACCAGCGGCATGCTGTCGGCGACGATTGTCGTCGGCGAGACAGTGGCGAGGGGTGGCACGAACGCCAACGTGTCGCGGAACCGGTCGATTGCATCGTCGACGCCGACCACGCGGGCCTGATCCTGGAACCACACCGCTCGTACGACCACCGCCCCGACCACCGGTACGGCGATGACCAGCAGCGCGGTCGCAACGAGTCGACGCGTCGACGACCGGCTCGAGGTCATGCGGGGAGACTAATCCGGGCACACACCCCATCACGTGGCGACGCTGTTGAGGGTGGTGACAATGGCAGCGCCGTGCATCACCGCGCCTCATGCCGCGGACGCGTGTTCGTGCAGCAGCGCTGCGATCTGTGGTGCCGATTCGGTGACCATGAGGTGACCGGCGGGCACGACCTCCAGTCGAGAGCCGGCAATGGCCGCGGCGAGCGCATGCGAGTGCGACACGTCGACCCACCGGTCTTCGGCGCCACCGATGACGAGGGTGGGAGCTGTGATCGCAGCGACGAGGTCGGCAATGTCGACGACAGCATCGAGGTCGAGATGCGCAGCCGAGCCGTCGGCCACCGTGGCGGCGCCCATCGCCACGGCCATCTCGAGGATGGGTTCCAGCGCCTCGTGCGCGCCGGCGGTGAGCCCATCGACCATCGCGTACCGCGTGAACAGTTCCTTGTCAGCCGCAATCAGCCGCTTCCACAGCTCGAAGGTGGCACGCATGCGCGCGTCGGTGGTGATCCAGCCGGCGATGAGGGTGAGGCTGCGTACCGCCTCCGGCCACAGCCCGGCGAGGCCAGCGGCGGCGACTGCGCCGAGCGAGTAGCCGGCGACGTGGTAGCGCCCGTGCCCGAGGTGCTGCATCACCGACTGCGCCTGAGCGGCCAGCGCCTCGACGGTGAGCGGGCCTGCAGGCATGGCCGACTCGCCGGAGCCGGGAAACTCGACCATGACGTACGTGTAGTCGGCTTCTGCCGGCATCGCGCTGCGGACGGCGTCGAACGCTGTGCGGTTCATGGTGGTTCCATGCAGCAGCAGCATCGGCGCGCCCGTGCCTTCCGTTGCGTATCCGATGAGCTGTCCGTCGACGGAGAGAGTGGCCATGCGGCCGAACGTAGCCGCGCGAGCGCGTCGGCTACGGCTTGAGCGCGGCGACGAAGAACTCGGTGATGTGGTCGCGACGGCGCACCATCTGCTCTTTGGACAGCGCGTCGGCGTCGAGCAGACCGCCGAGGAAGGGTGCGTCACTGAAGTAGCTGAGCAGCGCTCCGTAGCCGGTGATCAGCAGGTGTTGCGGGTCCTGCCGGCGAAACACCCCGGCGTCCATCTCGCGTTCGAAGAAGGCAACGGCGCGGTCGAACATCGGCCGCAGCACCGCGGCCAGGTCGATGCCCATGTGCACGCCGCTCTCGAGCGCCTCTCGACGCATCAACCGCACGTAGTCGGGGTTGTCGGCGAACAGCTCGAAGCCTGCTTGGATGACCAGTTCCATCTTCCGCTGGCCAGTTTCGGGGGCGCCGATGGCCGATGCCAGACGCTCGATCCAGTCGCTGAGAAGTTGCTCGAACACTTCCGCGTACAGCGCTTCCTTCGACGCGAAGTGGTGCAGCAGGCTCGGACGGCGGATTCCGACGCCGGCCGCGATGTCGTTGAGCGACGTTCCGTCGTAGCCGTTCTCGGCGAAGCAACGGCGGGCCTCGCTGAGGATGAGCTCTCGTGTGGAGAGCACCTCGCCCCCGTGATCAACCATCGGGTCAGCATATGGCGCATCGCCGGACGTGGTCGTCGACTTCTCCTGCGGCGGCACCACTCGCAGCGATGGCGGAATGCTCCGTAGGCTCCGGTCGTGCCCGCTCTCACCGCCTCACGCGCACTCACGCCCCAGGGGTGGGTGGCGCCGGCGCGGGTACACATCGAAGAGGGCATCATCATCGCTGTCGAGCAGGCTCCGACCACCGGAGGGCTCGACACCCTCCATACGTTGGTGCCGGGGTTCGTCGACCTGCAGGTCAACGGCATCGACACCGTCGACGTAACCACCGCTCGCGAGGGCGACTGGGACACACTCGACCGCTTGCTGCTGGCGCAGGGCGTCACCACCTGGTGCCCGACGCTCGTCACGATGCCGCTCGAACGGTACGACGCGCCGCTGGCACGAATCGCAGCAGCGATGGCTCGCCCACCCGGTCGGCGGCCTTCCATCGCCGGCGCACATCTCGAAGGCCCGTTCCTGGGCGGCGCCGCTGGGGCGCATCCGCCTGCGCTCATCGTGCCCATCGACCTCGACTGGCTGCGAGCGCTGCCTTCTCACGTCGCGCTCGTCACCCTCGGCGCCGAGCAGCCTTCGGCAGTGGCGGCCGTCGAGATCCTGACGGGCGCCGGCTGCTCGGTCTCCGTCGGGCACACCACCGCCGACGAAGCGCAGTTCGACGCGGCCGTTGCCGCCGGAGTGCGGCTCACCACACATCTGTTCAACGCCATGAGCGGGGTACACCACCGGACCCCAGGTGTGGCCGTGTTCGCGCTCACCAATCCGATGGTCAGCGCGTCGCTCATCGCCGACGGTGTGCACGTGCATCCGAGGGTGCTGCGGCTGGCGTTCCAGGCTCTCGGCCCCGACCGGGCCGTGCTGGTCACCGACTCGGTCGCCTGGCGCAGCGGGCGAATCGGCGGCATCGGGCTCGAACTGCGCGACGGCGCACCGCGCCTGCCCGACGGAACACTGGCGGGCAGCGTGGTCACCATGCCCGACGCAGTGCGGAACTGCGTCGCTGCCGGCGTCGCCCCGGTGGACGCGCTGCGAGCAGCCAGCACCAACCCGGCGCGGCTGCTCGGCCTTCACGACCGTGGTGTCATCGAGGTGGGCCGCCGCGCCGACCTGGTGGCGCTCGACTCCGACCTCGAGGTCGAGCAGGTCTGGGTGGCGGGCCAACCGTCCTGACCCGCAGCGCCCGAGTGGCGATACTCTGCCGCCATGCAGATCGTCGCCGCGCTTTTCGTCGAGAACTTCGAGCTCCGTCAGGCCCCTGGGCCGTCAACCCGCATCGACATCACGGGCGCCATGTTCTCCATGGCAGCTCCGTCCCCGGCGCCGGTCACCATCTCGCCGCACCTCGTGGCGCTCGTCTTCTGCCCGGTCGGCGAGTCGGGCAGCGGCGTGTTCGAAGTGGTCTTCAGGAAGGGCATCGAGCCCGACGCCGACGAGATGGCGCGCAACGTCAGCCCGTTCACCGTGGAGCCGGGGAAGTTCACGTACCGATTGGTGAAGGGTGAGCTCGAGTTCGCCGAGTACGGGCAGATCATCGCCCATTGTCGGGTCGATCGCGGCCCGTGGCATCTGGTGCCGTTCACCCTGCTGCCTCCCGTCTAAGGGTAGGGCGCGCCGGGTACAGTCCATTTCGTGCCCGACAGCCTCAGCCCAGAACTCGAACAACAGGCCATCTCCCTCATTCGCGGCTTCGCGATGGATGCGCCGCTGTATGCCAAGAGCGGTCACCAGGGCACCGCGATGGCCCTCGCACCACTGGCACACGTGCTCTACAGCCGCATCATGCGCCACGACCCAGCGGCCCCAGACTGGGCCGACCGCGACCGCTTCATCCTCTCCAACGGCCACGCCTCCATCCTGCAGTACGCGATGCTCTACCTGGCCGGCTACGGCCTCGAGCTCGACGACATCAAGGCGTTCCGCCAATGGGGCTCGGCAACGCCCGGGCACCCCGAGGTGGGTCACACCGCTGGGGTCGAAGTCACCACCGGACCCCTCGGCCAAGGGTTCGCCAACGCCGTCGGCATGGCCCTGGCAGAGCGCAACCTGCGCGGCCAGTTCGGCCCCGAGGTGATGCACCATCACACGTTCGTGCTCGCTGGCGACGGCTGCTTCATGGAGGGCGTCAGTCACGAGGCAGCGTCGCTCGCTGGGCACCAACGCCTCGGCAATCTGGTCTGCATCTACGACGACAACCACATCACCATCGACGGCGACACGGCGCTCGCCTACAGCGACGATGTCGGCGCCCGCTTCGAGGCCTACGGATGGCACATCGAGCACCTGGGTGAGATCGCCGACCACTGCGACGCGCTGGAGGCCGCCATCCGGCGGGCCATGGCTGTCACCGATCGGCCCAGCCTGCTGATCCTGCGCAGCCACATCGGTGCCCCCAGCCCCGAACTCACCGACAACCACACCGCACACGGCAACCCGTTCACTGTCGAGCAGGTGAGCCGCACGAAGGCTGTCATGGGCATTCCCGACGAACCGTTCTGGGCGCCGGCCGAACTGGTGGCCTCCTATCGGGCTCACTGCGCCGAGCGCGGGGGCGCAGCCCACGCGGAGTGGAGCACCCGCTTCCAGGCTGCCGGCATCGACAGCGAACGCTGGCAGGCGCTGTGGGCCTCCACCGGGCTCGATGGCTGGGAAGCGGCGCTGCCCGTGTTCGAGCAGGGCTCCTCCATCGCCACTCGAGTGGCCATCGAGAAGGCGTTCAACGCGTCGCTCGCTGGCGTGCCCGGCCTCGTCGCCGGTGCCGCCGACCTCACCGGTAACACCGGCACGAAGCTGACGGGCCAGTCGGCCGCCACGCCCGCGGATCCAGCGGGCCGCCAGATGTACTACGGAGTCCGCGAGCACGCAATGGGCTCTGCCATGGTCGGTATGGCGCTGCACGGTGGTGTGCTGCCGGCCGGCGGCACGTTCTTCGTGTTCCTCGACTACATGCGCCCACCGGTGCGATTGGCCGCGATCAGCGGCGCCAAGGTGGTGTTCGTCTTCACTCACGACTCGGTGGGTGTCGGCGAAGATGGGCCCACCCATCAGCCAGTCGAGCAACTCGCCACGCTGCGGGCAATTCCCCAGTTGCAGGTCATCCGGCCGGCCGACGGAAACGAAACCGTCGCCGCCTGGCAGGCAGCGGTGCACCACGACGGCCCCACGGCGCTGGTGCTGTCGCGCCAGAACCTCACCGTGTGCACCGATGGTTCTGCCGTGCTCACCGGAGCCGGCGTGGTGCGCAACGTCGACAACCCGCAGGTGGTGCTGCTGGCCACCGGCAGTGAGGTGTCGTTGTGCGTCGAAGCTGCCGCCCAACTCGACGCAGATGGCGTGGCCGCTCGCGTGGTCAGCCTGCCGTCGTGGGATCGCTTCGAAGCGCAATCCGTGGCGTTCCGCGACTCCGTGCTGCCCCCCGGTGTGCCGGTGCTCTCCGTTGAAGCCGCCACCACGTTCGGCTGGGCGCGGTGGGCCACCGACAGCATCGGCATCGATCGCTTCGGCGCCAGCGCCCCTGGCAGCGTGGTGCTGTCCAACCTCGGTATCAACGTTGCCAACGTGGTGGCTCGCGCTACTGCGCTGGCCGGCAAGAAGGGCTGACCGCACATGGATCGTCTGAAGCACCTGTACCACGAGCAGGGCCAGAGCCCGTGGCTCGACAACCTCAAGCGCAGCTACCTCACCGGAGGCAACCTGCGCGAGCTGGTTGCCCGTGGCGTGCGCGGCCTCACCAGTAACCCCACGATCTTCCAGAAGGCCATTCAGGGCAGCGCCGACTACGACGAGCAGCAGTTGGCATTGGTTCGCGCTGGCGCTTCCGTCCTCGACCAGTACTGGGCCTTGGTGCTCGCCGACATCAACGGTGCGCTCGACGAGTTCGCCACGATCTACCACGACAGCTACGGCGCCGATGGCTTCGTCAGCGTCGAAGTCGACCCTGGCCTGGCCCACGACGGGCCTGGCACAGAGGCCGCCGCGCGCCAGCTGCACCTGCAGGTCGACCGACCGAACCTGATGGTGAAGATTCCCGGCACCGAGGAAGGGCTGCCGGCCATCCAGCGGATGATCGCCGAGGGACGCAATATCAACGTCACGCTCATCTTCAGCCTCGACCGCTACCAGAAGGTGATGGATGCCTACATCGACGGGCTCGAGGAGTACGCCGGCTCCGTCGATGCGGATCTGGCGCGCGTGGCCAGCGTGGCCAGCTTCTTCATCAGCCGGGTCGACAGCGAGGTCGATGCCCGTCTCGACGTCATCGGCACACCGCAGGCGCAGGCGTTGAAGGGCACCGCCGCCATCGCTCAGGCCCGCCTCGCCTACCAGGCTTTCCGCCGCACCTTCAGTGGCCCGCGTTGGGAGGCTCTCGCAGCCGAGGGTGCCGTAGTCCAGCGCCCGCTGTGGGCCAGCACGTCCACGAAAAACCCGAGCTATCCCGACACGCTCTACGTCGACCAGCTGATCGGGCCCGACACAGTGAACACACTGCCCGACAGCACGCTCGAGGCGTTCGCCGACCACGGCACGCTGGCCCGCACCATCGACGACGGTGTCGCTCACGCAGAGCTCACCTGGCGCCAACTGGCCGAGGTCGGGGTGTCCATGGACGACGTCGCCGAGAAGCTCGAGCGCGACGGCGTGGCCAGCTTCCAGAAGAGCTTCGAGGAACTACTCGAGGCCCTGGCCGCCAACGCCGCGAAGCTGCGCAGCTGACGGGCCGTCGGGCTCCAGGAGTACGTCGAGGGAAAACGTTCGGAGCAAGGTGGCCACGGGCATCCGCCGCCCATGGCCACCTCACTCCAGCGACAGGCCACTTGCGTGGCCCTCGCTGCGCACCGAGCCCGATGGGAGGGCTCGGAGTTCCCGCGCGTTCGCTGTTCTCTGATGGTTGAGACGGGTTTGCCCGACGTTCGTGACGGAGTTCTCGAAAAAGTATTCCCGCCTAGAGTGCAGGCCGTGACCACCCACCATCGCGCCGATGAGTTGTTTGCCGAATTGCTCGAACAGGTGCCGCCCGGTTTGGAGCGCCGCCTGTCGCAGCAACTTCTGCGCACCGCCGTCGACCTCGTCGCGCAGCGCCCCACCACGCTCGACCTGAAGATCGCCAGCGCTGCGCTCGATGAGATGGGCGACGCGTTCAAGATGTTCGAGAGCTCACGCGGTGTCCCGAAGGCAACCATTTTCGGCTCTGCCCGCACGACGGAGAACGACCCGCTCTACGCGGCAGCACGCAACGTCGCCGGGCTGCTGGCGGAGCAGGGGTGGATGGTCGTCACCGGCGCGGGCCCCGGCATCATGCAAGCCGGCATGGAAGGCGCCGGGCGCGAAAACTCCATCGGCGTTTCCATCCGGCTGCCGTTCGAGCAGGGCGCGAACCATGTCATCGCCGGCGACTCGAAGTACGTCAGCATGCGGTACTTCTTCACCCGCAAACTGATGTTGGTGAAGGAGAGCATGGGCTTCATCTGCCTGCCCGGGGGCTTCGGCACCCTCGACGAGACCTTCGAACTCATCACGCTCACCCAGACCGGCAAGGGCGTACCGGTACCCATCGTGTTCCTCGACACTCCTGGCGACCCCTACTGGGAAACCGTCGACGAGTTCGTGCGCACGCAGCTCGTCGAACGCGGTTTGGTCTCGGCGTCCGACACCAATCTGTATCTCATCACCGACGACTGCAGCGTCGCGGTCCAAGAGGTCATCGGCTTCTACCGCAACTACCAGTCGCTGCGGCACATCGGCGACCAGCTCGTCATCCGGCTGCGGCAGGCGCCATCTCCCGCACAGCTGGCCACGCTCAACGAGCGTTTCCATCACCTCTGTGCCGAGGGTGCGATCACCGTGTCCGAGCCGTTCGATGTCGAGCAGCGCGAACACGACCATCTCCATCTGGCACGTATCGCGTTCGCCTTCAAGAAGCACGGCTACGGCGACCTGCGGGCGCTCATCGATCTGTGCAACACCTTCGTGGACGGCTGACATGCAACTCGGTTCCATCTGGCAATACCCCGTCAAGACGATGATCGGCGGGCAGGTGAACTCCGCACAGCTCGACGAGCTCGGCATCGTCGGCGACCGCACGTGGGCGGTGCGTGACGAAGCGGCGGGCGTCATCGCCAACACCCGCAAGCTGGGCCACCTCATGCAGCTCGCCGCCAGCTACGGCGCCGGCGGTTCGGTCACCATCACGCTGCCCAGCGGCACCCGTGTATCCAGCACCGACCCTGCTGTCGACGATGTGCTCTCGGCCGAACTCGGTCGCACCGTCAGCCTGTGGCAGCGTCCGTCGGCGGAGCAGGTCGACTTCTTCCGCCGTGCGCCGTTCACCGGCGACGACATCATGGTCGAGCTGCGCGAGATCTTCGCCCGTGAGGAGACGGAGCCGCTGCCGGACTTCAGCAAGTTCCCCGAGTCCGGCATCGAGTTCGAGACGCCCCCGGGCACTCTCTACGACTGCTATCCGCTGATGATCATGACCACATCGGCGTTGCGCTCGATGGCGGCCGCCGTGCCCCAGTCGGTGATCGACGTACGTCGCTTCCGGCCGAGCCTGGTGGTGAACACCGGCGACATCGATGGACACCCAGAGTTCGAGTGGAGCGGGCGCCGTTTCTCACTCGGCACCGTCGTGATCGAAGTCATCAACGACTGCCCGCGCTGCGCGGCGGTCACACGCGAGATCGCGCCCGGCGTCCCCGCCGACCGTGCCATCCTGCGCCACGTCGTGAAGGATCTCGGCCAGGCGGTCGGTGTCTACGCGCGAGTGCTGCAGCCTGGAACCATCACCGTGGACGACGAACTGCGCCCGCTTTGAGGCCCCGGCGCCTCAGTCGGGCGCTTCAGTCGTCGGTGTTGCCGCGCAGGAGGCGGCCGGCCTTCTCGATAGCTCGGCGTGCCTGAGTGAGCCGCTTGTCGTCCACCGGGCGCCCGCCACGAGCCGCGGACGCTTCGCGAAGCTGGTCGAACATCACTTCGTCGAGCTCCTCGGAGATCGCGTCGAGGCGGTCCGCCAAGTTGTCGTAGGTGCCAGTCACAATGCCTCCGCAAGGATGTCGATGGGGTGCCGCACGGTCAGGCCTGCCGCGGCGAGATGCATCGCACAGCCCGGGTTGGCGCTGGCCACCAGCCCTCCACCTGCGCGGCTGATGGAGGCGAGCTTGCGATCGCGGATGTCGCTGGCCAGCTGCGGTTCCATCGCCGAGTACGCACCGCCGGCACCGCAGCACAGCCCGTCGTCGTCGAGCTCGACAAGGTCTGCAACCGGTGCCAGGACTGCACGCACGGCGAGGTGAGCCTTCTGGACGTGGCGCAGATGACACGGATCTTGCACGATGACGGTGCCCATTGTGCGGACGGGCTGCAGGCGGTGCACACGCTCCGCGACGAACTCGTGGACATCGTGCACCCGCGCGCTGAATGCCTCAGCCGCCGGTGTACCGAGGAGGTGCCCGTACTCCTTCAGGGCGGCGCCGCAACCGGCGGAATTGACCACGATCGGCGCCGATCCGGGCATCGAGGCCATCACGTCTGCTGCCAGGACTCGGGCTGCATCGGTGAGCCCGGCGTGCGTGTGCAACGCGCCACAGCAGCCGCCGCCCTTGCCCGGCAGCGCGAACGTGACGCCGAGATGATCCATGACTTTCGCCGTGCTGTGGTGGGTGTCGCGCAGCCAGGCATCCATGACACAGCCGGTGAACAACCAAGCCTCGGTGCCAGTCGCGCTCAGCCGCCGCGAACGCCGCAACGGCAGCCTCGGTAGGCCTGCCCGCTTCGGAACCATCCGCAGCCGTTGCGCGAACGCGAGGCCGGTGGAGCCAGCCAGCAGCAGACGGTGGCGCGGGAGGACCGCGTATGCGGCACGCTGCCAGCGCGGGGTGATGCGGTGTTGCTCGGCCAGCGTCGCTCGGACACTCTCCTGCAGCCGGCCGTAGGGCACGCCCGACGGACATGCCGGCTCGCAACCTCGGCACTGCACGCAGGTCTCCATCGCGTCGATGAACTCATCGGTGACCGGTTCATCATCGAGATGCACGGCGCGAATGGCAGCTATGCGGCCGCGCGGCGAGAGCAGCTCCTCGCCGGTGACCCGAAACGTGGGGCAATGTGGCAGGCAGAGCCCGCAACTCACACAGCTGCCCAATTCGGTGTCGTCGAGGTGGAACTTCACGGTGGAACCACCGTAGCGTCAGCGGCACCATGCCCGAAGGCCACACCATCCACCGCATTGCCAAGGACCACTCTCCGCTGCTCACCGGGCGCCCGATCAGCGTGTCATCACCGCAGGGCAGGTTCAGCGCCGATGCAGCGCTGGTCGACGGCTTGGTGCTCGATCGCATCGAGCCGTTCGGCAAGCATCTCTTCTACTGGTGGGCGAACGGCCTGGTCGGCCACGTGCATCTTGGTCTGTTCGGCAAGTTTCGCGTCGCTCGCGGGCCTGAGGTGCCGCCGGTACAGGGGCTGGTGCGTATGCGCATGACCACCGACCTGGGCACCATCGACCTCGCCGGCCCCACCGATTGCAGCATCGGCAGCGCCGACTCACGCGACGCGATCGTGGCTCGACTGGGGCCCGACCCGCTACGCCGCGATGCGAAGGCCGCCGACGCCATCGTCCGGATGCGCAAGAGTCGCCAGCCGGTCGGCGCGCTGCTGCTCGATCAGAAGGTGCTGGCGGGTGTCGGCAACGTGTACCGAGCCGAGGCACTTTTCGTCAACGGCATTCACCCGTCGCGCCCCGGTGCCGAGCTCAGCGTCGAGGAGGCGCAGTCGCTGTGGGTCACCATCGCATCGATGCTCAAGCAGGGCGTGAAGGACAACCGCATCATCACCATCGACCGCAGCGAGTTTCCGGTCAACAAGGGTCGGGTGCGGCGTGGCGACAACACCTACGTGTACCACCGCGACATCTGCCTGCGCTGTGGCACACCGGTGCAGATCGTCGAACTCGGCGGTCGAGCCTGCTACTTCTGCCCGGTCTGCCAGCCACGCTGACGGTGAGCAGCCCGCCTGCCATCACCGCCTCAGCGACGCGTCCGCAGGCGCGTCACCCAGGTCACCCGCGTTCGCGTTCCCGCTGATCCTGTGTTCGGCTGCGAGCACACGCATGCCTCGATTGCCGGAGCAACTGCCGCTCGGCGCTACCACCCTGCGTGCTGGCCACGGTCGAGCGAGAGTTGGCCGTCAGACGGCAGTTTCTGATGGCCACCAACAGGGCGGCGATTCCACCGACCTGGGTGATGCCCAACGGGGCGCGTCACCGAAGCCAGGGTGCCACAGCGTACTGCGCTCGCTGCCGTGGGGTGGCGGAATCGCCTGGCCACCCGCTCCACCGACTCACACGACGATCGGATCCACCGTCAGTGTGCCGTTCTCGGTGTCGAGTGTTGCCAGCGAGCCGAGAGGCAGCGCCATCTGGTCAGGACTTCCGTCGTGCCCGTGGAGATCGTGACCGGCGAAGAGGCCACCGAGCACCGGCACACCGAGTTGCCCGAGCCGATCCCGCAGGACATCTGCCAGAGTCCAACCGCGGTCGGAGTAGCCCCGAAAGCCCTCGAACGAGCCGATCGCAACGCCGACGATGCCCTCGAGCGCTCCGGCGCTGATGAGTTGGGTGAGCTGACGATCGATCGTTCCCAACCCCACGACCCGCTGGTCCTCCAAGAAGACGATGGCGCCGGCCAGCGACGGCACTCGAGCACCGACCGATGTCGCCACAGATGCAAGGTTCCCACCGATCAGTCGACCTCGCGCCGTTCCCGGGACTTCGGCTGCAGCGGAGACAGCTCCGGGCACACGCCGGTGGACGATGGGCTCGGCGGTCATCAGCAACTGGCGGACCGATGCCTGCGCCGCCTCCCCGACCAGGCACCCGTGTACTCCACCGACCTGGCAGTTGCGCAGCAGCGAGAGGTGAAGGAACGAAATGTCGCTGAAACCGACGAGCGGTTTGGGGTCCGCCCGGACAGCAGCGAAGTCGATCCGATCAGCGATTCGGTAGGCGCCGGCGCCTCCCCTCGTCGCGATGATGGCCCGGACCTCAGGGTTGCGGAATGCCTGGTCGAGGTCATCCAGTCGGTCCGCATCCGAGCCAGCCATGTAGCCCCACTCGTCAAAGGCGTGCGGGGCGACATCACCCCGCAGTCCCCAGGCTTCGAGGACCTTCAGGCAATCGGCCACGGCCGCGCGCTCCGGGAAGCTGGCCGGAGACACCAGCCGCACCAGGTCGCCGGGCCGCAGTCTCGGTGCCAGAAGAAGCCCATCTGCCATCGGCTCATCCAACCACACACCACGCACCGGCGCCGACGGAGCGATGGGACGCTACTGCGCCTGCCACGGTGGAGCGTCCGCGTCGCCACGCCAGTAGCGCAGCCGGTGCTCGGCCTCCTTCGCCGCCGCGGGGTCGTTGCGGCCTGCTCGCACTCGCATCAAGGTGGCGGCCACGTTGCGCATCACCGCCAGCGACTCGCCGAGCGGGTAGCCCGTCAGTGAGGAGCCGTAGCCCTCCGCGAACGACGGGTAGATCGCAGGGTCGCCGCCCCAGCGTTCGGCCCACGACATCAGCGGCGCATGGTCCCACGCCCGCGGGCCCCAACAGATGAGGTCCCAATCCAGCAGCACCGGGCCGTCGGCCGATTGCAGCACGTTGCCGGGGTGCACGTCGCCGTGACAGACCACGCGCTCGCCGACAAGCCCCACCCAGTCGCCATGCGCGTCGATGGCCGCCTTCAGCCCGCGCTGCGCGGCGTCATCCAGCGACCCCTCCACCTCGTGCAGCAGGGTCCGTACCTGCCACCACGGGAAATGCTCCGGAGCGGGCAGCGAGACGTGGCCGACCAGTTCGTCGGCGGGCCACTCATGCACGGCGCTCACCATCTCGCCCACCCGCCGCCAGTCGACAGCATCCGTGGTGCCGATGAACTCGAGCGCGAACACTGCCAGCGCGTCGAACCCGAAGACTTCGTCGCGCATCATGCGCGGTACGCGAATCCCTCGATGCTGCAGCTGCCAATGCAGCCACACGGCCTGCCCCGGCGGCGCGTTGGTTCGACTCACGCGCAGCACTGTGTTCTCGCCGGCGAGGTAGAGCGCGTTCATGCCGGTGCGGAGGTGAACTGGCGAGGGCAGCCCCCACCGCTTGGCGGCAGCCGCCGCGGCTCGAAAGGTCGTCGCGGCATCGCCAGGCGGCGAGGTGACGAATGGCAGGTCAGCCATCGACACCGGGATTGAGCCGACCGGTGGGGTCGAGCTCAGCGCGCAGGGCACGTTCGAGTGCGACGACTCGCGGGTCTGCAGCCGGTGGCGTCCACGGCTCAGCGTGATGCACCACACCGACGCCGACCTCGGCCAGGAACTCGCCGCTCAGTGTGGCGAGCGCCGATGGCGGCACGATGCGCCGGCTGCCCGTCGGTACGGCAGGTGGCCCGACGGTGGGTTCGAGCCCTGTCGCTGCGGACTGCTCGACCATGTCGGCAGGGTGACCCTCCAGCAGCGCCCACACCTGCGAGCCGTTCCACAGCACGCTGACCGGTCGGTACAGCGAGATGAACACACGAGTCGGGTCGGCCGCCGGCGCGGTGTACCACTGCGAGGCGGCAGCGAGTGGACGCGTACGCAGGATCACTTCGCCGATGAAGCCGAGCGTGCCCCGCGAAGCCACCAGCAGCCGCGGCAGGTCGAAGCCGCTGACGTTCTTCACGGTCGGGCCGCCGGCCTTCACCACTTCGCCCGCCGCCGAGACGTAGCGGGCCTGCAGCAACACATCGCGCACCGGCCCCCAGCCGAGGCGACGTACATCGCTGTGCCCCACGGCGAGCGCGCCGCCGACGGTGCCACCTGCGGGGAGCGCAACTGTCTGGCCGTGCTCCGCCAGCGCAGCCACCACGTCTGCCACTGGCGTACCCGCACCGCAACAGATCACCATCTCGTCGGGCTGGAGCCACTCGATGCCGGCTGGCGCGCCCACGCAACGAACATCGGGCACCGGGCCGCCACGGGTGCCGAGACCGGTGATGGTGACGGCACCCTCTGCCCCGACCTGGGCCGCGAACAGCGAGAGGTCGATCACACCCACGCACCTTCCGGCACGTGTTGCACATCACCGCAGGCCCCGGGCGAAGGCAGCACCTTGAACGGGTTGGCGAGGCCGGTCGGGTCGAAGGCGCGGCGCATGGCGGCCTGTGCGGCGAGGTCGGCGGGAGCGAACATCAGCGGCATGAAGTCGCGCTTCTCCAGGCCGATGCCATGCTCGCCGCTGAGTACGCCCCCGGCCTCCACCGAGGCCCGCACGATCTCTTCGCCAGCGGCGTGCACGCGCTCCATCACACCGGGTTCGGTCTTGTCGAACACCAGCAACGGGTGCAGGTTGCCATCGCCGGCGTGGAAGACGTTCATCACCAACAGACCGTGTCGGGCGGTGATCTCGTACACCTTGCGCAGCACCTCCGGCAGCATTCGCCGGGGCACCACCGTGTCGTGGAGGTAGTAGTTGGGCTTGATGCGGGCGATCGCGCCGAACGCAGTCTTGCGGCCCTTCCACAGCAGCGCCCGCTCGGCTTCGTCCTGTGCAATGCGCACCGTGCCCGCACCGTGCGCGCCGCCGATCTCGACAATGCGGGCCACGTCGGCCTCCAGCCCGTGCGGCAGCCCGGCAACCTCCACCAGCAACACCGCCGCGGCGTCGACCGGCAGCCCGGCATGGATGTACTCCTCGACCGCGCGTACGCACAGTTGGTCCATCATCTCCAGCGCGGCGGGCACCATGCCGGCAGCGATGATGGCGCTCACGGTCTGCGCTCCAGCTTCGACGGTGGCGAAGTCCATCAGCATCGTGCGCACCGCCGGCGGGTTCTGCGTCAGTCGCACACAGACCTTGGTGGCGATGCCGAACATTCCCTCGCTGCCGACGAAGGCCCCACGCAGGTCGAGGCCTTCTGGCTCCGGTGCTTCGCTGCCCAATTGGACGACGGTGCCATCGCTGAGCACCACTTCCAGTGCAAGGACATGTGCAGCGGTGACCCCGTCGCTGAGGCAGTGGGGGCCGCCCGAGTTGTTGGCCACGTTGCCGCCGATGCTGCAGCTCTGCTGGCTGCTCGGGTCGGGCGCGAAGTGCAGGCCGTGCTCGCTGACGTGCCGTGTGAGGTCGAGGTTGAGCACGCCCGGCTCGACCCACGCCAGCCGGTTCACCGGGTCGACCGAGAGCACAGCGTTCATCTTGGTGAGCGTGATCACCAGCGCGTCGTCGAGTGGAGTTGCTCCGCCGGCAAGACCGGTGCCGGCGCCACGAGCCACGAACGGCACGCCATGGCGAACGGCGGCCAGCACACAAGCCTGCACCTCGGCGGTGGTGAGCGGGAAGCACACGATGCCGGCCGAGCCGGAGATGTTGGACGCGTCGCGGGCGTAGAGCCCGAGTTCGGTGCTACCGGTGCGAACACGCTGCGGTGCCAACCCGTTGCGCAGGTCGGCAGCGAGTGCCGCCAGAACCCCGGCGGCAGGGCTCATGCTCGGCGGCGGCGGGTGGCGTCGTTTCGGTCGCGCACCTGCTTCAGCACGATGACCTGACCGGCTTCGACCGGCTGCCCGTCGACGAGCACAGTGTCGCCGGGGTCGAGGTCGTCGGCGAGAGTCCCCGAGCGGCCGTCCATTCGGGCACGCATCTCGGCTTCCTTGGAGCGCATCGCACGCTTGCCCTCGTGGTACGCGTCGCGCACACGATTGCCGGCCTTGCGCGCCACGTTGGCGGGCGCCATCTCGGCTGCCGCCGCCTTCATCTTCTTTTTCGCCACGCCGGCGCCGGCGACGCCCGCTACCGCCCCGCCGACGAACCACACGAGTCGCTTCATCATGCGATCTTGGTCTCCTTCCGGCGCAACCGCCGAACTGCTCGTTTGGTACCGGTACCGAGGGCAACGGTCTTGATGACAGGTGCCGAGAGCGCCGCCCGAGCCACCCGGCTGCCACCGGCCATCGCACCGCTGATGGCCTCGGCGGAACCGAGCACTCGATCGAAACGGTCGAGGTCGCTGCGGGCCTCGGCCATGGCCGCCCTGGCCTCGGCGGTGGATGAGCTGAGCTCGGCGAGCAGTGGCCTGGTTTCGGCGCGCAGCGACTCCACTTCGTTGCGCAGTGCCTTCAGCGAATCGAGCACTCGCACGAGCACGACGATGAGGGCGGCGAAGCCGATGCAGCACAGGACGGCTGCGAGCAACACTGCGAGTTCACCTGCGGTCATTGATTCCGTCGTTCCATTCGCTCGGCCACCCTGGCCTCGGCACCGTGGTGCGTCGGCTCGTAGTAGCGCTTCTGGGCTTGCTCGGCGGGCAGGTACTGCTGCTCGACGTACCCCTCGGGGTGATCATGAGGGTAGTCGTAGCCAACCCCGTGCCCCAGACTCTTCGCACCCTGGTAGTGCGCGTCGCGCAGGTGCGGTGGCACTTCCCCCACCTCGCCGGATTGCACGTCGCTGCGCGCATTCCAGATGGCCAGCGCCGCCCGGTTGCTCTTCGGTGCCGTCGCCAGATGGATGGCCGCCTGGCTGAGGTTGAGCTGTGCTTCCGGCAACCCGACGTGTTCGAGTGCGTGTGCTGCCGCGACCGAAACCTGCAGGCTGGTGGGGTCTGCGAGCCCAACATCTTCGCTGGCGAAGATGATCATGCGGCGGGCGATGAACCGCGCGTCCTCGCCGGCCTCCAGCATGCGAGCCAGGTAGTACACGGTTGCCTGCGGGTCGCTGCCGCGCATGCTCTTGATGAACGCACTCACCACGTCGTAGTGGTCGTCGCGGCCGTAGCGAAGGGCACTTGTGCCGAGTGCGCTCTCCACGTGCTCCAGCAGCACCTCACCCGGGTGCGCCAGTGCGACCGCTACTTCGAGCGCGGTGAGCACCTGGCGGCCGTCGCCGCCTGCCCGGTCGGCCAGATAGGTCACGGCCTCCGGCGTCGCAGTGCGGCCCTCAGCTGCGAGGCCGCGGTGCAGCAGCGTCTCGATGTCGGCGTAGCCGAGTGGCTCGAGCCGGAACAGCGTGCTGCGGCTACGCAGCGGCGCATTCACCTCGAAGAACGGGTTCTCGGTGGTCGCGCCGATGAGGGTGAGCGTGCCGTCCTCCACCGCCGGCAGCAGTGCATCCTGCTGCGACTTGGAGAATCGATGGATCTCGTCGAGGAACAAGATGGTGCCGCGGCCGTGCTCGCCGAGGCGCTGGCGGGCGCGCTCGATGACCTCGCGCACATCCTTCACCCCGGCGGTGACGGCGCTGAGCTGCTCGAATGCACGCTTGGTAGAGCCGGCCACGGCTAGCGCCAAGGTGGTCTTGCCCGTCCCGGGTGGGCCCCAGAAGATTGCGCTGGTCAGTCGGTCCTGCTCCACCAGTCGGCGCAACGGCTTGCCCGGCCCGACCAGGTGGACCTGACCCACCACGTCGTCGAGAGTGCGCGGCCGCAGCCGGGCTGCGAGCGGTGCCTGGTGACGCAGGCGGTCTTCGGCGGCAGCGCTGAACAGGTCGGACACGCTGTCGACCGTAGCGCCTGTCCAGGCCTCATGAGGGTACGCCTCAGAGCGTGCGCAAGACCCGTTCGTAGGGCAGGCGACGCCACGGTGTCACGTGCTCGATGAGCCACTCGGGCTCGACCCATTGCCAGGCAACGAACTCGCGGCCGTCGGGCGTGGGCTGCACGGCTGCGTCGAGGGCGTCGAACAGGAACCACCGTTGCACCTGGCCGATGCGTTGGTGCTCGCCACCCTTCTCGTGCCGCACGTCGGGCGGCCACTCGTAGGCGAGCCACTCCGGGAACTCGGCGCGCGCAACCACGTCTGTCGCGGTCAGCCCGGTCTCCTCCTCGAGTTCGCGCCAGGCAGCCACCTCGGGCGTTTCGCCCACCTTCAGCCCACCCTGTGGCAACTGCCAGCTGCCAGGGGCATCGGCACGCTCGAAGACCAGCAGCGAGCGCAGGTGGGGGTGCCGCACCACGATCACCACCCCGGCTCGAAAGTGATGGCTCGCCATCCGCCCACCGTACCCGCCCCCGCCCAACCCCGCGTTTGTGCACTTTCGCCCGCCAGGCGGTCAAAAGTGCTCAAACGCGAAACTCGGGCCGCCGCGTTTGTGCACTTCCAGTCGCCAGGCGGTCAAAAGTGCTCAAACGCGGGAGAGGAAGCGGCGCAGGGTCGACTGGATGTAGGCATCGGTCATCCGCCAGGTGAGCTCGATGGGCGTCCATCCGTCGAGCACCAACTCGTTCTGACGCGTCGCATCGCTCTCGAGATCTGTGGTGAGCTGATGCCAGCCGAACCCGTTGCCCTCCAAGTACAGCTTCCGTTCCGGCCAGGCGAAGTCGACGCGGTAGCGCACGGAGCCGTAGGCAACGCGGTGTTGTTGCGTCGGGGCGGGCAGCCCCGCTCGGATGATGATTCGAGCGAGCCTGCCTTCGAGCTCGCTCTCGCCCGGGTCGTAACCGGGGATGCGGTCGCGCAGCACCTGCTGGAGCGTGCGCACCGACCGCCCCGGCGCCGGTCGAGTGCGGCTCACCCGGCCACGCAAGTCTTCCAGCCGCAGCATCTTGTTGCGCAGGAAGTAGTCCACCAACTTGCCCAGCTCGGCAGTCGTGAGCCGGCCGCTGAGGTCCAGCACGGTCCGCAACGGTGACGTGCAGCGAAAGCCGCCGCGAGTGATGACATCGCCGTCCTCGATCGTGGCACTCCGGTGCGACCGGACACCCGGCAGGCGAACCACCCGGTGGAGTGGGCCGCTGACGTGAATGAAACCGTCGCTCGGGCAGGGAGCACCCATCAACCAGGCGGCCGACTCGTGGGACAAACTCACGTCCTCCGGCACCGTCAGGCCCACGGCCCTCAGCGCCTGCCGGCGGGTCGGCGGCGCACCACCGATGGCGCTCACTCCGCGCCGGATTGCTCTGGCGCGCCCGCTCGCTCGTCGCCTGCTCAACTGCTGCCAGCTGAGCCCGGCGGCCTTGGCGATGTCGTGGCTGAAGACGCCGTCGTGGAGCTCGGCCCACTCCTCAGGGGTCGGTGGTAGGTGCCTGTCGTCGTGTGATTCTGGTCGCATGTCGCGCCCCTCTTCATCGCGTGTATGCACTTCGGCTCGCTCTGCGAGCAGAAGTGCACAGACGGTGGATTGTGGGGGAAGCGATGGGCCGGTGGGACGGCCAATTGGACCGCTGGCGGGAGTTACGCCTTCGGGGGGAGCACCCTGATGCCCAGCTCGTCGAGCTGCTTCTGGATGACCGACGTGGGTGCGTTGGTCATCGGGTCCATGCCGCTCTGGGTCTTCGGAAAGGCGATGACCTCACGGATGTTCTCCTCACCGGCCAGCACGGCGACCAACCGGTCGATGCCGAACGCGAAGCCACCGTGCGGTGGGGCGCCGTAGCGGAAGGGGTTGAGGAAGAAGCCGAACTTCTTCTGCGCTTCTTCGTCGCTGATGCCGAGGATGGTGAAGATACGCGCCTGCAGCTCGTGCTCGTGGATACGGATGCTGCCCGAGCCGAGCTCCCACCCGTTGAGCACCAGGTCGTAGGCCTGGCTGCGCACGTTCATCGGGTCGCTTTCGAGCAGGTGCATATCGTCGGGGTGTGGCCGCGTGAAGGGGTGGTGTGCGGGGATGGGGTTTCCGCTGACCGCGTCGACGCCAACGAACATCGGGAAGTCGACGACCCACAGATAGCGGTACGGGCCCTCGTACACCGGGGGCCGACCGAGGTCGTTGCGCAGAGTGCCGAGCACCTCGCACGTGACGTCCCACTTGTCGGCGACGATCAGAATGAGGTCGCCCGGCGCGGCTTCGAACCGTTGCTTGAGCGCGCCCTGTTCGGTCTCGCTGAGGAACTTGGCGACCGGCGATTCGAGCGCGCCGTCGGCCGCGACCTTCAGCCACACCAGGCCCTTGGCGCCCATCTTCTTGACCTTGTCGGTCATGCCGTCGAGCTTGTTGCGGCCGTACTCGTCGGCCTTGCCCGTGGCGCAGATGCCCTTGATGGTGGCGGCACCGGCGAACGCCTTGAACTCGGTGGCGGCGAACACATCGGTGAGGTCGGTGAGCTCCATGCCGAAGCGAAGGTCGGGCTTGTCGCTGCCGAAGCGGTTCATCGCCTCGTGCCACGTGATCTTGATGATCTCGCCTGGGTCCTGGCCGGCCGCCTTGGCCGCCGCCACCACGCACGCGCCGATGGCCTCGTGCACGTCGAGCTGGTCGACGAAGCTCATCTCGGCGTCGAGCTGCATGAACTCGTACTGGCGATCGGCGCGCAGGTCTTCGTCGCGCAGGCAGCGAGCCAGTTGGTAGTAGCGGTCGATACCGGCCACCATCAGCAACTGCTTGAACAGCTGCGGGCTCTGCGGGAGCGCGTAGAACGAGCCGGGCTGCTGGCGGCTGGGAACGATGAACTCGCGAGCGCCTTCGGGCGTGCTGGGTACCAGCATTGGCGTCTCCACCTCGACGAAGCCCTGGTCTTCCATCGACGTGCGAATGGCGCTGTTGACCGCTGCCCGCAGGCGCAGGTTGCGCTGCATGCGCTCACGGCGGATGTCGATGTAGCGGTACTGCAAACGAGTGTTCTCGGCCACCTGGTCGGCGCGCTCGCTGACGGGGAACGGTGGCGCCTCGGCCACGTTGAGGATCTCGATCGTGCAGTCATGCAGCTCGATGCCACCGGTCGCCAACTTCTCGTTGAGGTTTTCGTCGGGGCGGGCCGCGACGGTGCCGCTGACGCGCACGACGTACTCGGCACGCACGTCGACGGTGTTGTCGACCACTGCCTGGGTGACACCAGTGTGGTCGCGGACGTCGACGAAGGCCAGCTTCTCGCCGTGCTCGCGGCGGGTCGCGACCCACCCGGTGAGCACGACCTGCTGCCCGATGTGCTCGCGGCGAAGCTCGCCACACTGGTGGGTTCGCATGGACGTGGAGGTCATGACAGTGCTTTCTGCAGGTACTCGATGAGTTCGGTGCGGGGAATTGTGGACTGGCCGGACAGGGTGGAATCGGCGGTGTCGCCGGTGCGCATCGGGCGCACAACCACCGCACCGGCGTCGAGTTCGTTGCTGCCGATGATGACGGCGAAGGTTGCGCCGCTTCGGTCGGCAACTTTCATCTGGCTCTTCATACTGCGATTCTCGAACGCTCGATCGGCGCTGATGCCGGCGGCGCGCAGTTGGTTGGTGAGCAACAGCGCTTCCAGCCCACCGGTGGTGTCGACCACGAACACGTCGACGTCGGTGGCCGGCGAGGCGAACACACCCTCGTCGTCGCACGCGATGAGCGTGCGATCCAGGCCCAGCGCAAACCCCACGCCAGCAGTTGCCGGGCCACCCAGCGACTCGACCAGCCCGTCGTAGCGGCCGCCGCCGCCGAGCGCGTTCTGTGCCGATTCGAGCGTGCCACCCTGGTACTCGAACGTGGTGTGGCGGTAGTAGTCGAGGCCGCGCACGAGCTTGGCGTCGACCGTGAACGGGATGTTCAACGCGTGAAGGCCTGCCTGCACTGCAGCGAAGTGCGCCGCAGCCTCGGGGCTGTAGTACTCGGCGATGCGCGGAGCCGTCGCGATGAGCGCGGCATCCTCGAGGCGCTTCGAGTCGAGCACGCGCAACGGGTTCTTCAGCAGCGTCTGCTGGCTGGCCTCGCTGAGCTCGATCAGGTTGGCTTCGAAGTGGGCGCGCAGCGCATCCACGTAGCGGGCGCGGTCGGCGGGCTCGCCGAGCGAGTTGAGCAGCAGCGTGACCTTGCTCAGCCCGAGCGCCCGAAAGAATGCCCAGCCGAGCGCGATGATCTCGACATCGAGGTAAGGATCGTCGGCGCCGAGCACCTCGATACCCACCTGGTCGAATTGGCGGTAGCGGCCGCGCTGCGGCTTCTCGTAGCGGAACTGCGAGCCGGTGTACCAGACCTTCCACGGTGTGAGCGGCCGGTGCTGCACGAACGCCCGACACACCGACGCGGTGAGCTCGGGACGCAGCGCGACATGACGACCACCCTTGTCGACGAAGTCGTACATCTCTTTCGTGACCACGTCGGTTGCATCGCCGATGCGCTGGAACACGCCAAGGTCTTCCAGCAACGGAGAGATGACCTGACCGTATCCGGCCGACTCGGAGACCTGCGCGAACACGTGCACGAATTGCTGCCAACGGGCGGATTCGGGCGGGAGGATGTCGCGCATCCCGGGGCTGGTCTGGAACTCAGGCACAAGGGTCAAGGCTACCGGGGCTCCCCCACCCCGCCCGGTGACCTTTTCAGTGGGTTCATCCGTGCGCTAACGGAATCTCGGCCGTTTCTGGGTTGGAATCGTCCCGGCTGCCGAGATGATTCCGACCCAGAAACCCAAATGGGACGATTCGGACCCAGAAGCCGAGGTGGTGTGCGCTCGGTCAGGCGCCTTTGCCGGGGACTTGGCGGTAGGCCTCGTAGACGCCGTCGATCTGCTTGATGGTGCGCAGTACAGCGTCGAGGTGCGATGGGTCGGCCAGTTCGAACTCGAACCGCATCTTGGCCACGCGGTCGGAGCCGGTGTGAGTGCTGCAGGCCACGATGTTGACGTGCTGCTCGCTGAGTGAGTTGGCCACGTCGCGCAGCAGCTTCGAGCGGTCGAAGGCCACCACTTCGACCCCAGCCCGGAACACCGCTTTCGACTGGTCGCCGTCCCACTCGACGTCGATCAACCGCGCTGCCTGCTCGGACATCAGGCTGACCGCATTCGCGCAATCGGTGCGGTGCACCGACACGCCTCGGCCGCGGGTGACGAAGCCGACGATGTCGTCGCCGGGTACCGGTGTGCAGCACCGAGACAGACGCACCAGCACATCGTCGAGGCCTTCAACGTGCACGCCCACCTCGTTGCGCGGCCGTCGGGGCCCTGCACGGTGTGGCATCACGGTGGCCGGCGGCTGCTCGGCGTCGTCGCCCGAGCGGAAGGTGCGCGCCACCTTCTGGGCGAACGACCGGGCCGACACGTGGCCTTCGCCAATTGCCGCCAACAGCGAGTCGAGGTCGCTGTACGACGCAGCTTCGATCTCGGTGGTGACTGCGTCATTGGCCCACATGCGTTGCACGGGCAGCGACTCGCGACGGAACTCCTTCAGCAGTTCGTCGCGGCCGGCTTCGATCATGTCGTCGCGACGTTCACGCGAGAACCACTGCTTGATCTTGTTACGCGCTCTCGGCGACTCGACGAATTGCAGCCAGTCGCGCGACGGCCCTGCCGACTCGACCTTCGACACGAAGATCTCGCACGTGTCACCACTCTTCATGTGGTGCTGCAGCGGCACCAGCCGGCCGTTGACCTTCGCCCCGATGCAGGCGTGCCCCACCTCGGTGTGCACCGCATATGCGAAGTCGACGGTGGTTGAGCCCACCGGCAGAGTGACCACCTTGCCCTTGGGGGTGAACACGAAGACTTCGTCCTGCTCGAGGTCGGTCTTCAGGTTCTCCATGAAGGCGGCCGGGTCGCTGATGTCGGCCTGCCAGTCGATGATGCGGTTCAGCCAATCGATGTCGGTGCCACCGCTGGCACCTGTGCCCTCACCCTTGTACGCCCAGTGCGCCGCCACACCCCACTCTGCGCGCTGGTGCATTTCGCGCGTGCGGATCTGCATCTCGACCACCTTGCCGCCGGGCCCGATGACCGTGGTGTGCAAGCTCTGGTAGAGGTTGAACTTGGGCATCGCGATGTAGTCCTTGAACCGACCCACCACCGGCTTGTACCGACCGTGGATGCATCCCAGGGCGGCGTAGCAATCCTTCACCGAATCGACGATGACTCGCACTGCGATGAGATCGAAGATGTCGTCGAACTCGCGACCCTTCTGCACCATCTTCTCGTAGATGCTCCACAGGTGCTTGCCGCGGCCGGTGACCTCGGCGTTGATGTTGAGCTCATGCAGACGGCCCTGAACCTCGGCGATGGACTTCACCAGGTAGACCTCCCGCTCGGGCGAGCGAGTGGCCACTAGGTGGTCGAGCTCCGCGAAACGCTTGGGGTACAGCGATGCGAACGACAGGTCTTCCAGCTGCTGCTTGAGCTCTTGCATGCCCAGGCGATGAGCCAGCGGCGCGTAGATCTCGAGCGTCTCGTGAGCGATGCGCTGCTGCTTCTCGCTGGGCATCGCGGCGATGGTGCGCATGTTGTGCAGGCGGTCAGCGAGCTTGATGATGAGCACGCGCAGATCGCGGGCCATCGCTACGAGCATCTTGCGCATCGTGGCCGCCTGCTGGGCCTCCTTGGAGTCGAACTGCAGGCGCTCGAGCTTGGTGACGCCGTCGACGATCTGCGCGACTTCTGCGCCGAAGCTCTTCTCGACGTCGGCGATGGTGATCTCGGTGTCTTCCACCGCGTCGTGGAGCAACGCCGCCGCCACCGAGATCTCGTCGAGCCCAAGGTCGGCCACGATGAGCGCCACCGACAGCGGATGGTTGATGTAGCTCTCGCCGCTGCTGCGCAACTGGTGGCGGTGCGCCTGCTTGGCCATCTCGTAGGCACGGTTGATCATCGCGACCGGCGCCTTGGGGTGTCTGCGCCGATAGGTGGTGAGCAGCGGGGTCAGCTCCTCGGCCGTCGCGTTCTGGTGGCGACGCCAGGGCAGAACACGATCGACAGCAGCCATCAGTACCTGGCCAGGCTCTCGACCAGATGCCCCTTCAACCGATCGCGCCCGCCCAGCGCTTCGAGCTCGAGCAAGAACCCGAGGCCGACGACGACGCCACCCAGGGCTTCGACTAGTCGGCAGGTGGCCGCTGCGGTGCCACCGGTGGCCAGCACGTCGTCGATGACCAGGATTCGCTCGCCGGGGTGAATGGCGTCGCGATGGATCTCGAGCTTGTCGCTGCCGTATTCGAGTTGGTACTCCTCACGCACGACGGCCCACGGCAACTTGCCAGCCTTACGCACAGGGATGAACCCGGCGCCCATGCGGTACGCCACCGGAGCAGCGACGATGAAGCCTCGCGCCTCCATGCCGAGCACCCGGTCGACCGGAACGTCGCCGAAGCGATGGACGAGTTCGGTGATGGACTTGCTGAAACCCTCGGCGTCGCCGAGCAAAGGGGTGATGTCGCGAAACGTCACCCCCGGCTGCGGGTAATCGGGAATGTCGCGGACCAGCCGCGTGATCCAGTGTCCGTTGGGCGCCATGGGAATAGAGGGTACCGCGCCTGGTCAGGTGCGGCGCTTCTTCTTCCGTGGCCGCGGTGTGTGCGTGAGCGCAGCTTCCGCAGTGAGCGGCGTGCTGACCGCAGGTGCGACCTCGGCAGCGCCGGGGCGACGTTCGCGCCGACCCGAGGGGGAGCCGCCCAGCACCAGGCGCTCGAGCTCGACGCCAGTGGCGTGGTGCCCACGCAGCGAGCGGAAGCGAGGCTCGCGTTCCTTGAGCACCGCGACCAGTGGCGACGCCACGAAGATGGACGAGTACGACCCGGTGACCATGCCGATGAGCAGGGCCAGCGCGAACTCCCGCAGCGTGACTGCGCCGAGGATGCCCGAGCCGAGCACCAACAGCGAGATGATGGGCAGTAGCGACGAGATGGTGGTGTTGAGCGAACGCATCAGCACCTGGTTCATGCTGACGTTGACGATGTCGGCGTACGGCATGCGGCTGCCCGAATAGCGCAGTTGGTTCTCCTGCACCTTGTCGAACACCACGATGGTGTCGTACAGCGAGTACCCCAAGATGGTGAGGAACGCCACCAGAGTGGCCGGGGTGAACTCGAAGCCGAGCAGGGCGTAGATGCCCACGCTGAGTAGCACGTCGTGCAACATGGCAGCGATGGCAGCGGTGGCCATGCGCCCTTCGAGCCGCCACCAGATGAACGCCGACACGAGGAACAGGAAGACCACGAGGGCGGTGATGGCCTTCTCGGTGATACTGCGCCCCCAGGTGGAGCTGACGGATGTGGTACTGACGTCGTCGACCGCCACAGCGGCCTTCTCTGCCAATGCCTCCTGTATGAGCTGACGCACTTGATCGGGCTGGTCACCGACCTGGATGTCGATGGAGCGTCCGGTTTCGGAGGTGAGCTCGGTGACCTTGGCTCGGCTGCCCTCGAGTCCGTTGTCGTCGAGCACTGTGCGTGCGTCGTCCACAGTCAGGGAGTCGGACGCCACCGACCACACCACGCCACCGGTGAAGTCGAGGCTGAGGTTCAGGCCCCGACCAACGAGCGCACCGACGCTGACGAGCAACAAGACGATGGAGAAGCCGAAACCCCACCACCGCTTGCCGAAGAAGTCGACCGAGGTCTCGCCGTGGTAGAGCCGGCCGAACAGGCCGCGACGTTCGCGGGTGACCGCCGGAACCGTCGAAGGTACGCCGTCGAGCACCTCTTTGGTCTCGTCGATTGCTTGATCGCTCATGCGGCACCTCCGGCCGTAGCCACTTCCAGACCCATCACCTTGCGGCGTTCCATCCACTTCGTGCGAGCCAACAGCAGCACCGCCGGCCGGGTGAAGAAGTACGACACCAGCAGGTCACATGCGGTGGACAGCGCCAAGAAGAAGGCAAAGCCACGCACGGCGCCGACGGTGAGGTACCACAGCACCAAGGCACCGATGAGCGACACCAGGTCGGCGAGCACAATGGTGTGCCACGCCCCGGTGAAGCCGCGTTGCGCACTGTTGCGCAAGGTCTTGCCGCTGCGAACTTCGTCTTTCAATCGCTCGAAGAACACCACGTAGGAGTCGACCGTGACACCGACCGACACGATGATGCCCGCGATGCCACTCAGTGACAGAGCAAGGCCCTGCGTCGTGGAGAGCAGCGTGATGATGCTCCACAGGATGCCCCCCGACACGGTGATGCCGACAGCGACCACCAGCCCGAGCCAGCGGTAGTAGAAGACCATG
>Ga0105047_10002058_pt1 | contig 36040 bp, 35 predicted proteins | sample MAT04_FD_78384 | JGI IMG/M metagenome (GOLD analysis project Ga0105047, IMG submission 78384) | Freshwater microbial communities from Lake Fryxell liftoff mats and glacier meltwater in Antarctica - MAT-04 (megahit assembly) | ecosystem: Environmental > Aquatic > Freshwater > Ice > Liftoff... | reverse complement strand
TGGCGTTCCGCACCGCTCTCGAGGAGGTCGTTCCCGCATGAGTCGTTCCGCACGGATCGAACGCGGTACCAAGGAGTCCAAGGTTCTGGTCGAGATCGAGCTCGATGGCACCGGACGCACCGATATCTCCACCGGTGTGCCCTTCTATGACCACATGCTCGACCAGCTGGGCCGCCACGGGCTGATGGACCTGACGGTTCGCACCGAGGGCGACATCGAGGTCGACATTCACCACACAGTCGAAGACACCTCCATCGCCCTGGGCGAGGCGTTCCGCGCCGCCCTGGGCGACAAAAGCGGCATCCGCCGATTCGGGGATGCGCTCGTGCCTCTCGACGAGACGCTGGTGCAGGTCGCCGTCGACCTCTCGGGGCGTCCGTACCTCGTCCATCACGAACCCGAAATCGTCGAGCTCATCGGTGGTACCTACGACACCGCGATGACCAAGCACATCTGGGAATCGTTCGTCGCCAACGCCCAGATTGCGCTGCACATCCGCGTGCTCGAAGGCCGCAACGCGCACCATGTGGTCGAGGCGCAATTCAAGGCCGTCGCCCGCGCGCTGCGCGACGCATTGGCCTTCGATCCGAGGGTGCAGGGAATTCCGAGCACCAAGGGCTCGCTGTGAGCGGTTCTAGCGCGTGAGCGCTCGCCCATCGGTGGTGGTGCTCGACTACGGCTCTGGCAATCTGCGGTCGGCTGAGCGTGCCCTCGAGCGTGCAGGTGCCGACGTCTCGGTGACCTCCGATCGTGAGCAGACGTTGGCCGCAGATGGACTTGTCGTTCCTGGGGTGGGGGCTTTCGCTGCGTGCATGAACGGATTGCTCGGCGTCAAGGCCGACGAGATCATCGGACGCCGACTGGCCGGTGGCAGACCGGTGCTCGGCATCTGTGTGGGTATGCAGGTGATGTTCGAGCACGGTGTCGAGCACGGCGTCGACTCCGCCGGGCTGGGGGAGTGGCCGGGCGTGATCGACCGCCTGCACGCTGACGTGCTGCCGCACATGGGGTGGAACACGGTGATGGCTCCCGCCGATTCGCGCCTGTTCGCTGGCATCGCCGACGAGCGCTTCTACTTCGTGCACTCCTACGGCGCGCGTACTTGGGATCTCACCACCGACGGCCGAACGGCAGCCCCTCTCGTCACGTGGTCCGAGCACGGAGAGCGCTTCGTCGCAGCCGTGGAGAACGGACCGCTATGCGCGACACAGTTCCACCCCGAGAAGTCCGGCGACGCCGGCATCGCACTGCTGACCAACTGGCTGGAGACCCTGTGAAGAACCCGCTGATCCTGCTCCCCGCTGTCGACGTGGCCGACGGACAGGCCGTGCGTTTAGTGCAGGGCGAGGCGGGCTCCGAGACGTCGTACGGCGATCCGTGGTTGGCCGCCAAGGCGTGGCAGGACGGCGGAGCCGAGTGGGTCCACCTCGTCGACCTCGACGCCGCCTTCGGCCGAGGCAGCAACCGCGAACTGCTCGCTGCGGTGACCGAGCGCCTCGACGTCAATGTTGAGCTGAGCGGTGGGATCCGCGACGACGCTTCGCTGGCCGCAGCTCTTGCCACGGGCTGCAGGCGGGTTAACCTCGGCACCGCCGCTTTGGAGAATCCCGATTGGTGCCGTCGTGCGATTGCCGAGTATGGCGACCGCATCGCGGTCGGCCTAGACGTGCGTGGGACCACGTTGGCGGCCAGAGGCTGGACACAGGAGGGCGGTGACCTTTGGGAGGTACTCGATCGCCTTGAAGCCGATGGATGCGCGCGCTACGTCGTGACCGACGTGACCAAGGACGGCACCCTGCAGGGGCCCAACCTCGATCTGCTGCGGCAGATGTGTGAGCGCACCGACAAGCCGATCATCGCCAGTGGTGGCGTGTCCTCGCTCGATGACCTGCGCGCGATCGCCGAGCTCGTGCCGCTCGGCGTCGAGGGTTCGATCGTCGGTAAGGCGCTCTACGCCGGTGCCTTCACTCTTGAAGAGGCGTTGGCTGCGGTGAGTGCGTGAGCCCACGACGATCGGCCGTGAGTGGTTCGCCCTGCCAAATGGTCATCGGCTTCACTCGTACGCCCAGGCGCTACGCGCTTTCGAGGTTTTCTTGGCAACCCTCGTGCATCGCGGTCGAGGTCACGACGATCACCGACGCTGATCCCACCTGACCGGCCCCTCCACTAGCGTGGAGGAGTGCTGATCCGACCTGCCGAAGCCGCCGATTGGGAATCGATCTGGCCGTTCTTCCGCGAGATCGTCATGATCGGTGAGACGTACTGCTATCCGGATCAGATCACCAGCGAATCCGCGCGCTCGTCCTGGATGACAGAAGCGCCGGGCATCACTGTGGTCGCAGAGCTCGAGGGTCGGATCGTGGGCAGTGCCAGGATCGGGCCGAATCGTGACGGGCGAGGGGCCCACGTCGCGACGGCGGCCTTCATGGTCGATCCCCGGAGCCAGGGCGAAGGCGTTGGACGGGCGCTGGCCGAGTTCACTCTGGACTGGGCCAGAACCACCGGGTATCGCGCGATGCAGTTCAACGCCGTGGTCGCGACGAACATCGGCGCGGTCAGTCTGTGGAAGTCGCTGGGTTTCGAGATCCTGGCCACGGTTCCCGAGGCTTTCGACCACGCCGCCGACGGGCTGGTCGGCCTTCACATCATGTACCGAAGCTTGTTAGATCGTCCGATCCTGAGGTCTGAGTCGTCGATGCGCCGAGTGCCTCGAGGTTGATCCCCCACTGGGTAGCCTCACCGGCATGGTGTGGCTACTGGCACAGGTGAACATCGGTCGCCTCGTGGCGGCGCCGGATGATCCTCACGTCAGGGGATTCATGGATGCCTTGAAACAGGTCAACGCGCTGGCTGAGGCAAGCCCTGGGTTCGTCTGGCGCCTGCAGTCGGCTGAGGGTGATGCCACAGCGATCAGGATCTCCGACGACGAGCGCGACATCATCAACGTGTCGGTGTGGAGTTCGATGGATGCCTTGACCGACTTCGTGCATCGTTCCGATCACGCGAGCTACCTGCGACGTCGCCGCGACTGGTTCGAGGTCTTCGGTTCGGTGTATCAAGCGCTGTGGTGGGTGCCGGCCGCTCATCGTCCGACCGAGTCCGAAGCGATCGCGCGAATCGAAATGCTGGCCGAGCACGGTCCCTCGGCCGAGGCGTTTACTTTCTCGCGCCCGTTCCCGCCACCCGACGACACCCTTGTCGACTGACTGATCTCCCCTGGCGCCTCATTGCTTTACTCGTTGTCGGTGAAGACCGGCGAGTCGTCGTGGTGGGCCAAATCGCCGCCCAAGGTGATCTGGATCGCGATTCTTTCGGTGGGCTGGCGCCGAAGCTTCTCCAAGAAGATGCCGGCCTTGATCCGACGGGCGCCGTACTTCTCGTCCATCAGTTCGCGCACCATCTGTTCGCCGCCGCCCGACAGGATGCGTCCGGTGGCTGGCCAGTTGGGGGATTGCAGTCGTCCGCGCATGTCGCACACCGCCACCCGGATGACGGGGTCGCGGCGGATCCGCTTCACCTTCCATGAGTTGGCGCGCGTCAAAGCGAAGAGGAACTCGCCCCGGTTCACGACCCACACGGGTGTCGCCACTGGCGTTCCGTCTCGCTTATATGAGGTGATGCTGAGGTAACGCGCCTGGCCAATCGAACTCGCCGACGGCGTGTTCATGAGCGTGCCGCCTGGACGTCGATGTCGGCATCGGTGACGAGAGGCGCGGCGCAGGACGCGGTGCCAACGTGAGTGAACCCGGACATGCCCTTCACCGTAGGGCACACCTAGGCTGACGCACATGTCAGTGGCGGTACGCGTGATCCCGTGCCTAGACGTTGATGCTGGACGCGTGGTCAAGGGCATCAACTTCAAGAACTTGCGCGACGCCGGCGACCCGGTCGAGATGGCCACCCTGTACGACGCGGAGGGCGCCGATGAACTCGTCTTCCTCGACATCACGGCCAGCAGTAGCGATCGCAGCACCACATTCGAGGTGGTGCGGCGTACGGCGGAGCAGGTGTTCATCCCGCTCACAGTGGGTGGGGGCGTGCGTTCGGCCGACGACGTCAATGCGTTACTGCGGGCAGGTGCCGACAAGGTGGGCGTCAATACGGCCGCTATCAACGACCCCGACCTCATCGACCGCATCGCCGACAGGTTCGGTGCTCAGGTGCTGGTGCTGTCGGTCGATGCGCGCCGCTGCGCCGATGGGGTCGTGACCGACTCGGGTTTCGAAGTGACGACGCACGGTGGTCGCCGTGGCACGGGCATCGACGCAGTCGCGTGGGCGCACGAGGCGGCGCGGCGCGGTGCCGGTGAGATCCTGCTCAATTCCATGGACGCCGACGGAACCAAAGCCGGGTACGACCTCGACATGATTCGTCAGGTGCGCCACGTGGTCTCGGTGCCGGTCATCGCCTCCGGTGGCGCGGGGACCCTCGGCGACTTCGCGCCAGCCGTGTTTGCGGGGGCCGACGCTGTGCTGGCAGCCAGCGTTCTCCACTTCGGCGATCTACGGATCGGTGCCATCAAAGACACGTTGGCGCAAGCCGGATGCACGGTGCGGCGTACGGCAGTGATGCAGTAGCAGCAGGCTCATCGGTGCGGGATCAGTTGATCTCTTCCCATACGTACGTGTGGCCGGTGATCACGCGGAGGTCGCCGTACGCGTACGTCTTGCGCCATTTGCTGCGGCTGTGCGATAGAAACACATCGGCCGACGAACCGTCCATGTGCTCCAGCGACACTCGGAGGGAGTCGATACCGATCGCCTTCACATCGGCCGCCACGCCTACGGCGCGAAGCCATTCGGCTCGATCCCGCAAGGTGTCGTACACCAGGTCGAGCCGCTTGCGCACCGACTGCGGCCCGTCGGTGGGGTCGATCAGGTCGGTGGCCACGCCCTTGCGGTCGAAGGCTGCGGCCACGGGCCAGCACACTCCTTCGGCCTCGAGGCGCTGCTGAGCCAAGGGCATGAGCCGATCGAGCAGGGCGTCGAAGTCGGCCGCCGTTTCCGGTGAGAGATTCTTGTTCCATTCCACCGGAGGACCGTATCGCCCGGCGTTCGGCCTGTGAGCGGCTCTACAGGCCGAACGATGTGGCGGCGACCGCAGCCTTGGCCTCGTCGCTGCCGCTCATCTCCACGCGCGCCTCTTGGCGCCCGTACGCGAACATCGTCAACTCGGCCGGCTCCCCGGTGATGGTCACCGGCGTCGGACCCTCCTTGGCGGTCAAGGTGGCGCCCTCGGGCGTCACCAGCACAAGCCCGACCGGGGAGGCTTTCATCAGGCGCGGTGCGAACTTCGCCAGGCGCGTCCACAATTCCGCCTGCAGTGCCGGGTCGAGGGTTCGTGGCTCCCATCCGTTCTGAGCACGGCGGACATCTTCGAGGTGGACGAAGAACTCGATGGTGTTGGCAGCGCCATCCACCTTCTCCGCCCGCATCATCGAGGTCTTGGGCGGTCCGTTGCGCACCTTCTCCACGACGCTCGACCATTCACCGGCCTGAGCCTTCAGTCGCACCTTGTCGGCATAGCTTGCGAGCGCGGGGATCATGATTCCCAGGGCGGCATCGATCCGGCCCTCCCGCACGATCAGGTGTCCGGCCAGGTCGCGCGTGTTCCATCCCTCGCACAGCGTGGGCGCCTCAGGTCCGAGTTCAAGGAAGAGATCGCTCAAGGCGGCTCGCTCGGAGCGGGCCCAGTGGTTGGGGGGCAGGACAGCAGGCTGTGAGGTCATGGGGTCAGCGTAGGAGGGCCGGTCAACGAGGGCACGTCGGAGTCGAGCGGCCGACACCCCGCCTCAGACAGGATCCGACGTGGGCAACCGGCACAATGACGGCATGTCGTCGCCACTTGACCCCGAGGTTGCTGCGCTCTTGAAGCGTGATGAGGCGGGTCTCTTCCCCGCCCTGGCCCAGCAGTACGACACCGGAGAGGTGCTGATGCTCGGCTGGATGGATGACGAGGCGCTGCACCGCACCCTCACCACCGGCCGCGCCACCTACTGGTCGCGCAGCCGCCAGGAGTACTGGCGCAAGGGCGATACCAGCGGGCACGTGCAGAACGTTCGCTCCGTTGCCTTGGACTGTGATGGCGACACAGTGCTGCTCCAGGTCGATCAGATCGGTCCCGCCTGCCACACCGGCACCCGTACCTGTTTCGACGACGGTTCGCTCGTGATGACCCACAACAACCCTGAGGCTCAGGCGTGAGTGCCGTGGCCTCGCCAGGTCTCGCGGAGTTTCGCGAGCTGGCGCGCGGCCGACGAGTGATCCCCGTCGTGCGGCGGCTGCTCGCCGACGGCGAATCACCAGTCGGCCTCTATCGACGTCTGGCGGGCGAACGCGCGGGCACCTTTCTCCTGGAATCGGCCGAGCACGGTGGTGTGTGGTCGCGCTTCTCGTTCGTCGGCGTCCGGAGCATGGCAATGCTCACCGAGGTCGAGGGTCGTGCCGCGTGGGTAGGTGAACCACCGGCCGGTGTTCCGTTGACAGGGGATCCGCTCGAGGTGCTCAGGGCCACCCTCGAAGTGCTTCACACCGAAGCCCTCGATGGTCTTCCGCCGCTCACCGGCGGCATGGTGGGCATGATCGGGTACGACGCCGTCCGCCGGCTCGAGCGCCTTCCCGAGCTGGCCGTGGACGACCTGCAACTGCCCGAGCTGGCCATGCTCGTCGCCACCGATCTCGCGGTGCTCGACCACGTCGACGGAACGGTGCTGCTCATCGCCAACGCGGTAAACCACGACGGCACCGATGATCGGGTCGACGAGGCGTGGAGCGATGCGGTGGCCCGCCTTGACGCCATGCAGGCCGACCTCGCGCTCCCGGTGCCACCGAGTGCTGCGCTGCTGGGCGACGCGGTGCCGCCCGAGCCCTCGTCGAACACCACGCGTGCGAAGTACATGGCGGCGGTCGAACACGCACGCGAGGAGATCAAGGCCGGTGAGGCGTTCCAGATCGTCGTGAGTCAACGTTTCTCTCTGCCGTGCCCGGCGTCGGCGCTCGACGTCTACCGAGTCCTGCGGGGTACGAATCCAAGCCCCTACATGTACTTGATCCGCTTCGGCGGTGCGAACGGCGAGCCTGGGTTCGACGTCGTCGGCTCCAGTCCTGAAGCCTTGGTCACGGTCAAGGGCGGCAAGGCGGTGATGCATCCGATCGCGGGGAGCAGGCCGCGCGGTAACACTCCGGAAGAGGATGCAGCACTCGGTATCGAACTCCTCGCTGACGAGAAGGAACGAGCTGAGCACCTCATGCTCGTCGACCTGGGGCGCAACGATCTGGGCCGGGTGTGCAGCCCGGGTTCGGTTGAGGTCGTGGAATTCATGGCGGTCGAACGCTTCTCGCACATCATGCACATCGTCTCCACGGTGGTAGGCCAGGTAGCGCCGGCGCAGACGGGGATGAACGTGCTGTCGGCGTGCTTCCCCGCCGGCACCCTGTCGGGAGCGCCCAAACCTCGGGCGATGGAGATCATCGAACGGGTGGAGCCGACTCGGCGCGGGCTCTACGGAGGAGTCGTCGGCTACCTCGACTTCGCGGGCGACCTCGACACCGCCATCGCGATCCGCACGGCGGTCATTCGTGGCGGCGTGGCGTACGTGCAGGCGGGCGCCGGCATCGTGGCAGATTCCGATCCCGCCACCGAGGATCTTGAATGCCGCAACAAGGCCGCGGCCGTTCTGCGCGCGATCGCGTCGGCCAACGCGCTGGTGAGCGCCACGTGAGCCGCAGCTCAGGTGCGCAGGAGCGCTCACTGGCACTGGGGCTGGTCGTCGTTGGTGGCGGATTGGCGTTGCTGGCCTCGGTGCCCACGTGGATCTCAGCATCGGTGAAGGACGAAGGCTTGCCCATCGTGACGTCTCAGGTAAACGGCCGTTCTGTGGCCCCGCTCGTTGCCGCCTGCGGGCTGCTAGCCCTGGCCGGTGGTTTTGCGGCGTTGCTCGCCGGTGTGTGGGCCCGACGGGTCATCGGCTTGCTCTTGTTGGTGGTGGGCGTCACCGCCGCGTGGAGCGTGCTGGCGGTGCTCCGTGATCCTGAGGCCTCGGTGACCGGACCCCTAAGCGATGCGGTCGGGCTCAGCGCGGTCACTGTGACGGGGGCCACGACATCGACCTGGCCTGTGGTGGCGGCGCTCGCTTGCACTCTGGTGGCCGTCGGTGGGGGATGGATGCTCCTGCGATCAGGGGGGTGGAGTCGATCGGCTGCTCGCTATGAGCGGGAACCGCTCGATACCCGCTCCTCCGAGACGCGCGGGCCCGCCGGCACAACCGGTTCGGTGCCACCGTCGGCAGATACAGCCGGCGGCACGGGTTTGTGGGACTCGTTGGACCGCGGCGAAGACCCGACGCTCTGAGGCCATCGGTGCCGATCGGGTGTCGTGCCGCGCTGCCGCCACCCACCTGCCAGAATGCTGAATGCCGACCGCGCGCCTAGCGGAACGGCTGGCGATCACCGAAGTCGAGGAGCACCGATGTCCAGCGAGCACGACCATCACGGCAGCACACCCGCAGCTTGGACCACGGTGGTAATCATCATCGCCGGGTTCACCCTCGGGGGTTTCGCCATGATCATCGCCAACATTCCATTGTTCATCGCCGGTGGTGTCGTGTGCGTGGTCGGACTGGTCGTGGGCAAGGCCATGCAGATGATGGGCATGGGCGCTCATCGCCCCACGGTGGATGATGTGGAGACCACATCCGCCGCCTGATTCGCCGGTGGTCTCGCGCGCCGATCGCGCGGCGCGTCAGACGCTGACGTTCACGTCGTCGTGACACCCTTCGAACGTGGCGGGGGCCGTGACGAAGGGTTCGACGTGATCAGGGACTCGAGGTGAGCGAGGCGAAGGCCAAAGGCCTCGTGCTCGTCGTCGAGGACGAAAAGCCGATCAGCGACCTCATCCGGCTCTATCTCTCGCGTGAGGGATTCGGGGTCCATGTCGAAGCCGATGGCGAGATCGGTCTGGCAGCTGCTCGCACACTGCGCCCAGTGGCCATCATTCTCGATGTCGGACTGCCAGGAATTGATGGCACAGAGGTGTGCCGACGGCTCAGAGCCGAGGGTGACTGGACTCCGATCCTCTTCGTCACCGCGCGCGACGACGAGGTTGATCGCGTGCTGGGTCTGGAGATGGGGGCCGATGATTACGTCACGAAGCCCTTCAGCCCCCGGGAGCTGGTAGCGCGGGTTCGCACCGTGCTGAGGCGCGGCCCGGTGGAACCCGAGAACAGCGGTTTGCTTGTCGCCGGTGGCGTCGTTGTCGATCCGTCAACGCGTCGGGTTGAAGTGAACGGCGAGGACGTCGTGTTCACCGCGATGGAGTTCGATCTGCTGGCCTACCTGATGAAGACCCCGGGCCGCGTGTTCTCGCGTGAGCAGTTGCTCTCACAGGTGTGGGGGTATGGCGCCGCCGTTGGAACCCGCACGGTTGATGTCCATGTTGCGCAGGTGCGCGGCAAACTCGGTGATGCGAGCCCCCTCCGCACAGTGCGTGGAGTCGGCTACGCCGTTGACGATCACGACCGCGAGGACTGAGCGTGCGCAGGTCGTTGGCAACCCAGGTTGCGCTGGTCACCACGCTCGTTGCCGTCCTCTCGGTGATCGTCGCGGGCGCGATCGCTGTTCCGCTCGCTCGTCAGGCGGCCGAGCGTCAGGCCCAGCAGTCGCTTCAACGTCAAGCCGACGTCGTGGCCGACACGGTTGAGCGATCCGCCGAGGCCGGCCGCGAACTGCGGCTCCCGCGGCTACGTGCCCAGTTGCAGGCCCAGGGAATCGTGCTGCGTTTGGTTCCCCAGGGTGGCACTGCACAGGTCATGCTGACGCCGGCCGAGATCCAAAGGCTGCAAGCAACGGGTCGGCTCTCGACCACGCGTCGCATCGATGGCGCGCGGTGGCTTGTCGAAGCCCGGGTCTTGGGGGCCGACCAGACTCTCGTGCTCCAGCAGCCGGTCGCTACTGCCCGCGGCGCTGTGGGTGAAGGGCTCCTGATCCAGCGATTGCTGCTGGCACTGCTGATGGGTCTGGGGATCGGTGCATCGGCCGGCATCCTGCTGGCCCGGCGGTTGGCGAAGCCCTTGCAGCGTTCCTCGCAGGCGGCGCAACGGCTGGCGACCGGCGCTCGAGATGTGCGGCTTGAACCCGAGGGTGCTCGCGAGGTCGCTGAACTGGCCGATGCGCTCAACCAGTTGGCGGCTGCGCTCGAGGTGTCGGAGGGTCGCCAACGCGACTTCCTGCTGTCGGTGTCGCATGAGCTCCGTACTCCGCTCACGGCGGTCAAGGGATATGCAGAGGCGTTGGCCGACGGCGTCGTGCCGGCTGACGAGGTGGCGCATACCGGGGCCACCGTGCTCGATGAATCGCGTCGGCTGGAACGCTTGGTGAGCGACCTGCTCGACCTCGCACGCTTTGGGGCTCAGGATCTGAGGCTCGATCTGTCGGAAGTAGATCTTGCGGCCTTGGTTCGTGACGCGGGCACAGTCTGGAGCGACCGTGCAGAACGGGTGGGCGTTGAGTACCGCGTCGAGGCACCCGATCCCAGCATCCTGTTGCGCACCGACCCCACGCGACTTCGCCAGATCATCGACAACCTGTCCGAAAACGCCCTGCGCGTTACGCCGTCCGGCGCACCGATCGTGCTGGCGCTGCGCCGCGAGCCGGGCACCGTGATCGTCGAGGTGCGTGATGGGGGACCAGGTCTCACACCTGATGACCTCGTCGTGGCCTTCCAACCCGCCGCTCTCTTCACCCGGTACAAGGGCGTCCGCAAGGTGGGCTCGGGAGTGGGGTTGGCCCTGGTGGGAACTCTCGCCACTCGGCTCGGCGGTATCGCTGAGGCGGGCACGGCCCCCGAGGGGGGAGCACGCTTCGCGGTGCGGCTGCCGGCCTCGCTTGATGTCGGTACCCAGCATGCAGGCGTCTCTACGCGCTGAGCGCCCAGAGGCGAAGTGCCGGTTGTGTGATCGAGTGCGGACCGACACGGTGGCGCCAAGGCTCACTCCGCGGCTGCTTGAATCGCTAGGCTGAATTGATCGGTTGCGCGCGTGCGCAGCCTTTGCATCTGTCGCCCGTGCGACCCGGCTGAGAGTGGATCACCATGAGCTTCGAGGCACCGCCCCCGCCCCCTCCTCCGCCTGGTCCTCCGCCGCCCCCGCCTGGTCCGCCCGGTCCGCCCATGGGGTCCCCGCCCGGCCAGCCGCCCTACGGCGGAGTCCCCGGCTACGGCGGCGGCTACGCAGCTGGGCCGCCCCCTGACAACTACCTGGTCTGGGCGATCCTCTCGACGATCTTCTGCTTCTGGCCGATCGGAATCTTTTCGATCGTCTTCGCGACCCAGGTCAACACGAAGTGGGGTCAGGGTGACTACACGGGAGCCCAGGAATCCTCTCGCAAGGCGAAGAACTTCGCCATTTACAGCGCGATCGCGGCGGTCGTCCTTTCCGTCGTAGCCGTGCTCTTCGTCGTGGTGGTGGCTATCGCTGGTTCGGCCTCTACCTCTACCTCCACTTTTTGAGTTGAAGGACTTGACGCTGCTTTCACGTGAAGAGGTCGCCCCGGGACAGCCGTCACGGCTGACCCGGGCGACCACCCATGTCATGACCGGCCCGGTCGTGGTTGCGGCAGCAGCGGCGGCTGCTATCACGTGCATCGCTCTGCGCGATCCGAACGAGCCCGGCGCGTATCCGCTGTGCCCGTTCCGCGCGCTGACCGGGTGGGACTGTCCGGGGTGCGGATCAATGCGGGCCTTGCACGCGCTCACCCGCGCCGACGTTCGCAGCGCGCTCGATCACAACCTTCTTCTCGTACTCGTTCTACCGTTCCTGCTGTGGCGGTGGATCGCCTGGACCCGGCGTTCCTGGGTCCAGCACACGACTGGTCAGGTGGTGCCGCGCCGGCTCGCAGCTGGGCAGGTGCTCTACGCCGTCATTGCAGGCGTCCTGATCTTCTGGCTCGTTCGCAATCTTCCAGGCGTGCCCTTCCTCGGGTCCGGGATCGGCTGACCCTCGCGTCGTACACGTGGCCTCGCATCGCGACACACCCCTGAGCCGACGCCGGGTCGGCCTGCCTCTACGCTCGAACAGGTCCGGAGCGGGGCAGGCCGAAGGTGGCCGACGAGCGATCGGGGATCGGCATGGCGAGCGTGCTCGACGAGATCATGGAAGGCGTGCGCGCCGATCTCGCCGACCGGCAGGCCACCGTCCCCCTTGCGGAGTTGAAGGAGCGCGCATCGCGTCGCGCACCGGCGCTCGACGGCTTCGCGGCACTCAACTCCGACGGTGTCACCGTGATCGCCGAGGTCAAGCGTCGCAGCCCGAGCAAGGGCGATCTCGCGACCATCGTTGATCCTGCAGCCCTGGCGACCGAATACGAAGCCGGCGGCGCTCACTGCATCAGCGTTCTCACCGAGCAGCGGCGTTTCGACGGATCGCTGAACGATCTCATCGCTGTTCGCGCAGCCGTCGACATCCCCGTGCTGCGCAAAGACTTCATCGTCACCAGCTATCAGCTCTGGGAGGCTCGTGCTTACGGTGCCGATCTGGTGCTCCTGATCGTGGCCGCTCTCGACCAGAACGCGTTGGTCTCGCTGATCGAACGGGCCGAATCGATCGGGCTCACTCCGCTGGTCGAGGTGCACGACGCCGACGAGGTGGCGCGAGCAGTTGACGCCGGAGCCCGCATCATCGGAGTGAATGCACGAGACCTTCGCACGCTTGAGGTCGATCGCGAGACTTTCGCCCGCGTTGCACCCTCGATCCCGCCGGGCATCCTGCGTATCGCTGAGTCTGGAATCCGCGGACCCCACGATCTGATCGCCTACGCGAACGCCGGTGCCGATGCGGTGCTCGTGGGCGAGGCAGTCGTCACTGGCAAGGATCCGCGCTCGGCCGTCGCGGATCTGGTGACCGCGGGCGCGCACCCCGCGCTCAAGCACGGTCGCGGCTGAGGAGCACCCGCCACCATGACCACTGCTCGGCTTCATGATGAATCCACTGCGCTCGACGAATCGGGCGTCCAGGTTTCCGTACCGGACGCTCTTGGCCACTTCGGTCCATACGGCGGTCGGTTCGTCCCCGAAGCGTTGATTGCTGCACTTGACGAACTGGATGCGGCCTATCGTGCGGCTCAGGAGGATCCGGAGTTTCAGACCAGGCTCCAGGATCTGCAGCGCACCTACACCGGTCGTCCCAGCCCGCTCACCGATGCCACCCGCTTCAGCCAGGAGGCTGGCGGCGCTCGCATCCTGTTGAAGCGTGAAGACCTCAATCACACGGGTTCGCACAAGATCAACAACGTGCTTGGTCAAGCACTGCTCACGCAGCGCATGGGCAAGACGCGCGTGATCGCCGAGACCGGTGCCGGGCAGCACGGTGTGGCCACGGCCACAGCCGCTGCCTTGCTCGGGCTGGAGTGCGTGGTGTACATGGGTGAGGAAGACACGCGCCGTCAGTCGCTGAACGTTGCGCGCATGCGCCTGCTCGGTGCCACCGTCGTTCCCGTCACCACCGGCAGCCGCACGCTCAAGGACGCGATCAATGAGGCGATGCGCGACTGGGTCACCAACGTCGAGGCCACCCACTATCTGCTTGGCACAGTGGCTGGGCCGCATCCCTTCCCTGTCATGGTGCGCGACTTCCACCGGTGCATCGGCCTCGAGGCGCGTCAGCAGGTGCTCGATCTCACCGGGGCGCTGCCCGATGCGGTCGTGGCGTGCGTGGGCGGAGGGTCAAACGCCATCGGCATCTTCCACCCCTTCATCGAGGATGCCTCGGTGGCACTACACGGCTACGAGGCCGGCGGCGACGGTATCGAAACGGGTCGTCACGCCGCCACCATCACCGGCGGTGCGCCTGGTGTTCTCCATGGCGCACGGTCCTACCTGCTTCAAGACGACGACGGCCAGACCATCGAGTCGCACTCGATTTCGGCAGGGCTCGACTATCCCGGCGTGGGCCCAGAGCATTCGTACCTGCACGACATCGGTCGAGCGCAGTACCACCCGATCACCGATACGCAGGCGATGGACGCATTCGCCGTGCTGTGCCGTACCGAAGGCATCATCCCGGCGATCGAGTCGGCGCACGCGCTTGCGGGTGCTCTGCAGCTGGGCCAGGAGCTCGGGCCGGATGCAGTGATCCTGGTGAACCTGTCTGGACGCGGTGACAAGGATGTCGACACTGCGGCCCGCTGGTTCGGACTCGACGACGCCTCGCTCGATGCGAGGGCTGCCACCCCAAGTGAGGGATCCGGCGAATGACCACGTCGACCACCGGCGCCGTTCGCGCCGCCTTCGATGATGCGCGTCGCGAGCACCGCCCACTGCTGGTCGGGTATCTGCCGGCCGGTTTCCCTTCGGTCGAGGGATGCATCGCCGCGGCCGAGGCGATGGTTCACGGCGGCGTCGACGTCATCGAGATCGGGCTGCCCTACTCCGACCCGGTGATGGACGGTCCTGTGATTCAGCAAGCCGTCGATGCCGCGTTGCGTGCGGGTATCCGTATTACCGACGTCATCCGCACAGTGCAGTCCGTGGCAGCCACGGGCGCCCCAACGCTGGTGATGTCGTACTGGAATCCCATCGAGCGTCACGGTGTCGACCGTTTCGCCGACGAGCTCGCAGCCGCTGGGGGAGCGGGAGTCATCACCCCCGACCTTCCCCCTGAGGAAGCAGGTCCGTGGACGGCGGCGGCTCAGCGCGCCGGCCTCGACACAGTCTTCCTGGTGGCTCCGTCCTCGCCCGATGCGCGCATCGACCGAGTGGCCGACGTGACGACCGGCTTCATCTACGCCGCTTCGACCATGGGCGTGACAGGCACTCGCGGGCAGGTTGGTTCACGAGCGCACGAACTTGTCGACCGGGTGCGCGCCCGCACCGGATCGCCGGTGGCCGTCGGGCTCGGGGTATCGACCCCGGATCAAGCCCGTGAGGTCGGTAAGTACGCCGATGGCGTGATCGTGGGCTCGGCGTTCGTCCGGCTGCTCATCGAGTCATCGGACGAGGCATCGGGGGTCGCCGCGGTCGGAGCGCTGGCCACCGAGTTGGCGGCCGGTGTTCACGGCGCGAGGGCATGATGCGCGTCGGCGGCCACGCCGACCCGCCGGTTTCTGAGGCGGGGAACCGGCTCGCCGAGGCGTGCGTCGTTCCTTCATGGGGGCTGACTGCTCGTGAGAGGGTTCGACACGTGATCCAGACGGTGCCCGGGCCCACCCGGTGAACTCTTCCTACAGCCTTAAGGGCACCCCCACGCATGCCCCGGAGCACGGTGCTCTGGTGGGCACCGCTTTCCGGATCGTCCTGGGAGTCGTGCTCTTGGTCGCGGGCGCACTGAAGATCACTGATCTTGGGCAGTCCGCTGTGGCGGTCAAGGCCTATCGGCTGTTTCCGGAACCGATTCAGGCCGAGATCGTCGGGTACGCGTTGCCGCCACTGGAGATGCTGCTCGGCACGCTCTTGATCCTGGGGTTGTTCACCAGGGTCGCGGCCACGGGAGCGGCCGTTCTCATGGTCGCGTTCACCATCGGAATCCTCTCGGTGTGGGTGCGCGACATCAGCATCGAATGCGGGTGCTTCAACGCAGGCGGCGCGCTGGACAGCCCGGTGAATCCCTATGAGTACGGTCGCGAGATCCTCCGCGATGTGGTGCTGCTCTTCCTGGCGGCGTGGTTGATCGTGTGGCCGCGCACCCGGTGGGCCCTGGACACCATCGCCCGACCACACCTTCACAAAGTTTACGACCTGATGCTCGACGATGAAGACTTCGCCGATTCAGACGAAGACGTCACCGATTCAGACGACAACGACGATTCCGAGAACGACGACAGCGTCGGGCGGGCTACCGCCTCCGACGATTCCCCCCGCGCCGCTGAGGAGCCCGCACGATGAGCAAGTCGACCCCGAACGGCAAATCTGGCAAGGACGCCCGCCGCGAGGCGCAAGAGCGGCTTGCTCAGGAACGTGCCGCTCAGAAAGCGGCCGACCGCCGTCGCAGCGTGATCTTCGGTTCGATCACTGTCGCGGTGGTGCTCGTCATCGGTGCCCTTGTATGGGTCACAGTCAGCAACCAGAGCAAGGAGGCCTCCGACACGGGTGCGCTGCCTGCCGGTGTCAACTCCACGACGTTCGGGGTCGAGGTCGGTGTCGGCGCTGTCGACGGCGGCGGCAACTCATCTGCGCCGGTGACGGCTGCCCCGGCGGCCAACGTGCCGGTGCTCGACCTCTACGAGGACTTCCAGTGCCCGGCATGCAAGACCTTCGAAGATGCGGCGTCATCGACCATCGAAGAGCTCGTCCAGCAGGGAAAGGTCAAGGTGGTCTACCACCCGATGTCCTTCCTCGACGCCAATCTCGGGAATGACGCTTCGCTGCGTTCGGCGAGCGCGTCCGGCTGCGCCGCCGATGAGGGTCGCTTCACGGCATTCCACAACGAGGTCTACAAGAGCCAGCCGGAGAGAGAGGGCGCCGGTTACACCAATGAGGAGTTGATCGCCTTCGGCAAGACCGTGGGTATCACCTCGCCGGAGTTCGCCACGTGCGTCAACGAAATCAAGTTCTCCAAGTGGGCGAGCAACGGCGTGCAGCGCGAGGCCGAGAACCGCAGCATCAGCAGTACCCCGACGGTTTTGATCAACGGGAAAGAGCTCGTGCGTTCGGCTTACACCGCTGAGGGCATCCGCGCAGCTGTTGCCGACGCGGCCAAGTAGTCGCAGCACATGACGCGTCGCACGAGGTGTTTGCCGCGGTGATCCCGACCGTTCACGCATCGGTGCTGGCCTCGATCCCCAGCCCGGCCCAGGGCGTGTGGGAACTTGGCCCGTTCCCGGTGCGCGCCTACGCGGTCGCGATCATCCTCGGCATCGCTGCGGCGATCCTGATCGGCAATCGCCGGTACGTCGCGCGTGGTGGCGAGAGTGGAGTGATGTTCGACCTGGCGATCTGGGCGGTGCCGTTCGGCATCGTCGGGGGTCGGGTGTATCACGTGCTGACTTCGTGGGGCACCTACTTCGGTGAGGGCGGCGACCCTGGTCGTGCGATCAAGGTGTGGGAGGGAGGTCTCGGCATCTGGGGGGCGGTCGTCTTTGGCGGAGTCGGCATCTGGATCGGTGCCCATCGGCGCGGCCTTCCCGTTCCCCCCATCGCTGATGCCTTGGCGCCCGGACTGGCCATCGCCCAGGCGGTCGGCCGCTTTGGCAACTGGTTCAACCAGGAGTTGTTCGGTCGACCGACTGATCTGCCCTGGGGCCTGGAGATCTCACCCGAGCAGCGCCCCGATGGCTTCCTCCAGTTCGAGACCTTCCATCCCACCTTTTTGTACGAGGCGATCTGGTGCGTCATCGTCGCCGGACTGGTCATCTGGATCGATCGCCGGTTCACCCTCGGCCATGGCAGGGCCTTCGCCACCTATGTCCTGCTCTACTGCATCGGCCGCTTCTTCATCGAGGGTCTGCGCATCGATGCTGCACCTGAACTGCTGGGACTCCGCTGGAACGAGTGGGTCTCGATCGCGGTAGCCCTCGGTGCGGTGGTGTACCTGATCGTCGTCGGCCGTCGCAGGCCTGGGCGTGAGGAAGCGGCGACGGTACGGGGTGAAAGGGCCATGATGGAGGTATGACCGCCCCCCCCGATCACGATGATCTGACGCCCCGCAAGGTCGAGATCCATCACGACCACAGCAACGTCAATGGTGGCTGGCTTCGGCCGTCAGTCTTCGGCGCCATGGACGGACTGGTGTCGAATGCGGCCTTGATGGCTGGCGTCGCCGGTGGCGGCGCTGACACCTCGACCGTCGTGCTGGCCGGTCTCGCCGGCCTGGCCGCCGGTGCGTTCTCGATGGCTGCAGGTGAGTACGTCTCGGTCAAGTCGCAATCCGAATCCGCGCTCGCAGAGATCGAATCCGAGCGCCTCGAACTCCTGCACCGTCCTGAGGCCGAGTTGGACGAACTCGTCGAGTCGTACGTGAGCCGAGGTGTGCCACGCCCTCTGGCGCGTGAGTTCGCGACGGCGATCACCGCTGACCCGCAACAGGCGCTGGCGGTCCATACCCGCGAGGAGATCGGCGTCGACCCTCACGACCTGCCCTCCGCCTGGGTGGCGGCCGGGTCCTCGTTCGCCGCCTTCTCCGTCGGCGCGATCGTTCCACTGCTGCCTTATTTCTTCGGTCTCGACAGCCTGGTGCTGTCGCAGGCGCTGGCCGTGCTCGCCCTGTTCGGATGCGGTGCCCTGGTGTCGCGCGTGACCCCCCGCAGCTGGTGGTTCAGCGGCTTGCGGCAGGCGACCATCGGCGCGGCTGCAGGCCTGGTCACGTTCGGCCTGGGCTCACTGGTCGGCGCCGGGCTGGGCTGATCGGGTCGGGGAGAGGCCTGACCCCCGTCGACGAACACCGCCAGGTCGACGAACCCGCGTGACGACGGGGCTCGCACTGGGCTAATCTCTGAGAGCAGTCGGGCCAACGTCGTCCCCCTGCCCCCAGCAGGCGATCCCGGTTCCGGGGCGCCCGCTCCCAGCAGGTGCCGCCTTTTCAGGATGGCGCGACGACGGAGGCCGCGATGTTCTCTGCATCCCCCCGCCCTCAGGGTCTCTATTCGGGAGCCGAGGAGCATGACGCCTGTGGCGTTGGCCTCGTGGCCTCGTTGGACGGTGAGCCCACGCGCCGCATCGTCGATCAGGCGATCACTGTGCTGCTCAACCTCGATCACCGTGGCGCCAGTGGTGCCGAACCCGATTCCGGCGACGGCGCCGGCATCCTCACCCAGGTTCCTGACGCCTTCCTGCGTGGCGTTGTCAACTTCGACCTGCCCGCTGTTGGTGCGTATGCCGTCGGCATGGCCTTCCTCCCCGACGAGGACGAGGCCGATGCCCAAGCACGTGAGGCCATCGCGTCGTTGGCGCAGCAGGAGGGGTTGGCCGTTCTGGGGTGGCGCGAGGTGCCCGTCACCGACGGACTCGTTGGCCCCACCGCTCGTTCGGTGCAACCACGCTTCGCGCAGCTCTTCGTCGCCGACCCCCGAGGGGGCGCCGCGGGTGTGGTGCTGGACCGACTGGCCTTCTGTCTGCGTAAGCGGGCCGAGCGCGAGGTGGGCATCTACTTCTCGAGTTTGTCGGCGCGCACCCTTGTCTACAAGGGCATGCTCACCACCGGTCAGCTGGAACCGTTCTTTCCCGATCTTTCCGATCCTCGGTACGCATCGGCCCTGGCGTTGGTGCATTCACGCTTCTCCACGAACACCTTTCCGTCCTGGCCCTTGGCGCACCCGTACCGCTTGATCGCCCACAACGGCGAGATCAACACCGTGATGGGAAACCGCAACTGGATGCGGGCGCGCGAGGCCAACCTGGCCAGCACATTGATTCCCGGCGACCTTGAGCGACTGTTCCCGATCTGCACGCCAGGAGGTTCGGACTCGGCCTCCTTCGATGAGGTCCTTGAGCTGCTGCACCTGGGCGGGCGCTCATTACCGCACTCGGTCCTCATGATGATTCCCGAGGCATGGGAGAACCACGCCTCCATGGACACCGGGCGTCGGGCGTTCTACCAGTTCCACGCAGCGATGATGGAGCCGTGGGATGGCCCGGCGAACGTGGCGTTCACCGATGGCACCGTCATCGGCGCTGTGCTCGACCGCAACGGTTTGCGGCCCGGTCGATTCTGGGTGACCGATGACGGCTTGGTGGTGCTGGCCAGCGAGGCCGGCGTGCTGCCGATCGAGCCCGATCGCATCGTGCGAAAGGGCCGACTGCAGCCCGGCCGCATGTTCCTGGTCGACACGCAGGCGCATCGCATCATCGAGGACGACGAGATCAAGGCCGATCTCGCGCGCGAGCACCCCTACCAGGATTGGCTGCACGCCGGACTGATCAAGCTGGACGAGCTCCCCGAGCGTGAACACGTCGTCTATCCGACCGGTTCGGTCGTACGTCGGCAGCAGACCTTCGGCTACACAGAGGAGGAGCTGCGCATCCTGCTCACGCCCATGGCCCGCAGCGGGGCCGAAGCGCTGGGTTCGATGGGAACCGACAGTCCGATCGCTGCGCTCTCGGAGCGTCCGCGACTCCTGTTCGACTACTTCAGTCAACTGTTTGCGCAGGTGACCAACCCCCCGCTCGACGCGATCCGCGAAGAGCTCGTCACCTCGCTTGGCAGCCAAATCGGCCCCGAAGGCAACCTGCTCGAGGCCACTCCAGCAGCCTGCCGTCAGGTGCTGCTGCCCTTCCCCGTCATCGACAACGACGAGGTCGCCAAGCTTCAGCACATCAACCGTGACGGCGACCTACCGGGATTCGGCGCCACGACCGTAAGCGGCCTGTACAGGGTCGATGGCGGGGGAGACGCTCTCATCGCGCGGATCGATGAGATCTGCGCTGAAGTCAGTGCCGCCATCGCCGAGGGCAAGCGGTTTGTTGTGCTATCGGATCGCGATTCCGACCGCGAACTTGCCCCCATCCCGTCGTTGCTCCTTACCTCGGCCGTCCACCACCACCTCGTGCGAGAGAAGACCCGAACCCAGGTCGGCCTCGTGGTCGAGGCCGGCGACGTGCGCGAGGTGCACCACGTTGCGCTGCTCATCGGGTACGGCGCTGCTGCTGTGAACCCGTACCTGGCCATGGAGAGCGTCGAAGACCTCGCCCGTCGAGGCGTCATCGATGTCGCACCCGAGACCGCCGTCAAGAACCTGGTCAAGGGACTTGGTAAGGGTGTGCTGAAGGTGATGTCGAAGATGGGCATCTCCACCGTGGCCTCCTACCGGGGCGCGCAGGTGTTCGAATGCATCGGACTCGCGCACGAGGTGATCGACCGCTACTTCACCGGCACCACGAGCAAGCTCGGCGGCGTCGGCCTGGACGTCATCGCGGAGGAGGTGGAGCGGCGGCACACCGCAGCTCATCCGCGCAGCGGCATCATGCCCGCGCACCGCACCCTCGACGTGGGTGGTGAATACCAGTGGCGTCGTGAAGGTGAACCGCACCTGTTCGATCCTGAGACCGTCTTCCGGCTTCAGCACGCCACGAGGGCCCGTCGCTACGACATCTTCAAGGAGTACACCGCGAAGGTGAACGATCAGTCCGAGCGGCTTATGACGCTTCGCGGACTGTTCGCGTTGCGCGCCGACGAGTCGACGGCGATTCCACTCGACGAGGTCGAGCCGATCAGCGAGATCGTCAAGCGCTTCTCCACGGGTGCCATGTCGTACGGATCGATCTCGCAGGAGGCTCACGAGACGCTCGCGATCGCGATGAACCGCCTCGGCGGCAAGTCGAACACTGGCGAAGGTGGTGAAGACCCCGAGCGGTATGTGCCGATGCCCGGCGGCGACAGCAAGCGCTCGTCGATCAAGCAGGTGGCCTCGGGTCGTTTCGGCGTCACCAGCGAATATCTGGTGAACGCAGACGACATCCAGATCAAGATGGCGCAGGGCGCCAAGCCGGGCGAAGGCGGTCAGCTGCCGGGTCACAAGGTGTACCCGTGGGTCGCCAAGACGCGTCACTCCACGCCCGGGGTCGGGTTGATTTCGCCCCCGCCGCACCACGACATCTACTCGATCGAAGACCTCGCTCAGCTGATCCACGACCTCAAGAACGCGAACCCGCAGGCCCGGATCCACGTCAAGCTCGTAGCCGAGGTCGGCGTCGGAACCGTGGCCGCCGGTGTGGCCAAGGCCCACTCCGACGTCATCCTGATCAGCGGTCATGACGGTGGAACGGGAGCCTCGCCGCTCACCTCGCTCAAGCACGCCGGTGCTCCATGGGAGCTCGGACTTGCCGAGACCCAGCAGACGTTGCTGCTCAACGGTTTGCGCGACCGCGTGGTGGTGCAGGCTGATGGTCAGCTGAAGACCGGTCGCGATGTCGTGATCGCCGCACTGCTCGGTGCTGAGGAGTACGGCTTCGCCACGGCACCGTTGGTGGTGATGGGCTGCATCATGATGCGCGTCTGTCACCTCGACACCTGTCCGGTGGGCGTGGCCACACAGAACCCCGTGCTGCGCGAGCGCTTCTCAGGGCGTCCTGAGTTCGTGCAGACCTTCTTCGAGTACATCGCTGAAGAGGTTCGCGAACTGCTCGCCGGGTTGGGTTTCCGCACGCTGGACGAGGCCATCGGTCACGCTGAGCGCATCGATGCGGCCGACGCTGTGTCGTACTGGAAGGCCTCGGGTCTGGATCTTGAGCCGATTCTCTATGTGCCCGCCATCGCCGAGGGAGCTGCGCGTCGTAACACGACCGTTCAGGACCACGGCCTCGACAAGGCGCTGGACAACGAACTGATCGCACTCTCGGCCGAAGCATTGGAATACGCGCAGCCTGTGCGCGCGCAGATCCCCGTGCGCAACGTCAACCGCACGGTCGGCACGATGCTGGGCTACGAGGTCACCAAGCGCTACGGCGGCAACGGACTCCCCGACGGCACCATCGACATCACCCTGTTGGGCTCAGCAGGCCAGTCCTTCGGTGCTTTTCTGCCGCGCGGCATCACGCTCCGCCTTGAGGGCGATGCCAACGACTATGTGGGCAAGGGCCTTTCGGGCGGACGCATCGTGGTGCGCCCCGACCGCAGCGCCACCTTCGATGCGGAGTCGAACGTGGTGGCCGGCAATGTGATCGGCTACGGCGCCACCTCGGGTGAGATCTTCCTGCGCGGAACGGTGGGCGAGCGTTTCTGCGTCCGCAACTCCGGTGCTATCGCCGTTGTCGAGGGCGTGGGCGACCACGCCTGCGAGTACATGACCGGTGGTCGCGTGATCGTCCTCGGTCCGACCGGACGCAACGTTGCGGCTGGCATGTCCGGGGGTGTCGCCTACCTGCTCGACCTCGACGAGTCGGTCGTCAATCCCGACATGGTCGATGTCGAGCAGATCGATGAGACCGATGCCGCGTTCCTGGCTGGCGTCGTGCGTCGCCACCTGGAGCAGACCGAATCGCCCGTAGCCCAGGCGCTGCTCGACGACTGGACCGCCTCGATCGGTCGGTTCCGCAAGGTCATGCCCCGCGACTACAAGCGGGTGCTCGATGTGAGTTCCACGGCTGAGCGCGAAGGCCGCGACGTCGACACCGCCATCATGGAGGCCGTCAATGGCTGATCCCAAGGGATTCCTCACGACCCCACGTGAGCTTCCGACCCGTCGCCCCGTGGATGTGCGCATCCAGGACTGGCGCGAGGTGTACGAGGAGTTCGAGACCGGGCATTTGGAGAAGCAGGCCGGACGCTGCATGGATTGCGGCATCCCGTTCTGCCACGACGGCTGTCCGTTGGGCAACCTCATTCCCGAGTGGAACGACCTCGTGTGGAAGCACGACTGGCAGTCGGCCATCGAGCGCCTCCACGCCACCAACAACTTCCCGGAGTTCACCGGTCGGTTGTGCCCGGCTCCCTGCGAGTCCGCCTGCGTGCTAGGCATCAATGCCGATGCCGTCACGATCAAGCAGGTCGAGGTCGAGATCATCGATCGCGCTTGGGATGAGGGCTGGGTGCTGCCGCAGCCGCCGGAGCGGCTCAGCGGCAAGACCGTCGCCGTCGTCGGGTCCGGTCCGGCCGGCCTCGCTGTGGCGCAGCAACTGGCCAGAGCCGGTCACACGGTGGCCGTGTACGAGCGTGCCGACCGTATTGGCGGACTGCTTCGCTACGGCATCCCCGAGTTCAAGATGGAGAAGAGCCACCTGGATCGTCGCCTCTCTCAGATGGAGGCCGAAGGCGTGCGATTCCGTCCGTCGATGGACATCGGCGGCGAGAAGTCGTGGGGCGATCTGCGATCGCGCTTCGACGCCTTGGTCATCGCGACCGGCGCCACGGCCTGGCGCGACCTTGACGTGCCCGGCCGCGAGTTCAAGGGTGTCATGCAGGCCATGGAGTACTTGCCCTGGGCGAACAAGGTGCAGGAAGGTGACGTCGAGAAGTCGCCGATCGATGCGGCCGGCAAGCACGTGGTCGTCATTGGTGGCGGAGACACCGGTGCCGATTGCGTCGGAACAGCCCACCGTCAGGGGGCTGCGTCCGTGACTCAGCTCGAGATCATGCCGCGCCCGGCCGATGAGCGTTCGGACGCTTCTCCCTGGCCCACCTACCCGATGGTTTATCGCGTCACCAGCGCTCACGAGGAGGGCGGCGAGCGCCTGTACGCCGTCGCCACGCAGCGCTTCATCGACGACGGCGACGGTAATGTTGCCGCGATCGAACTCGTCGAGGCACGCATGGTCGACGGCCGTTTCGAGCCGGTGCCCGGCAGCGAGCGGCAGATTCCGGCCGATCTCGTCACGTTGGCGATGGGCTTCGTCGGCCCCGAGGCCTATCCCCTAGTGGATCAGCTCGGGGTGCGCCTGGACGCGCGCGGCAACGTCGACCGTGACGCCCGCTACATGAGCAGCGTTGATGGGGTCTTCGTGGCCGGCGACGCTGGTCGCGGTCAGTCGCTCATCGTGTGGGCCATCGCTGAGGGTCGGTCGGTGGCCTCATCGGTCGACACCTACCTGACCGGCGACACCAACCTGCCCGCCCCGGTGCGTCCGACCGACCGCCCGCTCGTCGTCTAACTTCCCCACCCCCAAACCTACGGTCCAGTAACGACCTTCTTTGTCCGCTTGGGGACCACAAGTCGACGAAGAGTTCAACTTGTGGTCCCCAAACGGCCATTCACGACGCTTACTGGACCGTAGGTTCTGGGTGGGGGCGCCGATAGTCTGAGCGCATGCGTCGAGCGAAGATCGTCTGCACCATCGGACCGGCCACCTCCTCGCACGAACGGATCCGCGAACTCGTCGATGCGGGGATGGACGTTGCCCGACTCAACTTGAGCCACGGTGATCAGGCGACCCATTCACTCGTGCTTCAGCGGGTGCGGCAGGCCGCCCGCGACACAGGTCGGTGCGTCGGCGTGCTGGCCGACCTTCAGGGGCCAAAGATTCGACTGGGAAGGTTCGCCGAGGGATCAGCGCTTCTGCGCGAGGGCGACATCTTCTGCATCACCACCGACGAGGTACCCGGCGATGCCACCATCGCGTCGACCACGTACTCAGGATTGGCCGGCGATGTTCAGCCGGGCGATGCGATCCTCATCGACGATGGCCGGATCGCCCTGCGTGCTGTGTCGGTCAAGGGCAGCGTGATCACCACTGAGGTGGTCGAGGGCGGCCGAGTGTCGGATCACAAGGGCATTAACCTCCCGGGGGTCCCGGTGAGCGTGCCCGCACTGACCGAGAAGGACGTCGACGACCTCCGGTGGGCCTTGAAGATGGGCGTCGACTGGATTGCCCTTTCTTTCGTGCGCAGCGCCGATGATTTCGATGCCGTGCAAACGATCATGGACGAGGTGGGTGTCCACATCCCCGTCATCGCCAAGATCGAGAAGCCGCAGGCGGTTGACGCACTCGAGGGCATCGTCGCCCGATTCGACGCCATCATGGTGGCGCGCGGCGACCTAGGCGTCGAGCTGCCGCTTGAGCAGGTACCACTGGTGCAGAAGCGGGCCGTCACGCTAGCCCGCGAGGTGGCCAAGCCCGTGATCGTGGCCACGCAGATGCTGGAATCGATGGTGTCGATGTCGCGCCCCACCAGGGCCGAGGCCAGCGACGTGGCCAACGCGGTACTCGATGGTGCCGACGCGCTGATGCTCTCGGGTGAAACAAGCATTGGAGCGCATCCGATCACCGCGGTCGAGACCATGGCGCGGATCATCGACGCCGTTGAGAGTCAGGCCCTCGATGAGGTGCCCGAGATCGAGAAGTTGCCGCGCAGTAAAGGTGGGGCCATCGCCAGAGCGGCTGTGGCAGTGGGTTCCGCGCTGGAGGCAGAGGCGCTCGTGGCCTTCACCCAGACCGGTACAAGTGCTCGACTCGTGTCGCGCTATCGCTCACCGATCCCCATTTTCGCCTTTACTCCGGAGGAGCCCGTGCGCAATCGGCTTGCGCTTTCGTGGGGGGTCGAGACCTATCTGGTTCCCCCGGTGGTGCACACCGACGACATGGTGAAGCAGGTGGACGCCGCGATGCTCGACATGGGGAGCCTCGTGCGTGGTGACACCGTGGTGATCGTGGCCGGCAGCCCCCCTGGGATTCCGGGAAGCACTAACGCCATGCGCGTGCATGTTATGGGCCAGGCGGTTGAAAAGTTGGCGCCGGCCTACCGCGAAGGCGACTGATGCGATCGTCCATCACGGCCGCGGTGACGGCTGCATTCCTGATCGATCAGCGCGCTAAGTACTGACCCGAAGCCGACGCGATCGCTGTGACGAACATGTCACGGTTGCTGCAGCGCGCGACGTGCGTCAGGGGCCAGAACGCCCCACCCGACGAACAGATCAACCAGCGCTGTGGGGGTCGAGTCGTAAATGAGTCCGAGCGAACGCAGGTCTTCGCGGCGAATCGAGAGCACGCGTCCGTTGTAGTCGTGCCGCATCGCTTGGATCGCCTGCGCGTATCGGGCCAAGGGGCCAGCGCGTTCTGCAGGCACCTGCTCGAGGCGTTCGAGGTCGAGCACGACGCGCGTCGGTTCGTTGTCTTCGTCATGCTCACGGCCTCCGCTCGGCCCGGCGTCGGGCAGTAACTCGGTCACTGGAATCCGGTAGAAGTCGGCGAGCTCGGCCAACCGCGTGACCGTGACGGCCCGGTCACCTCGTTCGTACGAACCGATCACCACGGCCTTCCACCGCCCGTTGGAGCGCTGCTCCACCCCTTGGAGCGACAGCCCCTGCTGCGTGCGGATGGCGCGGAGTCGTGCCCCGAGTGCACGTGCGTAGTCGCTCATCGCCCCTCCTTGTGCCGTTGCTCAGGGTGGCTGCAGCCATGCCCTCCGTCGCTCAGCGTGACCTTCCGCGCGCAGGGGGTCAAGCCGAACGACCAGATCGAGATGCCCGGGTGCTCCGGAATGCCGGGAGGCGGGCTGATATGTTCGCAGAGTTCCGGTGCTGCCGGAGCGCATCTTCCGGTCAGCACCTAGGTCCGTGAAGCCCCAGACATCCTTTAAGACTCGTCCTGTGAGGCGGGGAAGGAGGTCGGCCATGACGGCTGTGCCTGCGCGCTCTTCGGCGTCGTCCGATGACCCCCGCGTCGTTCTCGATGCCTCCGACATCGCCAGGGCCCTCACCCGCATCGCCCACGAGATCGTCGAGCGCAACAAGGGGTGCGCCGATCTCGTCCTGCTCGGCATCCCCTCGCGAGGCGTACCACTGGCGCACCGCATCTCGGCCCGATTGGCCGAAATCGAGGGCACCAGCGTCCCGGTGGGCTCACTCGACATCACGATGTACCGCGACGACCTTCGCCTACAGCCGGCCCGCGCCCTCGAGGTCACCGACCTTCCGGCCCAGGGCATCGATGGTCGCGTCGTGGTGCTCGTCGATGACGTCCTCTTCTCGGGCCGCACGATTCGTGCAGCCCTCGACGCCGTGTCCGACGTGGGCCGGCCGCGCGCCGTGCAATTGGCGGTCCTCGTGGATCGCGGGCATCGCGAGCTACCCATCAGGGCTGACTACGTCGGAAAGAACCTGCCCACCTCGCTTCGCGAATCGGTTCACGTTCAGCTCGATGAGCTCGATGATCGTGATGCGGTGCTTCTCGGAGGCGGCGGTACACCGGATTCTGACGCTCCTGGCGATGCGGCTGAAGTCGGTTCGGGGGAGGGTTCATGAAGCGCCACCTGTTGTCCACCGCCGACCTCACGCGCGACGACGCGCTGCTGGTTCTCGACACTGCTGAAGAACTTGCTCGCATTGCGGACCGCCCGATCAAGAAGATGCCGACGCTGCGCGGACGCACGGTCGTGAACCTGTTCTATGAAGACTCCACCCGCACCCGGATCTCTTTCGAGGCCGCGGCCAAGCGTCTTTCGGCAGATGTCATCAACTTCTCGGCCAAGGGCTCCAGCGTCAGCAAGGGCGAGAGTCTGAAAGACACCGCGCTGACCCTCGCCGCGATGGGCGCCGACGTCGTGGTGGTGCGGCACCCGCTTTCAGGTGCGCCTCATCGACTGGCCCACGCTGACTGGCTCGATGCGCATGTGGTGAACGCTGGCGACGGCACCCATGAGCACCCCACCCAGGCCCTGCTCGACGCATTCACGCTGCGACGTCACCTGCGCGAACGAATCGACTCGCCGGATGCCGGTTCCACCGCCCTCGATGGTCTTCATGTGGCGATCGTGGGCGATGTGTTGCACAGCCGGGTAGCACGATCGAACGTTCATCTGCTCAGCACGCTCGGCGCTCGCGTCAGCTTGGTGGCGCCGCCGACGCTGATGCCGTTGCACACAGAAGGGTGGGCGAGCGAGGTCTCCTACGCACTCGACTCCATCCTGCCCACGGTGGACGCGGTGATGATGCTGCGTGTTCAGAACGAACGGATGAACGGCTCGTTCTTTCCGAGCGCACGCGAGTACAGCCGTCGGTACGGGCTCGACGAGCGCCGTCTGTCTCTGCTGCCCGATCACGCGCTCGTCATGCACCCAGGCCCAATGAATCGCGGTCTTGAGATCAGCGCGCGCGCGGCCGATTCGCCGCGCAGCGTCGTGGTTGATCAGGTGCGCAACGGCGTCTCGGTCCGTATGGCTGTTCTGTACCTGCTGCTCAGCGGCAGCGAACCGGCCATCGGCCATGAGGAGGTCGGGGCATGAGCGGGATTCTGCTGCGTCGCGTACGCCCGCTCGGAGGAGACGAGGTCGACGTTTTGGTGCAGGACGGCGTCATCGCCGCGATCGGCACCGACCTGCCTGTTGTCGACGTCGAGGTTATCGAGGGTGCGGGCAACATCCTGCTGCCCGGATTGGTCGATCTACATACGCATCTGCGCGAGCCCGGCCGTGAGGATGCCGAGACGGTGGCCTCGGGAACGGCGGCCGCAGCACGCGGAGGCTTCACCGCGGTCTTCGCCATGGCTAACACGACACCGGTGGCCGACTCGGCCGCCGTCGTGGAGCAGGTGTGGCGCCTTGGCCGAGAGATCGGCCTGTGCGACGTGCACCCGGTGGGTGCGGTGTCGGTGGGTCTCAAGGGCGAGCAGCTGGCCGAGCTCGGCACCATGGCCGACTCCGCCGCACAGGTTCGTGTCTTCAGTGACGACGGCAATTGCGTCAGCGATGCGCTCCTGATGCGTCGCGCGCTTGAGTATGTGAAGGCTTTCGACGGAGTCATTGCCCAGCACGCGCAGGAGCCGGCACTCACCGCTGGTGCCGACATGAACGAGGGCGAGGTCAGCGCATCCCTGGGGCTCCGTGGGTGGCCGCGGGTAGCAGAGGAAGCGATCATTGCGCGCGATCTGATGCTCACCGAGTACCTCGGCTCACGGCTTCACCTCTGCCACATCTCGACGGCGGGCTCGGTCGAGCTCGTGCGAGCAGCCAAGGCTCGTGGTGTCGACGTGAGCGCCGAGGTGACCCCTCACCACTTGATGCTGACTGAGGAGCTCGCGCGCTCGTACGACCCGCTCTACAAGGTGAATCCCCCGTTGCGCACCGCTGAAGACGTGGAAGCACTGCGCGACGCGCTGGCCGACGGAACGATCGATGTGATCGGAACCGACCACGCACCGCATGCCGATGAGGATAAGGACTGCGAGTGGGGGTGCGCCTCGTTCGGCATGCTCGGACTCCAGACCGCGCTCTCGGTCGTAGTCGAGGCCATGATCCGTACCGGTCGGCTCGACTGGGCCGGCATCGCTGATCGGATGTCGGTGCGACCGGCGCGGATCGGCAGGGTTGAGAACCAGGGACGCCCGATCGTGGTCGGCGAGCCGGCCAACCTGACGCTGATCGATCCCGATGCCGAGTGGGTCGTCGATCCGCTCGAGCTCGGTTCCTTGAGCAGAAATTCGCCATTCGCCGGACGCACGTTGCCGGCCGAGATCGTGGTCACCTTTCTTCGTGGCCGACCCACCTACCGGAAGGGAGCGGTGCATTGAGTCCCGCTGCTGCACGCATACCTGCACTGCTCGTGCTGGAAGACGGTCGGTCGTTCGCGGGCTTCTCCTTCGGTGCCACAGGTGAGACCTTTGGCGAGGCGGTCTTTTCGACAGGCATGAGCGGCTATCAGGAGACCCTGACTGATCCCTCCTACCACCGCCAGGTCGTGGTGATGACGGCTCCGCACATCGGGAACACGGGCATGAACACCACGGACGAGGAGAGCCGCCGCATCTGGGTGGCCGGATACGTCGTTCGCGAACCCTCGCGTGTGGCGTCGAACTGGCGGAGTGAACGCACGCTCGAGGAAGATCTGGTCGCTGCTGGAGTCGTGGGCATCAGCGCCATTGATACGCGCGCGCTCACGCGTCATCTGCGCGACAAGGGAGCAATGCGGGTGGGCATCTCCACCACCGAGACTGATCCTGCGGCGTTGCTCGAGCGGGTGCTGGCAAGCCCTGGGATGGCCGGGGCCAACCTGGTCGCCGACGTCACCACACCGACGACCTACGTCGTCCCCGCAGTCGGACCGAAGCGCTTCACCGTCGCGGCCCTGGATCTTGGGATCAAGGGCATGACGCCGCGCCTGATGGCCCAGCGAGGGATCGAGGTGCACGTGATGCCGGCCTCCAGTTCCTATGACGACCTGATGGCGCTCGCGCCGGACGGAATCTTCTTGAGCAACGGCCCAGGCGATCCGGCCACAGCGGACCACGCTGTTCTGGTTACGCGGCAGGCGCTCGCTGCACGGACACCGCTCTTCGGCATCTGCTTCGGCAACCAGGTGCTCGGCCGCGCGTTGGGGTTCGGCACCTACAAACTCAAGTTCGGTCACCGCGGCATCAACCAGCCCGTGATGGACCGCTTCACCGGCAAGGTCGAGATCACCGCACAGAACCACGGGTTCGCGGTCGACGCCCCGATCAGTGCAACACCCGATGCGCCGGTCGATACGGAGTTCGGCCGAGTCAGCGTCAGCCACATCTGCTTGAACGACGACGTCGTCGAGGGGCTGTCGTGCCACGACGTGCCCGCGTTCTCGGTGCAGTACCACCCGGAGGCCGCGGCCGGACCCCACGACTCCAACTACCTCTTCGATCGGTTCTGCGACCTCATGGCCGCGGTCTCGCTCGACACCGCCGAGACGGGAGTTCACTGATGCCCAAGCGTGACGACATCAAGAGCGTCATGGTGATCGGCTCCGGTCCGATCGTCATCGGCCAGGCCTGCGAGTTCGACTACTCGGGCACCCAGGCCTGCCGAGTGCTGCGCGCCGAGGGGATTCGCGTGGTCCTGGTCAATAGCAACCCGGCCACGATCATGACCGACCCTGAATTCGCCGACGCCACCTACGTCGAGCCCATCACACCCGACATCGTCGAGAAGATCATCGCCAAGGAGCGCCCCGACGCCATCCTGCCCACGCTGGGTGGCCAGACCGCGCTGAACACTGCCATCGCCCTCTACGAAAACGGCGTCCTGGAGAAGTACGACGTCGAACTCATCGGTGCCGACGTCGAGGCCATCGAACGTGGCGAGAACCGTCAAATCTTCAAGCAGATCGTCGCTGAGATCGGTGGCGAGTCGGCGCTATCGGTGATCTGCCACACGATGGACGAAACGCTGGCTGGCGTCGAGGAGCTCGGCGGGTATCCCGTCGTCGTCCGACCCTCGTTCACGATGGGTGGTGCAGGCTCCGGCATTGCCTACGACGAGGCCGACCTCGTGCGAATCGCCGGCGCCGGGCTTCAGGCCTCCCGCACCACCGAGGTGCTCCTTGAGGAATCGATCCTGGGCTGGAAGGAGTACGAGCTCGAGCTGATGCGCGACAAGAACGACAACGTTGTGGTCGTCTGCTCGATCGAGAACTTCGATCCGATGGGTGTGCACACGGGTGACTCCATCACCGTCGCACCCTCGCTCACCCTGACCGATGTCGAGTACCAGGGCATGCGCGACCTCGGCATCGCCATCATTCGTGCGGTGGGCGTCGACACGGGCGGCTGCAACATCCAGTTCGCCATCGACCCCGCTACTGGCCGACTCATCGTCATCGAGATGAATCCTCGGGTGTCGCGCTCGAGCGCCTTGGCTTCCAAAGCCACGGGCTTCCCGATTGCCAAGATCGCGGCCAAGCTGGCCATCGGTTACACCCTCGACGAGATCCCCAACGACATCACGCGAGAAACGCCTGCCTCCTTCGAACCCACGCTCGACTACGTCGTGGTGAAGGTGCCGCGTTTTGCGTTCGAGAAGTTTCCGCTCGCAGACGACACATTGACCACCACCATGAAGTCGGTGGGAGAGGCGATGGCGATCGGTCGCAGCTTCCCCGAGGCGCTGATGAAGGCGATGCGGTCGCTTGAGAAGGCCGACGGCGCTTTTGATTGGTCGAAGGATCCTGGCGATAAGGCCGAACTGCTCCGCATCGCGGCCCGACCCACCGACGGTCGGATCAACACGGTCATGCAGGCGATTCGGGCTGGTGCCACCGTGGCCGAGCTGCACGAGTCGACCAAGATCGACCCCTGGTTCCTGGATCAGATGCTGGCCATCGACGAACAGGCTCAGGTGGTGCGCGCGGCTGGTGCCCTCGATGAGCAGGTGCTGCGAGCCGCCAAACGCATGGGTTTCAGCGACCGCCAGATCGGCCAGTTGCGCGGACTCGAGGAGGAGCAGGTGAGGGCGGCCCGACATGCCCTGGATGTGCGGCCGGTTTACAAAACCGTCGACACCTGCGCCGCCGAGTTCCAGGCCACGACCCCCTACCACTACTCCTCCTACGACGAGGAGACCGAAGTTGAGCCGCGCACCAAGCCGGCCGTCCTGATCCTGGGCAGTGGTCCGAACCGGATCGGACAGGGCATCGAGTTCGACTACTCGTGCGTGCATGCGGCGCTGACTCTGCGTGAGGCCGGCTACGAGACAGTCATGGTGAACTGCAATCCCGAGACGGTGTCGACCGACTACGACACCAGCGACCGGCTCTACTTCGAGCCGCTGTCGCTCGAGGACGTCCTTGAGGTCTTCCATGCCGAGTCGCAGGCCGGCCCCGTTGCAGGCGTCATCGTTCAACTGGGGGGTCAGACCCCGCTCGGCCTTGCGCAGAAGCTCAAGGATGCCGGCGTGCCGATCGTGGGAACCAGCCCTGAGGCGATTCACCTGGCCGAGGACCGTGGAGCCTTTGGACGGGTACTGGCCGAAGCAGGCCTCCCGGCTCCGAAGCACGGCACCGCGACCGCGTTCGACGAGGCGCGCGCTATCGCTGAGGAGATCGGCTATCCGGTTCTGGTGCGGCCCTCCTATGTTCTGGGCGGACGCGGAATGGAGATCGTCTACAGCGACGAGATGCTGCGCGGCTACATCGAACGCGCCACGCAGATCAGCCCCGAGCATCCGGTCTTGGTCGACCGATTCCTCGACGACGCGGTTGAGATCGATGTGGACGCGCTCTTCGACGGTGAGGACCTCTACCTCGGCGGTGTCATGGAGCACATCGAGGAGGCCGGCATCCACTCCGGAGACTCCGCCTGTGCCTTGCCGCCGATCACTCTGGGTCGCTCCGACATCGAGCGGATTCGCCAATCCACCGAGGCGATCGCACGCGGTGTGGGGGTGAGGGGGCTGCTGAACATCCAGTTCGCCATGGCCTCCGACGTCCTCTACGTCCTTGAAGCCAACCCGCGCGCCTCACGCACGGTGCCCTTTGTCTCAAAGGCCACCGCCGTGCCGCTGGCCAAGGCCGCGGCCCGGGTGATGCTGGGTGCCACGATCGCCGATCTTCGACGTGAGGGAATTCTGCCCGAGTACGGCGACGGAGGAACCTTGCCGGCGTCATCACCGATCGCCGTGAAGGAGGCCGTGCTGCCGTTCGGCCGGTTCCACGGCGTCGACACCATCCTGGGACCCGAGATGCGCTCAACAGGGGAAGTGATGGGCATCGACGCGCTCTTTGGTACCGCGTACGCCAAGTCGCAGGCAGGCGCGTACGGCCCGTTGCCCATCAGTGGCAACGTGTTCGTGTCGGTGGCCAATCGCGACAAGCGTTCGATGATCTTTCCGATCAAGCGGCTGGCCGATCTCGGGTTCACCATCCTGGCCACGGAGGGCACGTCCGAGGTGCTGCGGCGCAACGGCGTCGACTCGCAGGTGGTGCGCAAGCACTTCGAATCGCCCGACGGCCGTCGCGACACCGTGGAGTTCATCCTCGACGGCGACATCGATCTCATCATCAACACCCCGTTCGGGGTGGGGGCGCGATTGGATGGCTACGAGATCCGGACGGCCGCGGTGACCAAGGGAATCCCCTGCATCACCACGGTCCAAGGTTTGGCGGCGGCGGTTCAGGGCATCGAGGCATTGATCGCCGGTGAGATCGACGTCCGGTCACTGCAGTCGTATGCCACCGAGATGAACGAAGCACGAGCAGCCGAGGGGAAGCGCTGATGGCGGTGCAGGTGCGGGGCGAGGTACTCGACATCCGTAGGGCCGGCGCCTACCACGTCCTGAGCATGGTCGCGCCCGGCATCGCCGAGCACACCCGGCCCGGACATTTCGTTGCACTGGGAGTGGGCGGCGATGACACCAGTCTGCTGCTGCGCCGTGCGTTCTCGATCTATCGGACCGAGCAGCGCGGTGTGTATGGCGGCACGGTCGAGATCGTCTTCGCCGTGACCGGACGTGGCACCGCATGGTTGGCCGATCGTGCGCGTCACGATCCGATCGACATTGTGGGACCGCTCGGCCGCCCGTTCGTGCTTCCCGCGGAGCCGGTTTCATGCGTCCTGATCGGTGGCGGCTATGGCGCCGCGCCGCTGTTCTCGCTGGCCGAGAAGCTGCGCGAGCGTGGGTGCCGAGTCGACTTCGTTCTCGGTGCCGGGTCCGAGGATCGCCTGTTCGGCGCACTCGATGGCAAGCGCATTTCGCAGGCGATCGCGATCACCACCGAGGATGGCTCGTTGGGGGAGCATGGCCGAGTCACTGACGTGCTGCCTAAGGTGATCGAGCGGTCCGATGCGTCGGTCCTGTATGCGTGTGGCCCGATGGGCATGCTGCAAGCGGTGGCCAAAATGGCCGAGCGCTACGGCATCCATAGCCAGTGCGCCGTCGAAGAGTCGATGGCCTGCGGTGTAGGCGTGTGTATGACCTGCGTGATGCCGGTGGTTGGCGACGACGGTCAGACCCGCATGGTGCGTTCATGCGTCGAAGGACCGGTGTTCCGCGGCGACCGTGTCAGATGGTCCGAAGTGGGCACGGTTCCTGACGACTGCGTAGGTTCACCGAACTGGATCGAACCCGCGAGCGCATCGATCGGCGACGGGTCATGACCCGCATGAGGTTGACGACCCCGCGTGATGATGCGCCAGCCGTTCCGTTGATCGACATGACGACCGATCTGGCCGGCGTCGAACTGCCCAACCCGATCCTCACGGCTTCGGGCTGCGCCGCGGCCGGACGTGAGTTGGATCAATTCTTCGACATCACCACGATCGGAGCGATCGTCACCAAGTCGGTCATGCAAAGACCCCGCTCAGGGCGAGCGACGCCGCGGATGGCCGAGACGCCCTCCGGCATGCTCAACTCGATTGGGCTGCAGGGCCCCGGCATCGAAGCCTTTATTGAGAAGGATCTGGCGTGGTTGCGTGAACGCGGTGCCCGCACCGTCGTCTCGATCGCCGGTGGCAGCGTCGAGGAGTACGCGCGGTTGGCAGCACGGCTGCGCCTCGTCGAAGGCATCAGCGCGATCGAGGTCAACATCTCGTGCCCGAACGTTGAGTCGCGTGGTCAGGTGTTCGCCTGTGATCCCATCGCGGCCTCCGAGGTGGTCGCGGCCGTGCGACGTTCGACGCTGCCCGGTGTGCCGATCTTCGCGAAGCTCTCACCCGATGTCACCGACATCGTCGAGATTGCCGCGTCGGTGGTGGCGGCGGGAGCCGATGGGCTGTCGATGATCAACACGCTGCTCGGCATGGTGATCGACACCGACACGATGCGGCCGGCCCTTGCCGGCGTGACTGGTGGTCTCTCTGGCCCGGCTATCCGGCCGGTGGCGGTGCGCGCGGTGTGGCAGGTGCACCAGGCGATGCCCGAGGTGCCCATCCTCGGCATGGGGGGGATCAAGACCGGGCTCGATGCGCTCGAGTTCATCCTTGCGGGCGCGAGCGCTGTGTCGGTTGGCAC
>Ga0105047_10002057_pt1 | contig 36040 bp, 32 predicted proteins | sample MAT04_FD_78384 | JGI IMG/M metagenome (GOLD analysis project Ga0105047, IMG submission 78384) | Freshwater microbial communities from Lake Fryxell liftoff mats and glacier meltwater in Antarctica - MAT-04 (megahit assembly) | ecosystem: Environmental > Aquatic > Freshwater > Ice > Liftoff... | reverse complement strand
GTGCGGGCGGGTTCGTGCGGGCGGGCGCGGGCGGCGTCGTGCGGGGGCGGTGCGCCGGCCCCACTCACCATTCTCACCGTCAGCTGACAGTCCCCTTCATGAAGACTTCATGGTGGCGGGCGCACCCAATGATCCGTGAGGATCGACCGAACGGCGCACGCCCGGCGACCCGAGGATCCGGGCTCGTGTCGCTTCCGCCGGTGTGGCTCCCGTCGGACGGTCGGGTGTCGCGCTCGCTCCCGTCAGAGCATCGGAGGTGGCGCGAGGCACCCGTCGGAGCACCGGAGACGGCGATCGACGCGGTCCGTGGGCTCGGGCTCTTTCTGGTGATCGGGGGGCCGAGTGGATGGCCCAGTGCCTTCTCCTGCTGCATCGACCGTGGGCCGACGCCGTGGCGGCCACCCCCACGGCGACAATGTCGGCGCCGTGGCGGGGCGAGTAGCCACGATGGCTGAACCGTGCTGCAATCGTCCCCCCTCTGGGGGTCTGGTTGCCGCATGGTTCGCGGGGGACGATCACGGACGACGCCGCCGAGCCGAAGTCGGTCAGAGCTTGCGCCAGTAGATGAGCACCGGAGCGCCGTCGATCACGGCGGGCACCTCGCCGACCACGCGGAATCCGAGCCGTTCGTAGAGTGAACGGGCCGGGTTGTCGGCGAACACGAAGTTGAACTGCATGGCATCGAACCCGAGGAGGGTGGCCTGGTGGAGGGAGTGCTCCACCAACCGGCGCCCCAGCCCACGACCTCGGTGCGCCCGGCCGACGATGTAGCCGGCGTTGGCCACGTGGGCGGCGCGTCCCACGCCGTTCGCCTTCATCGTGTACGACCCCACGAGCTCGCCCGACACCTCGGCAACCCACACCGCGACGGCCGGTGCGATCCAGTAGGCGCGGAACGCCTCCGGCGTGATGGGCTCATCGGGGTGCTGCGGATACCCCTCGCCGGCGGCGACGATCGGGCGAAACAGCGCCAGCAACGCCGGTTCGTCGGCATCGGTCGCCAGCCGAAGCGTCTGGGTCGACTCACGCGGTGACGCGGTCGCTGGTGGCTCCATGTCCGAAGCCTTTCACAGCGGGTCCAACCAGTGGCGAACAGCGGCCCCGGGGGCCTACCTACCCGCCAGAGCCTCAGCGCATCCAACACGGTGGGCGGCGAGGGTGTTTCCGCCGGTCGTAGTGCGGTCGGCCTCATCGGCGGGTTCGTGCGCTCCGGCGGACGGTTCGAGTTCGAATGCGCACCGGCAATTGTCGGTTTTCGGGGGACAGCTCGCGCATCCGTAGGGGAAGCCCGCCCGCCTGCCCGCTCGCCCGCCGGCCCGGCCCGGCCGTACGGCCCCGCCAAGACCCATCGCCACCAGGGGGATGCCCGTGAGTGTCAGACCCCCTGGGCATACTGCCCCTATGAGCTCTTCGCCCCTCGCCGCCGATCCGCCGCGCCCACCGCGTGCGGCACCCGGAGCGGGTGGCGCGGCCGGAACGGCAGCCGGTCGGGGGAAGAGCAAGGCCAAAGTGCGGTCGGTGTTCCGGTGTAGCGAGTGCGGCACTTCCAGCCACCGATGGGTGGGGCATTGCTCCGCCTGCTCAGCCTGGAACACCTACGTGGAGGAGTTCGACGACCCGTCACCATCCACCGGGGCGAGCGCCTTGCGGGCGTCGGCCACCTCCGACACGCCGGTTGCCATCTCCGAGGTCGACGTGGCCGAGTGGTCGGCTGTCCCCACCTCCGTGAGTGAGCTGGATCGGGTGCTCGGCGGTGGCCTGGTGCCCGGATCGGTCACCCTCATCGGCGGTGAACCGGGGATTGGAAAGTCCACCCTTCTCCTCCAAGCGATGGGTGGGCTGGCCACCCGGGGAACCGTGCTCTATGTGGCCGCCGAGGAATCCAAACAGCAGGTGCGCCTGCGGGCCGAGCGGCTCGGCACGCTGCGACCGCGCCTTCTGCTCGTGTCGGAGACCGACATCGGATCGGTCCTGGCCCACATCGAGGCAGTGAAGCCATCGGTGGTGGTGGTCGACTCGATCCAGACCGTCCACCACCCGCAACTCAGCTCCGCCCCCGGATCCGTGGCCCAGGTTCGAGAGTGCGCGTCGATCCTGGTGCAAGAAGCCAAAGGCCGAAACGTCTCCGTCGTGCTCGTGGGCCATGTCACCAAAGACGGCTCCCTGGCGGGGCCAAGGGTGCTGGAGCACCTGGTCGACACGGTGCTCACCTTCGAGGGCGACCGTCACCACGCCGTGCGCGTGTTGCGAGCGGTCAAACATCGTTACGCCGGCACGGGCGAGTTGGGGCTCATGGAGATGACGGGCCTGGGCCTCCTCCCGATCGACGATCCCAGCGGCATGCTCCTGGCCGATCGTCGCCCGGGCGTGTCGGGTTCCGTGGTCGCGGCGCTCACCGACGGCAATCGGGCCGTGTTGCAGGAGGTGCAGGCGCTGGTGGTTCGCCTCGCCGGCGACACCGGCGCCAAGTTCCCGCGGCGCGCCGCGGAGGGGATCGACGCCAACCGGCTCGCCCTCCTGCTTGCCGTGCTCCGTCAGCATGCGGGGGTCGACGCGTCGTCCTCCGAGGTGTATGCCTCCGTGGTCGGTGGTGTGCAGATCGACGACCCCGGAGCCGATCTTGCCGTAGTCGCGGCAATCGCCTCGGCGCAGTCCGGCAAGCCGCTTCCCGACGACCTCGTGGTGTTCGGTGAAGTCGGGCTTGGCGGGGAGGTGCGTCAAGTGCAGCATGCCGACCGCCGGTTGGCCGAAGCAGTCCGGTTGGGCTTTCGTCGGGCGATCGTGCCCAAGCTCAGCCCCGAGGCACCGCCCGGCATCCAGGCCCTCCGTGTGGAGACTGTGCACGAAGCCCTCGTGGTGTGCGGCTCGGCCAACCTCGGCGCCCGGCGCGGAGGGAGTGTTGACACAGGTCGCGCCTCCACCCGGCGGGACCCGAACGACGGTCGGGACGGCAACGACGGTCGGGACGGCAACGACGGTCGAGAGGGTCGAGAGGGTCGAGAGGGTCGAGACGGTGATCGGGATGGTCGGGACGATCGGTCGCGCCGATCGAGCCCGCCGAGACCCGACGGTCGGGGCGGGTGGGAGTCCGGTCGGTCATGAGCAGCCCGTCCGGGCCGACAGGGAGCCCGTCCGATCGTGAACCCTCCCGGTCCCTGGTGACCCCGCCCGAGGTCGCCCCGCCGCCGAACCGCCGTCGCCCCGTACACTTCCCCAATGCCCCGCCGTCGGTCTGAAGCCCTGCTCGCCGCGCTGGCCGCCGTGGCCCCCGGCAAGCCGTTGCGCGAGGGCCTCGATCGCATCCTCCAAGCCAAGATGGGGGCCTTGATCGTGGTGAGCGACGGCCCCGACACCCTGAACATCTGCAGCGGTGGGTTCTTGCTCGACGCCGCCTACAGCCCGCAACGGTTGTCGGAGCTGGCCAAGATGGACGGCGCCATCATCCTTGCCGCCGATTCGAGCCGGATCGCCCGAGCCAACGTGCACCTCGTGCCCAACCCCAACGTGCCCACCAGCGAGACCGGCACGCGCCATCGCACGGCCGAGCGGGTGGCCCGCTCGATCAACGTGCCGGTGATCTCCGTCTCGGAGGACATGGGCATCATCAACGTCTACATCGGCGACGAGAAACACCCGCTCGCCCCCACCCCCCGGCTGCTCGATCGGGCCAACCAGGCCCTGCAAACCCTCGAGCGCTACAAGAACCGGCTCGACGAGGTGTCGGCCTCGCTGTCGGCGCTCGAAGTAGAAGATCTCGTCACGATCCGCGACGTGGTGGTGCTCCTCCAGCGGATGGAGATGGTGCTGCGGATCGCCGACGAGATCGAGGCCGACATCGTGGAGCTCGGTACCGATGGCCGGCTCGTGCGGTTGCAGCTCGAAGAAGTGATGGGGGGTGTGGGTGACGAGCGTCGGCTGGTGGTGTTGGACTACTTCCACGAGGACGCCGGCTGGCATCTCGAGGAGTCGATGACCGGCCTCAGCGAGCTCGAAACCGACGACCTCCTCGACCTCAAACGGGTAGCGTCCACCCTGCATCTCCCCGCCGGGGTGAACGATCTCGACGCCCCTCTCGAACCCAAAGGGTTCCGTCTACTGGCCCGTATCCCCCGCCTGCCCGACTCGATCGTGCACCACATCGTGGATCGTTTCGGCAGTCTGGCCAAGATCATGCGGGCCACGATCGATGATCTCGATGAGGTGGAAGGGGTGGGCGAAACCCGTGCCCGCGCCATCAAGGAAGGCCTGTCTCGGCTCGCCGAAACCTCCATCCTCGACAACTATTCCTGATCAGCCGGATCGTCGCTCGCAGCGAAGCGGTCGACTGGAGCGTCGATGCGGCCGGCTACTTGTCGAAGGGCGGGCCGTTGCGCGCCGGGTTCGGCTCGCCGGGCTTCTTCTCACCGTCGTTCCCGTAGGGCTGGCCCACACACGCACTGCTGATGCCGGCCGAGATGGCCAGCGCAACCGTGATCGCCACGATGTGGGATCGCCGAGGAGCCCGGCGCACCGTGGGGTGATCGGCCGTTCGGAGAGACGTAGGCACCGTGCCATTGTGCCCGAGAAACCGGGTTGTTGACGCTTCGGGACCCGTGTCGACCTCGGTGGGCGTCGTCATCGGAACCGCGGCTGGTCAGACCGAGGGTTGGTACCGTTCCAGCTACCGCGTCCGTGTAGGAACCATGATCGAACCCGTTCTCGCCGTGCCCGTTGGGCCCGAGTTGCCATTGCGGCTACCGCCGGTGCCGCACTTGTTGCCGGCCAGGCATCGCCCAGCGCGGCCCAGCAGCAGAACCCGGTCACCGGGCTGACGGGCTGCAACATCCTCACCGGCACCAAATCGTCACCTGGACGATCACCGACAACAGCAACGAGGTGGTCGACATCACCGACGCGGCGTTGAGCGGTGCCACCACTGGTCCAGCGGTGTTCGTGCCCAGCCAACTCACCAACACCGTTCCGACCGCCACGGTCACCACCGAATCCCCCAACAGCGTGGTGGGCGACCTCACCATGACGGTGAACTGGGCCGTCAACGACCTTCAGCAGAACGGCTCCTCGGTGGCGACAGTCGCCATGGGCGGCAGCTGCGTGGGTACGGGCACCACCGTCGGGCCCCACCACATCGCAGGCCCCCGGAACGACGGCCGTGGCCACGACGGTCCGGCCCACCACTACGGCCGTTCCGGTGGTCACCCCCGCGTTCACCGGCTGACCACCGCAACCGTCCGAACTTTCGTTTTGGTGAGGCGTCAACCTTTCGTTCGGTGGCCGTTTCGGTGGCCGTTTCGCGTGGTCGATGCCAATGCGATGGCGACCGGTGGGTCAGCGGGCGCGGCGCTCGAGCTGTTCGCGGTTGGTGATCGTGTAGCGACGATCGTTCTGTTCGATCCAGCCCAGCCGCACGAACGAGGCGATCGACTTGTTCACCCGTTCGCGTGAAGCGCCAACCATGCCCGCCAACTCTTCCTGGGTGATCGGGAGGGCGAACTCTTCTTTGTCGCCCGCGAGCTCCAGCAAACGTTTGGCCGTGCGACCTTGCACATCGAGAAACACCGAGTCGGCGAGGGCTTCGTCTGTGGCACGCAGGCGGCCGGCGAGCAGCGCCACAACGTGCCACAGCAGATCCGGTTGCGACTCGTAGAGCGCTTTGATCGGCGCGTAGGGGATGGCCACCACGCTCGAGGGCTCGAGGGCCCGGGCCTCGGCGGAGCGGGACAGCGAGTCGAACAACGGCATCTCGCCGAACAGGTCGCCCCGTTCCATCAACGCCATCATCGATTCCCGACCGTCGATGGACTTGTTCGCGATGGCAATACGGCCATCGATCACCACATAGAGGTCGGTGGCGTCGTCGCCCTCGCTGAACAGCACGTCGCCCCGTTGCAACGAGCGGGCGACGGCGCTGTCGTGGACCCGATCGATCTGATCGGGGCTGAGGTCGGCAAAAAGGGCGACCTCGTTGAGGAGCACGCGGTGATCAGGCATCGCGCGGATCGTAGCCCCCACAACGACGCCACTGCTCCCGTCGGCAGGTGCGTTCGGGCCCGTAGCGATTCGGACCGTCTCGGGGCTCCCGTTCGGGGAGCACGAGCCCGCTTCCGCCCGCCTGTTCAGGCGAACCGGACGGGTGCGTCGATCGCCGGTAGTGTCCGGCCCATGAGCGTGTGGACCATCGTCGTGGCTGGCGGAACTGGCACCCGATTCGGCGGTGACCAGCCGAAGCAGTTCGTCGAGGTAGCCGGCCGGCGTGTGGTCGACTGGTCGGTCGCGGCAGCGGCATCGGTATCCGACGGCGTCGTGCTGGTCGTGCCCGAGACGTTGGTGGGGGACACCACGGTGGCTGGGGCCGACGTGGTGGTAGCCGGGGGAGCGTCGCGGTCGGGGTCGGTTCGTGCCGGTCTGGCCGAAGTGCCTGCTGATGCCGACATCGTGTTGATCCACGACGCCGCACGCCCCGCCGCAAGCGCCTCCTTGTTCGAGTTGGTGGTGGAAGCCGTGCTGGCCGGGGCGGCGGGCGTGATCCCCGGTGTGCCCGTCACCGACACCATCAAGATGGTCGACGAGGACGGTGTGGTCTATGAGACCCTTCCCCGCGAGGAGTTGGTGGCGGTGCAAACCCCGCAGGCGTTTCGTGCAGACGTGCTCCGACAGGTACACAAAGGCGATCCCGAAGCTACCGACGACGCCGCGCTCGTTGAACTGGCCGGAGGCATCGTGATGGTGGTGCCCGGCGAGCCAGGCAACCTGAAGCTCACCGTGCCTGCCGACCTCGACCGCCTCGCCGAGACGCTGCAACGCACCTGATCGACGCCGCGTGCGGCGGTTGATGATCGGTGGCGGCAGCACGACATCCACCGGGGAGCCATGAGGGCCGTACGGGACTCGCACCCGCCAGCGCGTCGGCTCGCCCGCGTTGCGACGGGCCAACCGGTACCGCGCGGTTGGGAGGCAAGTAGGGTCGTCGGACTATGAGCACGGCTGGTATCCCCGCGATTCGGGTCGGGCAGGGTTTCGACATCCATGCCTTCACTGACGATCCGGAGCGGGTGTTGGTGTTGGGGGGAGTCACCTTCGACGGTGAGCGCGGGTTGGCTGGGCACAGCGATGCTGATGCCATCGCCCACGCCGCGTCCGACGCGCTGCTCGGCGCCGCCGGTCTCGGCGACATCGGCCAGCACTTCCCCGACACGGACCCGCAGTGGAAGGGCGCCGACAGCGTGGCGTTGTTGGCGGAGGTGGCCCGCCGGGTGCGCAACGCCGGTTGGGAGCCGGTGAACGTCGACTGTGCGGTCGTGTGCGAACGTCCCAAGTTGGCGCCTCGTCGAGCCGAGATGGAAGCAAAACTCGCCGCCGCGGCGGGCGCCCCCATCACGATCAAAGGCAACCGTGCCGAGCAACTCGGTGCACTCGGCCGCAACGAAGGCATCGCGTGTTTTGCGGTGGCTCTGGTAGCCGCCAAACCCGTCGCTGAGGCGACGCCATCGGAAGGAGTCCCCGCATGAGCCCTGCGGACAAACGTTCATCGAGCAAAGGTGGCGCCAAGCGGGCTTCCACTTCACGGGGTGCCGGGGGGTCAGGCGGCACCGGCGGCTCGGGGGGAGCGGGTAGCCGATCCGGTGGCTCCGGTGGCTCCGGTGGACGGTCGAACGCAGGTCGGCCCGCTGCCGGTCGATCCTCGGGATCGCGCGCCGGAACATCCCCGGCGTCGTCGAGCCGTGGCGGCCCACCTCGAAGCGCGGCCGCCGAGAAGGCGATCGCCGGCAAGGTGGACCGTCAGCGCGATCGCAGCGCGGCCGGACGAAGAAAAGCAGATGCGGGCATTCCTGAGCGCGGGAGCGGCCGGAGTGCCGGCGGCAAGGCGGAGCGCGGCGCCGCGAAGGACCGTGGTCTCGGCGGTGAGCAGGTTGAAGGTCGCCAAGCGGTGCGGGAGCTGTTGCTGGCCGGGCGACGACGGGTGAAGGAGGTGTGGGTCGCCACTCGTGAGAGCGACGACCCCAACTTCGACGATCACGTCGACGACCTCGCCGAGTTGGCCGACAGCGTGAACGTGCCGGTGCGAGAGGTGAGCCGAAAGAAGCTCCTCGCCGAGGCTCGTACTGAGTCGCCCCAAGGCGTGCTGGCCAAGGCCGCACCACTGCCCGAAGCGGAGCTCGACGAGTTGTTGGCCCGACGGGACCCACGTGGGCGCCCGCCGTTCCTCGTGGCGGTCGACGGTGTCACCGATCCCGGCAACCTCGGTGCGCTCCTCCGTTCGGCAGAAGGGGCGGGTGCCACCGGCGTTGTGCTCCCGCGTCATCGGGCCGTGCACATCACACCCACCGTCACCAAAGCGGCTGCGGGTGCCGTGGAGTATCTGCCGATGGCGGTGGTGGGCGGGCTGCCCGCAGCGATTGTCACCTTGCAGCGAGCGGGCATCTGGGTGGTGGGGCTCGACATGGACGGCGAGCCAATTCACTCGGTCGACCTTCCCGCTGATGCGGGCATCTGCCTCGTGCTGGGTGCCGAAGGTCAGGGGCTTTCCCGGCTTGTCCGTCAGCGCTGCGATCTCGTGGCATCGATTCCGCTTCGGGGGAACCTGGCGTCGCTCAACGTGGCTGCTGCGGCCGCAGTGGCGTGTTACGAGGTCACGCGGCGCCGTCCGTGAACGCGGTGGCGCTCGCGCCGGCCTTGCGACCGGTCGTGAGCGACAGATGAGGAACCAGTCTCCGGATACCTGCTCCGACCCCGATCCGGGTGTTCGCCGCGCGAACATGGCACGGTCCTGGTCGGCCACGTTTCCCGACCGCGTTCTCGATCTGACTCCCGTCGACCGACCGGCCGTTTGCCCTTCTCGTCGAGGCTCGACTGCTGTCCGTCCCTCTGCTCGTTCCGTTTGGTGCCGATGACCTCCCACTTTGCCCTTGGTCCCCATCCTTCGTCGATGTCCGCTCGCGCTCGCGTCGTCGCTGCCGTCGTAGGGGCGATGGTGGTCGCAGCCTGCTCCTGTTCGTCGTCGACCCCCGAGGCGGGGTCCGATCTCCGTCCCACGCTACCGACGTACTCGATGGACAAACCGGCCTCGCAAGGTGACGTCTGCGACGACCCCACGGGCGACATCTCGAACGACGACACCACCACCAACGCCGGGTCGCTGAAGGAACCAGCGGGCATCGACCTCACGCGTATGGAGGTAGCCGTGGATGGCGACGACCTCGTGGTGCGGGCCACCGTGGTGGGAGCTCTGGCCGGAGCAACGAACCCGATCGTCACGGTGTTCCAGGGCGATCCCCAGGTGAACACCTCGCTGAGTTGGGAGCTTCGGTTCTCGAACAGGGACGGTCCCTGGAGGTCCAAGCTCATCAAGTTCCCTTCGGGAGCCGGCCAACGGCAGACGGAGAGCGAACCGCGAGGTGCCGTGGTTGTTCGAGAGAACCAACTCGAAGCTCGCATCAGCCGCAACGACTTACCGGTGATCGCCACCCGGCAGTGGTTGTTCGGTACCACGTCGGGTGTGTCCGACGACACGCGGGTGTTCGACGATTGCATCCCCGGCGAGAAGACCTCCGCCACCACCCCGGGCATCGCAACACCCGACGGGTCAACGCCCGGATCCGCGCCGATCGCCCCCACCACGACGGCAATACCGCCCGGCAAGGTGGGCACGCCGATATCGGGGCCGGACGGGGCGCAGCTCACGGTCCTCACCATCGACGATCCCGCCAAGCCCAATCGCAAGGTGGAGGCCGAAGCAATCCCCAATACCCGTCTGGCCTCGGTCGAGCTCCAACTCTGTGCCCGGACCAAGGCGCTCGAGGGCATCAATGAGCGGCGTTTCACGCTGCGCACCTCCGATGGCCTGGGTACAGCACCGTGGGCCGCCGACGAATCCACCAACGACCCGCGGTTCTCCGATCTCGCTCGACTGAAGGTGAACGAGTGTGAAACCGGCTGGATCACGTTCCAGGTAGCCGACGGCGTGCAGATCGAAGGCCTGATCTACGACAGCAGCGGGATCGGTACCGGGCCGTTCCTTACGGTGAATCGCTGACCGCTCGATTGCAGGGCGAGCTTCAGCGGGTGACAATCACGGCCGAGGCATTCGCTCCTCGGCCCACCGTGTGGGCCAACCCCACCGTCGCCCCTGCCACCTGGCGATCGCCGGCCTGACCGCGGACCTGCCGCACGAGCTCCACCACTTGGCCGAGAGCCGAGGCCCCCAACGGTTCACCCTTGCTGAGGAGGCCGCCACTCACATTGATCGGGCGTGCGCCGCCAAGCCGAGATCGCGGTGATCGGGCAAGCGCGGCGTTTTCGCCGGGCCGGCAGAGGCCGAGCTCCTCGTAGGCCAACAGCTCACGTGCAGCGTCGGTGTCCTGGCACTCCACCAGGTTGAGGTCGTCGGGTCCGATACCGGCCTCGGAGTATGCGGCCTGCGCGGCCAACGCCGTGGGGGAAGGCAGGTCGTCGTCATCCACGAGCCCGCACAACGGGGTGGCCTCACCGAGCACGTTGCCGGGAAGGTGGGACCGAAGAACGGCAGCGCGCAGAAGCACGCGGGGTACCGTGCCGCCGGAGTTTGAGCCCGAGGGGCAGCGACGCAGTACCACGGCGGCGGCCCCTTCGTTGGGGGAACAGAGCATGAACAGCCGCAGTGGCCCGCACACGGGACGGGAGGCCAACACGTCTTCCACCGTGACCGCCTTGCGAAACATGGCGTCGGGATTCAGCACCCCATGTTGGCGATTCTTCACCACCACCTCCGCGAGGTCGGCCTCCGTGATGTTGCGCTCGCGCATGAGACGTTGTGCTCGGAGGGCGAAGTACGCCGGGGTGGCCGACAAACCCGCCTCCTCCCGCCAAGGTTCGAAGAAGGTCGATCGGATCATGCCCTTGGGCATCTTCTCCAGACCGAACACCACCACCGTGTCGGCCTCGCCGCTCCTGATGGCGTGTGCTCCCAACGACAACGCCGCCGCGCCCGACGCACACCCCGCCTCCACATCGACGATCGGCCCGCCGGTGAGCCCAAGGGCGCTGAGCACTTTGTGGCCGGCCGCGACGCCGGCATACGCGGTGCCGCAGAACGCCGCTTGGAAATGGGTGCGACGCGTGATCCCGGCTTCGGCGATGGCCGCCCGCACGGCCGCGATGCCGAGCTCGGTGGTGGACCGATGGTCGAAACGACCGAAAGGGTGCAGGCCCACGCCGGCGATCTCGATGGGGGTGTCGATGGAGTTCATCGGTTCGCGTCGATGGTGGTGGTGGGCTCGGGCTCGGGCTCGGCGTCGGGCTCGGGCTCTGTGCGAGACGAGACAGATGCCGGAAGGGGTTCCACCGACCACGTGAGGCGCGTCGAGCCGTCGTCTGCCGCTACCTCGGTGGTCACGAACCGGACGGGTGCTCCGAAACGCAGCAGGTGGGGTTGATCGATCTCCACACGGGTTACCACACGAATGCCCTCAGGCAGTTCGGCTACGCCCATGCCGTAGGGAACCGCCCCGTGATACCCCGGCGGCGGAGTGTGCACCTCGGCCCAACCCCAGAGCGTGGCCCGGGAACTGAGGGTCACCGAGGTGACGTCGTCGTGACCACACCAACAACACACATCGGCGCGGGGGAAGCTGCAGCGCTGGCACCCCTCGCATCGCATACCGAGCAAGGCCGTCTCGCCCCCAGCGATACTCACAAAGAGGTCGGGATGGACAGGAGGAGGGTTCGCATCCGCCGCGGTTGTTTCGGTCACGCCCGCAGGCTACGAGAAGCCATTGCGCGGCGCTGGCCGTACCCTGGTCTCTATTATGATTGCGAAGTCGATCAGATAACAAGCCAAGCAACCGTTACGTGCGGAGCTTGATGGGCAGATGGGGACATATCACGATGAATCGGCTCTTGAAGCTAAGCAAAGTATGTGTCGCGATCATCGAAATGTCCCTTCTTCCCGAACCTGACGCGCTCCGACCCCCTCCTCCTCTCGATTCCCCTCACATCGGCGTCGGTCTCAAAGGCTTCGAAGCCCCCAGTTCCGAGGGGATGGACGCCGTCCCGGTGCTGTTCGACCCGGCGTCGAGGGTGTTCCGACAGGAGCGTTACGCCACGTACGAGCGGATGCGAAAGGCCGATCCCGTCCATTGGTGCGAGTCCATCAACGCCTGGGTGCTGTTCGGCCATCGAACCATCGCCGACTTCCTTCGCTCATCGAACACCCACGTGCAGGCGCCCGACCCGTTGCAGGAGCTCATGGACTCCCTCACTCCGGAGCCCCTCCGAGTGTTCCAACATCACATGTTGCTCTTCCTCGATGCGCCGGATCACCCGCGGATGCGCGGGCTCGTGCAAAAGGCGTTCAGCCCCAAGGCGGTGGAGGTCATCCGCGATGCGTTCAATCCAAAGGTGGTTGGCACGATGGAGAGGTGGCGGCCAGGGCAAGTGGTCGATGTGATCGATGAGGTGGCCCTCCCCTTGCCGATGGCCACGATCTGCGAGCTGCTCGGTGTGCCTTTCGTCGATCACCACCTGTTCCGCACTTGGGGCTTCGATGTGAACCGGGTCATCGATATCCCGCTCCCGATCGAGACGGTGGCGATCGCTGCGGAAGGTGCCGGCAACATGATCGCCTACCTCGCAAAGGTGGTCGACGGTCGTGCTCGTAGTGATCCGGGTGACGATCTGCTCGGCGCGTTGATCTCGGCCGAGGTCGAAGGGGACCGGCTGTCCCGAGATGAGTTGATCGCGACCGCAGCGCTGCTCCTCATTGCCGGCCACGACACCACCGTCAGCCTGCTCGGCAACATGGTGCACAGCCTGCTCACCCATGCCGATCAGTTGCAGTTGGTTCGAGCCGATCGCACATTGATCCCGGGCACGGTGGAGGAGGTGTTGCGTTTTGAAAGTCCCTTGCAGATGGCCACGGGTGGAGGCCGGTATGTACGCGCCAGCGTTCTGCTCGAAGGGAAACAGATCGATGCCGGTGCACGGGTGTTTGTGATGCTCGGGTCGGCGAACCGCGACCCTGCGGCGTTCGAGAACGCCGAACGATTCGACATCTCGCGAACGGGCAACCGGCACATGGCATTTGGCAAAGGCATGCACTTCTGTCTGGGCGCCGGACTGGCGCGCATGGAGGCCCACGTGGCGCTCGGAGAACTGCTTGACCGCACCGAATCGATCGAGCTTGTGGACGAGGCACCGCAGTGGCGCGACTTCGTCCCGTTGCGGCAACTCGAGCACTTGCACGTCCGAGTGACGTGATCGAAGCTGGAGCAGTCATGGCCGCCGCTCGTCCTCCCGCTCGATCGCCCGCTCGTGGTGGTGCATCGTCCACCCGGCGGGGGTACGGCGGGCTGTCTCCCGAGGCGAGGCGAGCAATCCGACGCGAGACGCTTTTGCAGACAGCGCTCGACGCGTTCGGCAGCCAGGGGGTGGGCGGCACGTCGATTACGGCCCTCTGCGCAACCTCGGGCGTGGCTGCCCGCTACTTCTATGAGGAGTTCGGGTCGATCGAGGGACTGTTGTTGGCGCTGCACGACACATTGATCGACGACTGCTTCCACACGATGGAACGCGCCCGGTCGGCGTCGGGAGGGCAGGCACCCTTCCAGCAGACAACCGCCCTGCTCGACGCCTATGTGGGGTGGGTAGCGGCCGATCCTCGGCGAGCCCGCATCTTCGTGGAAGTGGTGCCGTACGCCGGGGAGATCTTGGCGCACCGCCGCGAGGCCGTGCAGCGTTTCGCTCGGTTCATCGAGGAGGTGACGGTGGCAATGATGCCGGTTGGGGGGGTGCCGCCGCCGCACCGGTACTCCTACCTGTTCCTGGTGGCGGGAGTGCAGCGCACGATCGAGGAGTGGATCGCCGATCCCGATCGTTGCCCACCAGACGACTTGGTGCGTGAACTGGTGTTCCTCTTCGACGCCGTGCACCGCGCCGCGCTCGGCTGACGGAGCGGTGCCGTCCGTGCCCGTTTCCGCGGTGTATGTCGACCCGCGGCGCTCCCGACTACCGTCGCACGGTGCCCATCGCCACCCCTGAGCTCACCCCCGGACCATTCCTCCACGCCCGAGCACTCGTACGTCCTGTGGATCCTGCGGTCGGTCTCGAAGGCGAGGCCCACCACTGCCGGCTCACCAAGCCTCGCGGCGCGTTGGGACGGATAGAGGACCTCGGCTGTCGGCTTTCTGCCATAGCGGGGTCGGTGCCGCCGCCCGTGCCGAGTCCTGCTGCCGTGGGAATTTTCGCCGGCGATCATGGTGTGGTTGAGGCGGGTGTCACTCCGTGGCCGCAGGAAGTCACTGCACAGATGGTGGCCAACTTTGTGGGCGGCGGCGCGGCGATCAACGTGATCGCACGGCAGGTTGGTGCGTCGGTCACGGTGGTGGATGTGGGTGTGGCGGCCGATCTGGCCGATGTCGACGGCATCGAACATCACAATGTCGTGCGGGGTACGGCAAACCTCGCCGAGGCACCTGCCCTCACGTTCACCCAACTCGGTGACGCCCTCGACGTCGGCGCGTTGGTTGCGACGCAACTCGTCGCCGGCGGCGCGGCGTTGCTGGTCACCGGCGAGATGGGTATCGGCAACACCACACCATCCGCCGCAATCATCGCCGCCCTGCTGGGCGTTCCGGCGGCCAACGTCACCGGTCGTGGCACCGGCATCGACGACGAGATGCTCCATCACAAGATCGACGTGATCGACACCGCGGTCAGCCGTCTCGGCACGGATCCTCACGTGCTCACGGTGCTGGCGGCGGTGGGGGGCGCGGAGATCGTCGCCCTGGTGGGGTTCATCACGGGTGGCGCGGCAGCGGGTGTCCCGGTGGTGATCGACGGGGTGATCGCGGGTGCCGCGCTGCTGGCGGCATCGCAACTCTGCCCCGACGTGGTCGGCTATTGCTTCGCCGGTCATCGGTCCACCGAACCCGGGGCGTCGGCGGTGCTTGATCGGCTGGGGCTCACGCCGATCCTCGATCTCGGCATGCGGCTCGGCGAAGGGTCCGGTGCGTGTCTCGCCGTTCCCGTCCTCGAAGCGGCGGCGCGGGTGATGCAGGAGATGGCCACCTTCGATAGCGCCGGGGTCGTCGAGAAAGCCTGACTCGTTGGGGCCCGTTGGGCTCACCGCGCGCGGTCAGTGCCGGGGATTCTCGGCGCTGATCAGGCGGTCTCGTCGTAGGCCCGGATGACGGCATCGGCGAGAAAACGTTCCGATACCTCTTTCGATTCGCGGTCGGCGAGGTGCACTCCGTCGGCTCGGATGCGATCGTCCTCGCCGGTCGCCCCGAGCCATGCGGCGAGATCGACCACCTTCCACCAATCCGGGTGTTTCGCCGCTTCCTCCACCACGAGCTCGTTGAATCGGGTGAATCGCTCGGGTTGGGTTATGAGGTCGGTTTCGGGCTGCCCGCTTGTCTCGGCGTTGGCGCCGATGGGCATGCTGGTGAGCCAGACGACGGTGGCGCCCCGATCGTGGACGATGGCGGCAGCGGCGCGGATCTGCTCACGCAGATAGGTGTCGTAGATGGGGTCCCCCGGCTTTCGCCACTCGGTGTCGCCACTGAGCAGGCGGTCGTTCACATCCCACGGCCCCACCTGGATGACGGCGAGGTCGGGGCGTTCACGGGTGATCAGTTCGCGCCACACGGCCGGCCAGTCGTCACACGTGGTGGGCACGGACTCCTCCCTGCCGGCGGACTTGCGTTTGCCGCCGACGCCAAGACCGCATCCCAACTTGGTTGCTCCCGGCACGGGCGCGGCTCGGCCTTGGGCGGTGAGGACATCGCCGAGTCCGAGGCCGGTGGAGAGCGCAACCGAGTCGCCGAAGACGGCGAGTTTGGGCACACGTCGGCCGGAGGCATCGGTGCCAGGAGACCGCCCGGGAACGGGCCGCACGCCGCCGAGCTTGGCTTGTGCGGCGGCGAAGTCGTTCGCGGCGGCGGGGGCGTTGCGTGTGATCACGAAACCGGCGAGGAGAATGATGGTCATCACACCGAGCGCCAACCGCTGGGGTGTGACTGAGGCCGGCAACGCCGACGAGAGGGGTTGGCCGGTGCGGATCGGACCTTCGAGGTATCGCGCGCTGAGCCACGCCACGCCGAGCGTGACCGCAACGTGGTACACGAACAGTGGAACCCCACTGAGGCTGGTGTTGGCCTTGGTCAGCCATAGGAAGATTGGCCAGTGATACAGGTAGACGCCGTAGGAGATACGGCCCAGTTCGCGCATCGGTGAGCGGGTGAGGAACCAGGTGACCGGGCCGTTTGGAAGCATCGCCGCAACGATCACCAACGCCGAGAGAGTGGCGTAGCCGACCAGGCCACCGCTGTTGACCCACGCGGCGGACTGGGGTGTGATCGACCACAACACCACCATGAGCCCAGCCGCCCCCAACCCGATCCACGGGAGAAGCGGTCCGAAGGGAAGCGCCTGCTGAGCGTCGGCGCGATCAGGGCCGGCGAGCCGTGCCAGTCGGTTCGAGAGCGCGATGGCGAGCAATACACCAACAAGCACTTCGGCGGCGCGAGTGTCGGTGCCGTAGTACACACGATCCGGGTTGGCGCGAAGGGCAATGCTGGCGGCAACCGACGCGGCGAGGAGCGCCGACATCGCCACTGCGAAACGGCGCACGTTTCCCCTGAAGATGCGGAGCGCGCCGAACGCGAGCACGGGGAACACCAGGTAGAACTGCTCTTCGATGGCCAGGCTCCAGAAGTGCAGCACCGGCGATGGTGTGTTGAAGAGGTCGGCATACGATTCGCCGGAGAGCACGAACCGCCAGTTGGCCACGTAGCCAAGCGCACCCACGAGATCGCCGAACAGCTTCTGGCGTTGGGTGGGATCGGCAGCCACCGCGCCAAACACCACAACGAGGCTCAAGCAGGCCAACGACGCAGGAAGCAACCGTCGCACTCGGTGTTGCCAGAACGAGTTGAGGCCGATCGTGCCGGTGGTGTGCTGCTCGCGAAGGAGAAGGCTGGTGATCAGGAAACCGGAGAGCGTGAAGAACGTTGATACGCCAAGGAACCCCCCTTTGGCGATGTCCCACTCCCCGTGGAACACCAACACCCCGGCCACGGCCAGGCCCCGCAAACCTTCGATTCCGGGGAAGTAGGGCATCCCGGATCGGGTGGTGGCGGCGCGGGGGACGGCCGGATCGACCGCCAGAGTTGCGGATTCGGTGTTGCGGGTTGACTGCATGGTGCGGCGGCGGGTGAGGCGGGCACCTGCCGTCGGCCGGAGGTGACGTCCCGTCGAAGACCGTACCCCGCCATCGATGAGTGCGCCACTGATCGATGGCAGCTCGTGCGGCGGCCGGAACGATCGGTGCGTGTGGATAGCGAGTCCGATGGGTCGTGAGCCAGGTCGCCACGGGTCTGGAAGATTCTCTCGGACGCCCCGTTAGAGCACGGGTCCGTACCAGCCGGCCACATCGATGACGTAGTGCACCGAGGGCGCGGTGCTCCAGAACCGACCCATGCCGTTGGCGATCCCAAGGATGTCGCGATTCGGCACAACTTCGCCCGCCTGATAGTTCAACACCGAGGTGTCGGGCCGAGACCCGCTCGGCCACGCCGTGCTGTGCCCGCCCGCCGACGGTTGTACCACCGTGAGGTTGAGGTCGACGGCGGAAAGCAACGCCCCGCTGGGCAAACTTCTCCTGGTGGCGAAGACGAGCACGGTGTCATAGGTGTTCGGAAGAGGGCCGGTGAGCCCGCCGGTGCCGTCGCGGCTGTCGTAGTGACGCTCGGGGGTGATCGGAAAGTATTCCGATCCGCCCGACGTGGCGCCTTCGGCCCCGTAGTAGCCAACGAGGTCGACGAGGAGGTGCGTTGCCGCTGAGTTGTTGAACACGCTGATAGCGCCCGTGGCGTCGACCTTCACGGTGGTGAGGTTGGCACGGGTGAGCCCTGATTGCGGATTGAGATTGGAGGCAACGGGTCGGACGGTGCCGGCCGGAAAAAGGGTCACGAAGCTGTTGTTGGTGGTGTTGGTGGCCGTGAGATTGACGACAGCAGCGGTGGCCCCGGCGGGGAGGGCGGTGAGGTCGAAGGTGTGTGTGGCCGACGTGCCGAACGGCGAGTTCTTGCCGCCGACACCCGTCCGAGAGTCAAGGACCCGCGTGGGGGGTAGGGCCGTGAACAACGCGCCGCTGTTGGTGCCCGGTTGATCGAACCAGCCCACGACGTCGGCGATGAGGTGGACCGTGCCGGAGTCGTTGTAGAGCGAGATGCTCCCGCCTGGACCGGTGCGAGTGGTGACCGAGGCGGCCACCGCGGCGATGCCAGGTTTGGGGTTGAGGTTGGAGGTGAGCGGCCGGGATTGCCCGCCGGGCCAGACGGTGACGAAACTCTCGGCGGACTGCCCCGTGGCCGTGACATTGAGGACGAGCGCGGAGGCGCCGCCGGCGCCCACCGGCAGCGCGGCGGCGGTGGACACCTGGAACGATTGTTTCGGACCGAGGGGGCCCAATCGACCACCGGTGCCATTGCGGGTATCGATCACCCGAGTGGGGGCGAGGGAGTGGAACCGTGCCCCGCCGGCCGTAGGCGTCACGGTCTCGGACGGGCTCGATGCCACGGAGGTGCCGGCCCCATTGGTGGCCGTGACGGTGAACGAGACGGCGGTGTCGTTCGTGAGCCCAGGGACATTGGCCGTGGTCTGCGAGGTGGTGACGGTGTGGCCCAGCGAGGAGGTGACCCGGTACGACGTGACCCGCTCCTCGGTAGGGAGTGCGTCCCACCACACGGTGGCTCCACCGTTACCGCCGATGGCGTGGACGTTGGCGGGGCTGTCGGGCGTGAGGCATTGACGAGACGACGAGAGCATCAGGTTGATGCGAGCATTTGTGCCAGCGCGGGTGAGGTGCTGATCGTCGACGAGGTACTCCGGGTGCTGTTGGGTGATCGTCTTCCAGTCGATCACCGTCACCTTGGGGTGAGTGGCAGGGTTGATCGAACCGATCATGGCGTTGGCCGATCGGATGAGCCAGAGCCAGGTGTCACGAGGCTCCCCGGTGGCGTAGTCGGCGATGCGCTCCGAGATGTTGAACAACACGCGGCAGGGCGTGGCGTCGGAGGCGCTGAGAAACGCATTGAAGTTGGCGACGAAGCCTTGGTACATCCCCGGATCGGGTTGCCAGAAGGCACTGAAGTTGTTTGTGCCGAAGCCGCCAACGAGCACATCGGGATTGGTTGCCAACACATCGCCGAGACGGCCGGAGGACTGCGCGGTGCCGAAGTTCTCACCGCAGTGTGTGAGGTAGGTCCAGCGGTAGGCGGTATCGGCGAGCGCAGGAGCGCGGGTCTGGTTCATCACGCTGTCACCCACTACCCCATACCGCGGTTTTCCGGTGGCCCCGTTGTCGAACACGCCGCGTTCGTGGTCCTGTTGGCAGGCGGCGATCACCTCCGCCGTGTACTCCTCGGGCTCGAGGAGCAGGTCGGGGATATAGGTGCGCGTCCAGGGAAGTGGATTCGGCGGGGCGGCCACGGCGGGGCCAGTCGCGGCCACGCCGAAAATCGAGGCCAGGATCGCCGCCGCAACCACGATCACCGGACGCGCTCTGCGCCCGAAAGCCGGGGCCTTCGGGCGGGGTGGAGCGGTGATGGCGACGGGTGGGCTCATGGCGACAGGCGGGGTCGGGCGAACGGCCCCCGCCGAACACGACGCTTCAGCCTCCCACACCCCGGCGCGCGGTGGTACCTCACGAGCGTTCGAACGCCGGCGGCGCGTTCATCGGAATCTCATCCGACGGTTGCCACGATGCCCTTGTTTCCGCTCGCCCGATCCGGGCCCGTTCCCCCGAGGTGCCCATGCATGTTCCCGTCCCCTCCTTTGTTGCTGTGTCGTCGGTGGCTTTGGCCGTCGCTGCGCTGGCGATCGCCCGTCCAGACCACCCGCCTCTGATCGCCCAGGCCAACACGCGTGAGTCCAGCACGCGTGAGCCCACCAACGTCGTGTCGTTCGTCGCGACGACGGACCCGTCCCAAGAGACACACCCGCCGGAGGGATCGGTCGAAACGGCGCACGCGGTCATGTCCCCACCGGCCCCAACGTCGCCGGTGTTTCCGGCCGGGCCTGATCCTTCGTCCGACGGCGGGTCAGGCGACTGCGAGATATGGACCGAAGCCGACGAGGCGGCCGAACGGGCGACCGACAACGCCGACAGCGAAGCGCTCGCGGCCTACCTCACCGCACACGGCGTGGCGTTCACTCGAATGGTCGACTCCGACGGGTGGATCGAGATCGAATGGAACGAAGACGACGAGGCCGCGAACCTCGCGGTCGACGACTTCTGGTGGGAACGGGATCCGTACTCGGCGGACGAGATCGCCGGCTACAACACCGAGACCGCCGAAGTTTCCTCGTTGCTGACCGAAGCGGGGATAGCTCACACGATCGTGACGGATCCGCACGGTCGGCAAGACGTCGCCTACGACGAGAACGACGATCGAGCGAATGAGATCGTCGACGACTATTACGCCGGCGACGAGGGGGATGAGGAGCGGGCGGAGGAGGACGACTGAGACCGGGACTCGGAGGATGACAACGGCGCTCCCAGGCCAGAGTTCGACGGTTCGACGTACTGATGTCTTCGAAGCGTTCCCAGGAAACTCGCAGCTACGGTCCAGGGATTCCCGAATCGTGTGCCGAACAATGAACCCATGAACGACACACCCGCTCCCGATCGGCCCTTGTCCTCGTCAGGCCCACGCTCGAAACGGCTCCCGATCCTGGTGGTGGGAGTTGTGTTCGCCGTGGCGATGCTCAGTGGCGGCATCTGGTTTGCGGTGCTGCGCAACGACAACCCCGCGCCGGTTTCGCTGAACACGGCCACCCAGGGCGTTTCCGTGGGTACCGGTGGCAAGGTCGCCACAACCTCGGTCCGGTCCTCGTCGGGCACACCGACGGGAACATCGAGTGGTGCGGGGGCGACGACAAGTGCTGTCGGCCCGCGCGCCGCGTCCACCGTGGCCGACGGGCAGAGATGGTCGGTCGACACGACGGTCACGTCGGCCTCGGGTGGGAACTACGGCGGATTCCGGATCGAGGAGGTGCTGTCGGGCGTGGGCAGCACCACCGCGGTGGGTCGGAGCCCGGGCGTGAGCGGATCGTTGACCTTTGACGGGGCGACACTCATGAGCGGTTCTTTCACGGTGGACTTCACCAACCTGACCACCGACAAGACGCAACGCGACCGACGAATGGCACAGGCTCTCGAAACGTCGAAGCATCCGAATGGCACGTTCACGGTTTCCGGGCCGGTGTCGCTCACGTCGGCGCCGAACGAGGGCGCCACCGTGTCGGTCGACGTTCCCGGCTCGTTCACGATTCACGGGGTCACGAAGGCGACCACGGTTCGGGTGGATGCCACCGTGACGAACGGGGTGCTTGCCGTGGTGGGCTCCTCACCGATCACCTTTGCGGACTATGGGATCGTGGTGCCGTCGGCGCCGGTGGTGGTGTCGGTCGAGGATCACGGGATCATCGAGTTCCAGCTCTATCTCACCGCCGACTGACGGGCGGGCGTCGGCGCCTCTTCGGTGATTGCCCTTGGTGGGTGCCTGTTGCGCCCATCACCGGGTCGGCCGGGAACAACTCAGAGCAGGTCGGTGACGAACGCGGGAAGGTTGCCCTTGGCATCGAACGGCCAAGGCGTGACGGACTCGTGAACCGACAGGTCGGACCGCTCACGTGCCTCGGAAAGCAATGCCCCCGAGCATGCGGCCCACGTGATGTGTTGGGTGTTGCGGATCCACACAACGCGACTATCGGCGGGGTCGCGCAAGCCGTTCAGTGCGAGTGCGGCATCGAGGATGTCGGCGTCGGTGGAGAGCACGATGGGCACCATCGCGGCGGGGAGATCGCCGGAGGTCAGGGCATTCACGAGCGTGGCGTGCGGGTCCACGGCTTCCGCCAGTTGGGTTCGCACGAACTCGGCGAGCCCGTAACCCGTGGCGTTTCCCGTGCTCTGCGACGTGAGAGAACGGAGGGCGAGATGGCGAACACGCGCTATCGCCTTCGGATCGGGATGGTGCAGTGACCCCTTCCGACCCACCACGTTGGTGTCGAACCCGGTGCCGCTGATCTCCTTGCCGATTTCGTCGACGAGGAGGATGTCGACATCGGCGAACGGCAGCTTCGGGAGCAATTCCGTGGCAAGGCGGAGGAGGCGAGGTTCATCGTTCGCGATCCGTTCGGGAGGAATCGCTTCGATGATCGCGGTCCGGTCGTCGCCTCGTTCCACGATGGCGACGCCGGCGAGGACGGGAAGTCGTGCCAGAAGGAGGGGTACCGCTTCATCGAGCACGTTCGTGAATCCGTGCTCGATGAACGCGCGGTGGTAGAGGGCAGCGCCGTCGTGGTTTCCCAACCCGACCGTCAACATCTTGGCGAGGCCGCTTTGCACCGGACCCGCATACATCGTGTGGGGTTTGATCCGATTGACGATCACCAGGTGGTCCGCCTCCATGGCGATCCGATCGACCATCAAACCCAACCCGAGGGGCGCGGTGGCCACCGCAGTCACGGCCATCCCGCTGCGGATCGCACACCCCATCGTGGCCTCGGTGATGCCGGCGCGGGCGAGCACAGCGATCTGGCCCTCGGCGGTGGCTCCTCCGTGGCTCCCCATCGCGGGCACGATGAACGGGTTGAGCGCCAGAACGTCACGCAGATACGCGACCACCGTGCGAGTGATGTCCGCGACATCGGCGATACCTCGGCTTCCCACTGTGATTGCCACGGTCTGACCGGGGCGGACGCGTGGCCCAAGATCGAGCGAGCGGAGTTGGTCGGCAACGGCGCCGGCCACGTCGTCGATCACGGGGCCGGCAACCTCTTGACGGACGAGGAAAAGGTTCGAGATCCGCGATGACGGTCGAACCGTCACGACGCCACTCGGGCTGCTTGCGAGCCTCGTTTGGACTCGGTTGGCCCGTGCGGCCCAAAAGGTCTGACCGATCCGACCGGAGTGACCACGACGACCTCGTGAAAGGGTTCGGCCAGGCGGAGACCGATGGCCTCGCTGGCCGGATGGGTGATGACCACTCGTGGCACCGAGCGATCGTAGAACCGAACGATCGTAGAACCGAACGAACCGAACGAACCGAACGATCGAACGGTCACGTAACGTCAGGACCGTGAGCGGTGATGGTAACGATGGACAGTCGGAGACTTTGGCGGCAACGGGTGCAGAGTTGGCTTCTTCGCCGCCCACGATCGCCGGCTTTCTGGCGGATCGGGCGAAGGATTCGGGGGGCGGGATTCGGTTCGAGGGAGTGCGTTACACCTGGGCCGAAGTGGTGCGGGCGAGCGCAGTTCGGGCCGCGCTGATCGAGCAGTGGCGGACCGAGCCTTGCCCCAACGCTCATCCCCCGGAGGGGGGCTTTCACATCGGTGTGTTGCTCGACAACGTGCCCGAGTATGTGTTCTGGCTTGGAGCGGCGGCACTCGCCGGCGCCACGGTCGTGGGGATCAATCCCACTCGACGAGGTGCGGAATTGGCCCGCGACATCCACCACACCCATTGCCGTGTCCTGGTCACCGATGCGGAGCATGCGCCATTGCTCGACACGCTCGACCCGACGAACGACCTCGGTCTCGCGTCCGAGGCGATTCTCGATGTGGCCTCGGCGAGCTACCTCGATCTGCTCCGATCGCAGGAGGGAGCGGCCCCTCCCAGCACGGCGCATTTGCCCGGGCCGGCTGCGCTCTGGGTGCTGATCTTCACGTCGGGCTCCACCGGCGCTCCCAAGGCGGTGCGTACGTCGCAGGGCCGGGCGGCGACCTACGGCAGCCTGGGGTTCTCCGCCGATGACGTCCTCTACTGCGCCATGCCGTTGTTCCACGGCAACGCCCTCACCGCAAACCTGGTGCCGGCCATGGCATCGGGGGCGACGGTCGTACTGCAGCGCCGCTTTTCGGCCCAGGCATTCCTCGCCGACGCTCGAACGCACGGGGTCACCTATTTCAACACCGTCGGACGGGCGATCGCCTACATCCTCGCTACGCCCGAAACCGACCACGACACCGACCATCAGGTCAAGGTCGTGCTCGCACCCGAGACCGCGGCCACCGACGCCAGGGCGTTTCGGAGCCGGTTCGGCATTCCCGTCATCGAAGGGTATGGGTCGAGCGAAGGGGTGATCCGCATGATCCCCGTGGGAAGGGGCAAGCCTGGCGCGTTGGGTCGTCCCGATGCCGATGCCGATGTTGTGGTGATCGATCCCGACACCGACACCGAATGCGCCGTCGCGGCGTTCGACGGCGACGGTCGCCTCATGAACGCCGGCGCGGCGATCGGGGAAATCGTTCGCCGCGACCTCGGAGGACGTTTCGAGGGGTACTACAACAACCCTGAAGCCGATGCCGCTCGAACCCGGAACGGGTGGTTCTGGTCTGGTGACCTCGGCTTCCGCGACGCCGACGGTGTGTTCTACTTCGCCGGCCGCGATCTCGACTGGCTCCGGGTCGATGGTGAGAACTTCGCGGCGGCGCCGGTGGAGCGCATCATCGATCGTCACCCCGACGTTGCCGGGTGTGCGGTGCTCGGCGTTCCGGACGTCGCCACGGGGGACCAGGTGTTGGCGGTGCTCGAGCTCCGGGCGGGCGTGCCGTTCGATCCGTCCGGCTTTGCGGCGTTCCTGCTTGCACAACCCGACCTGGGCACGAAATGGTCCCCCCGTTTCATTCGTATCGTGCGTTCCCTGCCGGTCACGGGTACCAACAAGGTGGACAAGAAGCCGCTTCGGTCCGAGGGTTGGCGCACCTCGGATCCGATCTGGTGGCGCCGCGACACACGGTCCACGGTGTACGAGCGGTTCACCGAGGTCGCCTCGGACACGTTGCAACGTGAGATGGACCGCAATGGTCGGGCCGGCCTCGTCGCCGGTTGATCGAGCCGAACCGGGCGTTCGGCTCCGAGGAACGGCCACCGATGGTTGGTGAGGCCACGGTGGAGCGATAGGGATGAGGGATCTGATGCGGAACAACGCGCACGGCGAGCACCTCGCTTCGTTCGGCTCTCGACAACAGTCCGTCTCGTGATCGGTGATGTGAGGGACGACGGATACGGCATGCTCGCCGACGTGTTCGTTCGGCACGGCTGACGATCTCCCGCGCCGGGTTCTCCGCTCCTCGAAAGGCAGAACGCCGCGCTAACGCGGGGTTGCGGACACCCCGAGCGTGGCGAGTCGGGTTCGGAAGGTGCCGTACGACGCGTAGCTGAGCACCAACGAGTTCGCGGCGCTTTCGGGCCGTACCACGCCCCCGAAACATCCACCGCCGGCGGAAGTGACGGTACAGCCGGGAATCGTCACCACTTGGGCCGCGGTCCAAGGTCCCACCGCTGATGTCGCCCATCGGATGGCGAGCTTGTTGTCGAGGCGGCTGCTGGTCATCGCGTAGGCGTTCAATGCCGGGACCCATACGACGTTGGGGGGAGAAAACTCGCCAACGCCGGCCAGCGGCCGGCGTTGCGCCTTCGTGCCGGCGTAGTTGGTGCCATCGAACCATTGCCAGGTGGCCGCGCTTGTGACGTTGGTTGGGATGGCACGGGCGCCGTAACACGTGGTACCCAACGTGCAGCCGTAGAGGTAGACCCATCCCTTGTGGAACACCGGCGACCCCATCACGAGGGCGTTGTCGTTCGGGAACAGGTCATCGGCGAGACGGGTGGCCCCGATGCCGTTGGCGATGGCGGCGGCAGCACCCGGGTAGGCGTACTCCGCCACGCCCTGGCCGATCACCGAGAAGGTGGCCGGCGTGACCCAAGGATTGACGCGGACCCGTTGGTACGTGAGGAGCACTCGGTTCCCGCCCGCAACACTGGGCGGGATCCACGCCCCACCGGTCGGCCACACGCCGACGTAGCCCGCTCCGCTTTCGGCGACGGCCAACTCGTCGGCATTCCACGGGAGCAATGCGACGGGGTGCCCTTCAGGCGCGGCTTCGAGGGTGGCCGACGGGTCTCCCGGCGGGGACAGCGACGCAGAGTTGGTCTGGAAGTAGAACGCCGAGGCCCCCGGCATCGATGTGGTGTCCGAGTAGACCTGCATCGTGTACCCATCAGGGAGGCTCACGGGCAGCGCGTTGTCCCTCACGACATCCCGGGTGGCACTGCCGACCGGTCCGTGTTGGTAGCCATCGCCACGGAACGCCGCCAAGGTGGTGGACATCGAAACGGCGGGTGCTGTGAGCGGCGGCGGGTCGGCGGGGTAGCAGGCCGTGATGAGCAGCGAGGCCACCACCATCGGTGCGATGGCGGCTGGGCACATGCGTTTCGCCCGTCGGATCGATGGAAGCAGGGGCGGGACCGGCGCGGTTGCTATCGGCGTGATCGGGGTCATGGGGTCCTCGAACGGAGTGCGGGCGCGTGCGGCGCGGGAGCCGCCTGGAGCGCGAGCGCGCGAGGCGACGATCGACAGCCGTACGCGGAACCCCCTCACACGTCGGCCTTGGTCCCGACATCATGGCTCACGCACCTCGTCGACGCGTGCAAACCCGACAGATGTGAACCGGTGTCAGTGGACCAGTTGGTCGTGCATCCCCGTGAGTGCGTCGACGATGGTGTCGACCTCTTGTGCCCCGGAGATCAACCAGCGCTCCTCCACGACGAAGGCCGGCACCCCGCTGAGACCGAATCCACGGGCCTGATCGATGTCGTGCGTCACTACATCGGTGAACGAATCGCCGGCGAGCATCTCGGCCACCGCCGTCGGTTCCATGCCCTCACCGGCCGCGATCTGGACGAGACGGTCCTGGTCGGCGAGGTTCTCCCCTTCGGTGAAATAGGCGCGGAACAACCGGTTGACGATGTTCCGAGGGTTGGGCGCCTTTGCCGTCGGGTCGTCGTGCTGCCCGTGCTGCCCGTGTTGCAAGGCATTGGCGAATGCCACCAGACGATGGGCATCGAAGGTGTTCACTCGTTGGGTGAGATCGAACCGGTAGTCGATGCCTTCGTTTTCGCCGAGTCGGGTGAGGCGTGTGGTCATGGTGTCGAAGGCGCCCGGTCCGTACTTGCGCTCCAGCGTTGCGCGTAGATCCTGAGGCTCACGTGGTGCTTCAGGATCGAGCTGGTAGGCCCGCCACCGAATGTCGAGCTCATCGCGGAAAGGCAGTTGCTCCATGGCGGCGTCGAATCGCACGGCGCCGAGGTAGCACCACGGGCAAACGACGTCGGACCAGATGTCGATCTTCATGCCAACGGTAACCCGCCGACGGCGAGCAATGTTCCGGCAGGATCGACGGTGGCGAAAGGGGCCCGTTGGTCGGGATCAGGTGTGGCCGGTGCGGTCGTTTCCACCGATCGTCAGCGACGAGTGGTTCCGTTCGCCGGCAAACGAGCGGCCAACAGACCGTCGATGAGCACAGTGTCGAAGTCCGATGTTGTTTCGGCGGCGCCCTTCGCCGCCGACCCCTGCCGGGCGAGCACCAGATCGAGGCTGGGGCACACGTAGATCTTCTGATCCTGGGCACCAAGGGCGGCCACGAGGTCGGGTGGAACCTCGTTGCGACTCCCGTTCTTGCGGGCTCCCAGCAACCACCACAGGTAGCCGTAGCTCGGATTCAGCGCCTGCGACGGACTCGTTGCATCGTTGAGCCAGGTCTCGCTCACGAGACGGTTGCCCGCCCACTCGCCCTTGCGGAGCACGAGCAGCCCGAACCGAGCCATGTCGCGAGCGGTGCAGGAGAGCCCCCACATGGGCGAGCCGACGGCGTCGACCAACCCAATCCGTGGCTTCCAATTCGTTGCCGTGGAGGCGCCGATCGGATCCCAGATCCAGACGCGAGCGAGGCTGTCGAGGTCCTGGCCGGACGCACGTTCCAGCACGAGCCGGGTCTTCTGATAGGCGTCGGTGTTGTAACCCCAGGTGGTGTTCGGTGCGGCGACCCTGGTGAGTTTGGTGGGGTGCAGCCCGCTGGTCATCGTGATCAAGTGGCGGAGGAGGATGGCGCCCTCCTCGGTGGGCGATGCCTTCGTCCAGCCTGGCTCGAGGTACTTCGACACCGGGTCATCGAGTTGCAGCAGGCCCTTCTCGATGGCGATCCCGACCAGCGTTGACGTGACGCTCTTCTGGCAGGAGGCAATGTCGCGGGTGGTGGATTCTTGGTGGGCGCCCCAGTAGCGCTCGAGGACGATGCGGCCGCCGGCGACCACGACCAACGATACGGAGTTGGCGGCGCCGGCGGTGGTAGCGAGCTCGTCGAGTGCCGTCGACGACCAACCGGCGTCCTCAGGGGTGGCGCTCTCCCACATGTCGACCGCCGGGAAGTAGCCGCCAGATCCCACTGCGGTCACCGTTGGTGTCGTGATGAGTGACGACGTCGAGAGCCCTGTTGCCGCTGTCAACGACGATGCGGTTGAGCTGGCGTTCGGTTGCGATGTGGAACTGGCAGTGGGTGACGACCGGTTGCCGCTGCAGGCGGCGGCCACCGCGGCCATGGCACCGGCGGAGCTCATGGCCCGCAGGATGTTTCGACGACTGGGCTCGTTCGGGTTCATCGTGGTTTCCTCGGTGGCGACGACACACGCTCGTGCCTGCGATCGGTGGGGAACGTAGCCGTTCCTCTCGATTCCGAAGGGCTGCCGGTGCATTGTCCCGAGACGCCGGAGTGGCCGACTTCGCGATGTCCACGGGGACGGCGATGGCATGCCCTTTCCCGGGGGTCCGATCTACGAGAAGGAACACCTTGGGCGGGGACCGACCGTCGTCGCCTGCGGGGGCTGGCTGGGTCGTGTCGTTGACCTGGTTCAGCTGGCTGGTTTGACCGTTCGACCTGACGTCAACGCCAGTTGCGGCGGTCAGCGCGCAGTGCTCGCAGGTCGCGACCAGCCCCCACCCCCGAGCCGGTACAGGCGGGGCCTTGGCCGGGACGGTCTGCGGCATTGGAGGCGTCCGGAGTGACGGGCGGACTGGCTGCCGTCGCGGCGTCGTGCTCGGACGGGGTGCCGGTGGCAACCCGCTTCGGTAGCGTCGGTGTGGAAGTGGTCGCCGTCGCCATGAGTTCCGGCCGAGGAGTTCCGGCACCGCCGGTGTCGGCCTTGATCGTGCTTTCGATGCGGTCCATGCGTCCCCTTGTGCGTGGTGGCTGACGAGCACCTTGGCGGCAGGCCGACCCCTCGCAGCATCGCGGCGTGAGGTCAAGGAGGGATCACCGATTTGGTCGGCTTCTGGTCAAGATCGGGGACGTTCTCACCTAGGTCTTGACCTAAGTGTTCGGGAACGCGTCCGGTCAATCCCGTGCCACGTTCTGCCAAAGATCTTGATCCGCTGTTTCTGGCGCCGGCCGATCCCACACGACGGGCGGTCGTCGAGCGGCTCGGGCGTGGCGTCGCAACCACCAGCGAGCTGGCCGCGCCCTTCGACATGCGATTGCCTTCGTTCATGCAACCCCTCGATCTGTTGAGCCGAGGTGGGGTGGTGGAGTCGTCCAAGGCCGGTCGGGTGCGTACCTGTCAACTGATCCCCCAATCGTTCCGACCAGCCGAGACGTGGATGGCCGCGCAGCACCAGCTCTGGCAGGCACGGCTCGACCAACTCGACGATTTCCTACTCACGTCCGAGGAGCACCAATGAGCCCGTCCACCATCACCCCCGATCCCAGCCTTGACCTTGTGCTCGAACGGTTTGGGGCAGTGCCCACGGATCGCGTTTGGGCCGCCTGGACCACGCCCGAGCTCATCAAAAGTGGTTCACGCCCGCACCGTATGTCACCTCCGGGTGCGAGATCGACCTTCGTCCCGGTGGGGCCTTTGGTTGGATGTCACGGTCACCGGAGGGTGAGGAGTCCACGAATGTCGCGTGGTATCTCGAGGTCGTGGAGGTGCAGCGGCGGGTGTGGACCACGATCCTGCATCCCGGATATCGGCCGGTCAGCGCCGACCTGCTGTTCTCGATCACGGCGGTGATCGAGATGGCATTCGTTGACGGAGGAACGGCCTATACCGCGACCGCCATGCACGGCGATCCGGAAAGAGGCAGGAAACATGCCGATCTGGGTTTCCATGAAGGATGGGGTGCCGCGCTCGAGCAGTTGGTGGTGTTGGTGAGCTGATCCTCGCGCCGCGAGGCCGCATCCCGCCGTGGTCTGCCGTGCGGGCCGCCGGTGGGGAACACTGTGATCGTGGACTACACGCTCGGTGAAGTACCCAAGCCTTTGGCTCGGCGAGCCAGCGTCGCGATCACCGTGACCATGGGTTGCGCGGCCGTGGTGCTCATGATCGTCGTGCTCCACCTCGAAGGCGTGCGATTCTCCGCGCCCACATGGCTGACGCTGGCGGCCATTGCGGGAGTGGTGTCGGCCGTGATGGCGTGGCTGGTCCGAACCATCTCCCCGGAGGAGCGAGCCATCCTTCGAGCGGCGCAGCGGCGAACGCTGCCGCCGCTCGATCCCCGGCCCGCTCCCGGATCGCTCCAGGTGCGATTGCGGCCAGGTCCGATCTGGCGCCGCCGAATCGAGGCCCGGTCCGAGGCCGGTGGCCCAGCCCACCGCTCATCGGTGCCCGACGTCGGGGGACCGCTTTTCCTCGAGGCCGACCAGTCTGGGTTGTCGTTGCCGAACTGGCTCGTCGAAGGTCGCGAGAAACGGGTGGCGCCGTACGACAGAACCGTGGTTCGGTGGGACGCAGTCACGCGTTTTCGGGTGCGGTCCGACAGTGATGGCCCTGACCTGTTCGAGATCACGGCTGCCGATGCCGACGGTTCCCGTGCGCTCGTGCGTGTTCGGCGCCGAGAGATCACCGACGAAATTGCGTTGCTCGACTATGTGCGCAGTGTCGGGCAGACGCCAGTGGACCTCGAGGCGTCGATCGGGGTGGCCGAAGGTACGGCCGGCGATCCACGACGACAACGAGCAAACTGGCGAGGGTGAACGGACGGCGAGGATGAGAGAACTGACCCGGATTACCGCGGACAAGCCGTCATCGGCGCTGGCGCGATCACCCCTGCCTCGATGCCTCGCACGAATCGCGACGGTGACCGCAGCGGCCGCGATGCTTCCGAAGACGGTGGGCATGCTGGCCACACGGGCCAACCACCGGCGATCTTCGCCGACGGGGGGTCGGGCACTGCCGAACGAATCGCTCGTGGTCGCCGCGGCCGACGGCGCCACGCTGGCCGTCACCGTGGAAGGCACGGGGCCGCCGGTGGTGCTTCTCCATGGCTGGGCCGCCGATCGCTCGATCTGGGATGCCGTGGCCGACTCGCTGGTGGAGGCCGGCCTCCGAGTGGTGCGGTACGACATGCGCGGTCACGGCCGGTCGACCGGGGAAACGGGCGATCTTTCCATCAAGCAACTGGTGGACGACCTCCGCCGAGTCCTCGACGCAACGGGCGTGCAGGGTGCGGTTGCCGTTGGGCATTCGCTCGGAAGCCTCACCCTGCTGGCGCACCTTGCCGCCGGTGACGTGCCAGACCGGGCGGTGGGCCCGGCTCCGATCCGCGCCGCAGTGTTGGCCTCGGCGGGACTCCCCGATCCCGCCGTCGGCCCCCGCGCCGCGGCGGTCGCCGCCTGGGCCATGCGATCACCGACCGTGGAATGGCTCATCGCTCGCCCCACGATCGGCTTGGCCTTGATGGATCCGTTTTCCGGAGCGGACCGCATTGCCGCTCACGTTGAAGCGCAGCGGGCGGCGTTCCTCGCAACGCCGCCCGATGTGCGGAGTCGGTTGTTGGCCACCATCGCCTACGACCCAACCCCGTCGCTCTCCGCCTATGAGACCCCCACGCTCTTGTTGGTTGGGAGCAACGATCGGTTTGCCGTGCCGGCGCGCGTGCGACAACTCGCCGCCCTGCTACCGCCTGCGCGCATCGAGGTGATCGAGGGGCGAGGCCACAACCTGCCCTACGAAGTGCCAGAACGAATAGTCGCAGCCGTGCACTCCTTCGCCACTCTGTGACGACTGGTCGCGCTGGCCGTGTTCTCACCGGGAACAAACCCGGCGCCGGCAACGGTCCGGGTGGGGAGCGACGCCCCCCGTACACTCACGCGCGCTACCTCGTTTGTCTGCCAACCATGCACCAACCCATTCGTCGCTCGCCAGTGCCGACCCCTGAAGGCGTGACTTGGTGACCACCCCCCGCACATCAAACGACTTCGCCGAAACGCTTCGCCGGTTCGTCATTCAGCAACTCGAAGCCTTCGCCGCCAGGTCGTCCTCGGGGCTGGTTCTGCCCTCGGTGTTCGGAGGACGGCTCGTCACAAGCGATGCTCGTGCCGATCTTGCCTTCACGCTCGGCCACTTGCGCACCTTGGGCGTGACCGATGTGGCGGGGCAGCCGATCGACGCGGGAATCATCGCCACGTTGCGCACGCTCGACGGTGCCAGCACCGACACGTTCGCCAGCTATCGAGCGGCGGAGGTGCTGTTGGTGGGCGGTGTGTTTGCCGACAACGAGTTGCTCGCCGGTTGGTCCGAGAGCGAACGCCAGAATCTGATTCAGGCGTGCGATTCGAGCCACTGGATCGATCTGCTCGACGGGAGCGTTCTGCCGCGCAACTACGCGGCGGTCTTGGCTCGATGCGAGCTCGCTCGTGCCCGGCTCGGACTGCTCGACGGCGGTTGTTCGGACGGTCCGGACCACGTTCGTTTGCAGGGTCTTGTGCAACGTACGAAATCGCTCCTCGGCGCATCGCCGGTGGGGCCGCTCGACGACAGCACCCACGGGGTGGGTCGCTACGACATCTACTCCGCCGACGTGTGGTTGTTCGCCGAGCCGCTCGCAACCGCCTTCCCGGCACAGCTCGGACCGATCTGGCGCGAAGGCAGTCGTTTCGCCGTCGATCTCGTCGATCGGGTGGCGTCGTCGAGTGGAGCGGCGGTGGTGTGGGGGCGTTCCACTGGCGTGCTCTCCTTCGCGTTGACGGTGGAGATGGCAGCCCTGGCGTCGACCATGGCTTCGGCCACGGTCGGACTGCCGCCAGCCGTCCCCCTCGGCCGAGCGGCGGACGACGGCGGCGATGGCGATGCCGGCCAAACGACACGGCTCCTCCGGAACGCCGACCGGGCGCTGCGCCAGCTCGACGGGTGGTTCGCCGACGGCGTGATCACGGCGCACCAGCACCGATCGCCGTATGGCTACCGCGGGCCGCATCGACGGTTGCAGCTCACGTTCGATGTGCTCGGCAAGTTGGCCCACGCCGCGGCGGTGCTGGGGGTCGGGCCCCCGCGCCCGTGGTCCGCCGCGCCGCCCCGGCTCCGTTCGAGCCTTGTGCGGTTCGAGACCGGAAACGCAGACGCCTCGCGTCGTGCCGCGGCCGTGTGGTGCGCCGATCGACCGGGCGCGCCCGCGCTCGTGCCGTTCGTGGGTGGCACACGAAGCGACTATCTGCCGGCGCCGCGGGAGCCCGGACTCTTCGACGTGCCCGTCGATTCCGACCTGGTGTGCTGGCTGCCGTTGGTCGCCGTGGGTTCGGGACGATTCACGGTGGGTGGCGTACCGGCCACGTTGCACGACCGGGGCGCCGGTGGCGTGGAAGCGGTCTGGGATCGGTTGGTAGCTGTCGGTCATGTCGACCCCCACCACGACGCGCCGTCGATACCGGGGAACGTCCAACTCCGGTGGTGGCGAGAGGGTCGAGCGATCAGGGGTGAAGTGTCGTTGGCGCTCGCCGTCACCGCCGACGCCATCACGCTCACGGTGCCGGAGGCCCTCGGTCGCCCGTTGGGCGTAGCGGTAGAGATGGCGAGTGCGGTCGGAGCGCCCGTCGAGATTGCCGTGGAAAGGGGCGACGGGTCATCCGACACCTGGACGAACGTCGCCGTCGAGTCAGTCGACACCGCCGGCATCACGGAGTGGCGTTCGTTCTGGAACGAGTTGCCCGTAGTGCATGAGGCGGACCTCCGCGGGTCGACGCCGGCCCTCACCGACGGGCTTGTCGAAGGAGGCGTCGGGTTCGGTATCGCCAACGGGCAACAGCACACACGTCTGCGCTATCGGCTCACGGTGGAGCCAAAACTTCGGGTGTCCTCGTCGGCCCACGGCCACCACTACCACGAGTCCTTGTATGGCCCGATGCAGTTCGGGGTGCTCGATCTGCCACCGGCCGTCGGGGTATTTCGCGACAAGGCGGTGCGTCTCGAAGCACTCGATCTGTTCCATCTGCACTGGCCGGAATGGACGGCCCTCGACGATCCCGATGCCCATCACAAAGCGATCGATCGTTTGCGACGACATCAGGTTCCCGTCGTTTGGACCGTCCACAACCTCACGCCCCACGACAAGAATCCCGAGGCCTACGACCCGCTCTATCAGGGGTGGGCCGACGTCGTCGATGTGCTGATCCACCACTCGGTGTGGGGCTCGGTCCGCTTCAACGAGCGTTATCACGTGCCGAGCACAACGGTGCAAGAAGTGATCCCACACGGCCACTTCGGGCCTCTCTACTCCACCGGTGGGGCATCGTTTCGTGCCGAGAACGAGGCGGCGCTCGGCCTTGCGCCGGCGGGGCCGGGAACAGGTCGGCTGCGAATCGGGCTGGTAGGAGCACCGCGCGCGGAGAAGGATCTCGACACGTTCTTCGCCGGCGTGCGCGCGTCGCATCGAACCGATATCGAGGTGGTGTGCTGGTCTCGATCGGGTTCCGATGCCGATCGTGATCCCACCACGGCCGTCGATCCGCGCATGGCGATCGCCGAGGTCTACGAGATGGTCGACGAAGACCTCTACGGTCGGCGGCTCGGCGTGTGCGACGTGCTCGCCATGCCGTTCGGCGACGGCGGCGACATGCTCGCCACGGGCACGACGTCGGATGCCGTGGGGCTCGGACTTCCGATCCTGTCGTCATCGTGGCCCTACCTTCACGAGTACCTCGGCGACGGCGCCCTGCCGATGGGCGACAGCGCGGCCTCGATCGCCAGCGCTCTCAACGACCTCACCCCCGAACGGGTGGCGGCCGCGGCGGCCGCAAGCACGGCGAAACAAGCGGCGTACGACTGGACCGTGGTGTCGGCCCGCACCAAAGCCGTGTTTGAGGCGTTGATCGAACGCCGAGGCTGATCCGCCCGCCTGCCGCTCAGCGATCGCCGGCGATTCGCCGCCACACCGGGGCTGGCACATTGCGGAGCACGGCCATGAGTGGCCCCAGCCGGCCGGGCACCCACAGCACCCGGCTCACCGGCGAGCGCACCGCTCGGATCACGGCTTCGGCGACGTCTTCGGGCACGGCAGCCATCGGCGCGGGCGTGAGACCCGTGGTCATCTTCGACACCACGAACCCCGGGCGCACCAGGTGTACCCGGACGTCCGTCCCGTGGAGCGCGTCTCGCAAACCTTGGGCACTTGCGTCGAGTGCCGCCTTGGCCGCTCCGTACACGAAGTTCGACTTTCGGGCACGGGCCGCGGCCACGGATGACAGCACCACGATCGAGCCGCCGCCGCTCTGGGCGAGGAGCACCCGGGCGGTTTCGAGGAGGGCAGCGATCGGACCGGCAGCGTTGGTGCGCACGAGCAGGTCGGCGTCGGCGGCGGACATGGTCAGCCCGCTGTGATGGCCAAGGCTGCCAACCGCGCATACCACCAGATCGATGTTCCCGCCGAGCAACGCCGACGCCTCGGCGAGGAGTGGGGCATGGGCCGAACTCTGCAAGGCATCCCAGACAACAGTGGTCGCCACTACGCCGTCGATCGGACGTTTCGCCAGCCGCTGGTCCAACAACTCCGGGGCGCGGCAGGCAAGCACCGCGTGGGTGAGACCCTCGGTGGCAAGCCGCCGAACAATCGCCAAACCGATGTCGCTGGCGCCCCCGAGCACCAGCACGGTGGTTACCGCGCTGGGTCGACCCGCCGCCGGCTCGTTCGTGAGGTCGGTATCGGAACGACGGCGGGCCATGCCCGCAGCCTTGCACGTGCTCCCACCCCGCCACCGCTCCCCGTGGCCTCCGCGCCTCCGAGGCCGGCCGACACCGCCCGTCGATCGGTTGAGGTCAGTCGGTTGAGGTCAGTCGGTGAGGGCCTCGTCGAACGGAGGGAGGTCGAAGTCGAGTTCGGCGAGGGCGACCTCAAGATCGACCTGATCGTCGGACGTTTCCGGCCGGGCGAGTTCGATCGATGACGCGGTCACC